>Ga0302326_10001812_pt1 | contig 53239 bp, 45 predicted proteins | sample Palsa_T0_3_FD_202264 | JGI IMG/M metagenome (GOLD analysis project Ga0302326, IMG submission 202264) | Peat permafrost microbial communities from Stordalen Mire near Abisko, Sweden - Palsa_T0_3 | ecosystem: Environmental > Terrestrial > Soil > Palsa > Peat permafrost | place: Sweden: Abisko...
CGAGATCGATGCCGGCACGGTCCGCCACGGCTTCGGAGATCACGAGCTCGCAGGCGTAAGTCTTGGTTAGCGCTTCCATCCGGCTCGCGGTGTTGACGCAGTCGCCGACCGCAGTGATCGAAACTGCCGCGCCATAACCCATTTCGCCGACGATCGCGGGGCCGGTATGGATGCCGATGCCGATGCGCAGCGGCTCGGGTATGTCGTGGATCAGGGCGCGATTGAGACTTTGCATGCGCTCGGCCATGTCCTTGGCCGCAACGAGCGCCTCCCGGCAGCCCGCCTCGACGCCGCCGTCGAGGCCGAACAGCGCCATCACCCCATCGCCGATGAATTTGTCGATGCGCCCGCCCGCCGCCTCTACCGCGTGGCCCATCTCGGCGAAGTACCTGTTGAGCAGAAAAACCAGATCGTAGGGGAGCTTGTTCTCGGAGAGTTTCGTGAACGCCCTGAGATCACCGAACAGGATCACGATTTCGCGCTCGGCGCCGTGGAGATAGCCCGGACGGCCAAATCCGTCCCTGGCCTGGGCGGTGGCCGGCAGCAACGGCGTCACGCGCAGATCGCCGCGCGGACGCAGTTGACAGGCGAGCCGCACGTCGGGCGCCGCGCCGACGCGGTGCAACACCCTCATTTCCTCCGATTCCGGCGGCACGATCGCCTCCGGCGGTCCCTCGACCCTGATGCGGCAGGTGGTGCAGCGTCCGCGGCCGCCGCACACGGAGGCATGGGGGATGCCGGCCATCCGGCTTGCCTCCAATACCGATACGCCTCGCACGATGGCGACCACGCGGCCGCTCGGATAGGTCAAGCGGAAAACGCCGTGCCTGCGCTCCCAATACCAACGCACGACCCGTGCCGCCAGTACGGCAAGGAGCGCCGCCACGAAGCCGTGGCGCATCCACTCGGCCATCCGATCGATGAATGCGGCATCGGCCGGAGCCGCCTGTGGGTGCGCCTGCGTCACGCGGGCGAACCAGGCCGGATCCTCGGCCATCGCGACAACGCTGCGGCCCCCCTCGAAATAGCCGAGGATCGCAAAGGTCGGCATCAGCAGCGCAAAGGCGTAGAGGATCGGCTGCCAGCGCGGGTACCACGGCTTGAGGTGCAGCCAGACCACACTCCGATCATGGCGTGGATCCAGGCGATCAACAGTACCGCGAGCTGCAGACCGCCCTGCCCCGGATCGGTCACGAAGTATTTGTGCAGTTGCGTCGAGTAATAGCCGTAGTCGGCGCCGTAGAACGTGTCGGCGACGCGGGTCCACAGCACGTGATCGACGAGGAAGAACGGAATCGAGAATCCGAGAACGAGCTGGATCGCCTCGGCGGCCGGCATCTTGAGCGAACGGCGCAGCCACAGCGCAAACAGCGCCAGGCAGTAGTGCGTCGCAAAGGCGCCGTAGAGGATGACGCCGCCGGGCGGACTCCCCCAAAACTTGTAGATGCGCTCGAGGACGCGATCCATTACATCGACCGAGACGAGGCCCAGGCTGTGGTTGAGGAAATGGGTCGTCACATATGAAAGCATGACGAGGCCCGAGCCCAACCGCAGCCGCTGGATCACGCTTTCCATACGCGCTCGTCTTTCACGGCCCAAACCCCGCGCACTTGACCCGCCATCGAAGGTAGACGCTCTTGTAACGCTTGTAGATGGCCGCCGGCTTCGATGCGCGCCAGCCGGCGACCAACGGGACGGCCAAGTCCCGTCCATATATGGGCGATTCCCCCGACCAGCGAATATGATTCGAGATTGCAAAGGTAGCACGATGACCGACCTCGCCAAGATGAAGCCCGGGTTGACGGGAATCGCGCAAATTCTGGTCGGCGTCGAACATACGGCGCCGAGCATCGGCAGCGGGAAGGTGCCGGTATTGGCTACTCCGGTCATGATCAATGTGATCGAGGCCGCGGCGCTCGCGGCCGTCGAGCACCTGTTGCCTGCCGGGCACCAGAGCCTCGGCATCCACCTCGACATCCGCCATTTCGCCGCGACGCCGATCGGAATGCACGTCCAAGCGACCGCCGAGTTGATCGCGGTCGAAGGCCGCACGCTTTCGTTCCGGGTCGAGGCGCATGACGACAAGGAGCCGATCGGGGGCGGCACGCACGAGCGTGTCGTCGTCAATGTCGCGCGTTTCGATGAACGCATCCAGAGGAAGCTCGGCGGCCGGTAGCCCGGCGCAGCCTTCGAGGCAAGCGCGAACCGGCGGCGATATTGCTCCAGACGTCACCCCACTGGCCCGGGACTTGCTCGAATTGACCCGCGGCGCCCCGGGATTAGAGTGGCCGTGACCCGGCTTGACGGCAGCGGCTTCCGATCCGACATGCAATCCGACGGTATCCACGTCGGCCGGCGTGGCGACTGGGTCCGGCCGTCGGCCGAGGAGACGGGAATCGATGGCTTACCGGGCGCCGGTCGACGACATGCTCTTCACGCTGCGCCATGCCGCCGGCTTCGCGCAGGGGCAAGCCGACGGCGTCTATGATCTCGGCGACGACCTCGTCGAAGCCATCCTGAGCGAAGCCGGCCGGTTCGCCGGCGAGGTGCTGGCGCCGATCGATCGCGTCGGCGACCGCCACGGCACCCCGTTCAGGGATGGCGAGGTCACGACGGCGCCGGGCTGGAAACAGGCCTATCGCGCCTGGGCCGCGGCCGGATGGAATGGCCTCGCCGCCCCCGCCGAATGGGGCGGCCAGGGCCTGCCGCGGGCGCTCAACGCCGCCTGCATCGAAATGTGGAACGCGGCTTCGATGGCGTTCGGGGTCGGGCCGATGCTCACCGTGGCGGCGGTCGATTCGCTGGCGGCCCATGGTTCGGAGCCTCTCAAGGCCGCCTTCCTGCCCAAGCTCATCTCCGGCGAGTGGATGGGCACCATGCAGCTCACCGAACCGCACGCCGGATCCGACGTGGGCGCGCTGCGCACCCGGGCCGAACGCGCCGGCGACGGCACCTATCGCCTTGCCGGCACCAAGATCTTCATCACCTATGGCGAGCACGACCTCACCGACAACATCATCCATTTCGTGCTTGCGCGCGTCGCCGGCGCTCCCGAAGGCACCAGGGGCCTGTCGCTGTTCCTGGTGCCTAAATTCATGGTGAACCCGGACGGCACGCTCGGCGGCCGCAACGACGTGCGCGCGCATTCGATCGAGCACAAAATGGGGATTCACGCCTCGCCGACCTGCGTCATGGTCTATGGCGACCATGGCGGCGCCGTCGGCTATCTCGTCGGCGAGGAAAACCGCGGCATGGCCTGCATGTTCACCATGATGAACGAGGCACGGCTCGCGGTCGGGCTGCAGGGCGTCGGGGTGGCGGAAGCCGCCACCCAGCGCGCCATCGCCTATGCCAGGGAACGCCGCCAGGGCCGCACCGCCGGCATGGGCGCCTCGGCGATGGTGCCGATCATCGCCCATGTGGACGTCCGCCGCATGCTCATCACCATGCGCGCGCTGACCCGCGCGGCGCGCACCATCTGCTACGCCACCGCGGTCGCGCTCGACCGCGCCCATCTCGCCGGCGATGCCGCCGCGCGCCAGGCCGGCCAGGAACGCGCCGCCCTGCTCACCCCGGTGGCGAAGGCGTTTTCCACCGACATCGCCAGCGAGGTGGCCTCGCTCGGCATCCAGGTCCATGGCGGCATGGGCTTCATCGAGGAGACCGGCGCGGCCCAATACTATCGCGACGCCCGCATCGCCCAGATCTACGAAGGCACCAACGGCATCCAGGCGATCGACCTCGTCACCCGCAAGGTGCCGATGTCCGGCGGCGCCGTGGTCAAGTCCTATCTCGGCGAATTGCGCGCCACCATCGAGGCGGTGCGGGCCGCCAACGATCCCGCCTTCGGCGTCGCCGCGGCGCGGCTCACCGCGGCGGCCGACAGCCTCGAGCGCGCCACGTGCTGGCTGCTCGGAGCGCTCGCGTCGAGCCCCGACGCCGCGCTCGCCGGCGCCACCTCCTATCTGCGCCTGTTCGGCACGACCGCCGGCGGGTGCATGCTCGCGGCCGAAGCGCTCGCGGCCTCGCGCCACGCCGACGGCGCGGCCGACAAGCCCGGCCGCATCGCCATCGCCAGGTTCTTTGCCGAAAATGTCGCGATCCAGGCTCCCGCTTTGGCGCAGGCCGTGACCGAAGGCGCCGATTGCATTCTCAACGCCGCAGCAGGGATAGGCCCGTCATGACCGAGCACGTGATCATCACCGACGAGGGCCCGATCCGGCGGGTGCAGATGAACCGCCTCAACAAGAAGAACGCGATCACCGACGAGATGTACGACAGGCTCGCAGGCGCGCTCGAAGGCGCGGCGCGCGACAAGGCCATCCACTGCGTGGTGATCTTGGGCGGAAAAGACGTGTTCTCCGCCGGCAGCGATCTCAACGATTTCCTTCACGCGGCTCAGCAGATGGAGGGCCTGCGGCCGGCGGTGGGGCGTTTCCTGCGCGGGCTCGTCCATACCGAGAAGCCGGTGGTCGCCGGCGTCCAGGGAGTCGCGATCGGCATCGGCATGACCATGCTGCTGCATTTCGACTATGTGGTCGCGGCCACCAATGCGCGCTTCTCGGCGCCGTTCGCCGAACTCGGGGTCGTCCCCGAAGCCGGATCGAGCCTGCTCGCGCCGCGCCTCATGGGCGTGCGGCGTGCCTTCGCGCTCCTCGTCATGGGCCGGGCTTTCGACGCCCAGGAGGCGAAGGCCGTCGGTCTCGTCAACATCATCGTCCCTCCGGAGAAGGTCGAGGACGAGGTCATGAAGGCGGCGCAGGAGATCGCGGCGCTTCCGGTCGAAGCCGTCGCGGCGTCGCGGCGGCTGATCCACGGCTCGCCGGCCGAGATCATGAGACGGACCATCGAGGAGGCCGAAATCTTCCGGGCGAGGCTTCGCTCGCCGGAAGCCCGGGCGGCGTTCGAGCGGTTTCTCAACCGCAAGCGCTGAGCGCGGCGCAGGGCCGGCCGTCGCAACACGTCCCGGAGTCGTTCATGCCGCTCGCAGGCAAGACCCTCTTCATCACCGGCGCCTCGCGCGGCATCGGGCTCGCCATCGCGCTGCGCGCCGCGCGCGACGGCGCCAACATCGCCATCGCCGCCAAGACCGCGACGCCCCATCCCAGGCTCCCCGGCACCATCCACACCGCCGCCGAAGCCATCGAGAAGGCCGGCGGACGGGCGTTGCCGCTGATCGTCGACGTGCGCGACGAGGCCGCCGTCAGGGATGCGATCAGCCGCACCGCACTCCATTTCGGCGGCATCGACATCGTGGTCAACAATGCGAGCGCGGTCGCGCTGACCAAGGCCGCCGACACCGACATCAGGCGTTTCGACCTCATGCATCAGGTCAATACCCGCGGCGCCTTTCTGGTGTCCACTTGCGCAATTCCGCATCTGGAGAAAGCCGCGAACCCGCACATCCTCATGCTCTCCCCGCCCCTCGACATGAAGGAAAAATGGTTCGCCCCGCACACCGCCTACACCATCGCCAAGTTCGGCATGAGCATGGTCGTGCTGGGCCTCGCCGGCGAATTGCGGGCCAAGGGAATCGCGGTCAACGCCTTGTGGCCGCGCACGACCATCGCCACCGCGGCGATCAAGAACCTGCTCGGCGGCGACGAGATCATGCGCAGGTCGCGCAGCCCCGACATCGTGGCCGATGCCGCCTGCCGGATCTTCGCCAAGCCGGCGAGCTTCTCCGGGCATTTCCTGATCGACGACAGCTTCCTCGCCGCGGAGGGGATCACCGATTTCGAACGCTACCGGATCGACCCGAGCGCGCCCCTGGCGCCCGATTTCTTCGTCCCCGGCGACAGCCCACCGCCACCGGGGGTGCGGATCGGCGAGGGCGGCCCCATCCACCGACCGGGCTTGACCCGGCGTTCCATCGAATGAAAGGTGTTCGCCCAAAAGACGCGCAGGCGAAGCCCGCGCGAACGCACGCATCGAACGCACTCATCGGCGGCAACCATGACGACCCTTCTGGTCACCCATCCGGCCGGCCTCGACCATATCACGCCGGCCGGGCACCCCGAGCGACCGGACCGGCTGCGAGCCATCGACCAGGCGCTGGAAGACCCGCGCTTCCAGGACCTCCTGCGCGAGCGGGCGCCCGCGGCGACGCTGGAGACGATCGCGCTGTGCCACCCGATCGACTACATCGAGGAGATCCGCGACGCCAACCCGAAGCAGGGACTGGTGCAGATCGACGCCGACACTTCGATGTCGCCGGGCACCTTCGAGGCGGTGCTGCGCGCGGTCGGCGGCGGCGTCATGGCGGCCGACGAGGTCATCGCGGGCCGCGTCGCGAACGCGTTCTGCGCCATGCGCCCGCCCGGGCACCATGCCGAGACGGTCCGCCCGATGGGCTTTTGCTTCTTCAACACCGCCGCGATCGTCGCCCGCCACGTGCAGAAGCGGCACGGCATCGGGCGCGCCGCGGTGGTCGATTTCGACGTCCACCACGGCAACGGCAGCCAGGAGATCTTCTGGTCCGACCCGACGGTGATGTACTGCTCGACCCACGAAATGCCGCTCTATCCCGGCAGCGGCGCGGCGTCGGAGCGCGGCGTCCACGACACTATCGTCAATGCACCGCTGCGCGCGGGCGACGCCGGCAAGGAATTCCGTGAAGCCTTCGAAACGGTGATCCTGCCGCGGCTCGCGGTGTTCGCCCCGGAATTCATCGTCATCTCGGCGGGCTTCGATGCCCACATGCGCGACCCCCTCGCCAATCTCAACCTCCTGGAAGCCGATTTCGGCTGGGTCACCCGCAAGCTCATGGAGGTCGCCGATGCCAGCGCCTCCGGCCGCATCGTCTCGGTGCTGGAGGGCGGCTATGATCTCCAGGGGCTGGCCCGCTCGGCCGCCGCCCATGTCACCGCGCTGATGCGCGGATGAAAGGATTTTAGCAGGCCATGGCTGACAAGCACGCCGATGTCGACGCCCTGAGCTTCGAACGGGCGATCGAGGAACTCGAAACCATCGTCAAGCGCCTCGAAGAGGGCAAAGTGCCGCTGGAGGAATCGGTCGCGATCTACGAGCGCGGCGAAGCGCTCAAGCGCCGCTGCGAGCAGTTGCTGCGCCAGGCGGAGGCGCGGGTGGAAAAGATCACGCTGGATGCCACCGGCAAGCCCAAGGGCACCGAACCGCTCGACGTGAAATAGACTTCTGAAATAGACGTCAGAGCGCCGCATGCCCTAACCGGCTGGCGCTCCTCAGAGCCTCCGATATGAATCATTTGCGACCTCATCCTGAAGGACGAGGTCGATTCACGACGTCTGGAGCATGTTCTGATGAGCTTGACGCACCCACAGACGTCATCGCCGGGCTTGACCCGGCGATCTCGATCAACAAGGTACGGCTTAGAATGGTTCACGCCCGTGCCTCGATAATCGAGATGGCCGGGACAAGCCAGGACAAGCCCGGCCATGACGATTCCTCGTGAGCGGGACGTGCTCTAGGACTCCGTCGCGACAGCCGGGGCGATTTCGGTCCCGCGCTCCAGGTCCGCCAGGCTGCCGATCGGAACGTCCGCCGTTTCCGGAAGACCGGCATGAGCGGCCCGGGGGGCGTTCTTTATGGAGAAGCTGTTTTCATTGATATGCACGAAGTCGCGATCATATCGCGACACGGCCCGCAAGAAGTTCCGTGAATTCGATTGCCGCGGCAGCATCCAGTCGTGCAGTTCGATGACCAGCAACGCGAAATCATCGATCCATCCGGTGTTCTTCGCAAACAGGTTGCTTTCGAAACCCTCGATGTCGATCTTGACGACGAAAGGCACGGCGGACGGCGCCTCGTCACGCAGGAGATCGGCGATGCCGACCATGCGGACGTCGCCTTCGTCCGCTATTTCGGTCCGGTAGGCGTCCGTGCTCATCCCGGGATCGACGATCCGCGCGCAACCCGGCTCGCTGGCGATGCCGGCCTGGATGACGCGCACAGCCTCGAAGCCTCTTGTCGCCGCGACGGCACGCGCGAAGTTCCGGCGGTGCGGCTCGACGGCGACGATACGGGCGGCCGGGAATGCCAGGGCGAAATAGACGGCCGAGAGGCCGATATTCGCGCCGCAATCGATGATCAGCGGCATCCGGCCCGCCGCCAAGATGTGCTCATAGGCGGCCTTGATGCCGGGCCACTGCCGCAGCCGCGCCATGTTGTAATCTTCATTGTAGAAAATATTGCGGAACACGTAGAATTCCACCGCGTGCTCGATGGTCAGCGCAATGAATTTGCGGTCGTGCCGGTGCAGCACGCGCTGCGTCCGGAACAGGAACAGCCGCTGGCCGGCCACGATGGGTGGCGGCGTCACGGCCAGCACCGTGCGCTCTTTGCTCAGCAGGAACATCCCGGCGGCGATGATCCACTGGCCGTAATTTCGCAGGTTGACCAGGATGTTCCTCACCATCGCGCGCGCCTCCTCGGCCGTCGCCACGCTATGGACCAATCGTAAAAGAAGACTTTAAGGCGTCTGCGTCGCGGCCGTCCGCGGCGACTGCAGCCGCGCATCGGCTCGGCCGGGATCATGCGGCCGAACGGCGAGCGCGTCGGCGCGGCCGGGATCGGTCGCGCCCGGTCTATCGCGGCAGCCCGGTGGTCCGCGATGGCCGCAAGTCACAAGGCGGACAGGTAGCGCGCGATCGCCTCCCGCTGGCTGGCGGTGAGCGCCTTCATCAATTTCGGCATGTCGAGATTGTTGGTCCTGTCGTCATTGGCAAAGCTGTTCATGGATGACAGCAGAAATTCGTAGCTCTGCCCCGCCAGCCGCGGTGCCGGCGCGCCGCCCTCGAAATTCTGTTGATGGCATGCCTTGCATATGGCGATTCCATCGGGCGCCGCGGGGGCAGGATCGGCAGCGTGCCGCGCCGGCCAAGTCTTGTCCGCGAAATAAGCCGCCACCTTGCGGATATCTTTCTGGTCGATGCCTTCGGCGAAGGGCAACATGATCGCATTGACGCGATCCTTGCTCTTGTAGTCGTGCAACTGCTTTACGAGAAAGCTCTGCTGCTGGCCCCAGATGATCGGGATGATTGCGCTGATGGGTTGGCCATTCTGGCCGTGGCATGCGCTGCAGACCTGCAGCTTGGCCTCGATTTCGTCGGCGGCACCTGCCGGTGCGGTGACGATCGCGAGAATCCCGACGGCGCCGAGAACGGTGGGAAGGAGACTTTTGAACATGTTTGCACTGCCCTCGTGAGTGATCGCGCTCACGGTAGACGACCGGAGCGTGACAAAACGGATGAAGACCTGTCCAGGCCGGGATTCCCCAGGATGATACCGCCGCGAATATTCGCGCTTTTCCGTCCTTCCCGCAAGGCAGGGGCGAGGCGCGAAAGGCTGCCCGCACCCAATGCGGCCCGAACGGTAGCGACGGGGCCGATCCGGGGATTTTCCCTTCGGACGTATTCCTCCTGCCGTTGCCCTTAAACGTGCGAGCATCGCGCGTCAATCGCGCCCGTCTCACGCCTGCACCCGGGACTCGCTGTCACGGCGCCGAGTATGGGCGACGCGATTATGATTATCGTCCTAGAGGGCCGGGATGATCGATCCGGATCGTCCTCGGTCATTTTTTGACCCGCCCCTACCCCCGCAACCGCAACGCATTCACGATCATGACCACGCCGCCGAGCACCACGACCGCGTCGAGCATCGCAGCATGGACGTGGATCGGCAGGCGCGCGATCATCCACTTGGCGAAGAACGCGCCGGGAAAGGTCGCGATCCCGATCAGGACCGCGATCGCGATCACCTGCGCCGTCGCGACCCCGGCGATCCCGAACACGGTGAGCCGCACCAGGCCGATGGCGATCGAGATGGTGGCGTCGGTCGCGATCACCGCGACGCCCTGGAGGCCCGCCGCCATCAGCAGCGACAGCAGGATCACGCCCGACCCGGTGGTGCCGCCGACCACGATCCCCCAGCCGAGCGCGCCGGCGACGAGACCGCCGTCCCCGCAGCGGAAGCCGCGATGGGCGAGCAGCCGGCGCAGCGCCACCGTCGCGATCAGCATCGACCCGATCACCAGCATGGCGCCGCGGCCGGTCAACAGCGTATAGGCCCACGAGCCGAGGATGCAGGTCGGTATGGCGGTCACCGTGACCAGGGCGACCCGGCGCCAGTCGATGGCGCGGCGGAAGGCGAGCGCCCGGCTCACATTGGTGATGGTCGCGGAGATCGCGATGATCGGCACCACCGGCTCGGCGCCCACGATCGGCACCAGGACCAGCGGCATCAGCGCGCCGGTGCCATAGCCGGTGACGCCGCCGAGCACCGAGGTGAGCATGCTCACGGCCACGATCGTCGCGAGTTGCACGATCGAAACGTCGGCGAGAGCGGAGCGGACCGCGGATTGGATCACGGCAGGCCGGCCACGCGGTCGGCGAGCTTCGCCAGAGTTTCCGGATCGAACGGAAATCCCGCCGCGATCCAGGATTCCTCGGCGGCCTGCAGTGCCGCGCCGAGCGCCGGCCCCTTGGCGAGGCCGCGCGATACCAGGTCGGCGGCCCGCAGCGGAAAGTGCGGCGGCGTCCAGCGCGCCGGCAAGGTCGCGAACGCATGCCACGACGGATCGGCGGCGCCGGCGGTCGCGTGCGACCACGCCAGCAGCACGCGATCGCGGAAATGCGCCGGCCCGAGACGGTAGAGCAAGGCGCGCGCACCCGCCTCGCCCAGCGCGGGCGAGACGTGCCACCAGCGCTCCGCCATCGCCAGCAGGCGCTCATGCTCGGCATTGGACAGGCGCAGCCGGTCCCGCAGCCGCTCGGCATCCTCGACGATGATGACGCCGAGCGCGCCGAGCCGGCGAACCGCGCATGGCGCGAGCGCCGCCGCCGCTTCGTCCTCGATCATTGCGGCGAAGCTCGCGAGCTGCGGCACGCCCCCGAGCAGGCGTTCCGCAAAGCCCGTCTCCGCCATTACCGCCAGCGTCGGCACCGCATAGGGCGCCAGCAGCAACTTCATCAATTCCCCGCGCAACCGTTCGCGCGACAGCGTCCGCAACCCGTCACGCGCGCGGACGCAGGCATCGAGCCCGGCGCGGTCGGGCGCGCCGCCGGAGTAAGAGGCCTGGAAGCGGAAGAACCGCAGGATGCGCAGATAGTCCTCGGCGATGCGGCGCGCGGGATCGCCGATGAAGCGGACCCGCCGCGCGGCGAGATCGGCAAGCCCGCCGACATAATCGTGCACCACGCCGTCGGGCGTGATCGACAGCGCGTTGATGGTGAAGTCGCGCCGCTCGGCGTCCACCCTCCAGTCGCGCCCGAACGCCACATTGGCCCTGCGGCCGAAGGTCTCGACGTCCTCGCGCAGCGTCGTCACCTCGAACGGCACGCCGTCGACCACGAGGGTGACGGTGCCGTGATCGATGCCGGTCGGCACCGCCTTGAGCCCGGCCGCCGCGGCGCGCCGCATCACCTCCTGCGGCACCGCCGTGGTGGCGATGTCGATGTCGCTGAGCGGCAGCCCCATCAGCGCGTTGCGGGCAGCACCGCCGACCACCCGCGCCTCTTCGCCGTCGCCGTTGAGGAGGCCGAGCACGCGCCGCACCGGCGGGGCGCCGAGCCAGGCGTCGTCCGGAAGGCGCATGGTCGCAGGCGGCGTCATCGCTCCGTCCCGGGCACCAGGCGCCCATTCTCCATGTGAGCCGGCACATAGGTCGAGCCGGGCGGCGCGCCGCCGAACTGCGCCAGCATGAGGAAGCTCAGGATGACCAGCACCAATGCGCAGATGGTGAGCCACACCAGCCGCGGCAACGACCACGCGGCGACATCGAGCACGCCCTCCCGGGTCGCCCACAGGAAAAGCCCATAGAGCGCGAACGGCGCGATGAACAAGGCGAATTCGGTGAACAAAGGGCGGATCATCGTGGGTTCGCTAGTGTCCTGTCTCCAACGATTGAATCCCATTGTCGTCATCGCCCGGCTTGACCGGGCGATCCAGTAACCACGGACTGCCATTTGAGCACCGCGGCTGTTCCACCAACCGCACAGGGGTTACTGGATGCCCCGCTTTCGCGGGGCATGACACCGAAACTGTATGAACCGTCAGAGTCAAAACACCAGTCCCATCCGGGCAGGCAGCATATCGCAGGCCGGCACGGCGTTCACTCCCCGTAGAGGCGTTCGTAGAGATTGCGCAGGATGCCCGCGGTGACGCCCCAGATATAGCGATCCTGGTACGGGATGGCATAATAGTGTCGGATGATGCCCTTCCAGTCTCGGCTGTGGCGCTGATGGTTTTGCGGACCCATCAGGAAGGCGAGCGGGATCTCGAACGCCTCCGCGACTTCGGACTTGTTGAGATTCAAGGCGTAGGCGGGCGCGACCCGCGCCACCGTCGGCAGGATGCGGAACCCGCTGAAGGTCAGATAGAGATCGAGATAGCCGAGCGGCTCGACCAGCGCCGGCGCGAGGCCGATCTCCTCCTCGGCCTCGCGCAACGCGGCGCCGAGCGGGCTTCGGTCGCCGGGATCGATCTTGCCGCCGGGAAACGCGATCTGGCCGGCATGGCTCGCGAGATCGGCGGTCCGCAGCGTCAGGATCACCGTCGGCTCCGCCCGATCGACCACCGGAACGAGCACCGCGGCGGGCCGCGACGCCACCACGCCGGCGCGCTCCCACGCGGCCGGATCGAGATCGAGATCGCCGCGGGTCGCCGGCGCGGAAAGATCGTCGAGCGCGGCCGGCACCTCGAGGGTGAGCCGCCGGCGCGCGCGGTCGAAGAATTCTCGTCCGGGGCCGGCGGCGGCGCCCACCTGCGCGAGCGTCATCGGGCGATGTCCTCGAGGGCGGCAGCGGGCGCCATGGCGAAAAATTCGTCCCCAGATGCGACGCCGAACATCGCGATGCCGTCGATCGCGCGCTGTTCGCCGAGTTCCACCAGATCGAAGAACAGCGCCCGCGTCACCTTGGCCCAGAGATCGCGGCGGACGTGGACATAGGGTTTGAGGCCGCCGGTCTCCGGTTCCGGCTCGAACCGCAACCGGTGCTCCGGTCCGCAATCGACCCAGTCGTCCACATTGGTGCGGAACCGCAGCAGCCGGCCGGCGCCAGCGGGAACGATTCGCAACTCGACCGCCAGGAACGGAGCGTCATCCACAGCGATTCCGCACTTTTCCACCGGCGTGACGAGAAAATATCGGTCGCCCTCGCGCTTGATGATGGAGGCGAACAGCTTGACGAGGGCCGGCCGGCCGATCGGCGTCTTCTGATAAAACCAGGTACCGTCCGCCGCGATTCGCATGTCGATTTCGCCGCAATAGGCTGGATTCCACAGGTGCACCGGCGGCGGGCCCTTGCTGGAGGCGGTTTTCACCGCCCCGGCAATGCCGTCGAGTCCGGCGGCCGCGGTCTGCCCTTCCTTCGCCATTGTTCGCATTACCTTGGTCAAGTGTGATTTTTTGGCGGCTCGCGCAAACTTGATCGACCGGATCGGAATCGCCATTGGGCTAAAATAGCGTACACTCGGTGCCGGACACACGAATGAATGAAAGTGAACACCACCCTTCCGGCCGCGGCCCGATTTTTGCAACCCAGTCACGTCAATTTCGCCGTCTCACCCAGGTTATGGTGTGGTACGGGGAATAGCGAGGAGCAAGCCTGATGGCGACAACGGCCGGCGAAAGCCTGGAAAAACTCGAAGACATGATCGTTCGCGCGGCCGAGAGCACCGCGGTGCATGTGCGGGCGGCGAAAGAAAGTATCGGCACCGTCATTTACGGCCAGGACAAGGTCGTCGAGCAGGCCCTGATAACCATACTGTGCGGCGGACATGCGCTGCTGGTCGGCGTGCCCGGCCTCGCCAAGACCAAGCTCGTCGACACCATGGGCACCGTGCTCGGCCTCGACGCGCGGCGCATCCAGTTCACGCCGGACCTGATGCCGTCGGACATTCTCGGCAGCGAGGTGCTGGAAGAGACCCCGGGCGGCAAGCGCAATTTCCGCTTCATCCAGGGCCCGGTGTTCGCCCAGTTGCTGATGGCGGACGAGATCAACCGCGCGAGCCCGCGCACCCAGTCGGCGCTGCTGCAGGCGATGCAGGAGCACCACGTGACGGTGGCGGGGGCGCGGCACGATCTGCCCAAGCCCTTCCACGTGCTCGCCACTCAGAACCCGCTGGAGCAGGAAGGCACCTATCCGCTGCCGGAAGCCCAGCTCGACCGCTTCCTCATGGAAATCGACGTCGACTATCCCGACATCGATGCCGAACGCCGCATCCTGTTCGACACCACCGGCGCCGAGGAGACCAAGCCGAAGGAGGCGATGACGGCGGAAGATCTGTTGTCGGCGCAGCGCCTGGTGCGCCGACTGCCGGTCGGTGAATCCGTCGTCGAGGCGATCCTCGCGCTGGTGCGCTCGGCCCGTCCCGGCCCGGACGCCGGCGAGCTCGGAAAGCTGATCGCCTGGGGCCCGAGCCCGCGCGCCAGCCAGGCGCTGATGCTCGCGGTGCGCGCCCGCGCGCTCCTCGACGGCCGCCTTGCGCCCTCGATCGACGACGTCGCCGCGCTCGCCGAGCCCGTGCTCAAGCACCGCATGGCGCTGACCTTCGCCGCCCGCGCCGACGGCGAGACGATACCGGCGGTGGTCGGCAAGCTCAAATCGCGGATCGGGTAACGGATGGCTCAGAACGCTTCGGCGTTTAAGGATGTCGCGGCCGTTCCCCACGCGGTCGGCCAGAGTCAGGCGCTCGCCGCCAGCATGCCGCGCCTGATCCTGGAGGCGCGGCGCATCGCCGCAACCATCATCCACGGATTGCACGGCCGCCGTCGCGCCGGCTCCGGCGAGAACTTCTGGCAGTACCGCCGCTTCATGTCGGGCGAGCCGGCGGCGCGGATCGACTGGCGCCGATCGGCACGCGACGACAATCTCTATGTCCGCGAGCAGGAATGGGAAGCCGCGCACACCGTGTGGATCTGGCCCGACCGCTCGCCCTCGATGATCTTTCGTTCGCCGCTGGCCAAGGAGAGCAAGCTCGACCGTGCCTTGATCATGGGGCTCGCGCTCGCCGAGGTCCTGGTGGAAGGCGGCGAACGGGTCGGCGTCCCCGGCCTGACGCGGCCGTCCGGCGCGCGCAACGTGGTCGAGAAGATCGCCCAGGCGATGATCCACGACCCCACCGCCCGTACCAGCCTGCCGCCGACATTCGCGCCCGCGCCGCTTGCCGAGATCATCGTGCTGTCGGATTTGTGGAGCCCGATCGCGGAGGTCCATCGCACCATCGCCCAGCTCTCCGCGACCGGCGCCCAGGGACACGTGGTGCAGATCGTCGATCCTGTGGAAGAGACCTTCCCCTATTCCGGCCGGATCGAATTCGTCGAGCCGGAAGGCGGGGGAGCCATCACCGCCGGGCGTGCGGAGACCTGGCGCGAGGACTATGCCGCGCGCATCGCGCGCCATCGCGCCGAAATCCGCCTGGAGACCGACCGCCTTGGCTGGAGCTTCATCATCCATCGCACAGACCGCCCCGCCAGCGATCTCCTGCTCAAGCTGCACGAGCAACTCGGCGCCGGCCGTGACGGCACCGGCATCAACCGCTGGCACGCCATCGGACAACCGGAGCGACGGGCATGATCCCGGGCCTGCCCCTCGCCTTCGCCGAACCGCTGGTCCTGCTCGGGCTACTCAGCCTGCCGGTGCTGTGGTGGCTGCTGCGGCTGGTGCCGCCGCGCCCGCGCCGCGTCGATTTTCCGCCGACGCGCATGCTGTTCGACATCGCCCCCAAGGAAGAAACGCCGGCACGGACACCATGGTGGTTGACTCTGCTGCGGCTCACCCTCGCCGCGCTGGTCATCATCGCCGCCGCCGGCCCGCTGTGGAATCCCCCGATCGCGACCTCGCGCGGCAGCGCGCCGCTGCTCTTGATGATCGACGACGACTGGGGCGCCGCGGCGACCTGGGACGCGCGCATCCGCACCGCCGAGGAGCTCATTGCACGCGCCGACGCGGACGGCCGCGGCGTCGCGATCATGCCGATGTCGAACACCAATCGCGACATTTCGCTGGAAACCGCCGGCGCCGCCAAGGCGCGACTGCGCCTGGTCAACCCGAAGCCCTACACCGTCGAGCGCACCGAGGCACTGCCCGCCCTCGACCGCTTCCTGAGCGGGACCGGCGACGTCGAGCTGGTCTGGCTCTCCGACGGCGTCGATGCCGGGCGTGCCGGCGAATTCATCGGCGCGCTGGCGCGCCTGGTCGACAAGCGGACGATCACCGTGGTGGACGGCGGCATCCGGCCCGCCCATGCGCTCGCCGCCGCCGACAATGCCGCCGGCGTGCTGACGGTGAAAGTCCTGCGCCCCACCACCGGCGGCGACGACGTCGGCACGGTGCACGCCATCGACCTCAAGGGGCTGCCGCTCGGCGAAGCCGCTTACGCCTTCAAGTCGAGCGACCGCGAGACCGACGCGGTGCTCGACCTTCCGGTCGAGATTCGCAACGACATTGCGCGCCTGGAGATCGGCGGCGAGCGTTCCGCCGGCGCCGTCCAGCTGCTCGACAAGCGGTGGCGGCGGCGCACCGTCGGCGTCGTCACCGGCTCGACCGCCGACACCGCGCAGCCCCTGCTCGCCTCGACATTCTATCTGTCGCGGGCGCTCGCGCCGTTCGCCGACGTCAGGCTCGCCGAGCGCGGCTCGCCCGGCGAGGCGGTCGCCCAGTTCATCGAGCAGCGCCTGCCGATGATCGTCCTCGCCGATGTCGGCAACGTCGCCGGCGACGCCCATGAGCGGCTGTCGCGCTGGATCGACCAGGGCGGCGTGCTGGTCCGCTTTGCCGGCCCGCGGCTCGCCGCCTCCGACGACGAGCTGGTGCCGGTCAAGCTGCGCCGCGGCGGCCGCATTCTCGGCGGCAGCCTGAGCTGGGATCAGCCCCAGCAATTGGCGGCGTTCTCACGCGAGAGTCCGTTCAACGGCATGTTGGTGCCGAACGACGTCACGGTGACGCGCCAGGTTCTGGCCGAGCCCGATGCCGGGCTGTCCGACCATACCTGGGCCACGCTCGGTGACGGAACACCGCTGGTGACTGCCGCCAAGCGGGGCAAGGGGATGATCGTGCTGTTTCATGTCACGGCCGATACGCGCTGGTCCGACCTGCCATTGTCCGGCGCCTTCGTCGATATGCTCAAGCGCATCGTCGGATTGTCCGGCGCGGTCGCGGCGACCGAGGCCACCGCCGCGACCGGCACCGCGAACGCCCGCGATGCCATCCCGCCGACGCGCGTGCTCGACGGCTACGGCGCCTTCGAGCCGCCGCCGCCGACCGCGCGGCCGATACTGGCCACATTCTCCGGCCGCGCCACCGGCGACAACCCGCCCGGTTTCTACGGGCCGCCGGAAGGCCTCGTCGCCGTCAATACGCTGGCGCCGGAGGACCGCCTGCAGCCGATCGACTTCGCCCCGCTCAACGCGCGCGTGGAATATTACCGCGCCAGCGAGCCGCAAGACCTGCGCGGCCCAATCTTCCTCGCCGCGCTCGCACTGCTGCTGATCGATGCACTGGTGGTGTTCTGGCTCGCCGGCGGCCTCTACCGGCTGATGCCGCGCCGGGGCATCGCGGCCTCGGTCCTGGTCGGGCTTTGCGTCGTGAGCGTCAGCCTCGTGCTCGCCGGCTCGGCCTTCGCACAGACCGACACGACGGCCGACCAGTTCGCCGCCAGAGCCACCCTCGAGACCCATCTCGCCTATGTCGTGACCGGGGACAGCGAGGCGGATTCGGTGAGCAAGTCGGGTCTGCAGGGCCTGACCTTGTTCCTGGCGCAGCGCACCGCGTTGGAGGCCGGCGATCCCATCGGCGTCGATATCGACCGCGACGAGCTCGCCTTCTTCCCGTTGATCTACTGGCCGGTCGTGCCCGGCGCACCAAAGCCGTCGGCGCAGGCGCTGGCGCGCATCGACGCCTACATGAAGCGGGGCGGCACCGTGCTGTTCGACACCCGCGATGCGGTGATGGCGCCGCCCGGGCCGGGCGGGGAAGCCCGCAGCCCCGGCATGGTGGCGTTGCGCGCCATCCTGTCGTCGCTCGACATTCCCGAACTGGAGCCGGTGCCGAAGGATCACGTCCTCACCAAGACGTTCTTCCTGCTGCGCGATTTTCCGGGCCGCTTCACCTCGGGCCAGCTCTGGGTCGAGGCATTGGCGAATGCCGATCGCGACGACGAGGAGGAGGCCAAGCGGCCGGCCCGCGGCGGCGACGGCGTGTCTTCGATCATCATCACGTCGAACGATCTGGCCGGCGCCTGGGCGACGCGGCCGGACGGCCAGCCGATGCTGCCGCTGGTTCCCGGCGAGCCGCGCCAGCGCGAATTCGCGTTCCGCGCCGGCGTCAACATCGTGATGTACACGCTCACCGGCAACTACAAGGCCGATCAGGTCCACGTGCCGGCTCTGCTCGAGCGGCTCGGCCAGTGAGACAACACTCCCCCTCTCCCGCTTGCGGGGGAGGGTTGGGGAGGGGGCTACGGAACCCGCCACTGGCCAACTGCCTGTGGCTCGTGCCCCCTCCCTGACCCTCCTCGCAAGCGGGAGAGGGAAAAGACCTCGCGGGGCGGGTTCGGACCTGGGGCCACTAGAAAAGGAGCACACGGGTGAATTTCGGTATCAGCTTCTCGCCTCTCGTCCCGGTCGAATATGTGTGGGCGGCTGCGGCGCTCGCGACCGCCATCGCGGTGCTGCTGCTGGTCTCGCGCGGCCGCGGCGCGGTGCTCCGCGCCGGCGCGCTGGCGCTGCTCGTCCTCGCGCTCGCCAATCCGTCGCTGACCCGGGAGGACCGCGATCCGCTGTCCTCGGTCGCTGTCGTCGTGGTCGACAAGAGCCCGAGCCAGAACTTCGGCGAACGTGCGGCGCAGACCGAGGCGGCCCGCGCCGCGATCACCCAGCGGCTGGGGCGCATTCCCGGCATCGAGATGCGCGTGGTCGAGGCCGGCCAGGCCGACGGCGAGACCGACGGCACCCGCCTTTTCTCCGCGCTCAATGCGACCCTCGCCGACGTGCCGCCGGACCGCGTCGCCGGCGCCGTCTTCATCACCGACGGCCGGGTGCACGACGTGCCGGCCGATGCCGCCGCGCTCGGCTTCGGCGCGCCGGTCCACGCCCTCATCACCGGCACCGCCAACGAGCGCGACCGCCGCGTCGCTCTCATCGCGGCGCCGCGCTTCGGCATCGTCGGCCAGTCGCAGACGATTTCGTTCAAGGTCGAAGACGAAGGCGTCCGGGCCGGGCCGGCCGAGGTCAAGATCAGCCGCGACGGCGAGTTGATCGACCGCCGCGTCGTCACCCCCGGCCAGCAGGTCGACATCCAGGTTCAAATTCCCCATGCGGGCCAGAACATCGTCGAGATCGAGGCGGCGCCGATCGAGGGCGAGCTGACCCAGGTCAACAATCGCGCGGTGGTTTCCATCGACGGCGTGCGCGACAAGCTGCGCGTGCTCCTGGTGTCGGGCGAGCCCCATGCCGGCGAGCGCACCTGGCGCAACCTCCTCAAGTCCGACGCCAATGTCGACCTCGTCCATTTCACCATCCTGCGGCCGCCGGAGAAGCAGGACGGCACGCCGATCAACGAATTGTCGCTGATCGCGTTCCCGACGCGGGAATTGTTCCAGCAGAAGATCAACGACTTCCAGCTCATCATCTTCGACCGCTATGCGCGCCAGGGCGTGCTGCCGATCATATACTTCGACAACATCGCGAAATATGTCCGCAACGGCGGCGCGGTGCTGGTCGCCGCAGGACCCGACTATGCCGGGCCGACCAGCCTGTGGCGCACGCCGCTCGACGCCATCCTGCCGGCCGAGCCGAACGGTCATGTCACCGAGGAGGCCTTCCACGCGCGGCTCACCGCGCCGGGCATGCGCCATCCGGTCACCCGCGGCCTCGAAGGCAGCGACCAGGATCCGCCGCACTGGAGCCGCTTCTTCCGCGTGGTCGATTCAAAGGCAACGTCGGGGACCACCGTGATGAAGGGGGTCGACGACCAGCCGCTGCTGGTGCTGTCGCGGGAAGGCGAAGGGCGGGTCGCGTTGGTGCTGTCGGACCAGATCTGGTTGTGGGCGCGCGGCTATGAAGGCGGCGGCCCCCATATCGACCTGCTGCGGCGGCTGTCGCACTGGCTGATGAAACAGCCCGATCTCGAGGAAGAGGCGCTGCGCCTCTTGGTGCACGGCCGCGAGATCATGGTGCAGCGGCAGACCATGGCGGACACGGCCGGCCCGGTCATCGTCACATCGCCGTCCGGCGCGACCCAGAATCTCGTGCTCGACCAGGCCGAGCCCGGCGTGTACCGCAAGACCATCGACGCCACCGAGCTCGGCCTGTGGCGGGCGACCGACGGCAAGCTGACGGCCCTCGTCAATGTCGGCCCGGCGAACCCCCGCGAATTCAGCGAGGTGACCTCGACGACCGCCGTGATGGCGCCGCTCACCAACGCCACCGGCGGCGATTCGCGCCGCCTGGTCGAGGGGTCCGCCATGAACGTGCCGCGCATCGTCGGGGTACGCTCCAGCGACACCTTCAAGGGCGACGACTGGATCGGCCTCAAGCTGCGCGAAGCGAGCGTGGTGCGCGGCATCGGCGTGCTGCCGATGTTCGCGGGCCTGCTCGGCCTGCTGCTGCTGGTCGGCAGTCTCGCACTCACCTGGGCGCGCGAGGGGCGCTAGCGCGATTTCGGTCGTGTCTCTGACACGATCCGAATTTCGTTCAGGTCGACTGACAATTGCGCCCGGCTCGACCGGGCGATCTAGTAAACACCGGCCGTGAGTAGTGGATTGCCCGGTCAAGCCGGGGCAATGACACCAATAGGGTCAGCCTGATCGGAAAATGCTCCAGAGCGCTGCCGTGCCCGGTCGAACCGGGCGGCAGTCCGGATTCGTTAATTTCTCGCCTATCGCCTCGTTCGAAAAGTCTGCTGCTTTTCGGCAACACACGCGGAATTTTTTGGTTCGAGCGTGGCGTCGCCGCGAAAAGCCTGCAACTTTGCGCCATCATGCCCAAAGTAAGGGTCGCGCGTCGTTTCTGTGAAGTGTGCTTACGGACCACCCCACGACCGGACACGGGAGCGCTTTCGATGAGCTTGCGTCCAATGAGCTTGCGTCATGTTTCGACCGGACGCCGCCTCGCGTGCGTCGGTCTGCTGGCAGTGCTGGCGGTTGCCGGGGTTGATTGGAACCGCGCGCAGGCGCGCGGCACTCCCGCGCATGTCGCCGCCCATGAAGCTCACAACGGCGCCGCTCACGAGGCGCACAAGGGCGGCGGGAGGCATGGGGTGCTTCATGGCTCCAATTATCATCCGCCGACTTCCGCCATCGTGGTCGACGACAATACCGGCCAAGCCATCTACGAGGTCAATGCGGACGAGCCGCGTCATCCGGCGTCGCTGACCAAGATCATGACGCTTTACATGCTGTTCGAGCAACTCGAAGCCGGCAAACTCAAGCTCGACACGCCGCTGCCGATATCGGCCCATGCCGCCGGCCAGAATCCCGTCAAGCTCGGTCTCAAGGCCGGCCAGACCATCGCGGTCGAGGACGCCCTCAAGGCAATGGTCACCAAATCGGCGAACGATGCCGCGTGCGTCGTGGCCGAGGCCATCGGCGGCGGCGATGAAGCGGAAGGCGCGCGACTCATGACGGCCAAGGCGAGAGCGCTGGGCATGTCGAGCACGACCTATGTCAACGGCTCCGGCCTGCCGGCCGAAGAGCAGATAACCACCGCCCGCGACCAGGCGCTGCTCGGCCTCATCATCGCAAACCGTTTTCCCGCCTATTATCGCTACTTCTCGACCCTGAGCTTCAATTGGCACGGCAAGGAGATGCACAATCACAACGGCCTCTTGGGCAACGTGCCGGGCGTCGACGGGATCAAGACGGGCTACACCGAAGCCTCCGGGTACAACCTCGTCGCCTCGGTTCGCCGCGACCCCAGGCACATCGTCGCGGTCGTGCTGGGCGGCACCTCGAACGGTCAGCGCGACGCCCTCATGCGCAAGCTGATCGAAGAGCATATTGCTCATGCTTCCGCACAGCGCACCAAGCCGCCGATCACGGAGGTGGCGACCGCGGACGGCACGCGCGCCAATCCGATCCTGACACCCGACGGCAGTGCCCCGACCACGATCACAGCCCCTCCCGTCGCGGCCGCTCCTGCGGTGGCCGCTCCTGTTGCGGCCTCGCCCGCAGTAGCCTCGCCTGCTGTAGCCTCGCCTGCTCCGGCCGTCGCGGCCCGTGGCAATATCGAGACCGTCAATCCGCTTTCGGCTGCCGCCACTCTCATTCCGGGCGCCGGCGCGAAACTCGATCCGGCTCGTGGCGAGGCCAAGCCGCATTCCCGGGGCGCCAAGCTGCAGGCCCACGTTTCCGCCCAGCCACAAGTCCCCGGTGCGACTCCCGTTACAACCGCGACCCATGTGGTGCATCAGAATCCGCATCCGCCATCGAGCCGGACGGCGATAGAAGCAGGCGCCGGCACTCAACTGCGTCACGTTCCAACCAAGGCGAGCACGCCGCAAACCATGCTTCGGTGAAGCTGGCGCGTTGCGCTCGCGTGTGGGTCCGGTCTGCAGCTTCGACGTGACTCCGGTATGCGCCCGGAACGTACTCGCGCTCGTGCGCACAAACCTTTGCTGGTCGGAAATCGAGAACGCGGCGGTCCTCCACACGGGCGTACGCCCATGACGTTTTGAATTCCTGCGGCGACCCAACCGAGCCCATGGGAGCTATCCGTTCGGGCCCGCACCACTGGAGCGCGAGTCGGATGCGAGGATCGGAACTAATTTAGTCGGTACTCTCGCAACTCCCTTTGTGCTTGAAGAGGGGCTCGGTCTTGCAGTTCGACGTCGTCGTCGACGACGTCGACGACGTGTGGTTGCCGAGAATGCCGAACAGATTATCGACATTCCAGTTGTTGGGATCTTCGTTGCGGTTGCGCGCGATGAGCGGCATGTCGCTCGGACCGAAGTAGACTTTGAGACCGCCCCAGATGCCGCGTGCGTCGTTCTCGCCGACCCGGCCCTCGACGAAAGCCGAGGCGAGGATCCCGCGCCCGAGCGGGCGCGCAAATTCGGCACCGAGCGCGAGCGCGTTGAGGCCGCCGAGATAACGGTGTCCGACATAGCCGCTGATGTCGTCTGCGAAATAATACTTGAGGTTGATCTCGTCGAAGAAGCGGGTCTTGATGTCGTAAGCATCCAAGAACGTCGACGTGGTCGTCAACACCGGTCCGGTTGCGATCGAGGTGTTGGTGGTCGAAGCGGAATTGCCGAACTCGACGCCGGCAACGCCCTGCAGCGTGACCCGGCCCCAGTACAACTCGCCTTCGCCGCCGACATGCCCGACGCTGATCCCGCCATAGCGGTCCCAATAGGTTTCGCTGGCATAGACGCCGAGCAGGGCCCGTGACGGATCTCGCCAAAACAAGTGTCCGGCGACCGCGGCGAAGGTGTCTTGGTCCATGCTGCCGACGCTGCCGTCGACTTGCGCACCGAATTGGCCTCCCAAGGGCGCAGTAATGCTGCCATTGGCGCCGTAAACGCTCTTGCCCCCGACCGAACCGCCGAAGAAATCGACCTTCTCGTTGACGGCATCTACAGCGGGAGCAAATACCGGATAGGCCACCGGAGCCTTTTGATAAACGGCAAGGTCGGCCGCGTCGGCCCCCCAGATGGCGATGAATGTCCAGCCGACGACGCCGGACAGCATTGTCGTGGACCGCATCGAACAGCGGCTCGGCATGGTGCATCCCCCAAATCCGGTGCAGCCTTGCACCGATCACGCGCAAGACTATACCCGGAGGCCAGCGCGGCGGAACGAATCCCGGCGCGTGGTGAACCGGTTTTCCGGACATGTGACTAAAAAGACACGATATGTGCCGTGCTTGCCGAGCGGTTATCCGGCACGAAATTTGGTTTGCAGATACGGTCCACGGTGGGAATGACGGTGTGAATGACGGTGTGAATGAAGGAAATATTCGACCAATTCCTCAAGACGCTGGCGCAGACGGAGAGGCTTCCGGCGCGCGCGCTCGCGCTCTATCAACAGGACCTGCTGATCCGTTTGGTTCGGCATGCCCACACGGCGCTGCCGTTCTATCGCGACCGGCTGGCCTGTCTTTTCGCGCCAAACGGGGAAGTCGACCTGTCGCGATGGAACGAGGTGCCGTTGCTCACGCGGGACGACGTTGCCGCCCGCGGCGCCGAGATGAGGGTGCTCGATCTGGCCGCGGAGTACGGTGAGATCGCGGAGGCCCGGACCTCGGGATCGACCGGCGTACCGCTCGATATCGCCACCAACGGCATGGTGTATTTCTGCGCCAGCGCGCTGTTCACGCGCACAGCGCGGCGGTTCGGCATGGATACCTCGCGGCCGCTCGCGACCATAGGGCGATACAGGCACCGGCCGATACCGCCCTATCCGGAAGGTGCGGTCTCCAGCGGCTGGTCGATGTCCGATCCGGACACGCCGGCCTACCGGCTCGAATTGACGACGCCGGTGGACCAGCAGCTGGAATGGCTCTCACGGCGCAAGGCGCCGTATCTGCGCACCCAGCCGTCCGGCGCCCTTGCCATTGCCCATGCGGTCACGCCCGACGATGGGCGCGCGCTCGGCATCGAAACCGTGTTGCTGAACGGGGAAAACGTGCCCGACGGTGCCCGCGAAATCATCGCGGAACGGCTGGGGGCGCGCGCGGCGGCCTTCTATTCATGTCAGGAGATCGGTCACATAGCGTCCGAGTGCGAGGCGGCGCCGCACTATCACGTCGCCGCGGAAAACGCGCTGGTGGAGATCGTCGACGATCGCGGCCGTGATGTCGCCCCGGGCGAGCGCGGACGCGTCATCGTGACCGGGCTCTACAATTACGTCATGCCCTTCATTCGTTATGAGCTGGGCGACGTTGCCGTCGCGGGCGCGGGAGACTGCCCGTGCGGGCGAACCCTGCCGGTGATCGCGCGCGTGGAGGGACGCAGCCGCAATGCCTTCGTGTTCCGCGACGGCTCGCGGATGTGGCCTCGCACCTCCATGGTCAGGGCAATGCACCCGTTCGTCCCGTTCGTCCGCTTTCAATTGATACAGCTCGACTTCGAGAGAATCGAATTTCGCTACCTCCCCGACGGTTCCGGACGCACGCCGGATGTTGCCGGCCTCAATGCCCATGCGCGCAGGGTTTTTCACACTTCGGTCGAGATCGACCCGGTCGAGGTGGATGCGTTGGTCCCGGGCCCGAGCGGCAAGTTCGAGGAATTCGTCTCCAGAGTCCCGGCCGCGCGGGCTGCCGGCCCGATCGACCGATGAAGGCCCGCAACCGAAAAACGAACTTTCCCGGATGGTCATGAAATGACGAGCGGTCCCGGTTTCCACGAAGACCTCAGGCACATTGCGGCCGAGGGATTCCAGTTGGCAAACCGCCTTTGCCGCGACTGCGGGCAATTGCATGCGCTGTGGCCATACATCCGCCTGGCGCGCGCAACATCGGCGGGCTTGGAGGATGCCACTTCGCAGCTGCAATCCGAGCTGACGGCGCTCATCGCGGCGAACCGGCGCGACGTGCTCGTCGCCGGCTCGGCGGACACCGGATTGCTCACCCTCCTCGCCCGTTCCGGGGCCGGGTACCCTCTCGATATCGTCGTGCTCGATCGCTGCGAGACGCCGCTCGAATTGTGCCGGCGGCTGGCGCAGCGCTGGTCGCTGCGTATCGCCACTCTGCGTGAGGATCTGGTCGACCTCGATCGTCCCGGAAGTTTCGATATCGTCCTGGTGTACGGCACGCTGCATTTCCTCGCCGCCGACCGCCGCGCCGACGTTCTCGCCCGGATGCGGCGATCGCTACGTCCGAACGGGCGGCTGGTTCTTCGCATCAACACGAGCCGCCCCATCGAAGGCGACCTGACGGAGGAGGGCCGCGACGGCTACGCGGATTGGGTGCCCGATGAGTTGAACCGCATTGCCGTGCCGCTACCCGAGCCTCCGGAAGCGTTTCGCGAACGTTTGCGCGTTCATGCGAAGAGCCGCGAGAACCGCGAAGGCGCGTTCAACTCGCCCGAAGACATCCGGGCACTGCTCACGCAGGCGGGCTTCGCGACGCGCGATTGGTTGGAGATCGGCGTGAAGCTCAGCGAGCCGGTTCAGGAATTCGTGGAGAAAACCGGCAAGCGCAGATATCTGGTGATTGCGGAGCCTGGCTGACGTGCCAGCCCCCACTGCCTGAATCGAGTCAAAAATCCACCCGCCTCTCCAGCACTCGGATATTTCCTTTCGCCGTTGCGTCCATGGTCCGCGACAGGAGTGTCCGTTGGTCAGGCCGTTCCATTCTGCTTAGAACACCCCCGGAATGATGCGCTTGGTGCGGGCGGCATAGGCGGCGTAGGCGTCGCCGAAAGTCTGCAGCATCATGTGCTCTTCGCGGCGGACCCGGAATGCGAACAGGGTGCCGAAGCCGACGAGGCCCGCCGGGCCGGCGATCCAGTTCGGCAGCAGCAGCGCCTGCGACAGCGCCCACAGAAAGTAGGCCGAGTACATGGGATGGCGGACGAAGCGGTAGATGCCGTCGGTCACCAGCCCATGGTCCTGGCGGATCTCCAGGGTCACCGACCAGAACCGGCCGAGGCGCCGGTGGGTGTGGAAAAACAACACAAGCGCGAGCACGAGAACGACGGCGCCGAGCCAGGCGAGCGCCGGCTGGAACGGATAACCGGCAAATCGCGGAACGCCGGTGGGGCAGTAGACCGCCGGTATCGCGAACAGACCGGTAAACGAAATCGCCATCAGCACGCGTTCGCGGATTCGCTCGGGCCGCTGCGTCGTCGGCGTTTTCCGCGAACGACGCACATTCGGATGCATGATGGCGTACCAGGCGACCGTGCCGGCCCACCATATCAGCCTGGCGACGAGCGGCGTCATCGCGGCTCAATCCGCTACGTCGAGGTCGCGCAAGGAACCGTCGGCGGCGTAAAGGTCGTCCGGTCCATTGGGCTCATTGACGGTCTTCCAGAACGGCGCCGGCCCGCATATCAGCATGAAATAATCATAAAGGGCGCGGCGTTCGTTCGCCATCACGAACTGGTAGTGCAGCCGCATGAAATCGTAGCGGTAGCGCCGGAACGCCGCCTCGCTCAACATTTCGTGGATCTGGACGCGGCGGATGACGGGGCTCCCCTCATTGACGTCTTTGAATCGCGTGAGCTGCACCGGATGGAATTTGTGAAAGCTGATGACGTCGTCGCGCGCCTGGAACTCGGCCCAGGGCAGCGACGGCTCCGCGGCGACGCGGCGCGCGGCGTCGCGCACCCAGCCGCCGCCCGGATGCAGCGCGAGCTTGGGGATGGTGGCGCCGATGGTGAGCACGCCGAGCTTGGGACCGTGCCTGCCGAGATCGGGGTCGCGGGCGAGCGCGCGCGCCAGCACGTCGATCACGATGGTCGCGCCCAGGCTGTGGCCGGCGATGATGATCTCGTCCACGCCGCCCCGGCGGACGCGGGCGAGCAGGCGGTCGGCGAAGGCCTCGACCCGGGCCTCGACGTCGGAACGCCGTCGCAGCATGTAATCGCGGGCGAAGACCCAATCGGCGAGCCCGTGGCCGACCCGCCAGCGCTCCCCCGGCCAGCGCAACAGCAGCCCGAACGAGAACACCGCGACCACGAGCGCAGCGATACCGCCGAGCGCGGAATACCCGAGCATGGCGCCTGCGATCCATCCCGCCGCGATCGCGACGGCGGCGAACAGGATCACGTCGACGAAAGGCACGAAGAAAAACATCGCATAGCGCCAGTTCGCCGCGAAATAGCGCCGGACCGCGCCGGAAACGATGAAATCGACGAATGTGACGAGGCCGCTCCACAATCGGCGCGGGCCGGACCCGTCGAGATCGGCGCGGACGATGTCGTGCCAGTCGAGAATTTCGTAGGAGGTCTCCACCTTCCAGCCCGGTGCGGCGGTGGTGACGGTCCAATGCCCCTCCCCGGCTGACGGGTCGCGCAACTCCGAGACGGCGACGGACACGTTCCAGGTGGCTTGGAACCGCCCGGTTTCGCGGACGAAGCGGCGGTGCTGGGACGCGGCATCGTAGGGATCGTACCCGGGCACGTGGAAGAAATGACGTTTGTGGACCATGCCCGGATCATGCCCCGAGGTCCGCTCCTCCCAACAGCGGGGAATTGGCCAGATGACCCCCGATCTGGCGCACGCCGAATACTGGCGTTTTTCCGGGGTCCCGACAAGATCGCTACGGACAGATCGCAACGGGCGCCGACGGCCTCCCGCGCCGCAGGCGGCCAAATCGCACCGACGCTTGTTGCGGCCGGCCGCGCCATGAGCGGCAAAATCTGCTGGAACATTTGCGCAGCCGCTCGACTGTTGCGGAAAGACACCGCGTGGCCGTCACGCGCATGGGCTATAATGATTCCCAGCCGGTGACTGGGTCTTCGGGTGTTTCCGGCCGACCCCTTGCGGCCGACCCCTTGCGGATGATCGAGTCCCCGGTGCGGCGGCAAAGCTGGAGAACCGGGTAGAACTCTCATGCTCTCGACTGTATTTCTCGTTCCTGTCGTCTCGCTCGGCATCTATTTCTTACCCGCGTTCCTTCTGCGGCGCAAAACGTACCCGCGCGCGCAGGACTACTTCGTCTCGTCCGATCCCACGCCGCCGGGCGTGATACGGAATTCTTCGATCGCCTGCACGCTGAAGATGGGCATGTTCGGACCCCTCGTCGCCTGGGGCGCGAGCGGCGATCTTTGGCCGGCGATCGTCAGCTCGGTCTTCCTCGGATTGGGCTTATATCTCCTATATGCCGTACGCCGGCCGCTGCTCGAGTTTCTCGGAAACGCACTGAGCCGCGACCGGTCCATCACGATAAACGAGTTGATCGCACGGCGTCATGGCAATGATGTTCGTGTCCGGCTGCTCGCTTCCGGCTTGACGGTGTTCGCCGTCACCGGCCTCATTGTTTGCGAGACGATCGGGATAGCGACCGTACTGAAGCCTGTTCTGCCGGACAGCGCGGGGCTCTTCTACCTGTCAGTCGGCGTGGTCTTGGCCTCCATGGTCGTTTGCACCGTAGTCTCGGGCAATTCCGGAGCCATGTATTCGGCTCAGCTGCAGCTCGGCATGTTGTATCTCGGCCTCTTCGGATCGACGGCTCTGCTGTTGTACCTGCAAGTCTCGGAACTCAAAATCACGGCGCCGCACGCCGTGCTGGGGGTCCTTTTTGTCGCCGTTTTCTGTGTCCTGGTTCCTTTTTATCGCCACTCGCGATACGTCGACAACAACGTCATCAGCGATCCTGGTTCGAATGCCGGCGGCGCGGCTCGGGCTCGTTTCGGCGCCCGGCTGTTGAGAGGGTTTCAGCGCGCTCTCAACATAACCATATCCGTGTTTGCCGCCCTGATCGTCGTCATTGCCGTGATGGATTTGTACACCGAGGGTATCTCGGCCGTCGTTCGCGACGGCGCCGCAGCGCTGCTGGCAGGGACCCGCGTACCCGATATGGGACTGCTGACCCTCGTCCTCTTTCCGCTTTTCTATCAGGTCGTCGACATGACCAATTGGCAAAGGATTGCGGCATTTGCGAAAGACCGGGACGGAGATCGCGACGAGCGGAGCCGATGGTCGGCGGCATTCAGGAAATTCTTCGTCGTTTACGCCGTGGAAAGTCCGCTCGCGTGGTTGTTCATGTGCGCATTCGGCGCCCTGGCCGTCTCGGCGGCAACGCCGGACGGTGCGGACATCATGCAGGCTTTCATTCGGCAGCTGATCTCGGAGCAGAATTCGGTGGCCATCGCCGCGCTGTCGCTGTCGCTCGTCGGCATGTTCGCGATGGCTTTATCGACGATGATTCCTCTGTTCTCGGCAAGCCTCTGCGCTGTTCGCTACGATATCCTGCCTGCGTTGTGGCCGGAGTTTGCCCCGGAAGAGGGGCGCGCCCTCGCGGAGGCGAAAGCAACCCGGCTCGCCGTTGCCGCAGCGGGGGGCGCACTGTGTCTGGTGATCCTCGTCGCGTTCTACTTCATCGAGGAACGACTTCACATTACCTTCACGAGCAACAGGTTTCTCGCCCTGGTGCTGGCATTCAGCTGCGCCCAGCTCTCATTTGTGCCGCTCGTCTTGGGGCCCCTGATCGGCCGGACGGGTGAAGGCCTTGGAACCGTGCAGGCCGGATGGGCTCTCGCCATTCTCGGCATCAGTGCCGCCGCGGGCGTAGGAGCCGTCACGGTCTACCTCGCGACGGGAGATGAGCCGTGGCTGTGGGCCTCGGTTCCGGCCTGTCTCGGAACCGGCGTCTTGCTTTTCGCCGTTGCACGGCTGCGGACCGCAAGAACGGCGTAGTTCGGCAAGGGAGGCAAGACTCGCGCCCGCCTGTTCCAATTACTGCTTTGGCTGGGGCAGGCCGGCGATCTCGCGCAGGATCTGGGCTTGGACCCTCTCGCTCTTGTCGATGCTGATATGGAGAATGGTGGGATCGTCAGCCATATCGACGTTCAATATCTTGCCATGGAAACCGCTGTCGCCGGAGAGCGGCGCGCCCCAGCCGCCGGACTGGTAAAAATTGACCGCCCGTAAGACGTTGGCCGGGACCGGATACTGTAAAAACGGGGCGAGCGTCACCAGCAGGTCGACCGGGACCTTGTGCTCATCGAGCGAGCGAGCCATATCGATCACGTTGTTCGCGCCTTGCGAGTGGCCCACGAGGACAAGCGGGCGAATCGTGCCGGAAGCCCGCTCCCGCAGGATGGCCGAGACCGCGGTCGACCAGTACAGGTGCCCCTCGACCTCCGCGTTGATGCCCTTTTTTTTGAGTTCGTCGGCAAGGCCATCCAGGCCCGTAGAGAATACGCCGAACCAGCCGCGCAGGAGGAGTACGCGGGGCTCGGCGGCGAGCGCACTGCCGCACCAGAGCAGGGCGAGCGCAATGACGGCCCCGACCCGGTACGCCGCAGCTTTGGAAACAAATTCGTCGCGAATGCCTCGCAAACCCATCGTCCGCAGCTTCCCGCCGTTCCGGTCTCTCATTCCGAATCGTGCAATCATCGCGGCCATCGCCTCTCGATCAGCGCATCCAGGATTCAAGACCTTGTGCGCCCGCGGCGCTTTTCTCAAAGCCCCAGCACTGCGTGCAGGTGACGTCCCCCGCGATGGGGAGGCGTATCGCCGGTCGTCCGCCGCCGGCGTCCGGCGCGGGCTCGGCTTCGATCGAGGCGATCGCTTCGTGTCGAGCGACGCTTGGTGCCAGGGCAACGGTGTCGGCCAACGCGGACTCCTCGTTTCGCTCCCATCGAACCAAGTCCCACAGCTCGTCCAGCACCCCGTTCACCACCCGGGGGTCGATATTCATCAAGAGATGAAGGTTGTTGACGTAATTGACTTTATCGAAACCGTCCTGCAACCCGGCGTTGGACAGGAAGTCGGGACCATACCACAGCACGGACCGCCTGGTATTTTCCCTGTTGATCGGGTGATTGCGGCCGAGCGAGGACTCCGAAATCGCGAGCACCAGATCGACCACCAGATATCTCTGGAGCCAGGTGATCGTGGTATTCCCCAACGAGTATCCGACCAGCGCTACCTTGTAGCCGTCATTTTTCTTCTTGGTGATTTTTTTCCAGGCTTCCTTCACGTTGGAGTATTCGAAGATGTCGGTTTCCATGCCGAGCTCTTGCGCCCGGGCAGCGAGATAGGGAATACCCCATGAGAACAGATAGCCGCCCTGGCCCAGGAAGAAGGCCGCATAGGATTTCTCCGGCGCGGGCACTGCCACCGCGAGCGCGCGCATGGGCGAAGCAAGTGCGCCGCCAGTCGCCATCAGACCGATGATTGCCTGTCTCCGATCGAAACGGGAGGGGCATTTCAGTTGCATGAGCCAATCCTGTTCGACAACCGCGGGACGCCTTCATGATCGGGCATGTAGGCATCAACGAGGCGCGGCGATGTCTTCGAGCGGCCAAATTGTGGACAGCCTAAGGCCGCACGATAACCGTCATTAAACGGTCGCGTGCGCACCGACACCGACGAATGCCGGCAGTGGTGATCGGGCGCGACATCGGGCGCGGCGCCTGACCGGACCGGACGAAGCGGCGGTGCCCGGACGCGGGGTCGCACCGGTGGAACCGGGGCGCCTGGAAAAAACGACGTTTGTGGACCGTGCCCGGATCATGCCCCGTGATCGGCCGCTCCCCTGAGCCGATCCAATCGTGCGGACAAAATTCCATTAGGGTTGACGATTCCGGCCGATAGTTGCCCCCTTGCAACACTCGCCAATTCCGCGGGTTCCCCCGTGAATTGCAAAGCCGGCAAAAGAGCTTAGCATTGTTTCCTGCGGGGCCGGGCGACCTTGCGGCGCAGCCGCGGGGCGGTGCGCTGCTCCCCGCGAAAACGATTGAAAACTCAGGTGAATTGTCTTTGGCCGGGGATGTGTTTTAATCGCGGCGATAAGTGAACCCGACATCGATATTGAACACTACATATGAGTTAATGTGCCGCGAAATTCGGCCCTGACAGGTCGGCACGGAGGAAGCCTTTGTATCAGCCATCAAAAACCCCGCTTCTCGACCAGATCCGCACTCCAGAGCAGCTGCGCAGCTTCGAGCCCAGCCGGCTGCGCCAGATCGCGGACGAATTGCGAGAAGACCTGATCAACGCGGTCGCCCAGACCGGCGGACATCTGGGCGCCGGCCTCGGCGTCGTCGAACTCACGGTCGCGCTGCATTACGTATTCGAAACGCCCCACGACCGCCTGATCTGGGACGTCGGGCACCAGAGCTACCCGCACAAGATCCTGACCGGCCGGCGCGACCGCATCCGCACGCTGCGCCAGGGCGGCGGCCTGTCCGGCTTCACCAAGCGGGCGGAAAGCGAATACGATCCGTTCGGCGCCGCGCATTCCTCCACCTCGATCTCCGCCGGCCTCGGCATGGCGGTGGCGAGCAAGCTCGACCGCCGCGCCAACAACGTCGTGTGCGTGATCGGCGACGGCGCGATGTCGGCGGGCATGGCCTATGAGGCCATGAACAATGCCGGCGCCATGGACTCCCGGCTGATCGTCATCCTCAACGACAACGACATGTCGATCGCGCCTCCGGTGGGCGCGATGTCCGCCTACCTGTCGCGGCTCCTGTCGGGCCGCACCTATCTTTCGTTCCGCGAGATCGGCAAGCAGCTCGCCCATCGGCTGCCGAAATTCTTCGAGCAGCGCGCGGTGAAGGCCGAGGAATACGCCCGCACGCTCATCACCGGCGGCACCATGTTCGAGGAGCTCGGCTTCTACTATGTCGGCCCGATCGACGGCCACAATCTCGACCACCTCCTGCCGGTGCTGAAAAACGTGCGCGACGCCAAGAGCGGACCGATCCTGGTCCATGTGGTGACGCAGAAGGGCAAGGGCTATCCGCCCGCCGAGACCTCGGCCGACAAGTATCACGGCGTGGTGGCCTTCGATGTCGCCACCGGAGCGCAGGCCAAGTCGAAGGCGGCAGCTCCCGCCTATACCAAGGTGTTCGCCGAGAGCCTCATCAAGGAGGCGAGGAAGGACAGCAAGATCGTCGCCATCACGGCGGCGATGCCGTCGGGCACCGGGCTCGACCTGTTCGGCAAGGAATTCCCGGAGCGGACCTTCGATGTCGGCATCGCCGAGCAGCACGCGGTGACCTTCGCGGCGGGCCTCGCCACCGAAGGGTACAAGCCGTTCGCGGTGATCTACTCGACCTTCCTGCAACGCGCCTATGACCAGGTGGTGCATGACGTGGCGATCCAGCGACTGCCGGTGCGCTTCGCCATGGACCGGGCGGGCTTGGTCGGCGCCGATGGGCCGACCCATGCCGGCAGCTTCGACGTCGCCTATCTCGGCTGCCTGCCGGGCTTCGTGCTGATGGCGGCGGCGGACGAGGCCGATCTCGCCCACATGGTGGCGACCCAGGTGGCTATCGACGACCGTCCCTCGGCGCTGCGTTATCCCCGCGGCGAAGGCCGCGGCGTGCCGATGCCGGCCGAAGGCCAGCCGCTCGAGATCGGACGCGGCCGGATCATCCGGGAGGGCGACAAGATCGCCCTGCTCTCGTACGGCGCGCGCCTCGGCGAATGCCTCAAGGCGGCCGACGAACTCGCGGGATACGGACTTTCGACCACGGTCGCAGACGCCCGTTTCGCCAAACCGCTCGACACCGACCTCGTCCTGCGGCTCGCCCGCGAGCACGAGGTGGTGATCACCATCGAGGAAGGCGCGATCGGCGGATTCGGCTCCGCGGTGCTGCAGACCCTCGCGGACCACGGTGTGCTCGACCGCGGCATCAAATTCCGCGCCATGGTGCTCCCGGACATCTTCATCGACCAGGATTCGCCGAACGCGATGTATGCCAAGGCTGGGCTCGACACCAAGGGCATCGTGACCAAGGTGTTCGAGGCGCTCGGCAAGGATGTCGCCGACGAAACGGTGAAGCTCGCCTAGGGCGGGGTCATTATCACGCGCCGGAGCCCTGCTCGGGCTCCAGCAGGGCCGCCGCCGCGAGCCGCTCGATGGCGAGGTCGACATGCCTCGCCACCGAAGCCTCCAAGGCGCTTCCGGTCTGCACCTGGTTGGTCGCCGGATCCTGAATCCTGATGCGGCCGGCCTTGATCGCATTCATCAGCCGCTCGCCGAGCATCGCACGGGTGTGACTGCCGTCGAGGTGCGGCAGCAGCTCGCTGGTTATGATATCGAGCGGGACTGCCTCGTGCCGCAGGTTCGTGGTCGATTTCCATCCGGCGGCGGCATCGGCGCGCGCGAGCGGCCAGGCGACCGGACGCTGCGCGTTCGCCTTGCCGGCGCGAACCGGAATGCTCGACGGCCAGGCGAGGCCGCTAACGATCAGCTGGAACAGGACGTTCAGGATCTCGGCTTGCCCCGCAGCGACGATGTCGGGATCCGAAGTCGACAGCTCCGCGCAAAGCTCGTCAAATGTGCGCGTCGCCGGGAAGGCTGCCGTGAGAACCTCGATGGCGCGGCGCGAGGTGCGGCTCGTTATCGTCACGGCACGGCCACCGAGTCCCTTGAACACATAGCGGCCGTCGGAGCTGGCGCCGGCGTCCAACACGAGCTGGCTGGAGACGTGGAGCTGCCGCGCCATTTCGGGCCGCAACAGGCGCTGGATGCCCACGGCCTGCTCGCGGCGCACCAACAGCGTCTGCCGAAACGTGCGTCCCACCAGGAAGTCGATGTACTGCTCCATCAGCACGAGCTGACCGGCCGACATTTCGCGCACGAGTTTGGCGACCTCGGCCCCGTGGTTCTCCGGCAGGCCCATCTCGATGTCGGATTCGCACAGGAAGACCAGCCCCTCCCGCTCCGCGGCGGCGACGAAGTCGCGGAAGTAGCAGGGGGCGTTGTCGGGCACCAGGAACTCGCTGAGGATGTAGGCATCGCCTTGCGCCGCCAGCCCCTTGGCCTCCTCGCGCAGCGTGGCCCCGTAGGGGGTGGCTGCGTTCGCCGATTTGGCGACGTTGTCGAGCACCCAGCGCCCCATGGCGATGCGGCGGTCGGGCGGCCCGTCATGGCCGGCGTGGAACAGCATCAGGTCACGGATGATGCCGCGCATTTGCCAGCCCGGAAAGACGTTGTAGCTCACATAGGCTATTCCGTCCGGCTGCAGGTTGCGGGCGGCGATGCGCAGAATCGCCTCACGCGCCGCCGGCGGAACCCAGCTGTAGGTGCCGTGGCAGATGATGCAGCCGTAGCTGTCCGTGAGATCGAGCGCCGTGACGTCGCCCTGCCGGATTTCGATGTTGGCGAGGCCGAGCGCCCGGATGCGGGCCCGGCCTTCGTCGACGTGGCGCTGCGTCAGATCGATGCCGAGGAACCTCGCGCGCGGAAAGCGGGCGGCGAGCGGGATGATGTTTCCGCCCGACGCGCAGCCGAGTTCGAGGATCGACGCGGTCTCGATCGCCGGAGGCGCCAGCCCGAACAGCTTGGCGAGGGCGAACAGCCGCGCCGGCTGGGATTGCACGATGGCATTCGAAACATAGGGAATGGCGTTGAAGTCGCCGCCGGGCGGCGTCGTGGCGGCCGGTGGGGCGATCGGTTCCATCAGCGCGGCGCCAGCGTGGCGATCAGATCGTTCACCGCCGACGCCATTGCCGTCGCAGCCCCGAAGTCGAACTGGTTGATGGCAATGAAGGCGCCGACCCCTCGGCTCGGCGCGAAGGCGGCATAGCAGAAAATGCCTTGCAGGCCGCCGGCCTTCTGAAGGATGAGCGGCCGATTGCCCTCGGGCATCATCACGATCCAGGCGAGGCCGAGACCGTCCATCCGCCCGCTTTCGTCGAAGCCGTAGACCGGAGAAAGCCCATCCCGCTGCAGCCAAACCGCATGGTCGATGAGGCGCATCTCCGCGTCCTGTGCCGAAAAGCGGTCGAGGTGCCATTCCAGCCAGGTCAGGATGTCGTTCACGGTGGAATAAAGCCCCCCGGAGCCGAAGATGACCGGGCCGGTCGGCACGTCGGGCAACGGCTCGCCGCCGAAGTCGTGGCCCTGCATGAGACGGCCGCGCTGCTCATCGCTCAGAGTAAACGTGGTGTCCGCCATTCCGAGCGGCCGGGTGATGCGCTCGCGCAAGAGATCGGGATAAGGCTTGCCGGATGCGCCGGCCAGCGCAGCCGCCAGCAGGTCGAACCCCATATTGGAGTAGAGAGCCCCCGTTCCCGGCGCGAACAGCAGATCGTCCTTTTTGAGGAAATCGATGAAGGCCTGCTTGGTGATGGTGGCGAACGGATCGTTCGCGGGACCCGGTTCGTGCGGCACCTCGCGGGGGAACCCGCCGGCATGGGTGGCGAGATCGATGAGGCGCACGGCTTTGCCTTGGCGCGTAGGCACCTTTATGTCCCAGCCGAGGTGCTTCTCGAGGCGATCAGCCAAGGCGACCGTGCCCGCGGTCACCATCGAGGCGAGCATGGCGCCGGCAAAGACCTTCGTCACCGATCCGATGCGCAGGACCGTCTTGCCGTCCGGGGCCGCACTGCCCGCCGCCGCGGACGTCTTGCCGAAGCCCGAAACGGCGCGCTCGCCATTGCGCACCGCCCCGATGACGAGGCCCGGCACCTTGTGCGCCACGAAAGTCACCACGCCGGTGAATTCGACCGCCTCCTTGAGCAATTGATCGTCCGCCGCCGCGACCGAAGGAAATGCGCAACCAATGCCTGCCACAACGGCCACGCAGCACAGCACCGCGGAATACGGACGACGGCTGCTGGAACGCATGTTCACCTCCGATGCCGGCGCCGGCGGCCGCGGCGCACTATTGAATGCGGCGCCCGGCGATTACATCGTATAAGTACATCGAGTGGATCGAAAGCCTCCCCTCGTTCACATACCGTACCGAACCGCCATGCCCCCTCGCCTGCGCGCCGATCGTCTGCTCGTCGAGCGCGGCCTGTTCGAAAGCCGGGCCAAGGCGCAGGCGGCGATCGCCGCCGGCCTCGTCACCGCCGACGCGGCGCCGGTGCACAAGCCGTCCGATGAGATCGCCGTCGATGCGGCGCTGTACGCGGTGCCGTCCTTCACCTGGGTGTCGCGGGGCGGCGTCAAGCTCGCCGCCGCGCTCGACCGCTTCGGCATCGATGTCGTCGGCCGCGTCTGCCTCGATGTCGGCGCCTCCACCGGCGGCTTCTGCGAAGTCCTGCTGGCGCGCGGCGCCCGGCGCGTCCATGCGGTCGATGTCGGCACCGGCCAGTTGCATCCGCGGCTGCGCGGGCGCACGGACATCGTCTCGATGGAACGCACCGACATTCGTTCGCTCGCGCCCGCCGCGCTGTCCGAGCCGCCCGATGTCGTCACCATCGATGTAAGCTTCATCTCGTTGAAGCATGTGTTGCCGGCCGCGATCGCGCTCGCAGCCCGGCCGGCGGACGTCGTCGCCCTGATCAAGCCCCAGTTCGAGGTGACGCGCGCGGAGACCAAGAAGGGCATCGTGCGCGATCCGCAGGTGCATCGGCGCGTCTGCGACGCGATCGCCGGTCTCGCCGCGGCGCTCGGCCTCACCGCGATCGTCCAATGCGACTCGCCCATCGACGGCGCCGACGGCAACCGCGAATTCTTCATTGGCGCCCGGCTTGGTTGACCGCCTGACCATCGATCACATCGGCCGCCAGGGCGACGGCGTCGCGCCAACCAAGGCGGGGCCGATCTATGTGCCCTACACGCTGCCGGGCGAGACCGTCGAGACCGAGCCCTGGCCCGGCCACCCGGACCGCGGCCATCTGCTTCGCGTCGAGACCGCGAGCGCCGAGCGCATCGCGCCGGTCTGCCCGCATTTCGGCGTGTGCGGGGGCTGCGCGCTCCAGCACTGGCAGACCGCGCGCTATCGCGCCTGGAAGCGCGATCTCGTGGTCGATGCGCTGCGCCAGGCCGGCATCGCGGCGCCGGTCGACGACCTCGTCGATGCCCATGGCGCCGGGCGGCGCCGCGTCGTGCTGCACGCGCGCGGCGCCACCCATGACGTGCTGGAGGTCGGCTTTGCCGCACGCCAGGCCCATCACATCGTACCGATCGACCGCTGCCCGATCCTCGCGCCCGGCCTCGCCGGCGTCATCGAGGCCGCCTGGGCCATGGCCGAAGCGCTGCGCCCGGCCGGCAAGCCGCTCGACATCCAGGCGACCGCGACTGATGCCGGCATCGATGTGGACATCCGCGGTTCGGGCCCGCTCGACCCGCAGATATCGCTCGCGCTGGCGGGGATCGCCGAGACCCACCGCCTCGCCCGCGTCACCCGCCATGGCGAACTGGTCGCGCAACGCGCGCCGCCGACCGTGCAGATGGGCCGCTGCGCGGTGGCGCTGCCGCCCGGCGCGTTCCTGCAGGCCACCGAAGCGGGCGAGGCGACGCTCGCACGCGCGGTGCTCGCCCACGCCGGCGCGTCGAAGGCGGTCGCCGATCTCTTTGCCGGCGTCGGGCCGTTCGCGCAGCGGCTCGCCGAGCGCGCCCGCGTCCACGCCGCCGACGCCGACGAGGGCGCCATCGCGGCGCTGACCCGCGCCGCCGCCGGCGCGAACGGCCTCAAGCCGATCCGGGCGGAGCGGCGCGACCTGTTCCGCCGTCCGCTGGCCGCGAAGGAACTGGCGGGATTCGATGCGGTCGTGTTCGACCCGCCGCGCCAGGGCGCGCAAGCGCAGGCCCGCGAGCTCGCAATGAGCGAGGTCGCCACCATCATTGCGGTCTCGTGCAATGCGGCGACGTTCGCGCGCGATGCCAGGCTGTTGACCGACGCCGGCTATCGCATGACCGCGGTCACTCCGGTCGACCAGTTCCGTTATTCGGCCCACGTGGAAATCGTCGCGCGGCTGGAGCGGTGAAGCCGTCATTCCGGCGTCCGCGTCTTCCACCGCGGCGTCAGAAGCACGGGCTCGCCCAGGCTCCCCCAATTGGGACGGGCGGGGACAACCCCATGCAAAGTAGGTTTACGGTATCATTTTACCTCCAAAAAGGCAGATTCTCCCTGAGACATCGTGCTTTCCGCGAACCTGACGGTGTGCCCAGCAACTGCGGCAACCGAAAGATCAAAAAACCGACGCGCTATGTGAGCCTGATCCGTTTTGGTGAAACCCATTCATCCCAGACCGGCTCGAATTTGTCATAGTGAACAAGGTGCATGCCCCAGCGGCCGGTCAGCACTTCGGCTGGATACCAGGTGCCCTGCCATTCCACTTCGACTCGGGTTCCGGCGGCGTGCTGCGTAGGGGCGGATGGTCGGATGTTGCCATCCTGAACCCATTCATTGGCGCTCGCTTTGTATCCAGCCCAACGGATCCAAAACTTTGCGCCGTCGACTTTCTCGATGCGGCCCGGATACCACTTGCCGTCATTCCACTTGGCTTCGATGTATTCCCCGATACGAGGATGTGCCCGCCTGGTTCCCGGCACCAAGACAAAGCGCGGATCAAACCCGTTGGTCGTGACGAATGTCGAGAGCTGTCCGTCGCTGAATGCCATCTCCGGCTCGGCGTGACGTGCGAGATCGGAAAACGCGATCAACCCGTCACTGTCGGCGCTCAATGGAAGCGCGCCGCGCAGTCCGTCGATCAAACATTCCGTGAATGTCCAGGCACCGGTCGAAATCGCGCTGGCGAGCGAAGAGGCGATCACCCCATAGCTCACCCGGCCGGCGCGCAGCATCGCCTCCATCCCGAGCGAGCCGGAATAGCAGCAGTCGGCAAAAAGCAACGCCGTCGTTCCTGGAAACTTGCGCTCGATCATGGAGAAGACATCCGGGATCGGCCACCGCTCGTCATACAAAACAAATTCGCTCACGCCGGTCTTGCTCTTGGCGCCATGGCCGGCAAAGTAGAACCATAAGGTTGCATCTGCGGGCGCCTTTGCCATGACCGCTTCGAACGATTTCCGAACGGCTGCGATTGTCGCGTTCTTGTTTTTTATGAAGGTGATCTGACCCGCGGGCACTCCGCAGGCCTGAAGCTGAGCGATCATATCTGCGTCGCGTCGGCCTTCTTCCGGCCAGGCCTGGCCGCTCGGATAGGTCAAGACACCGACGGCAAAGACCCAGGTCTTCTTGGGCTCCCACTGCGCCGACGGCCTCGCGCCGGCGCTTGTGCCCGGTGTCGCCGCCGCGGCGGGTCGTGAGAATAATTCACTCGCATTCAACGCCGCGGTTGCCGTCAAGCTCGAGCCTAGAAACCTTCGTCGTGTGGTGTTCATCGGTCTGCACCCGCAAGCGGAGGAGGAGAAGCAGGGCCTGCGCCCCGATAGCGCGTTACCTGAAGTCCGCCCCGCCCCAGCGTTCCTGCCACATGCGTTCGCCGATCAGGCAGGAGATGCGCGGCGCCGACGCGGCCGCCGGGATGACGCGGGCCGGCGGCTGCCGGCCGGCGATTTCGAGCACCAGCTTGGTGCGGGTGGCTTCGCGGAACTGGTCGCGCTCGGTGATCGGGATCACGAACGACCCCGGCCCGCCGATCACGCAATCCTCGTAATAGACATCGAGATTCTCGATATCCATGGTCGCCGCCGACGGCCGCTTGAGCAGGATCGGCAGGCCATTGATGGTAATGCCGTGCTCGAGCGCCTCGTCGCGCACCAGCGTCACCGGCACGCCCTGATTGTTGGCGCCGTCGCCGGATACGTCGATGACCCGGCGCAGGCCGCGATAGCCGCCGTTCCCGAACAAGGGCTGGGCGAACTGTAACGCGCCGGAGATCGAGGTGCGATAGGCCCGGCGATAGGGCGCATGCGCGACCTCGTCGGCGAAGGCCTGGGCGGAGGCGGCACCATCGATCAGGCGCCACGGCACCACGATCCTCTGGTCGGTGGACCCCGCCCATTCGAAATAGGTGATGGCGATCTTGCCGTTCACGCCCTGATGCAGGGCGTCGAGGAATTCCGGGGAAGTCAGCCCGATGATGTAGCCTTCGCGCTGCAGCGCCTGTTCGTCGGGATCCATGGAGTAGGAAACGTCGACGGCGATCACCAGCTCAACGTCCACGTTGGTCTCGGCCGGGCGGCCCGGCGGCGGGCTCGCACCCTGGGCGACCGCATCGGTCTCCGGGGAACCGATCGCCAATCCGCCAATCACCGCGATGGCGGCGGCCATCATCCTGGATAAGCGCATCCTCGTCTCCGCTTTCAATGCGGGCATCGTGACATGCTTGGCGGGGCAAGAAAAGGCGCGCCGAGGGACGAAAGGCGGCCGGCGAAGGACGGGAAAATGGCGTCCCGGCTCGATCATCGGGAAACACCGGGCACGAGGCCAGGCTTCATCTCGGACGCTCCTGTTCATCGCCGTTCTATTCGGCCTATTCTCTGCGCGCAGTGGCTTGGAGCGTTATCGTTTCAAGTCGAATCGGATAGCGCTCTCGAGACTTCGATTTTGAGCATGATCTCGTCCGAAAAGTCTGCAACTTTTCGGGATCATGTTCTGAACAGAAAACAGAGGTGAGGAAATGGGTGCCCAGGATCCCGCGGGGCTTGCCGCGGCCGTCCCCGCCTTCGGCGCCGCGTCCGCCATTCCGCGCCGCTACAATTTCGCCGAGGATATCCTCTCCCGCAATCTCGCGGCGGGGCGGGCCGGCAAGCCCGCCTATATCGATCCGCGCGGAAGCTGGACCTATGGCCAGCTCGCCGAGCGGGCCGCGCGCTTCGGCAAGGTGCTGCGCGGGCTCGGCATTGCGCGCGAGCAGCGCGTCCTGATCTGCCTCACCGATACCATCGACTGGCCGACCGCGTTTCTCGGCGCGGTGAAGGCGGGCGTTGTCGCCGTTCCCGTGAACACGCTCATGAGCGAGGCCGACTATCGCTTCATGCTGGAGGACAGCCGCGCCAGGCTTCTCGTCGTGTCCGAGGAGCTGTACCCGCGTTTCGCGGGCCTGATCGGATCGTGTCCGGACCTCGCGCACGTGATCGTGTCGGGGACGGAGGGCCACGGCCATCCGCTGTTCGAGGACGCCCTGCAATCGGCCTCGGGGCCCGACTTCACGGCGCCGACCATGTGCGACGACATCTGCTTCTGGCTCTACACCTCGGGTTCGACCGGCCAGCCCAAAGGCGCGGTGCATGTGCACGCCGCGCCGCGGCTCACCGACGATCTCTATGGCGCCCCGATGCTCGGCCTCGGCGAGAACGACATCGTCTATTCGGTGGCGAAGCTGTTCTTCGCCTATGGGCTCGGCAACGCCATGACCTTCCCGCTTTCGGCCGGCGCCACCGTCGTGCTGATGCCGCAACGCCCGACCCCGGACACGGTCGCTGCGCTGCTGCGCCGTCACGCCGTAACCGTGTTCTTCGCCGTGCCGACCTTCTATGCCGGGTTTCTCGCCGCCAATCCGGTGGAGCGCTCCGCGCTTGCGCTGCGCAGCTGCGTCTCGGCCGGCGAAGCACTGCCGGTCGATGTCGGGCGGCGCTGGAGCGAACGCTATGGCGTCGACATTCTCGACGGCCTCGGCTCGACGGAAATGCTCCATATCTTCCTGTCCAACCGGGCCGGAGAGGTGCGCTACGGCACCACCGGCAAGCCGGTGCCGGGATACGACATCCGCCTCGTCGATGACGCCGGCGCGACCGTCGCGCCCGGCGAGATGGGCGAGCTCCAGGTGCGCGGTCCCACCAGCGCCATCATGTATTGGAGCAACCGGGATCAGTCGCGCGCAACCTTTCTCGGCGAGTGGACCCGTTCCGGCGACAAATACATCGAAGACGAGGACGGCTATTACCTCTACTGTGGGCGGCGCGACGACATGCTCAAGGTCGGCGGCGTCTACGTGGCGCCGTTCGAGGTCGAGGGCGCGCTGTTGAGCCACCGCGACGTGCTGGAAGCGGCCGTGGTCGCCTGGCCTGACGAAGACCGCCTCATCAAGCCCAAGGCGTTCGTGGTGCTCAAGCCGTCCGGTACGGCGAGCGAGGAGACCGCGCAGGCGTTGCGCGAGCATTGCCGCAGCCGGCTTGCCAGTTACAAATACCCGCGCTGGATCGAATTCCGCAGCGAGCTGCCGAAGACCGCGACCGGCAAGATCCAGCGCTTCAAATTGCGCGCGGAGGCGCCCTCTAGTTGAGACAGCGATGAAATTGGCCGCGGAAGGCTTTGTCGAGGTCGGTGAGAGCCGCCTGGAATACCGGATGATCGGGCCGCGTCCCGACCTCGCCGCGACCATCGTCCTGCTCCATGAGGGGCTCGGCTCGGCGGGCCTGTGGAGCGATTTCCCGGACCGGCTGGCGGCGGCCACCGGGCTCGGCGTGTTCGCCTATTCCCGCGCTGGCTACGGGCGCTCCAGCCCATCGGCGATGCCGCGGCGGACCAGCTTCATGCATGAGGAGGCGCGCGAGGTGCTGCCCCGCGTGCTCGACGCCATCGGGCTCCAACGCGGCATCCTGCTCGGCCACAGCGACGGCGCCTCGATCGCGGCGATCTACGCCGGCAGCATCCAGGACCACCGCATCGGCGGCCTCATGCTGCTCGCGCCGCATTTCTTCACCGAGGCGTTCGGCATCGCCGAGATCGCCCGCATGCGCGAGCTTTACGCAACCGGTGATCTCCGCGCCAAGCTCGCGCGCTGGCACCAGGACCCCGACAATGCGTTCTACAGTTGGAGCGGACCCTGGCTCGACCCCGAGTTCCGCAAGTGGGACATCACCGAGGAACTCGCCTACATCCGCGTGCCCATGCTCATCATCCAGGGCGAAGACGACCAGTACGGGACGTTGCGGCAAGTCGAAACCGCGAAGGAGGAGTGCCAGTGCCCGGTGGAAGCCGTGATCCTTCCCGGCGTCCGCCACATTCCCCATCGCGAGGCCGCCGCGGAGACCTTGCGCGCGATCGTCGATTTCACCGGCCGGTTGCGGATATGATGAATGAACGAACGTAAGCCCTGCTGCCCGGGGCCCCGGTTTTTCCCTCTCCCGCTTGCGGGGGAGGGGGAACGCGGCTCCGCACTTGTGATGCAGTGATGGAAGGTGAGGACCGTATGGCGGAAGCCGCGCACAAGCTCGCGAACGGACTGAGCCGAATCGATTTTGCGACCGCGCCGGGGCGCTATCGCCATTGGAGGCTCGCGGTCGACGGCGCCGTCGCGACGCTCACCATGGACGTGGACGAGAAGGGCGGCCTGTTCGAGGGCTACGACCTCAAGCTCAATTCCTACGACCTCGGCGTCGACATCGAGCTGGCCGATGCCTTCGAACGGATCCGGTTCGAGCATCCCGCGGTGCGGGTGGTGCAGCTGCGCTCGGGCAAGCCGCGGGTGTTCTGCGCCGGCGCCAACATCCGCATGCTGGCCGGCACCAGCCACGCCCACAAGGTCAACTTCTGCAAGTTTACCAACGAGACCCGCAACGCCATCGAGGATGCCAGCGCCGCCTCGGGCCTGCGCACCATCGCCGTGATCAACGGCACCGCTGCGGGCGGCGGCTACGAGCTGGCGCTCGCCGCCGATCACATCGTGCTGGTGGATGACGGTTCCTCCACGGTGTCGCTGCCGGAGGTGCCGCTGCTCGCGGTGCTGCCGGGCACCGGCGGCCTGACGCGGGTCACCGACAAGCGCAAGGTCCGCCGCGACCACGCCGATGTCTTCTGCACCACGGAAGAGGGCGTGAAGGGCAAGCGCGCGGTCGAGTGGCGCCTCGTCGACGCGGTCGTGCCCAACAGCCAGCTGGAGAACGCGGTCGCCGCCAAGACGCGGGAATGGGTCGCGGGTGCGGACGGCTCCGACGCCGGCGCCCTCGGCGGCATCGCACTCACGCCGCTGGCACGCAGTCTCGGCGACGACCGCCGCGACTATCGCTATGTGGCCGCGGCGTTCGATCGCGATGCGCGCCTCGCCACCATCGTGCTGCGCGGGCCGGCGGACCCGCCGCCCGCATCGACCGAGGAAATGGTCGCGCAGGGCGCGGCGTTCTGGCCGCTCCAGCTCGCCCGCGAGCTCGACGACGCGATCCTCGACATCCGCCTCAACGAGCTCGACGTCGCCGCGATCGTGTTCAAGTCGGAAGGCGACGCCCGCGCCGTGCTCGACCACGACGCCTTCCTTGACGCCCATGGGGCGCATTGGCTGGCGCGGGAAATCCGGCTGAAATGGCACCGCGTGCTCAAGCGCGTCGATCTCACTTCGCGCTCGCTGGTCGCACTGGTCGAACCGGGCTCGTGCTTTGCCGGTACGCTCGCCGAGATCGTGTTCGCCGCCGACCGTTCCTACATGCTGATCGGCACGGCCGCCGGCGACAACCGCGCGCCGGCGGCGATCACCCTCGGCGCCGTCAATTTCGGTACGCTCGCCATGAGCAACGGGTTGTCCCGCCTCGCCACCCGCTTTCTCGGCGAGCCGGCGCTGATCGAGGCGGCGCGCAGCCGGATCGGCGCGCCGCTCGAGGCGCAAGCGGCGCAGGCCCAAGGCCTCGTGACCTTCGCGCTCGACGAACTCGACTGGGACGACGAGATCCGCGTCTTCCTCGAGGAGCGCGCGAGCTTCTCGCCGGACAGCCTCACCGGGCTCGAGGCCAATCTGCGGTTCGCCGGCCCCGAGACCATGGAAACCAAGATTTTCGGCCGCCTCACCGCCTGGCAGAACTGGATCTTCCAGCGGCCCAACGCGGTCGGCGAAGCCGGCGCGCTGGGGCGTTATGGCACCGGCCGCAAGCCACAATTCGACACCAAGAGGGTATAATAATCGCGACGGCGGGAGCGCGGGGAAGTGCAGGAGCGTCCCATGAGCCTCATCGAGGTCGACTACTCCACCAAGATTCCGAACAATGTCGGGCTCACCGAGGATCGCCGCATCCTGCGTGCGCTGGAGGGCTGGCACCCCGGCTACCTCAACTGGTGGCGCGACATGGGGCCGGAGGGCTTCCAGGAGGCGATGGTCTACCTGCGCACCGCGGTCTCGGTCGACGCCAAGGGCTGGGCCAAGTTCGACTATGTGCGGATGCCGGAATACCGCTGGGGCATCCTGCTGGCGGCGCAGGAAGAGGATCGCAAGATTCCGTTCGGCCGCCATTTCGGCGAGCCGGTCTGGCAGGACGTGCCGGGCGAATACCGCGCCATGCTGCGGCGGCTCATCGTGATCCAGGGCGACACCGAGCCCGCCTCGGTCGAGCAGCAGCGCCATCTCGGCAAGACCGCGCCGTCGCTCTACGACATGCGCAACCTGTTCCAGGTCAATGTCGAGGAGGGCCGCCATTTGTGGGCGATGGTCTATCTCCTCCACAAATATTTCGGCCGCGACGGCCGCGAGGAGGCGGAAGAGCTGCTGCGCCGCCGCTCCGGCAGCGCCGATGCGCCGCGCATGCTCGGCGCGTTCAACGAGCAGACGCCGGATTGGCTGTCGTTCTTCATGTTCACCTTCTTTACCGACCGCGACGGCAAGATGCAGCTCGAAAGCCTCGCGCAATCCGGCTTCGATCCGTTGTCGCGCACCTGCCGGTTCATGCTCACCGAGGAAGCCCACCACATGTTCGTGGGCGAGACGGGGGTCGGCCGCACCATCCAGCGCACCTGCGAGGCGATGCGGACGGCCGGCATCGAAGACCCCGCCGACATCGCGCGGGTGCGCGCGCTCAGCGCCATCGACCTGCCGACCCTGCAGAAGAAGCTCAATCTGCACTACACATTGTCGCTCGACCTGTTCGGCTCCGAGGTTTCCACCAACGCGGCGAACGCGTTCAATGCGAGCCTCAAGGGCCGCCACCGCGAGACCAAGATCGACGACGATCACCGGCTGGAGAACGCGACCTATCCCGTGCTCAAGCTGGTCGACGGCGAGATCAGGCGGGTCGACGAGCCGGCGCTGACCGCGCTCAACATGCGCCTGCGCGACGATTACTCCGCCGACTGCGCCAAGGGCATCGAGCGTTGGAACAAGATCATCGCCCGCAACGGCGTCGCGTTCCGCCTCGAACTCCCCCACGTGGCGTTCCATCGCGAGATCGGCGAGTTCCGCGACGTACACACGACGCCGGCGGGCGAGCTGATCGATGCCGCCGCCTGGGCGCGGCAGAAGGATGCGTGGCTGCCCTCGCAAGCCGACGGCGACTTCATCGTCGAGCTGATGAAGCCGATGCAGGAGCCCGGACATTTCGCCGGCTGGATCGCGCCGCCCAAGGTCGGCATCGACAACAAGCCCGGCGAATTCGAGTACGTGATGATCGCGGAGTAGGGCGGCCGCGGCAGATGGGCGTCTATGCAGGGAGGCGACGGTGTCGAGAATAGCTCCGAGTCTTTGGTACTCCGAGAAAGCGGACGAAGCCGCCGCCTTCTACGCCTCGGTGCTGCCCAATTCCAGGGTGGACAGTGTGACACCACTCCTTTCGGATACTCCGAGCGGCCCGGCCGGCTCGGTGAAGGTGGTCGAGTTCACCCTGATGGGGCAGCCGTTCATGGCCATCAGCGCGGGACCGCTGGACCCGTTCAACCATTCCGTATCGTTCATGGTGGAGTGCGACGACCAGGCCGAGATCGATCGGCTGTGGGCGGCGTTGTCGGAAGGCGGAAAGACCGAGCGGTGCGGGTGGTTGAAAGACCGCTATGGGCTGTTCTGGCAGATCGTACCCACGGTGCTCGGCGAGATGATGAAGGATCAGGACCGCGCGCGCGCAAAGCGGGTTGCCGACGCGATGTTGAAGATGGTCAAGCTCGATATCGAGGGATTGAAGAGGGCGTACGAGGGACGTTCGGCTTGATTCGGCTCACTGCCGGCCTTCAGCAACCAGGTCCTTGATCTTCGGCGCGCCGAGCCTGACGCCCTTGCTCATCGCGCGGATGGCCGCCGCGGCATTGCGGGCGCGCTCGGGATTGACGGCAGGGCGCGGCGGCACCAGCCACGCCACGATCCGGCCGCGCCGGGTGATCACGACTTCCTCGCCGGCTTCGACCCAGTCGAGCAATTGGCCCAGCTTGTTTTTAGTCTCGGAGGCGCCGATCTCGCGCATAATGGATCCAGTCCAATTTAACACAGCTCAGCAAGCGTGGCCCGGATTGAGCGCCAGCGAAATCCGGGACGTCCCTATCGCTGCCGCTCCGACCAGGCTGCGGCTGAGTCTCAAACATGCATGCCAACGGTGGAGCGAAAGATGCCTCATGAACTTGGCAAGACCATAGCAATCGGAATCTGGCTCTATGACGGCAAGGTGCCGCATGAGATCGAGTTGCGTGCCCGTCTCGCGACATTAGCAGGTTCACGTTGGATCGAAGATGTTCAAACCGGCGAGTTCATTATCGATGAAGGTAGCCCAGTTCCTGCCACGGCCGACGGTTTGGTTTATTATGTGGGTGAAACCAGTGGCGGCGAATTTCTGAGCGTGGCCGAGGCCCTTGCCTGGGCTGACCGGCAACCTTGGGGGCCGGTCCAATGGACCTTTTTGCCGAGGGGGCCTAACTTTGCAAGACCACGCGGTGGAGGTTCTGCGCCGCCCGAGCAAACGTAGCCCGGATTGAGCGCCAGCGAAATCCGGGACGGCGCTGCGGTAATGCGGACCACCCAACCGGCAATGCTGCCCCGGGTTTCGCTGGTGCTCAACCCGAGCTACGGCTGAAATCCACGTCTCCCTCCCCGGTTGGACTAAATCCCCACCCCCGCGCTATACCCTCCCCCGGCGCAAAAGACACGGGTGGCGGAATGCTCAATCCTTCGACCGTCGCGGCCATGGCGCGGACGGGTTTGCCGGTTACGCAGCGGCGGGTGCTGTTTTCCGTGCTGGTGGCCGTGACGACCGTCATGGCGCTCGGGCTCGCCGCGGTCGCCCTGTCGCCCGGCGGCTTCGGCGTGGTCGACCTCGTGCTGCTGGCGCTCTACGCCATTGCGCTGCCGTGGCTGGTGATCGGCTTCTCGATCTCGGTGATCGGATTCTGCGTCCTTCAGTTCGCGCGCGATCCGCTGGCCGCGATCTTTCCGGGGGCCGCGCGCATCCGCGGCGACGAGCCCATCGCCGCAATGACCGCGATCCTGATCTGCATTCGCAACGAGGCGCCGGAGCGGGTGATCCGTAACCTCTCGCCATTGCTGACCGGACTTGCCACCGCCGGTGTCGGCGGCCGCTTCCACGTCTTCGTGCTCAGCGACACCGGCGATCCGGCGCTAGCTGCCATCGAAGAGGAGCGCTTCGGTGCCTTTGCGAGTGCATGGCAAGACCGCGTCGCGGTGACCTACCGGCGGCGCCGCACCAATACCGAATTCAAGGCCGGCAATATCCGCGACTTCTGCCGGCAATGGGGCGCCGATTACGAATTCGCGCTGACCCTCGACGCCGACAGCTTCATGACCGCCGATGCCGTCCTGCGCCTGGTGCGGATCATGCAGGACGATCCCAGGCTCGGGATCGTGCAGAGCCTGGTGGTGGGCCTGCCGTCGACCAGCGCGTTCGCGCGCCTGTTCCAGTTCGGCATGCGGCTCGGCATGCGTTCCTACACGATCGGGAGCGCGTGGTGGCAGGCCGACTGCGGGCCCTATTGGGGCCACAACGCGCTGCTGCGGCTCGCGCCTTTCATCGCGCATTGCCGCCTGCCCGATCTGCCGGCGGGCAGCGTGCTCGGCGGCCACATCCTGAGCCACGACCAGATCGAGGCGGTGCTGATGCGCCGCGCCGGCTACCACGTGCGCGTCCTCCCGGTCGAGTACAGAGCTGGGAAGAGAACCCTGCGGCGCTGCTCGAATTCATTCGCCGCGATCTGCGCTGGTGCCACGGCAACCTGCAGTACCTTCATCTGCTCGGCCTGCCCGGCATCCTGCCGGTCAGCCGCTATCAGCTGGTGTTCGCGATCCTGATGTTCGTCGGCTCGCCGGCCTGGATCGGGCTGCTGGTCGCCGGCACGTTGGCGTTTGCGTGGTACCCGCCGGCGGACCTCATCCGCCCCGATGCCGGCATGGCGGTGCTGGTCCTGACGCTGGTCATGTGGCTGTCGCCCAAGCTCGCCACCTTCGTGAACGTGCTGTCGCGGCCGGCCGAGCGCAGATCGTTCGGCGGAACGCCGCGCTTCCTCGCCAGCGCCGCCTGCGAGACGGTGTTCTCGCTGCTGCTGGCGCCCATCATGTGGTTCGGGCACACGCTGTTTCTCGCCCGCCTGCCGTTCACCCGCACGCTCGGATGGAGCAGCCAGATGCGCGACGACCACGCCGTGCCGGTCGGCCTCGCGTGCCGCGCGCTGTGGCCGTACACGGCGGTCGGCGTTGGCTCGATCGCGGTGCTGGCCGCGACCCATCCGGCTGCGATCCCATATGCGCTGCTGCTGGCGGCCGGGCTTGCGTTGTCGATCCCGCTCGCCGTGATCTCGGCGCTGCCGGCGGTGGGCGCAGCCCTGGTGCGGTACGGCGTCGGCCGCCTGCCGGAAGAGACCGAAGCGCCGGCTGCGCTGCGCCCCCTTGCGCTTGCGGCCATGGCGGCGGCGCCCGCGTCACCGCCGGCGGCCTGACCGGGATGGCGACCAGCGATCCCGCCGAATTGCGACACTTGCCGTCGTGGCGGCGCACCGTGCCGGTCATCGCGACGACGGCGGCCTGCTTCGCGCTCACGCTGCGTATCTTCTATCCGGGCGTGATGACGTATGACGCGAGATACATCTACTCCTACATCGCGCAAGGCCGCGCCGGGGACTGGCAATCGCCGCTGATGACCACCCTGTGGGCCGCGATCGACCCGATCGCGACCGGCTCGGGAAGCATGTTCCTGTTCATCGCGGCACTCTATTGGCTGGCCTTCGCCGTTCTGGCGCTGACCCTGGCGCGGCGTTCGCCGTGGCTCGGACTCGCCGCGGTCGTGCTTGCGTTGGCCCCGCCGGCCTTCGTGTTCGTCGGCATCATCTGGCGCGACGTGCTGTTGGCCTCGGCCTGGCTGCTGGCCGCGGCGCTGGCGTTTGCCGTCGCGGACGATCGCGGGGCATGGCGGATCATCGCGCAGTCGATCGCCATGGCGCTGCTGGTGTTCGGCTTCCTGCTGCGGCCCAACGCCCTGTTCGCGGCGCCCATTCTCGCCGCCTACCTGGTGTGGCCGTCGCGCTTCGAGCTCAAGCGCGTCGCCATTCTCTATGTGCCCGTGGCGGTCGTCCTCGCGATCCTCGAGCCCGTCGTCTATTACGGCATCCTCGATGCCAGGCATGAGAATCCAATTCATTCGATTTTCGTGTTCGATCTCGCCGGCATCACGCATTTCGCCAAGTCGAACCAGTTTCCGGTGACCTGGACGGCGGACGAAACCGCGATGCTCACCGACGGTTGCTACCGGCCCACCGAGTTCGACATCTATTGGACCCGCGAACCATGCCAGTTCGTGATGATGAAGCTGGAAGCCGACAAGGTCTTCGGCTCGCCGGCGCTGACCGAGGCGTGGTGGCGCGCCATCGTGGCGCACCCGATCGCCTATCTGCAGCACCGCACTGGCCTCATGGCGAACTTCCTGTTCAGCCAGAACCTGATCATGTGGACCGTCGACATCGCGCAGCCGGATCGGGTGGTGTTTGCCGATAACCGCTGGTTCCAGGCCCTCAAGACCGTCACCGACCGCCTCGCGCCGACGCCGCTGTTTCGTGCCGGGACATGGCTGGCGCTGTGCATATTGTGGTGCGCACTGGCGTGGCGGCGCCGCACCACGACGTCGGGAGCGTTCGTGATCGGCGTGTGCGGATCGGCCGTCGTCTACATGGCGACGTTCATTCCGGTGGGGATCTCGTCGGATTTCCGCTACGCGCTGTGGGCGGTTTTCGCCGGTCTCGCCGGCGCGGTCGTGCTTGCGGTGCGTGAGGGGAAGCAAGCGTAGCCCGGATTGAGCGCCAGCGAAATCCGGGATTACCCTTTGCGATGGGCAATGCTGCCCCGGGTATCGCTGGCGCTCAACCCGGGCTACGGTTTCTACGGCGTCAATCGGCGCCCCCCGGCTACGGCCTCGCACGCACGCCCAGCCCGTGCATGAAGCGTTCGCGGATCTGCACGGGGTCGCGGTCGGTGGTGCCGACGCCGGGCTTGTCGTCGATGCGCGCCGCGATGAAGGTCGGGCCGCCCTCGGCGAGCGCGGCGTCCACCAGGCTGTCGAAATCGTCCTCGTCGGCCGCCCAGGCGCTCTTGGCGAGGCCGGCGGCGCGGGCGAGCGCCACGTAGTCGGCGATTCCGGCCGCGGCGGTGGGCTGGCCGCCGGTGATCTGGTAGAGGCCGTTGTCCATGATCACCATGGTCAGGTTCGCCGGCTTCAGCGCGGCGATGGTGGTGAGGCAGCCGAGCTGCATCAGCAGCGAGCCGTCGCCTTCCAGCGCGATCACGTGGCGGCGCGGCTGGGCCAGCGCGACACCGAGCGCGATCGGGATGGCGAGGCCCATGCTGCCGAGCATGTAGAAGTTCTGCGGGCGGCGGCCGGCCGACCACAGGTCGAAATTGGTGTTGCCGATGCCGCCGATGACGGCCTCGTCCTTCCTGAGCTTGGCGACCAGGCGCTTGGTCAGGTCGAAGCGGTTGACCACCTTGGCGTTGTCGTAGCTGGCGGCGCGGGACGGTGACGCTGTCGAAATTGTCGAGGCGGGCATGGGCGATCTCATTTCTCGAACACTTTGCCGCCGGTGAGCAGCGGCGACAGGATGAAGGCGACGGCGGCCTGGGTCGCGATCGACTGCTTGACCGAGCGGTCGACGATGAATTCGAGCTCGTCATGGCGGGTGATGGTGTGATGCTCCACCGCCAGCGATTCCAGCACCGGCCTCATGGTCCGGCACACCAGCGCCTGGCCGAGATTGAATTCGCCCAGCGTGCCGCGCTCGGACACGAACATGATGGCGGGGATCTGGTAGGGCACCACCAGCGACGCCAGCGCATTGGGGATGGTGCCGAAACCGCTGGTCTGCATCATCACCGCGCC
>Ga0302326_10001814_pt1 | contig 53179 bp, 47 predicted proteins | sample Palsa_T0_3_FD_202264 | JGI IMG/M metagenome (GOLD analysis project Ga0302326, IMG submission 202264) | Peat permafrost microbial communities from Stordalen Mire near Abisko, Sweden - Palsa_T0_3 | ecosystem: Environmental > Terrestrial > Soil > Palsa > Peat permafrost | place: Sweden: Abisko...
GGATCGGATTTCGCGAGATCCGTCTTTGCGCGGTTCAATTCCTTCTGCATGGCCGCGACGAGCGGATCAGTATTTGACGCGGCGGGCCCTGCGGCATTCGCGGCGATACTCAGACACACAGCTGCGGAAAAAAACATCCGGCAAAAAACACGAACTGGTTGGGTCATTAAATAAGTCCTGGAATCAAAGGAAAGCGCTCGAGGCATTTGAGCCAGTCATTATGCGCTATCGCAGCATGGCTCGCAAATTCGACATGCGTCACATAAAACTTTGACGCTATTTCCAGGGGATGGGTTTTCCGAATGTTCAATAAACGACTACTAGAACGCGCGAACGCTTTCATTTACGACGGATTGGCGCGGTAAATCCAGTGCGGTGAGGAGCCGTGCACTGGTGTTACAGACGGATTCGCCTCGTCAAGAATGTTAGTGACGATACCATGCGATGGCGCGAGCGAACACACGGGATCGGTCACGTTTGCGTCTCCGGCCAGAAGAAGCGCTTGGCAGCGGCATCCGCCAAAATCGATACTCCTGCGATCGCAGCTACGGCATGGCTCCGGCATCCAGCCTTCGCCGCGAAATTTTGTGAACGAAGGCGATTGCCCCCATATCCATTCGAGAGGCCGATCCGTGATTCTCTCGAATTCCATTCCGGGAATCACGGCAGCGGCGTGGCAGGGAAGCGCGTGGCCTGAAGGTTGAATCAACATCAGCTTTCGTCCCCAACCGCCCATGCACGCCTTCGGGAATTTCGCGTAGTAATCGGGCACGACGTACTCGATACGCATGCGTCCGCGCAATCGTTCTTCGGCACCGCGAATAATTTCAAGCGACCGCTCAACCTGCGCGCGCGATGGCAGCAGCGCTTCGCGATTCTCGATCGCCCAACCGTAATACTGCACATGCGCGATTTCCAGTCGATGCGCTCCAAGCCGTTCGGCGAGAGCGATCATTTCTTCGAGTCTGGCGAGATTGCCACGGTGGACCACGATGTTCATCGTGAATGCCAGACGATGTTTTGCGATTTCCGCGGCGACTGCAAGCTTTCGCTCGTGCGTAGCCGCGCCCGCGAATTCATTGGCCGGCTGCTCGCGCGAGTCCTGAAAGCTCAGTTGAATGTGATCGAGGCCCGCTTTCACCAGAGCATCGAGGCGATCGGCGGTGAGCCCGATGCCCGAGGTGATCAAATTCGTGTAGAGCCTGGCATGGCGCGCCGCGGCAACGAGTTCCGTCAAATCGGCGCGCGCGAGCGGCTCGCCGCCTGTCAAATCCAATTGCAATGCGCCAAGGGCCGCGGCCTGCTCGAACGCGTCGATCCACGCTGCAGTCGGCAATTCCTCCGTGCGAGATTTCATTTCCAGCGGATTCGAGCAGTAGACGCAATGCAGCGGGCAGCGATGGGTGATTTCAGCGATCAGTGCGAGCGGGCCGGCCATGGCTAAAAATCGAGCGCGCGGCGATTGTGTAGATGTTCGAGAAAGCCGGCGACGTCGTCCTCGATTTTCTTGGGATCAGCCGATCCAAATTGTTTTTGAAGCGCGCCTATGATCTCTTCAAAAGTGTGCTCGCCGTCACAACTCCGCACGATCTGGAGCCCCGGTCCTTTCAGCTTAAGCGCACCTTCGGGCATGAGCAGCGTCGCTTCCTTATTCGGTGCGTCGCTCAAGCGGCATCCCGGAGCGAGTCGCGGCTTCGAATCTAGCGCTGGCCGCGGCATTACATTTCCTCGGGATGAAACGCGCCCGGCGGCGGCCATCCGGGCTCGACATACGCGAAATACAGCGCGTCTAATTGCGCCCAGAGAATGTCGCATTTCGCGCGCAATGCGTTGCACACGAGTTCCTGTTGCTCGGGAGTTTCCGCATGCTTCACCACCCAATCGAGCGCGAAGTTTGCGTCTTCGGGCGCCTGCGTCGTGCGCGCTTCGAAGTAGCTCAGCCCGCCCGCGAGCCACGGGTAGTGTTTCCGCAACGCGTCCATCCGTAGAACGATCAGCGAGCCCGCAAACATTTCCGTCAGCGACGATGCGACGGCTTCAAGCAACGATTTCTTCGAAACAAAATCAACGTATGCCTCGACCGCGTATCGCGTCGCGGGTAGAATGCCTTCGCCGCGCATCGCGTCCTCGCGCGCGAGGCCGGTTGCCTCGACGAGCCGCAGCCATTTCTCGATCCCCCCAGGTTTGCCGGGTTCACCGTCGTGGTCAATGATTCGCTTTCGCCACGCGCGGCGCAAATCCGCATCTTCGCAACGCGCGATGAGCGCCGCGTCTTTGAGGGGAATGTGACTCTGATAGCAGCAGCGATTGAGCGCCCAAGCCTGCAACTGCCCGCGCGTGAGCTTGCCTTCATGCATGCGGAGGTGGAACGGATGGCGATTGTGATAGCGCTCTTCGCCGATTTTCTCGAGGCGCGCGACTAGGTCGCTTCCGCGAGCCGACGCGGACTGCGATTGAGGGCTCATAGCTGGATTTCCATGCCGTCGCGCGCGATTTCCCATCCGGCTGCGGTGACCTGTTCATGTTCGCGGCTGTCTTCGTCCAGAATCGGATTCGTATTATTGACGTGATAGAAAATTTTGCGCGTCTTTTTCAGCTTCGCAAGCGCTTCAAGTGTCCCGCCGGGTCCGGAAATCGGCACATGCCCCATTTGTCGCGCCGTCTTGCCTTCTCCGCGCGTTCGCACCAATTCATCATCGGACCAGAAGGTGCCATCAATCAAGATCGCGTCGCAACGGTCGCATTCTGCCAGCCAATTGTCATCGATTCGAGGCAAGCTGGGCGCGCAGAAAATTCTGTGCTGATCGGCCTCAATGAACAATCCCACGACTGCCTCATCCAAAGCGGCATTCGCGCCGCCGGAAAGACGAGCATACCCGGGAAGTTTCCCTCCAAGCGAGACAGGCAGAATCGTAAGATGCAAACCCGCGCCGTCCGCAGCCTTCAATTCGTGTCGCGCACCCGGGCGAATCGTCTCCCATTCTGCCTGATTTTCGGCCTGATTGAGCGCACCGAAGATGGAATTCTCCTCGCGCAGAATTCTTTGAATCGTCGATGTCGCATAAATCCGCAGAGGCTGAAATTCGCGGAGATGAAGAAGACCGATGGCCTGGTCAACGTCCGCGCTCGTCAGAACAATAGCGGCAATGGGAGAATGACGCGGCGCTTTCTCGGGTAGGAACTGCGGGTCGGAAAGAATCTGCGCGCGCAGATCGGGCGAAGCGTTAATCAGGCACCACGCCCTGCCGTCCGAGCGGACCGCAATATGCGCTTGCGAGCGAGCGTGTCCATGAAAACTGCCTGCGCGCAAGCGGGCACAATTCGAGCACGCGCAATTCCACTGGGGAAAGCCGCCCCCGGCTGCCGAGCCGAGGATTTTGACCTGCATCTACGGCTTAGAGCTCTGCGTTGGCGTAGGAGCTAACTTCGCAGTTGAGGCTGACTTCTTCAAAACTCGGTGTGGTCCACTCCATGCGACTCCTCCGATTTCGACTCCTCTCGAATGATACCGCTTGCACCGGGGCGCCGCAACCGGATTCTGGACTAACGTGATCTCGTCCACGATAATTTTCCTCGCGCATTTGCGCACCTCACCGATCTCCGCGACGCTACGCGATACGGCGCGTGGCTCAGCACCATCGCGCTCAACATTCCTCAGTCTCGCGTTGACTCGATTCACATCGGAAGCCTAAGATTCCGCCCGTTCGGCTCTCGCCCGTCTGTTTGCGAGAGCCTTTCGCGCATACGCTTAAGTTTGTGCGAGTGTTTTCGTTCGAATATGGAACTTCAGCGCAAACGCATCGGTGACCGTAAATGGATCTTCTGCATGGCCGCGATTCTTTTCGTCGCGTCCCTTAGCGCCAAGCCTGTTGCGCGCGGGACTCAACTCAGTAAGTCGCCTGCGCTCTATTCCGGCATCCACATCGAGAAAACCTGGATTCCGATGTCGGACGGCGTCAGGCTTGCCGTGACTCTCTATCTTCCCGAAGGCGCGAGACCGGGCGAAAAATTTCCGGCGATTCTCGAATACATCCCTTACCGCAAAGATGATTGGCAGGAGTCCTGGGATTACGAACTCCATTCCTACTACGTCCTGCGCGGCTACGTTAGCGCCCGTGTTGACATTCGCGGCACCGGGACGAGCGAAGGCGCTCCGCCCGATCGCGAATACTCGCGCATTGAACAAAGCGATTGCACGGAAGCCATCGCGTGGCTCGCGCGCCAGCGATGGTCGAACGGCAACGTCGGAACGACCGGCATTTCCTGGGGCGGTTTCAACGCGCTCCAAATGGCCTCGCGCCGTCCGCCCGCGCTGAAAGCCATCATCGCCGTGGCCGCCACCGAGAATCTCTTCCACGACGACATCCACTACATTGACGGCATCATGCACGCCGACGAATTCGAACTCGGCATGGATCAGGAACTTCAGATGACCGAGCCGCCGGATTTTCCGACTGACGAAAAGCACGTCGCGCCGCGCTTCGATTCCACGCCGTGGTTCCTGCTCTATCTCCGCCATCAGCGTGACGGCGCATTCTGGCTCGAACCGTTTCAGCAGCCGGTCTACGATTCAATTCAGATTCCTGTCTATCTCATTGGCGGGTTTTATGATGGCTACCGCGACAATCTGCCGCGCATGATGATGCACCTGAAATCGCCGGTGAAAGCGCTGCTCGGCCCCTGGAACCACACATATCCGAACGATGCCGAGCCCGGTCCGGAATTCGAGTGGCGCGAATCCGCAGTGCGCTGGTGGGATCGCTGGCTGAAGGGCGTGAACAACGGAATTGAAAAAGAGCCGAGCCTCACCGTTTACATGCGCCACTGGTACCCGCCCGATCCGAGCGCGAGCGAAATTCCGGGCGAATGGCGAACCGAGAATTCCTGGCCGCCCGCCGGAATGCACGAGCAGACGATGTTTCTCGCAGCGAATCACACGCTGAGTTCCACTTCGTCCGCGGTCTCCGCCGATCAATTGAGATACGTTCCGACGGCGGGCGTGGACGCCGGCTTCTGGTGGGGCGAATTGACGAACGACCAGCGGCCGTCCGACGCTTATAGCCTCGTTTACGATTCCCCGCCGCTCGAGCAGGACACCGCAATTCTCGGTTTCCCGCGTGTCTATCTAAACGCTTCGGCGGACGCACCGCTCGCGGATTGGTTTGCGCGCCTGTCCGACGTCGCGCCCGACGGCACGACGACTCTCATCACCGGTGCAGGCCTGAACGGCGCACAACGAGAATCGGACACCGACCCGAAGGATCTGGAACCGGGTCGGATCCACCCGCTAAAAATCGAGATGCACGTCACTTCGTGGGTCTTCCCGCGCGGGCATCGCATTCGCGTGGCGATTTCGAATGCGCTGTGGCCGATGCTCTGGCCGACGCCTTACCCGATGACCACTACGCTCGCTCTCGGCGGCGAAAATGCATCGCGTCTCGTCCTGCCGGTTGTGCCGCTGCACGGCGCATCGCCTGCGCCATTCCCGCCGCCCGCGAAAGATCCGTCGCTTCCCGGATTTACGCACGGAGGCGGCACGTTTCCCGGCGTTTTCGAACTCGTCCGCGACGAGAATGGGCACACTTCGCGCGTCAATTGGCATAGCGATACCTTTGCCGGCTTTCCTTGGGGCAAAGAGGATTATCACGAAGAACTTTCTTACGCCGCAGCCGACGACAATCCCGCCGTCAGCTCGGTCCGCGGCGAAGCGGAAACAAAAATCGAGTTGAAAAACCGCGTCGTCCTGTTCAAATCCATCCTCGAGCTTTACAGCGACCCGAAAAATTTCTACTACCATTACGAACGCGATTTGCTCGAAAACGGCAAGACCATTCGCACGAAAACCTGGGCGGAAACGATCCCGCGCGATCATCAATGACCGCCGGTCACCGCTTCCGCCGGCCAAAACCTAGTTTTAGCCTCGAATTAAGTCGAGACTAGGTATACCAACGCGACGTACTTATCGCAGACTCTTTCTCCTCTAAGACCCGCCCGGCCTTTCGCTAAGCGCTCACGTTCATTTCTACAGGTTCGCGGCAGCTAAGTGCGTGTCCTTCAAATCGGCCGCGAGTAAGCGATGGAAGAGATGCTCGCCGGCCTCACGGCGCACCGATACCCGTCCCGCAAGGTATGCCTGCGAATTCAATCCCCGCTGCACGGCTTCGCAAAGAGAAATATCTTCTTCCTGCACGCGATGGCTGACGGAAATACTCTGCCGATTATAATTGCTCGCGTCGCCGCCGGTCTTCTCGAAATAGAAATCGAAAATCACCAGGCAGCGATCCTGCTTCAGCGGCAGAACGAGATTTGTATCGAGGTAGCCTTCATACCAATTCAGCATGAAGTTCGGATACAGCCAGAAATAATGGCCCATATCGCCGGTACGCGTCGCGGCGACGTCGGCATCTTCCTTCGATTGCTTCAGCGGCGTGGATTGCACGCAGAAGCGATCTTGATTCTCGATCGTGTACTTCGTGATATCGATGCCGCTGTTCAGTCCTTTGTGCGCGTGCGGCACGTGATATCCGCCATCCAAAAAATTATCGACGTAAACTTTCCAATTGCAGTTCAACTCATAACTGCGGCGCTCGACGAATTGCAGCGTCCCCAGGCGTAGCGGTTTCACGCGCGCGATGAGCCCACCGAGAAATTCTTCCAGCGGTTCTGCTTTCGGATCGAGGTTGGTGAACACAAGATTTTCCCAGGTAGCGACGCGGATCGGCACAAGACCGTTCTGCGCGCGATCGAAGTGGCAGACGCCCTCGAACTCCGTCATGCCTTTCAGCGCGCCATCGAGCCCGTACGTCCAGCCGTGGTACGGGCAGCGCAAATGCTCGGCGTGGCCCTCCGGATCGGTGACCACCGCCGCGGCATGGTGGCGGCACACGTTGAAAAATGCGCGGAGAACGTTATCTTTGCCGCGGACCACGACGATCGGCTCGCCGGCAATATCGGCGGTGAAGAATTGTCCGGCCTCGGCCACTTGCTGCGCTCGGCCGATTGCCTGCCACGTCTTGCCGAAGACGCGCCGCCGCTCCAAATCCGCAATGCGCGAATCGAAATACCATGGAGCGGGGATCGTATGCGCCTCGGCGAGGGGCGCCTTGTCGTCGTAAAGCCCGAGAATCTCCTGAACCGTCTGTTCCATGCAAGCTTCCCTTTTGATGTCCTTCAATTCCGCCGTGAGCCCGTAGCGCGTTTAGCGCGCGCCGATCGCCCCGCGAAGAATCGTCAGGAATTGCTGAATGCGAATTTTGTTTTTTTCCGGATCGCCCGGATGCGGAAAAAGTCCGGGGTCCAATTCTTCCGTGAGCAGCGCATCCTGGAAGCGCTCCATCGTCCATTCCAAAATGGACGCGATCATCGGCGGGTCCACGTCGGAGCGAACTTCGCCGCGCCCGATCGCGAACCGTACCACCACCGCACTGCCGTAAGGATCGTCCGCGATCAGAAACCGGTTGATCTCGCGCTTAACGGAAAGCTCAACGCCGTAGTTACCGATCAGCAGGACACGATAGGGAATCCAATCTTCGTGCAGCATGTGCTCGGTGCGAACCAGCCAGTAGCGCAATACATCAAAAAATCCCTTGTCGCGAATGTTCGCGGGACAATCCAGATACTTCGGCAGTGAATGCGCTGCCCGCTTGTACGCTTCAAGAAACAATCCCGATTTGCTGCCGAAATACTGAAAGATCGAGCCCTTCGCCACACCGAGTTCAACGGCGAGATCCTCGATGCGCGCGTCGTGATAGCCGCGCTCGGCAAAATGGCGCATCGCCGCTTCGACGATTCGCAGGCGCTTGGCTTCGAGTTTTGGCCGCGGTTCCGGTGGCGCGACGGGTGCCGGAGGGATAATTGCGCGTTGAGCCTTAACTGCCATATGTGACCCCAGGTCAGAAACTTTGAAACTGCCTTCGAGCCGCACTGTAATATCATAATCGCGCATACGCAAGACATTTTATGACTAAGGGTCATAGCTCTTGCCGACCTTCCAGCCTCGCAAAACCTATGACGTGATTGTGGTCGGGGCCGGTCACAACGGCCTGACGGCCGCGGCCTACCTCGTGCGCGCAGGGCTTTCAACACTCGTTCTCGAGCGCCGTGAAATCGTTGGCGGTTGCTGCGTCACGGAAGAGATTGCGCCCGGCTGCCGCGCATCCACGACTTCCTATATTGCCAGCATGCTGCGCCCGAAAGTCATCCGCGATCTCGATCTCGGCGCGCATGGTCTGCGCATGGTTCCGTGCGATCCGTCAATTCTAGTCGCGTTTCCTGACGATACCGTGCTGCCGTGGTGGGCCGAGCGCGAGCGCGCGGTCGCTGAATTTCGCAAGATTTCCACCCGCGACGCCGAAACATTTGTCCGTGTCGACGACAAACTGAGAAAGATTGCGCGGTATTTTCAACCCTTCTTTCTCGAAGCGCCGCCTGACGTGCGCGCGACAGGTATCGCGGGTCTGCTCGAACTCTTGCGCACCGGCAGGCGTTTCCGTGGAATCGGTGGCGAAGAGATCGCCGAAATTATTTCGTTTTTCACCGGCAGCCTCGGTGATTTCCTGGACCGAACTTACGAAACGGAAAAAATGAAGACGCTGATCCTCGCCAACAACGTCTACGGAAAACACGGCGGCCCTTACGACAACGGATCCGCGCTTGGGCTCTTGTTTCATCTACTCAGCGGCGGTGACGGCGAAATTCAAGGATTTTACGGCCACGTGATCGGCGGCATGGGTTCGATTACTCAAGCCCTCGCCGCCGCGGCAAGAAAATACAGCGCCGAAATCGTAACGTCGGCGCCGGTCGCAAAAATCGATTCGCGCAACGGCCAGTCGCGCGGCGTTGTGCTCGACGACGGCACCGAGATTCAATCGCGTTATGTTTTCTCGAATGTCGATCCGAAGCGGACGTTCCTGCACCTCGTCGAGGCAAGCGAATTGCCCGCGGAGTTTCGGCGCGCGGTCGAAGGCATCAAGATGGCCGGGCCATGCGCGAAAGCGAATTTTGTTTTGAGCGAAGAGCCGAAATTTAAAGGCATGCCTCGCGAATGGCCAATATCCCAGCGATCGTTCTGCACGCTCGTTCCGTCGCTTGAATTTGCCGAGCGGTGCTACGACATTTCAAAATTCGGCCAAATTCCCGAGGATTTGTGGGTCGATTGCGTCATCGCATCGAACGTAGACGAGACACTGGCTCCCTGTGGGAAACACATCATGACCTGCTTCATTCAGTACGTCCCATACAGGCTGCGCGAAGGCACGTGGGACGAGAGGCGCGATCTGCTCGGCGATCGCGTGGTGAGAATGATCTCGCAATACGCGCCGGGATTCGCGAACTCGATTCTGGCGCGGCAAGTGTTGACGCCGCTCGATCTCGAGCGCACCTACGGCCTGACGGAAGGCAATATCTTTCACGGCGATCTTTCGCTCGACCAATTGTTCTTCATGCGCCCCGTCCCTGGCTGGGCGCAATATCGAACGCCGATCAAGGGACTTTATCTCTGCGGCGCTGGCGCGCATCCCGGTGGCGGCGTCACCGGCGCGCCCGGATACAACGCCGCGCATCAGGCTCTGCGCGATTTGAAACGCGGCGTGGCATAAGCAAACATCTCGGAGGCAGAAATGAAGAAGGGAATTCTCGATCGCCTGAAAGAGGGAATCATTCTCGGTGACGGCGGCTACTTGCTCGAACTCGAAAAGCGCGGTTGGGTGCGCGCGGGACCATTCACGCCCGAAGTTGCGCTGACGCATCCCGACGCGCTTCGCGAATTGCATCTCGAATTCCGCGAAGCTGGCGCCGAAGTGCTTCAGGCGCTGACGTTCTACGCGAGCCGCGACAAGCTCGCCACGGTCGGCTTCGACTCGCGCATCGAAGAGCTGAACCGCGCCGCCGTGCAAATTGCGAAAGACGTCGCGGGCGACCAGTGTCTTGTCGCGGGAAACCTCAGCCTCACCTGGATGTACGAGCCCAACGACAAGGCGTCGCACGACCGCGTGCGAAAACTTTTCGACGAGCAGCTCGAATGGCAAACGAGCGAAGGCGTGGACTTCATCATCGGCGAGACGTTTTCCCACCTCGGCGAGGCGTTGCTCTGCGTCGAGCGCAGCAAGAAGTCCGGCCTGCCTACGATGGTGACGATGTGCTTCGAAAATCAGGACGTCGCCATCGAAGGACAATCGCCAGCTGACTGCGCGCGCGCTTTGGTGGATGCCGGCGCAGACATCGTCGGCATCAACTGCCTGCGCAGCCCCAAGCACATGCTTCCGCTCGCCGCCGAAATGCGTAAAGCCACATCGGCGTATATCGCGACGCAACCGGTGGCCTATCGCACCACCGACCAAAATCGCGATTTCACAAGCCTGCCCACGTTTCCAACCCAACTCGATCCGTATCAACTCTCGAGAAGTGAAATGGCCGAATATGCAGTCGACGCCCAGGCGATCGGTATCAATTACATCGGCGCGTGCTGCGGCGCCGTCGCCTCCCACATCCGCGAAATGGCGCGCTCTCTCGGGAAAATCCAGGAGGATGCGCGCGTCTGGAAGAAAGGCGGAGAGAGAGCGATGTCCGCGTACGAATACTACGGCCACGACAAGAAATAAACAGGCGCAAATTTCCGCCGCCACGCAGAATCGCTCGCATCGCCGCGTCGCCTGAGGCATGATGTCCCGCACCTTGCCGGATCAAGAGTGAGGGCTGATGGCGACGAATGAGGTCTCGAACCAGCCGCGCCGCGCGATGGGCTTTCGAGACCTCGTTCTGTTCTACGTCGTCACCGGAATCAGCCTGCGCTGGATCGCGACGGCGGCGACAGCCGGCGCGAGCGCCGTTGTCATTTGGCTCTTCGCGTGGTTCGCGTTTTATCTTCCGCTCGCGCTTTCCGTGATGGAACTCTCCTCGCGCTATCCCCAGGACGGCGGCCTGTACGTTTGGACCAAACATGCTTTCGGCGATTTCGCGGCGTTCATGAATGGCTGGACATACTGGGCCAGCAACTTGCCTTACTTTCCCGCCGTGCTTTATTTCGCTGCGAGCAGCGCGCTCTACATCGGCCCCGCGCGTTGGCATAGCCTCGCCGGCAACAAAACGTACTTCATCGTCTTTTCCTTGGCCGGACTGCTACTTGGCACCGTGTTGAATGTGGTCGGACTCTCCGTCGGCAAATGGCTTCACAATCTCGGCGCCATCGGCACTTGGTTGCCGATCGGAATGCTCTATGTGATTGCGGCGGTATGCTGGTGGCGCTTCGGTTCGGCCACGTCGTTTCGCGGCGCGAATCTCATCCCGCACACACATTTTCGCGACGTGCTTTTCTGGGCGACGATTGTCTTCGCGCTCGGCGGGTCCGAGTCCGCTTCGTTTCTCGGCGATGAAGTCAAGAATCCTCGTCGCAATATTCCGCGCGCGTTGCTGATCGCCGGGACGATCGTCACAACCGGCTACATCCTCGGCACGGTGGCGATGCTCATCGCGCTTCCTTCGAGCAAAGTGAGCGGGCTCGAAGGCATCATGCAGGCAATTTCAACCGCGGGAAACCGCATCGGGCTCGATAGTGTCGGACCGATTGCCGCGCTGCTCATCGTGGTCAGCAACATCGGAGCCCTGGGAGCGTGGCTCGCGGCAACCGCGCGGCTTCCATTTGTCGCCGGCATAGACCGCTATCTTCCGGCGATCTTCGCGAAACTTCACCCGCGATGGCGGACTCCTTACGTCGCGCTGCTCACTCAGTCCGCGTTGGGCGCTGTATTCATTTTTCTTGGCCAGGCCGGAACGAGCATCTCCGGCGCGTACGAAATATTCGTGAGCACGGGCATCATCTCGTACTTCATCCCGTATCTATTCACGTTCGCATCGTTGATTCGATTGCAACGAGAGCCCGCCGGTGCCGACGTCTTCCGAATTCCAGGCGGCCCGCGAGTCGTAACTACGATCGGAGCACTAGGTTTCACGACGACGCTAGTGACGATCGTCCTTTCGCTCGTCCCAGCGTCGGATGAACCGCATCCTTTCATCGCCGTCGCGAAAATCGTTGGATTGACTTTCGTGTTGCTAGCCGGCGGCGCTGGAATTTTCCACACGGGCCGCAAGCGCCAACAGCAGACCACCTGAGCGCCTGCGCAGGGATCGACGCCGGGAAAAAGGCGCTGAAAAAGAGGAACGGGGCCGCCTGGGTCGAGACGGCCCCGCTTTTTACTGCCCGGGGGTTTGGGGGACGTTAAATTCGCTAGCTAGATTTTTCGCCGCGCTCCAAAATCGCGCCAAGATCGGCGCCGAGAGGCTTCGTGCTCGGATCCACTTCGATGTGCCCCTTGAAGAACGCGCCTTCTTCGATCGAAATCCGGCCGGTCGTCAGATCGCCCGTGAACGAGCCGCCCTTCTTGATCTCCATGCGGTCATGCGCGTCGAGATCGCCGCTCAATCTTCCGTAGAGAATCGCTTCCCGCGCCACGATGTCGCCTTCGACGTTCGAATTCCGTCCAATCGTCACGCGGTGCCCGCCGAAATTCACTGGGCCTTCAAATTTGCAATCGAGATAAAGATCCTCGTGTCCGGTCAGCTCGCCCTTGAGCGTCAAGCCCGGCCCGAGAGTGGCAAGATCGCGCGAAATGCGAGATTCCGCCGGCGACGAGTCATGCGGCGACGAACCGCTTCGCGGCGCTGCTGGCTGACTTCCGGGTGCGTTATTCCACATGTTGTTTCCTCTCTGCGTTCACCGTCCGAAGCGGCTGAAACAGTTGCCAGAAATTTCCTTCGGCGTGAATAAACTCGAGTGCCACTTTGTACTTCGCGCGGCGCACTGCCTTCACGTCCACCACGCGGCATTCCTTCTCTTCTTCCGTGATTCCGTGCACCAGAAGCAGCGTCTGCCCCTGGGTCACGGAAACGGAAATCTCAACACGCGCTCCGTGCGCATTGACGGCCAGCGTATCCGTCAACTCCCGAAAGGGCTGGTTCTCCGCACTACGCCCATAGATTCGAACCGGCACGCGCAAACTCAACCTAGTGCTGCGCCGCCGGTTTTCGCGGCGATGAGGCATCAATCTCAGAAGCTAGCGTGGATTTTGGAATTGAAAAATAGTACGCGAGGACAGTGGCCCGAGAGACAGCCAGGTTCAGGCTACGAAGCGATATCCTACTCCGCGGACGGTAAGCAGGTATTGCGGTTTGGCGGGATCTTTCTCGATGTAGCGGCGCAAGCGCACAATGAAGTTGTCGATCGCCCGCGTGTCCGTGTCCTCGCGCAGCCCCCACACGTCTTCGAGAATGGATTTGCGCGAGACCGTATGGCCCTGGTTCTGGATAAGGTGGCGGAGGAGCTTGGCCTCCATCAGAGTGAGATGTATGGTGGTGCCGTTCGCGCGCAATTCCAGCGCGGAAAAATCAATCGTCTTGCCATTGAACGAAAACGAGTCGCCATTCGTATCGGGCGCGCTTTCTTCAGTCTTGGCCCCCGCCGCTACTACCGTTTCTTCGGCGTTCGCGTTGCGCGTCCACGCATTACGGCGCAATAGCCCTTGGAGGCGCGCGAGAAAAATGGGCAGCTCGAACGGTTTCGGAAGGTAATCGTCCGCGCCCGCGGCAAATCCCTCGAGCACGTCTTCGGGCCGTCCGCGAGCAGTGAGGATCAGGACAGGAACGAAATTCTTGGCCTTGCGCAACTCTGAAACGACGGTGAACCCGTTCACGCCGGGAAGCATGACGTCGAGGATTACCGCGTCGTAGGGTTCTTTTCTCTCAACGAGCCGGTCGAGCGCCATCTCGCCGTCTCCCACAATCTGCGCGGCGTAGCCTTCCGCCTCGAGATTGAATCGCAGCCCTTCGGCCAAATGAGTCTCGTCTTCCACCACGAGGACGCGGCTCATGCGCGGCTCCTCGGCAGCTCGAGAGTGATCGTCGTGCCTCGCCCCTCGCCCGCGCTTTCAGCGAATACTTTTCCGCCGTGTTTTTTCGCGATCGAACGGACGATGAACAGTCCGAGCCCCGTCCCTTTCACCTGTCCGCGCGACCGGCCGCGAACGCGGTAAAAGCGCTTAAAAATGCGCTTCAATTCATCTACCGGAATTCCCATGCCGTGATCCCGCACTCGAAGCAGAACGTGCTTTTCGTCCGGCGTGTCAATTTGCGCGGAGACATCCACGTTGTCCTTCGAATACTTGATAGCGTTGTCGAGCACGTTGGTAACGGCCGTGCGAAGCTCCTCGGCATCGCCTCGGACGGTGATCTGATTGCCATTCCTCGGCTTCTTGTACTGCAAGGCCTTGGCTGTCAGGTTGTGCCGCGTCCGCGCGAGCTCCAAGCATTCCGATACGAGCCCTCCGAAATCAATCTCTGTGCGATCCCGGCGGCCGCTCTTGAAGCGCGTCTCTCCGGCTTTCAGCACCTGTTCGACTGTGTGGACCAGCCGGTCGGTGTCATTCAACATCAGGCCGTAAAATTGCTGGCGCTTCTTTTCATCCACATCGCGCCGCTGGAGCGTCTCGAGATACAGCCGGATTGAGGTGATCGGAGTTTTCAATTCGTGAGTGACCGCGTTTATGAAACTGTCGTGCTGTTCGTTTCGCTTGATTTCACGGATGAGGAAGCTCGTATTGAGAATCATTCCGGCAATGATGGCCGCGAAAAAGATGATTCCGAAAAAAAGCAGCACGCCTTCCCGCCAATTGAGAATCGCCCAAATGACGCTGAGCGCGACAGCCAAAGCGACGAGGAACACGCCCAGCGCCACGAAGAACGCGATTGTTTTTCGACGGCTCGCGATTTGCATGGTGTCCGAACATAATTGTACCGCCGATAGGTTCCTGTGAGGTTCGGACATAAACCGAAAGGTTCACGTCCACGGCCAAGCGGGGATACGGGGATATGATGTCCGGCTTCGAGCCGAAACCGGAAGCCGCGGTCTCTTACGCCAGAAGGTTTGGCTGCACTTGCGGTGTCGCAGGAATCAGCTCTTTGGTTGCCAGCGAGGACCCGACGGTCTTCTTGGCGAGCTCATCGGCGCGAAGATCGGCGACGCGCAAGTCCCGCGCGAGACCCAGCTTGTTCAGCATCCAGATTCCGTACCAGTTGAAATCGATTTCATACCACTTCAGCCCGTGGCGCGCCGACGTCGGGTGAGCGTGATGGTTGTTGTGCCATCCTTCGCCCCACGTCAGAAGCGCAACCCAGAGGCTATTGGTCGATAGATCCCGCGTCTTGTATCGCCGCGTGCCCCACGAGTGAGTGGCTGAATTGACGAGCCATGTAGTTTGCAGCCCAACGACGGTGCGGAGGAAGATGCCCCAGAGCACGACGGGCCAGCCGCCGGCAGCGAGCAATATCACGCCGACAGCGATCAGCGGGACATAGTGGTACTTCGTAATCCACACGTAAAATTTGTCTTTGGCAAGATCGGGAACGTATCGTGCGAGCGTCGAAGTGTCGTGGTGCATGGACTTTCCCACCAGGATCCATCCCATGTGCGCCCACCAGGTGCCTTCCACCGGTGAATGCGGATCGCCGTCTTGGTCGGAAAATTGGTGGTGAATTCGGTGCGTTGCCACCCAGAAAATCGGGCCGCCCTCGAGCGCGAGCGTCGCGCAGACTGTGAGGCAGTACTCGAGCCATCTCGGAATCTTATAGCCGCGATGCGTGAGCAGGCGATGGTAGCCCATGCCGATACCCACGCTCGTTGATAGCCACCACAGAAAAATTGCGACGAAAAAACCAGTCCAAGTGAAAAAGAAGAGTGCGACCACCGCAAGCACGTGGAAGATCACCATCACGCTCGCCGTCACCCAATTAATTCCGTCGTCCTTTGCTTTTGCCGCACGCAGGTCGGTGAGTTCCATCCGGGGCCCTTCCCATTAAAGATGTTGTAATGCGCCGGTAGCGCTGACTTCACACTAGCAGGGACGGGCTCAGGTGTTTGTAATACTTGTGTAATAGGAATTGCAGACGCGCCTACCAGTTAGCGCTGATTTGATAGCCGCTGAATTGCGCCTGGTGACAGTGCCCGACGTCCGCGAGTGATATTCAGCCGGGCGAGGGCAGCGCTTCTGGAGCAATGAATCTAGCTGCGTGACCGCGATCGATCAGCGGTTTTTCGAAGTATTTCCATGAGACTTGCGCGATTCCCGCTGTAATCGCGAGTGCAAGCACGGTCGTGACGGCTCCTTGCCAATCCGTAATCCGCGGCAGCGAATGAAGCAAAATCCGGTGGCACACCCACAGAATTCCGGTGTGCGTGAGATAGACGCAATACGAAATGCGTCCCCATGCGCGAAGAAACGCCCAGCGGGCCACTCGCGCCACGATGCCCTCGTTCTTCACGAGCGCGACTATCATCAACAGTGCATACATCGCCGCGACCCATGAATACTGGTACGCGGCCTCAATCCGGTTGCGCGGACCCGGCATCCATTTCGTCATTGCAAGAGCGCCCGCAACCAGAACCGCAAGAGAGACGCTTGCAAGCCGGGTGTGTTCCGCGATCCAGGCTTTCGCATCCGATCGCCACGCGATGGCGATTAGCATTCCGATTGCGAGCGCGTCCGCGCGGCAGGGCATCAATACATATTGTGGACTCAGAACTCCAGGCTTCGCCGAGTAAACAATCGCCCGAAGAATTGGCGCAACGATGATACAGCTGAGCAAGACTTGCGTAAGCCTGCGCCGAGAGAGATATCGAATCAGGAACGGCGACACCAGATAGAATTGCTCCTCCACGGCGAGCGACCATGTCTGCGACATCCACCACGTCGTAAATCGCGAAAGAGGTGTGAAGACTAGATTTTGCAGGAACAGGTAGTAGACGATGACAGGCACCGAAATTACCGGCCCGCTTGAATTACTCGCTACTCCCCGCTGAGCAACAACCGAGCCGGCAATCGCGAACAACCCAATCCACGCGTAATAGACCGGCAATATCCGATGAACCCGGCGCGCGTAGAACGCCCTGAAATAATTTGGGCTGTCGCGAGCATCGAGCAAAATCCCGCCGATTAGAAATCCAGACAGAACGAAGAAAAGATCCACGCCAGTCCAACCGAGCCGGAAGACTTGGGCGAAGCGATACACCGTCCCGAATTTCGCGCTGTTGTAGCCGAATGTGATGTAGTGAAGCGAAAGCACCAGCAGGATTGCCAGTCCTCGCAACCCATCCAACTCGGGCAGCCGATTTCTTGTCCCCGCATTCACAAGATCTCCCAGCTATCGCTTGAGCCCAAACAGTTGCTTTTGCGTTGCTTCCTTGGAGAGTGGCAATGCGAAATAGCCGGTTGCGCCGAGGCGTTCCCAGCTTTGCGACTCGGACGCTGGCGGCTCGAACCGGGTCACAAGAACGCGCGCGCCCGTGCTCCGCAGTGCATTTGATATTCGCGATTTCGTCTGCGTGCTTGATTCCCAATAGGCAGGTACCGCCTCCGCGGGGACGTCCGCGACGATGCGGACTTGCGCCAAGTGAGCCCAGTAGTCTCCGAGCGTGGAATGGCCAAGGACGGCTACACCATCTCCCGGTCTTAAGCCAATTTGCAGCAATTCTGCGCTGACGCCCCACTCCGTATTCTCCGATCCCTTCAGTGCCGCTAAGGCGTTGCCCGCCGTTTGGCTGGCGATCGTGACGCCCATCGTCAGCGCCACCGCCAGCGCAACACAATTCCAGACACGCGCCGAATTCTCCGCTCGCGGCAGACGGATGGCAGCAAACAAGAAGCACCAAAGAATGACCATCGGCGCGCCCAGGAAGCGTGGTTCCACGTGGACGAGGGCGTAAAGCCCGCAAGTTGCAAGCGCTGGCAGCCAAAGAGTCCACAACAAACATAATTCGCGAAAGTAACGCCGGGCTCCTCCCGCGAGAAGCGCAAGCACGAGTACCCCGATTCCAATGGCTCTCTCTGCTGACAGGAGGCGAAAATACTCCGCGGCGCTCACTGCGAGTTCATGCAATTGCCCGCGAAGCTCAAAGTGCGGGCGCAAACCTTCGACCCAGTAGCTTGGGTCATACCACGGCGGATACGTGCCCATGACGGGCGTTGCAAACTCATCAACCGGCGGCACGTCATTCAATTGCCGCGTTCCGTGGATTGGCGTCCCAACTCCCGGAACCTCACCGTGCCACTGCGGCAGCGACGCCAGGCCGTTCACAAACCACGCGTAACTTATGCGGCCGGCGTCACCATAAGTGATCCGTCCTTTCGCGCGCGAAATCGCGATGGCCCACGGCCCGCCGATAGCCAGAAAGACAATCAACGCAAGCGCCACCCGCGGCGCTGCCCGCTTCCAATTTCCAATTGCGAACAAGCCGCAAACAAGAAACACGAATGCGAGAGGAAACATCACCGCCTTCGCGAGGTAGCCGATCGCAAGCACCGCGCCAAGCGAGGCATACGTCCGCCAGCTCCCCTGGCCCCGCCAGATTCGAATCAAGATTGCCGTCGCCAGAAAGAAGATCGCCGACACAAACATGTCAGGTCTGTCCGTTCCCAGTCCCACCAGCTCAAGCGAGGAGTACGTGAAGAGCGAGTAGCCGAGGACCGTCCACGCCCAACCTTGCGGCGATTGCTCATCCGCGGCTGACGCGCGCTCGGCAACGAGCGCGGTCAACTCCCGAAAGAAAAATCCGAAGCACGCCAGCGCGAAAACATAGATCCCGAAATTCACCGCATGCAGCACCGTAGCTTCCCAATAGAACGAGGTGTGCGTCAGTCCGAAAACAAGAGCCAACCGCCACGAATACAGCGGACTCCAATATGCGTTGATCGCGTTGTGCCAATCATGACGAAGATAGGCGTAGCTGATATCGAGGTAATTCACGCCGTCGGGCTCAATCGAGAAGCGCTCCGCCCAGGCCTGCAACAGCCCGGCAGCAGCGGCAAGCCCAAAACACCACTCGGATACGCCGAGAAGGTGGACTGGAAAATAATCAACGGCGGCTCCAAGTCGCCATGGAATCGCGATAGGCCGGGGCGCCGCCACCGCGGGCGCGAGACGAGACAAACGACGGTATGGCGCTCCATCACTCGCCGAAGCGTGCGAAGCGCTCATTCGATGAAACTTCTTGGCAAATCTGGTAGTCGCCATGATTCGCTCTGATCGGCCCCGGTTAACCCTGATTAGCCACGGCGTCGGCGCGTCTGATAGGCGTCCCTTGGAATTTCAAGGCGAGGGATTGTGAAGCGTTGCGCGGAAAAAGAAACGGTACGCGGGTGGAAGCTACGTCCGTAGTTCCAACATCATCGAGCCTCAACCAAGTGTGTCGCGCTTTCTTCCGGAAACGTCCATTGCGCATGCGCGGGAATAGAATAAACTTCCCGAATTCCAAGATGCGTAGTTACGGACAGAGACGCGGCGCCAAATCCATGAATCAATTGTTTAAACGGACGCCCGAATCATTTTTCGATAGAGCGCCGCGATGAAGACCTCGCGCTGCTCGAAAATTTACGACGCGGTGGTGAGGCGCATTTCCGCCCTGGGCTTGCCGACAAACGCAAGAGTGCTCGATGCGCCTTGCGGCGACGGCGAAGTCGCGATCCTGCTCGCGAAGGAAAGCCTCGAAGTTTCAGGCGTTGATATCGTGGACGAGCTCTCCGGCGAAGCGCGCGCGGTTCTCGGCGAGCGATTTCGCGTCGCCGATCTCACCGCAAAACTTCCGTGGCCCGATGCGAGCTTCGAACTTGTCGTCTCTATCGAAGGCATCGAGCATCTCGAAAACGCCTTCGCCTTCGTGCGCGAAATGCATCGCCTCTGCCGCCCGGGTGGCATCTTCATCCTTTCGACGCCGAACACAATTTCCATTCGCTCGCGGGTTCGTTTCCTCGGCAGCGGATTCTATCTCTCCGATCCGCGCCCGCTCGACGAGTCGAGCCCCCACCCCTTGCACCATCTCGGCCTAAGAACTTTTTCAGAGCTGCGCTACATCCTACAGACTTCCGGCTTTCACATTCTCGATGTCGAACCCACGCATGTGAAACAGGTCAGTTATGCCTATGCCTTCCTCGCACCATGGATCTGGATTTACACTCTCATCGCGTTCCGCAAGGAGCGAAACCCCAATCAGCGCGCCCGCAATAAGGAGATTCGTCGCGCCCAAGCGTCCCGCGCACTATTGTTCGGCGAAAATATAATGGTGGTATCGCGTAGAAAATAAATCCGCGCTTCAACGGCGATTCGCATTATGAATCCGAAATTTCAAGCTTGAAATTCCGATCGTCTACTGTGGGGTCCCTCAATTGGCATTCTCGCGGCCACCGCAATCGTAGATCTGGCCGGCGACCGGCCCTCAACAGCTCTTCCGGCAGGACGAAATGTCTCAAAGATTTTCCTGAAGGTGTGAAAGATCAACTTAATGTCATCGAAAAATCGAATGTCTTCACAATAGATCAAATCAAGCTCAAGTTTCCTCGGAAGAATTTCCGCGGCATAAAAATTCTCTTTATCGGCGTGCCCCGCAAGAATCTCTTCTTCTCGAACATAAGCATTCGCCGCCGGTCCCGTAATTCCGGGCTTGGCAAGAAGCACCCGGCGATATTTCTCCGTGTAGTTCTTCGTGTATTCAGGAACTTCAGGCCGAGGTCCCACGAGGCTCATCTCGCCCAGCAGCACATTGATTAACTGCGGCAATTCGTCAATCTTCATCTTGCGCAACCATCGCCCGAGCGGCGTAACCCTCAAATCATCCCCAGCCGTCGACAAATTCCCGGGACCTACCGCATCTTCGATCATCGTCCGAAATTTGAATATCCGGAACGGCCGCTCGAACCGCCCCGTCCTAACTTGCCGAAAAAACACAGGCCCAGCGCTCGAAACCCGCACCGCGATCGCAACGCCGAGCAACACCGGCGAAAGCACAAAAAGTCCCGCCGCCGAAGCCGCCGCGTCAAACCATCGCTTTCCATATCGGCCGTAAAAATTATTCGCCATTTCTAGCTGATCATGAGCCAGCGTGATAGCCCTGCGGGCCGCTGGGAATAATACCATCCGCTTCCCGATTCGGTGGGCATTCTAAATTGAAGCCAATCCGCCGTAGAGTTCTGTCCGATCATTGACTTAGGCAGAAGCGTCCGCTAGACTCAAAAAGTTCTTGGTAGAGGTGCGGAGACCATGAGTAGCCAAGTCGGCAATTCCGATCAGCTTCGGAGACGTGGCGAAAAGGGTGCGTGCTGTAGACTCCGCCGAAATCGCTGCGCTAGCTGAAATCGCAGCGGTTGGGGGACAGGCCTACGGCTTGTCCACTGTCATCCGTCACAAACGGATGGAGCGCTATCGGGAAGTGGCGGAGTCCGAGTAGCAGTCCTCTCGTATCTTCCCTTCTCCTTCCGTTCCATCCCAGGTAGGCATCATGGCAGACGTATTGGCGCTGACGCGTGCGCTCGTGGACATCGAGTCCGTGAGCGGCAATGAAGCGGGCGTCGCGACCTATCTATTCGACCGCGTCTCGGCGCTCGCCGCGCGTCATGGCGGGCGTGTCGAACGATTGCCCGTCGATGGCGAACGCTTCAACGTGTTCGCGTCTTGGGGCGAACCCGTCGTCACGCTCTCCACGCACATGGATACCGTGCCGCCTTTTTTCCCGAGCCGCGAGGACGACGAATTCGTTTGGGGCCGTGGTGCGTGCGACGCCAAGGGCGCGATCGCCGCAATGATCGGCGCTGCCGAGACGCTGGCCGGTGAAGGCGCGCGCGGTATTGGACTTTTATTCGTTGTGGGCGAGGAGATCAACAGCGCCGGCGCGAAAGCCGCCGCGCTCTCGCCGCGAGGCTCGCGGTACCTGATCAATGGCGAGCCGACGGAAAGCAAGCTCGCTCTCGGTGCGAAGGGCGCTTTGCGTTACGAGATTCGCGCAGCCGGCAAGATGGCCCATTCGGGCTATCCGGAATTGGGCGAATCGGCGATTGATAAATTACTCGATGTTCTCGAAACCGTTCGCCGCATTCCGCTGCCACGCGATCCCGTGCTCGGGCCGGGCACGATCAATATTGGCAGGATTGCGGGCGGCCGCGCTCCGAATGTGGTTGCAGACGAAGCCCGCGCGGAAATTTTCGTCCGTCTGGTAGGCGATCCCGCGCCGATTCGCGATGCCATGACGGCCGCAGTGGCCGGCCGCGCCGAACTGCGGGAGGTCGGCTTCATTCCGGCCGTGCAATTCGATTCTTTCGATGGCCGTCCTACCACGATTGTTTCGTACACCAGCGATGCTCCGATTCTCAGTCCCGCGTGGGGAAAGCCCCTCTTGATCGGCCCCGGCAGCATTCGAGTGGCGCACACAGAAGCCGAGCGTGTGCCGAAGCGCGAGCTAGAGGCCGCGGTGGGGCTTTACGCCGGACTCGCGCGCCAGCTTTTGAAGGACGCGCGATGAATCTTGCGATTGTAGGCCACGGGAAAATGGGCCGCCTGATTGACCGGCTGGCGCCGGAATACGGCTTCGACGTGAAGCTGCGCTTGAACCGCCAAAATAATGGCGATTTTCAAGGGCTCGCGAAGGAGAACTTCAACGGGATCGACGTCGCGCTCGAATTTTCGAATGGCAAGGCTGCCCCCGAGAACATCGAGCGACTCGCACAGGCAGGCGTGAATGCCGTGGTCGGGACGACGGGCTGGCTGGAGCACCTGCCGCGCGTGCGGCAGGCTGTCGAACGCGCGGGAACGGGAGTCGTCTGGGCCCCGAATTTTTCTGTGGGAATTTTTGTATTCACGCAGATTGTAACGCAAGCGGCGCAATTGCTGGCGAACGAAGCAGACTACGGCTCGTGGGCATGGGAAATTCACCATGCAGCAAAGAAGGATGCGCCCTCCGGCACGCTTCTGGCATTGGCAGCACGAATGAAAGAGAGCGGCTACAGGCGGCCGATTGATTTAAGCAGCAGCCGCGCGGGTTCGCATCCTGGCACGCATGAGATCGGTTTCGATTCGTCTGCCGACACAATCACCCTTCGCCATTCCGCACGCAGCCGCGACGGATTTGCCCGCGGTGCATTGCGTGCGGCGCGCTGGATTGCCGGCAAGAAAGGTTTTTTTGAGTTCCGGGAAATTATCGGGAGGTTACTTTGAAATTACGCAGGAGGAAAAGAAATGTTCACAGGATGCGGCACCGCACTCGTAACACCATTTCGCACCGATCAGTCGCTCGATGAAGAGGCGCTTCGAAGACTCGTTCAGCGGCAGATTGATGCGGGCATCGATTTTCTGGTTCCTTGTGGAACCACCGGCGAATGCCCGACGTTGACTCAGACGGAACGGCTGCGCGTCGTCGAGCTAACCCTCGAAGAAGCGCGCGGCCGTGTGCCCGTCGTCGCGGGCGCCGGCGGATATAACACGGCGGAAGTGATCGAGACCGCGCGCGAATTCCAATCCATAGGCGTGGATGGAATTCTCTCGGTGACGCCGTACTACAACAAGCCGACGCAGGAAGGCCTCTACCAGCACTACAAAGCGATTGCCGCGGCGACAACTCTGCCGATCATCGTTTATAGCGTCGTTGGGCGCACCGGCGTTAACGTTGAGCCCGCGACGATTCGGCGGCTCGCGGAAATAGAAAATATAGTCGGAATCAAAGAAGCTTCGGGCAATATCGGCCAGATGGCTGCGATCGCGAACGGCGTGCCCGATTCTTTCGTGGTACTCTCGGGAGACGACGCAATCACGCTGCCGCTCGCAGCGCTCGGAGGCCGAGGCGTGATCTCGGTCGTGTCAAATGAAATTCCGGCGGAAATGACGCGGCTCACGCACCTGTGTCTCCAAAACAATTTCCCCGCCGCGCGCGAACTCCACCGAAAATACTTCCCGCTGATGGAAGTGAATTTCGTCGAAACAAATCCGGGACCGGTAAAGGCGGCGATGGCGCTCATGGATCTTCTCGAACCCGTGTGGCGCTTGCCGCTCGTCCCGCCGAAAGCAGAAAATCTGGCGCGCATCCGCGGCGTTCTCGAATCGCTCGGGCTTCTCCAGCAAACTTATGCTGCAAGCACAAATTGAGGCGCTCTTCGATCAGCCGTCAAGCCAATTCACTGAGAAGGATCGGCGGCTGTTCCGGAAATTCAAGGAAGCGCTGAACGACGGAGAGATTCGCGCCGCGCAACCGGACGCGTCCGCGCCGTCAGGTTGGCGCGTAAACTCCTGGGTGAAGAAAGGCATTCTCCTTGGATTTCGAATGGGTGCGATCGTGGATATGTCTGTGGACGCGTCGCGCCAGCCATTCTTCGACAAATCTACGTACCCTGTGAAAAAGTTCACCGCGACTTCCGGCGTGCGAATCGTGCCGGGGGGCTCGAGCATTCGCGATGGCAGCTTTATCGGCAAAGGCGTCGTCTGCATGCCGCCGATGTATATCAACGTCGGAGCGTATGTGGACGACGGGACGCTTGTGGATTCAAACGCTCTGATTGGAAGTTGCGCGCAGATCGGGAAGAACTGCCACATTTCCGCCGGCGCGCAGATTGGCGGAGTACTTGAGCCGGTGGGAGCGCTGCCGGTGGTGATTGAAGATGATGTTTTGGTTGGCGGGAATAGCGGCGTCTACGAAGGGACGATTGTGAAGCGGCGAGCCGTGCTCGGCACCGGCACGATTCTAAATCGTTCGACGCCCGTCTACGATCTCGTCACGGGCGCGATACACAAAGCAACGGATGACGATCCCCTCGTCGTCCCTGAAAACGCGGTTGTGGTCGCCGGATCGCGAGCGATTCGCCAAGGCCGCGGAAAAGAGTGGCACCTTTCGCTCTATACCCCCGTAATCGTGAAATACCGCGACGAAAAGACCGATCAGAAGATCCAACTCGAGGATTTACTGCGGTAGGGAATTCGCAAGATCATCCGCCAGACATCAGCTTGCCGAGCGGCACTCTCTCGATCGGCCGGACTACTCGATACCGTCTCTTTGGCTCAAGTGTGTGATTTCGCGATTCTGAATCAGTGAGCCCGGCCGTCCGTCGCGATCGAGTGTGAACGTATCGCAATAGAGAGTGACTTCTTTGAAATTGGGGTACGCGTAGCTTTCGCGCCAAAGATTGACGATGGCCGCAGCTCTTTGCTTGGAGATGGGTGCATCCTGCCTCATCAGGTTGTCTACCATCGCGTCGTAACGCTCGGCTGCCAGTTTGTCTCCAATCTTGGTATCGAAACTCAAGTTCTGCCGATACACACGGCCGTCGTCCGATGTGGCTGTGGCAAAGAGCTCGTTCACTTGGCCGGTTTCAACATGATCGAACGTAGGGTAGCACGCGATAGGCCACGCGTTCACCGAGTGAGTCAAGCCCGCCAAGATCATGCCAAAAACAAATGTTGCCACTAAGGGTTTGAACAGCATGCCAAGCTGGTGATTCGAGGTTGAGGTTTCGAATTCGGGCGCAATTTTCAAGGTTCGATTCTGTCGGCTTCGGTTCAAGTGCCCGTAGAAAGATTCTTCCGCCTTGCGAACCACGGGCACCGAGAAACACAGATACATGGGCCATAACAAAACAATATGTTTCGTTATGCAAATGTACGCTTCAAAGCCGGATAGGGTGACTCCTTCCTCGTCAACGATTGTCAGACTCTGTGCATCGTCGGCGTTGGTCAGCGCGCGCGATGTTGAAGTCGTTGACCTGTCAATCGAAACGCGATTCAGCCAGTCGAGGCTCCTAATAGTATTGAGAAATGGCAATTCGCCCGGCCCAATGCGGCAGACCCTTATTTGGCCAATCCGGAACCGGAGCGCAATCCACGAAAATACGCGAGTCCAGTCTACAAAGATCGCGTAGCACAACTGCAGGCTGACGAAACTAATATTCATAAGCAATGCGGTCATGTTGTGGAATGCAATGCCGCAAGCCGCGGCATAAGGTCGCGTGCGTGGCGATAAAATCGCAAACAGAAAGCCCAACTCGAAGAGCGGGGTAAAAGCGGAGCCCATTACGAGCAGCGATGGATGGTGCATCGCCCACATCTGAATCGAAGTAATGTGTGGCGCTTCGAGTAGCTTCCTGGCCATCATCCAGCGCATATTGTCCGCCGAGAACCAATGGACCCCGGCACGTCCCACTTTCCACGCTCCAGGAAAAAAGTAAATCAGTCCCAAAAGGACCATCATCGCCTTCAGTGGATCCGCATAAACGGTACTCTCTGTTGGCGCGGTTAAAAACTGGCCGTGCCTAGCGGCTCTCAACGCATCGCGAATTGCATCCACACTGAAAGTGTCGCAGCAAGGCGATGCGGCAAGAATGAAACCAAATAAGACCAGGTTGTGATCGTGGTTAATTTTTCCAAACAATTGCGGGAGCGTTAGCAGGTAAAAACCAACCGCAGATGTGACGCAGCAGGCAAGCCTTCCGTAAAGGCCAACAATAGCCAAAGCACCAAACGCGACGAAAAGAACGTACAGAACGGTTATCAGGTTGGGATTCCGAGGCACGTACGCGGCCAGGTGAGCCCATCCGAGCGGAGGAACAATCAGCGCACGATCAAGCCGGCTGTAAGAAAGTTCGTAACTCAAACTGATCTTGGATACCAACGCAGAGATGATCACCATCCGCGCGACCGCAAGGTTGAGCGCCGTCGATTTTTCAAGCCGAAACGAGCTCAGCAATTTCCATCGCTTCTCAGCAAGCAGCAAAGCGATCGCGCCAGCCAACGTCAGCAGGAACACGTTGACAAGCGGCAGGATGAGATCTGTTCTTACCATTTCAAATATCCGCTTTTAGATCGTCCAGCCACATGCAGTGGCTCGTTCAAGTTTAAGCCGAAGATCAACTCGCGGTTTCAGTCGAGAGAGGAAAGCCGCCCGCGACGCTCCATGATTTGACCATTCCGCCGAATCGCTCGGGAATCACCTTGGCAGCTGGAAAAAGTACTTTCAGTTCCTTCGCCGTCATCAAACGAACTTCGGTCACAAGCTCTTTCGCACGATCGCGGTCGGGACACCGTTCGTGCCAGCCGCATCTCCACCTTCGAAGCAACGCTACGCGAACGTTCGTCGGCATCCATTGCCAGCAAGGGATTAAGAAGTGCGGCTCCATCGGAAACCAGAAATTTGGCGTCTGCACCCAAAAGGCTTTGCCCACGCGGCGAACTTCTGCCGCCATTCGCGCTTGGTTTTCAAACGTAAATAAATGCTCGATAACCGAATTGCTGAATACGATGTCGAAGCTGCCGTCCGCAAACTGACGCAGATTCGTTGCATCGCCAACGACGGGCGTGATGTTGGCGTTCCGCTTCTCTTGTTGAAAAACATTAAGAATAGTTATTTGCACATCGCCGCGATCCGCCCATCCTCGCTTCTCCCAATATGAATTCTCGCCCCCGACATCGAGCACTCGAATCGGCCGCGGCATCTTTGCCACAAACTCTTCGAAGGCTTGAAACCTCTTCGCCCGAAGCCGATTCGACAACGACTTCGGATTGCGAACGTTGTCTGCGAACTTCGTGAATGTCGAACTAAAGAGCATAAGTCGTCCCTCTGTACTGTCAGAATTGTGAGCACATGTCAGCGCGCCGGCATCTCATCGAAGGCTCGCGCGATCGCATTCCATGCGGGAGTCGGATTCATATCGTAATCGAGCGGGAGCGGACGCACCGGAGCTCCATCTTTACGCGGCTTATAGTGCGAGATGAATGTGAAGTGATCCGAAAGCCCCCAGGTGAGAACCGCTACAACAGCTTTTTCGTTGAGAACCGTCGAAAGGTAGCCGTAGTAGATCTTTGCAACTCCTTGGTCACGCAGCGAAACGTCGGCAGGCAAATCGGCGTCGGTAACATCCATCTCCGTAATCATGATTTTCACGCCCAAATCTGCAATCGTGCGCAGAAACAAGGTGAACGCCGCACCATTGAAATCAGTCGTGGTGCCGCTGAGATGTGACTGCAGCCCCACCGCATGGATGGGCACGCCGCGTTTCAGCTTGTCTTTTAGTAATCGAACGAGGAAGTCTCGTTTCGCCTGGCTCCACGCATCATTAAATTCGAGATGATTTTCGTTCCACACCAGGATAGCGTGCGGGTCGGCCTCAGCGCTTGCGTGAAATGCCATGTCTATATAATCCGGCCCAATCATTTCGAGCCACGGCTTCAGGCACAGCCCGTCAGCCCGCTTATCGTTCGGCTGAATGACCTCATTCACCACGTCCCAGGAATGCATCTTTCCCGAATAATGGCCAACGACTGTGGCGATATGCGTCAGCAGTAATTGCTTCGCATTTATAGAATTGACGTACGAATTGAACCACGCCGGCAACGCTTGATTCCAGGCGATGCTGGTGCCGCGGAACTTCATTTGATGTTGCTGTGTAAAATTATAGAGCCAGTCGGGCCGCGAGAAATCGAAGGTATCGGGGGTGGGCCGGATCACCGACCACTGCAATTCGTTCTCCGGAACAAGAACTCCGCACTGCTGGGCAAAAGCAGCAGCAAAACTAGAATCTCCTTTGAGAATACTTCGTTGCGTGGCGGCTCCGTAAAGCAACCCACGACTGGCAGCGCGATCTCTGAGAGGCGTGCCTTCGGATGAGGTTCCCGGCGCGACTTGTGCCGCCAAAGAATGAACGGACAGCGCGCCCGCTGCCATCGTCCCAACACTCGAAATAAATGCCCGCCTGGAGAGTTCCGCTGTCAATCCGGCATTCCCTTAAAATTCGTAGTCTTAAGAAGCCATGCGGACAGTCTCAAGCTCATTCGAGCCTTCAACTCGCGTCGCTGGCCACAGCTCTTTCTCGTGCTTGACGAACACCGCCATTGGCTCGCCACCGTGTACCATTTGTTCGCGCCCAAATTCATCCCGCGTCCGTCGCAAAAAAGCAGATGGGCTCGCGGCAAACGCTCGCGCGGCCTGGTACAGAGCTTTCACTTTATTTCCCTTGCCCAACTCCATGTTGAAGGCCCGCATGTGCGTCTTGAATTTGAATTTACCGGAGTCATGCATCCTTATGAGGATGGGCCGAACCTCTTCGCTTTCCAGCGGCTTCAAGCCTCGAAGCTCTGATAACAGAAGATATTGTATGTATAGGTAATTAATTGCTTGAATAGCTAGATTCTTCGACGAGACGCTCTGAACATTCTGACGAAATCCAACCAGCACTTCTGGAATCAAGCGTATGTCGTGCCTTAGCGCCATCCGCCACCAAAGATCAACGTCCTCGACGTGAAGGTTAAATCTGTATCCACCGATTTCCACAACCTTTGCGGCGTTCAGTGTCACCGTCGGGTGGCAAATGGCCGGCAAATATCCCGAGAGCACGAGTTCGCGAATTTGTTCCGGCGTTCCTCGTGTCGACCGGAATCTTCCAAAGCTGCCAATCGGATAATATTCCGCCAGGGAATAGAACATCCCCGCGTCAGGATGCGCGCGAATATGCTCCACAGTGCGCGCCAGCCGGGAAGGGTACGCCACATCGTCCGCGTCTTGTCGTGCCAGCCACGGTGTTTTGACCTCAGCCAGCATTCGATTCAAAGCTGCGGTGATGCCGCGGTTCTCCTGAGAAATCACGCGCAGTCGCGGATCGCGCACCGAACCCAAATATTCCAAACTCGAATCGGTCGAGCCATCATCAATTGCCAGAATCTCAAATTCGGGAAAAGTCTGCGCCAGAAGACTTTCCATCGTCTCAGGCAAATACGGCATGCCGTTGTGAACTGGCAAACCAACCGTGATTATCGGAGCGTTATGCTGCGACATTCTCTACTCGGGTTGGTGACACGCGCCGCGCAACTTTGCGTAATCCACGGCGCATAGTTACCGGCACAAGCCACAAAGCAAAATAATGGAGTAAGGCAAACGGGTGAGGACTTCCAACAAAAACCGCTTCCCGCAACAAGGGAAAGAAAGCGTGCCAGTCATTTTGTTGGACGGCCTCTGCGGCCAATTGCGAAGTAATAAAACTTGTATATGCGCGAGGCGTTATCATCTCCCGCCTGCTGCGCAGCCAGTCCAGCGAATTGCGCCAATCGTTTCGTCCGGTGATCTTCGATCTATTCTCTTCCAGGTACCAGATCGCCAGCGGTTCGCGGACAAACTCCACGCCCACTCCCTCTACATGGGCAACCCGAAGGTACCAGTCAGTATCCTGATGGCGCCGCAGCCCGCTGGTGAACGGCATCTCTTCGAAAAGCTCGCGCCGCGCGAAGAGCAATGATGTTTGAAGTTGCGTGTCGCCGCGAAAAAGGCTGTTATGGACGAAAAGGTAATCACACAGTGCTTCATCCGGCCGAGGCGTTCTGCGAGGCCAGACGTAGTCGCAAGCAGGCATCCGGCCGATGAAATAGCAGGCAACAATTGGCGAGGGAAATTTCGAGCGAACCGCGACATCAAGCTGTTTCTCGATTTTCGAGGGTAACCACTCGTCGTCATCATCGAGCAGCGCGACCCATTCTCCACTCGCCTCTCGCACTCCCCGGTTGCGCGCGTCGGAACCTCCCACACTTTGCTGCAGTTCCACAACACGAAGCCGCGGATCCACAATCGCGCCCAATGCCGAGCGCGTCATCGCATCCGGCCCATCAATGACAACGATAGCCTCGAGGTTCTCGTAGGTCTGCGTCAGCACGCTATGGACGGCTCGTAGCACCAGCTCAGGCCGATTCCGCGTAGGAATGACTGCCGAAACTAATGGCGTCGCCATAGGTATCAAAAAGTTGGCTCGTGTTCGTGTTGTGATTGATCAACCCGCGCCGCTCTACCCATAACCGGAGGGAGCTCCGGCGCTGCCAAGACCTGGAGAGTTTGTCCGTGTGAACTCGCATCAAACGCGCGTAGCCGCACTCGTTCCGAGCGGATTTCCTCATAGGCATGAAGCGTCTGCTCTGCAAGCCTCGGCCATTCGAGATGATCCAAGCACAGTTCGCGCGGCCGTGCAGGCGTAGCAGCCCACGCCAGTCCATCTTCCAGCTGAGCAGCATCAATATCGCCGGAATAAGTCCTTACCCATTCCGCGCCGGCGCTTGTTTGAAGCTCGCCCATCGCGCCTTGATTCGGCACCAGCACAGGACGATTGAATGAAAGAGCCAGCAGCACGGCGCCGGAATTAAGAATGTCTCGATACGGCAACACAACCAGATCCGCAGCGCGAAAGAAGAGCTGCACGCGATCCTCCGGCACGTCATAAAGATGCAAAAGAACGCGCGGATCTCCGCACGCTTCTCGGCGCACTTCCGCGGCCAGATTTTCGGAGCTAGGCCGGCCGGCGATGCAGAGAACTTCGTCTTTTTGAGTATCGCGAAACGCGCGAATCAGCGCGGGAACATTCTTGTACTCGCGAATCTGTCCAAAAAACAACACCACTTTCGCGCGCGAGCTAATGCCCAGCTGCGTTCTCGCATCATCGCCCGAACTAACCGGATACTCATCGCGGTAATGTCCATGTGGAATCACGAAGGACGGAGTTCGTTCCAAGCTGGGAAATCGTTCTCGGGCTGCCGCGCGCCCGCTTTGCGTCAGAGCAATATACCCGTCCACTCTGCTGATGAATGCAGACCAGAACCACTTCTCAAGTTTCGGATGCAGGCCGTCATGCGCTTTCAGATTGTGGGCTGTCCAAACCACACGTGTGCCGCGCCCACGGAGAAAATCAATTGCCAAGAGCTTCATTCTCAGCCGCGCTGCCGCCTCGGTCGCGCTGCTGTACGCATTGAGTTCCCATTCGGGCCAATGAAGATGCAATATGTCGTAACGAGTTGCCAGTAACCGGCGAAACGAGAAATCCACCACCTGCGCCGCCATGTGCTTATACAACAGTCGCGTATAAGGGTTTTGCTGGCTGGCGCTGAACGCCGGGTAGGCCATTACTTTCATTAAATTTGTGCTTCGGTTTTCCACTAAGGTTTGCGCGTATAACTAAATCCCACTGGATTCGAACGGCGTAGGAAGCCCGATCATTTCCGCGTGCGCTGGTTTTTCAAATTCAAATTCCGGCTGCTCGGCTGTCTGCATCAGGGCGAGCGAAACAAAAACTGAAACGTACGGCACCCAAAGAAAAGTGAAGAGTTGCAGGAGGCTGCTTTCGACAAAGTTGTACATGAAAAAGAATGCTAAAAACATGAGCGGCCACTTGGCGGTGGAAGTCGATCCACTCCGGAAAAGCTTCAGTCCGCGCCACATCGCCACTCCCAAACCACATAGAAATACCATTAGCCCAACCAACCCGAGGTCGAGGCACAGATCAAGGTATCCGCTCTGAGCCTGCTGAAGTCCGCTCCAGTGAATTGCGTTCAGAACATCTCTCGCCTCTCCCTGAGGTCCCCATCTCCAGAAATCCGCGTATCCATATCCGAGCAGGGGGCGTTCACGTATCGCATCCACCACCGCGGTCCAAACGGCCGTGCGTCCCGTCAACGTGGAATCACGGCCCAAGATCTCCAGGATGGCGCCTCGATTCACCGCCACTAAAGCGATTCCCGCGAAAATCAACGGAGTGCACACCAGCCAGAGTGGAAGTGTCTTCCGGCTTCTCACACGCATCAGATGCAGCGTGATGTACATCGCGGCGATGACGACTACTACGACAGCCGCGGTCGCAGATCGGGACAGCGCCAGCAAAATCGCCGCGCCGAATAAGCAAACTACCAAGATCCCCTTTGGCATGCTCTTCGGCCTGCCGATCGCGAGTGCCAGAATTCCGAACACCATGAGTTGACCCAACGCGTTCTTGTGAGGAAATAATCCTTTCCAGTCTCCAGAGTGCACATCATGGGAAATGCCATACTGCGGAAAGAAGATTGCCATTACGAAGCTCCCGGCGATCGCGATCGCCGCCAACCATCCGAACACATTCAATTGTTCGTCCCAATCCAACCGGGCAGCCATATAAATTCCAATCATTGTCGTACCCAGCAAAATGATGGCTCGGCGGAAGCTGAAAAACGGCTCCGGAGACCATGCCGCCGATACGATGGCCAGTCCGCACAGAGCCAGCAACCATCCTGAGGCGCGCACCCCCGAAGCGAAGGACTTCCAGTGGAAGAGAATCAAAAGCACGAAAATCGCGAAAATGACCCCCTGCAGAAGGAAAGATGTCACGTCGAATTGAGCGATTTGGCTTTCGTCACCCTGCACCGCGGCGACGGGAATAATGCCTCTCGCCATGAACAACAACGCAAACAGCAGGTAGATTTTTTCGACAGTTTTCATTGACAGGTCCGTTCTTCGCCGAATTCGACGGGTAAGCGCGATTCCCGAATCATCATGAAATTGACAGCGGCATACATTGCAATTACCAGAGCTCCATCGCTGGCCAAACTCGCCCAAGCGGCTCCCCGCCAAGAGTAGGCAGGTATGAGCCATAGATTGAGCCCAACATTCAGGACTGCCACGAGAACTTGCATCGCAGTCCGGGTACCTTGATAGCCTGCGCCCGTTAGCGAGTCCGCCAGAAAGTAATGGATGGCCTTGAAGAAGGGAAGCAGCGCAAGCCACCGAAGGGCCTCCGCGGTCCGGGCATACTCCCCGCCGAGGATCACCGGAACGATAGGCGCGGCGCCCAACAAGACGAAGAACATCAACGCAGCGTAGACCATCGTTTTGGGCAAAAGCCGCTTTGCATACGAGTAACTGGCCGCCATTCCACCCTGGCCGTGCCGAAAGAAATTTGAATATGCCGCGTATATGACGGACCGCACGGGAATGAACGCCACGTCAATCAGTCGATATGCCGCGGCATAAATGCCGGTCGCGTCGAGCGTCGACAGGCGCGCTAGCATTGCCTTGTCGATATCGTTGTATACGGTCTGAGCGCTCAAGCTCGTGGAAAAATAGAAGCCTTCGGTGAATTCTCCCCGAATGCGCCCGAGCGCAAGCTTGGGAAAGCCCAGTTTGCTGCTTGTGACTCCGAACGCGATCGCACACGATATGAGTGTGCTTCCCAGGTAGAACCAGCCCCAGAGCAGTGCAGTGGCGTGATGCCACACCAACATTACGACGGCCGCTCCGATCAGCCGGAGGACGTAAGGCAGCAGGCTCAATTTCGCCGTAAAACGCAACTGGTCCACAGCCTGAAAGCTTTGCGCTGCCGTATCCACAATCCGCGATGCCGCCAAATCCGCGACGCAAATCATAAGCACGAGCGCTAAAGGAATTGAGTTGGGCAAAACGAAGCGCGCCAGTGACATCACGATGCCGAAGAGGATGACTCCAGTCACCGCGGTCATTAACAGCGCGTTGCCCCAGTACTCAGAAAATTTACTTTTGTCCCGGGAAACATTCTTGATGAGTAGGTAACCCGCGCCCCACCCGGAAAAAGGAACTGCAATCGAAATCAGCGATGTCGCTCCCACGAATCCTCCGTATTCGTGTGGCCCGAGCGCCCGGGCGATCAATATGAAGTAGCCAGCCTGAACGATCACACGCAGCCCGAAGCCGAGGAACATCCAGCTGGAACTGCGCGCAAGCACACTTCGCCGTATTCGTTCGATCAATGCCTGAATGCGGCTAATCATCTAAAATTGTGAATCGCTTGCAACGAAATGCTCATTCGCCCAATCGTCTGGCATTCGTCCGTCTCGGTCAGACTCTTTGGAACAAGAAATATTCCGCGGGATACAGCCCGTAATCCTGCAACACGCGCGCACTTTCGAACTTTTGCTCTTGTACCGCCAGCCTGAATCCTGAGGCTTCGATCAGCGGCCTGAAATCTTTGCGCACGCCGTGGCCTTCATGAGAAGTTAGGCCTAAATTCGAACCAGTCACGATAAACAGCCAGGGAACCTGCATCTCGCGAAGCCGCTCTAACCACCATGCAATAACTGTCGCTCGGCATTCCGGAAAACTATGAATATTGACGGCCAAATCTAACGGAACAGATTTCAACCCGCTCATCTTATCGAGCGGAATAACCTCACAACGCTCCGTCGTTTGCCGAAATTTCAAATAATAGTTGGAAATGAAAGTGGATTCAGGCACAGCGTCAATGCAGCAGTATCGGCCGATGTTTGGTATTGCGCTCGTCAACCGGTGAGCCAGCCTTCCGTAGCCCGCTCCGATATCCAGCACATTCGTGATGCGATCGCCGCCGAGGTTCAAATGTTTATCTAGGAAATTGATCTCGATGACGGAATCCAATAGATCCCTGCTCACGGTCTTTCCGTGAAAGTCGAAGATCTCCGCTCCGAAAAGGTCATCCTCATGCAACGTATCCAGCAGATTGAGACGGTCAATCTCTTTGACATAAGCGGCCGTTGCGTAAAACACGGCTGGCGAGTATCTGCGCGACTGAAATACGTACAAATTATCGGCCCTGAAGAATTCCATCTCGACGTTGGCCTCCACGTTGGAGCTGCCCCATTGAACGTGGTCAGTCGCCGGGTGGCCGGAGTATCGGCGGCGCAGGTCCTCGAGATGCGGATTGTCGTATCTCAAGTACCTATCCGAAACCTCTAGACTCTTGGCATTTGGCTGACGGGCCTTCTCAGCCATCAGAAAATACGGCCCAAGCCATGGCGCGGAATCCAGGATTTTGTCTCTCGTTCTCGTGCGCATCATCGTGATTCCAACGAGTTCCCCCGCCGACAAGATCGCCCGTCTTGCCAATCGCCGAAATCCCAAATTCAGATGAAGTTCTCCGAATTTCGCCATCAGGGAACCCCGCGCTTGGAATCCAACACTCATCGTGAGTGCGGAGTTTCATCGTCCGCCGCTTCCGAATTGCGTGATGCTTGCATGAACCATTCGCGTGCCAGGAGCATAAGGACAGACCACGGCTCTAACAGATAACGACGCCACAGTCTTCGCGGCTCCATGATTAACCGGTACAGCCACTCGAGCCCGATTTGGCCGAGCCAGCGAGGAGCGCTTGGAATTTCTCCGGCAACGCCGTCCATCAGCGCGCCACAGCAGAAAACGGCGTTCGCGCGGAGCCGCTCGAGATTCTCCAACACCCAGATCTCCTGCCGCGGCATTCCCATACCGACCAACAAAATGTGCGGATCGAAGCTCTGGATCTCGTCAAGGACCTCCCGATTCTCGGGCCCACCTGCTGCGGCATCGAAATAGCCGTGCCGAATCTGAATCTGTATTTGTGGATATTGTGATCTGAGACTCTTCGCGCCTTGCTCTGCTATTCCAGGTCTCGAGCCCAGATAGAAGATTCGCCAACCGCTCATAGCAGATCTTTGCGCTAATAGAGGCAACAGGTCCGCATAGCCGGTGCGATCGGTTCTGGTTAGAGGCAGCCCGAACAGGCGTCCGACCAGCACCACAGCCATCCCATCCACGTGCGCGAAGTCGGCTCGCCGATAAAACTCCAGCATCCGAGGTTCATGATAAGAGAGATAAATACTGTGCAAGTTGTGATGGCCGATGATGTAGCGTCTCCCCTCGTCCACCGCTTCCGCGACGAGGTCAACTAGATCATTCTTACTCAGCGCGTGAACCGGAAAGCCCAACATCGAAAATCGAGGAAAGCGCTCAACCGAGGATTGCCGAACCATCGACAACTCCGCTTCTGACCTTCCCATGTCGATCGTGGGTGTCGAAACTTTACCGATATGCAGTGCTCCTCCCATACCTGCCCTCTAAGTCGCCCCTGATCCTCTGAGCACAGCAGGAATCGTCCGCGCCAGGATTTTCAGGTCGAGCCAGATCGACCATTTGTCGATGTACTCCATATCCAGCTCCATCCACTCGTCAAAGGGGATGGAGTTGCGGCCGTTCACCTGCCACAAGCACGTAATACCGGGCCGAACACTGAAGCGCCGCCGCTGCCAATCCTGATTAAAGAATTCATAATCGCGCACGGACATGGCTCGCGGTCCCACCAGGCTCATATCGCCTTTTAGAACGTTGAAAAGTTGCGGCAGTTCGTCGATACTCGTCTTTCTCAGGAATCTCCCGATCTGCGTCACCCTCGGATCCTTTTTTATCTTGAACGCCGGCCCCGTCATTTCATTCAAATGCAGTAAATCGCCCTGTAATTCTTCGGCATTGGGAACCATGGTGCGGAATTTGTACATGACGAATTGCCGCTTACTCAATCCAACCCGTTTCTGCCCGAAGAAGATAGGTCCCGTGGATGTGAACCGAATCAATATGGCAGTGGCCAAAAGGACCGGCGCCAACAGAATTAGAAGTACGATCGAACCTAGCAGGTCGATGGGCCGCTTGAAGCGCAGGGACCAGCCATCAAGTCCTCCGCAATGAGCGGTTATCTGCGCGTCCCCGTCAAATACGTCCGTGCGTTGCCGGGCAATCTTCAGATTAAACAGATCGGCATCGAACCGCATGATGATCCCATGCTGTTCGAAGAGCGCCGCCACTCGAGCTGCGTATTCGTAGAAGGATCGCAGCGGCAAGAATAAACCGATTTCATCAATCACATTGGCGCGGAGAAAGCTGGGCAAGCTTTCGAAGTCGCAGCAGAGCCGGTAACCCGTTTTAAGAAAAACGTCCGTGCCGGCCCATTGCTCGTCGACAAATCCCACAATTCGATATCCCAATTCCGGCTTTGCCTCGATTTTCCTCGCGAACTCGATCGCCCGTGCGTTCGTGCCTAGAATTAAGATAAAGTGGAGATTCCGGCCATTCTTTCTGAAGCGCGCCAGTAAGTATCGTCCGGCCAACCGTCCAATCACCAATAGCGCGCTGCTGCATGTCCAAAAGATGGCAAGAAAGGTCAGCGTGATGATTCTGAGATGGAAGAACCGGCTGGCCGCAATCAGAAAGATACATGCGGCCGTGGCGGCTTTTACCGCATCAACGCTCTCCGCCCATCGTGTCGCCAATCGCTTTGACTCGTACAGCCCAAACATCGCAAAGATAAGATGCCAGATGGCCAGCAGCGCGGCAAAAATAACAAAGTTCCAAAGCTTTACCTTGACCGAAAAAATCTCCACCAGGGACATACTCCCCGACTGGGAAGCGGACAAGATCATTGACACAACAAAGGTCAAGATCAAGACCGTGAGGTCAAATGTCTTTAATGAACTGACGATGAATTGTCGTCTGGTTTCATTCACGGGGACTATCTCGCGAAGCGCTCGTAAACTTCAATCTTTGGCAGATCGGAACCAGCCGTGAAGGTCTATACGAAATTGTGCTAGTCGGCGAGCATTAGGCTGACTCGATCTGATAACCGTCGACTCGAACAGCAAGTGATCTCTGAAGGATTTCGAGGGAAACCACCACGCTCAGATCTTCATTCTTTGCCAGGAGAATACCTTGGACTCCGTCAAGGCTTCCTCCGCAAATTCTCACGCGTCGTCCTATTTCAAGGAATGGATGTTCGTAAAAAGAAGTTCCGTTGGATACGATCGTACGAATCGACTCGATTTGCTCATCCGGAATCGGAATTCCTGTATTAAGTCCGCCCACAAACTTGATCACCCCATTCGTCCGCAGAATGGATACGCGAACGCTTGGCGACTCTTCGATTCGAACGAATACATAGTGCGGAAAGAGAGGCGTGTGAACCACCTTCTGCCTGTCACTCCATCGGTGTGTTTCCGGAAGCAGCGGGAGAAACGCGTTGATTCCTTTTTGTTGCATGCTTGCGGCAATCTTTTTTTCATGTCTCGGCAATGTCTGAATGGCGAACCACGACTCTTCCGCGCGAGACGCTCCCACACTCGCTAGATTCGCGCCGATAGCTGATATGAGTTGAGTGCTGGACATAGCTCCGCTAATCTCAGTCACATGGGAAAAGTGACCCCATCGGTTATTGCTGTTTATCTACGTTTCGACTGCTGAGACTCAGAGCCGCTGAACTATGGTCTGATCTGCAAACGCCGGACAGTGACGACCGTAGCTTTAAAATCGGCGGTACAGCGACTCCGGAATCGGGAACGTGCGCTTGTTCAGCACCGCGCCTAGCACCCGAATCTGTGCCTGACTTAGGCTCTCCGTCACTCTCATCGCGGCTTCCCGCCTCGTCGAATTCGCTTCCAACACCAGGACGAAGCCGTCCGCAAGTTTCCCTAGAGCCATCGCATCCGCATAGCGGCTCATCGGCGGCGCATCAATGATGACGTAATCGAATTCGTCTCGTAATTCTTGGAACCGAGTCTTGATGCGCTCGGAGTTGAGAAGATTCGCAGAGTCAACTGCAAGCGAACCGCACGACAGCAGCCACAGGTTTTTGTTGCTGACCGGCTTGGCGAACGATCGAATCGGCCCTTCCCCAAGCAACGCGTCCGTCAAACCATAATGATTCGTCGTGCCGAACATTTGTGGCAGCGTGGGCGAGCGGAAATTAGCCTCGACCAGACAGATTGATCCGCCGGTGTTGTTGACCAAGGTCTCAGCGACGCGAGCGCAAATCTCGCTGCATCCGCTGCCCTTGTCGATCGCCGCGAACACGACCGTGTGCGGAGGTTCCTGCGTCTGCAATAAAAAGACGCGCTGCACCAGTCGAAGAGTTTCTTCGCGAGCTACCTGGTCGAAGTCGAGCCGAGTCCCGTGCTGGATCGCGTTGACAGTCTCCGCCTCAACTCTGGGCGTCGCCACGTGGGTAGCACCAACGCTGGAAACTTGCCCCAACTGCTGTATCAATTCAAAGTTTCTGCTCATTCTTTCCCCACCTCCTGCGGGGAGGAAGGTACATCTTGGAACTCTGCGTTCTGACTGGCTGCAATCGATGCTGTTGCCCAAGGAATGACAACCTGCTCGCCAATACGAAGACGGTTAGGATCCCTCAACCACGGATTGAGGTTGCGGATTGCTGCGAGAACCTGCGGATCATATCGTCCCAGATTGTCGACGCTGATTTGATACAGCGTTTGCCCCGGCGAGATCCGGACTGACTCCTGCACTTGCTCGGCTGAAGAGCCTATAGGCACCGGTTCCGCCGGCCGCTCTGCCGAGATTGGCTGCTGCTGTAGCGCCGAATCGTCAATTTTTCCGCCAGTATTAGCCGTCAGGACGTCACTCGACTGGATACCAGTCGCCACGGCTAGCACGAGCGCGCCAACGACGGCCAGCTTGGGAGCCCAACCTGCAAGCCATCGGTTACTTTTCTCGCTGGGTCGTCGCGGCGTGGAGGTAACACGGATCGGTCTGTCCTCGCCCGTCCCTTTCACGGCCTGCGGGCTCTCAATCAGCGATTCGAGGTCCAGGTCGGCAAGGACTTCGAGCACGGTGTCACGCTCGACCCTCGCGTGCCTCAATGCGCATGCGAGTGACATCGCATTGAAGCAGACATTGTTGATCTTGCGAGGAATTCCTTCGCTGTATTCGGCAATCACGCTTCGCGCACCCGGGCTAAACAGCTTCGAATCTTTGCATCCGGCGATCAAAAGCCGATGATCGATGTAGGCGTTGATCTCTTCTTTGTTCAAGGGCGCAACACGAATCACCAGAGAGATCCGCTGGCGCAATTGGGTCATGGACGGCCGGCTCAGCTTTCTGGCCAGGCCGGGCTGTCCGGCAATTACGATTTGCATCAGCTTCATCCACGGCGTCTCAAAATTTGAAAGCAGCCGGATGGATTCGAGCACTTCGTCCGCTAGATTCTGCGCTTCGTCGATGACGAGTACGAAACGCCTTCCCGCACGCATTTCCTCGGCGAGAACTCGGTTCAGCGATTCATGCATTGCCGGCAGATCGTTTCCAGCGGAGTCGATGCCGAGATCCAGAAGAACATGCCGGATGAACTCCCGGGAATCGCAGTCGGTTCGAAATACAAATGCTGTACGCGCCTTGCCTCGCAGGCTTTCCAGGTAGTGGTATAGCAACGAAGTCTTGCCCATCCCCGGCTTGGCGATCAAAGCCAAAAATCCTCGATTGCTTTCCGTGCCGTAGACCAGCGAAGCAAGCGCCTCCCGATGCTGTCTGCTGAGATAAAGAAAGCGCGGATCGGGAGTTACCCCGAATGGCTCCTCAGCGAGTTTGTAATAGTCGAGAAGCATCTACGCCGCGTGCCTCTGTGAGGGTACTGCCGCCAGTACCGGAATCTTGAGCGTTCCCGCGACCTCGCCGGGTGTTCGGAATGACGGGTCGAGATACTCAGCTGCGAAGCCGGCTGCGACGCTTACAAAGAATGCAAAGATGAAACCCGCAAACAGAACAACTATCGGATTGTGTGCAGGCAACGCCGGAACCACGGCCGGAACGGCAATGGCCACATCAGCGATGCTTTTCAGGTCGAGTGCGTCGGAGGCTCGTTCTTGCTCGCGCTTGCCCAGATACAGCAAATAATTGACCTCGTCCGCCTTTACCTCGCGCAATAGCGATGCCTGTTTCACGCTTTTCGAATCTAAATCGACTGTCTGAATTTTCATGTCGCGAATGCCCGCAGCTAGACTCCGGGCTGAAGCCTGCTGGCTGGCAAGATCGGCTTCCGTCCTGGCAAGATCTTCCCGTAGCAGCTCATAGGTGGGATCACGATCGGTAGTCTCGTTCACGTATTTCGATTGCTCTGCGGCCGCGATGGCGCGTTGAGTTTCCGCAATTTCCTGATCGGCTTCCTTCACCAGGGGATAGCTCGGCTCGTATTTCACCAGTAGTTGGCTCCGCCGGTCCTGGGCGATCAGAAGAGCGCTTCCCAGCTGTTCCAGCAGCAGATTGGCAGAGTTGGAGGTTTGCTGTGTGGCTGATCTCGAGGGTGTCGCCTTCAACTGCCCTTCAAGATTGGCGATCCGTTCTTTGTCTGCGGAAATCGCTGCGCTCGTCTGAACTACAACACCCTCTGAGGTGGCTATCTGCTGAGCCAGGTCCGATCGTATTTCGTCCGGTGCGGCAACCTCCGCTTGACGGCTAAAATCCGTCAAACGCAGCTCCGCCGATGCCAGGGCGTCCTTATACTTCTCGGTTTCCTGCGCGAAAAAATCGGTTGACCCCGGCGGGCGCCGTAACTGAAGGTGCTTTTCCATATATAACTTGCTTAATGTCTGTAGAGCGCATGCAGGTGTTCCTGGATCGCCTGTCTTTCCGTATTTCACATTAATGACATCTGAATTCTTCTCCACCTCCACATCGATGGACTTACCGAGCCCTTTGGCTGCGCCTTCTATCTTCGCGGCCCTTCTTTGGGCGGGGTCCGATGGAAGTAAGACGTCAAGAGGGGACCAATCGTCCGCCAAATTGCATGTGGCTGCCACTGAACGCAGCATGTCCTGCCCCTGCAGCAGCGCCACTTCTGAGCTGATTTGGTCCGTAGTCAACATTTTGTTGTTCGTCATCGCTGCGCTCTGCGCCGTCGTTATGGCTGGATCGGACCGGTCCTGTTCGACCAGGACCTGCATTCTGGCCACGTAATATCTGGAAGCCCACAGCCACGCGAACAGAATCGCGCACACAGAAACTGCGCAAAATGTGGCCACCACGAGGCGCTTGTGGCGGAACATCGGCGCCAACATGTCTCGCAAAGTCAGCTGCGGGAATTCCTCGTCATTCGTTCGTTTCGTTTTCGAATAATTCATATTCTTTGTCCTTCAAAAATGCCGGTTGCCAATCAGGAACACCCAGACCATTTAAGGTAACGGGTTAATGTAGGTTCCAGTTCCAAGGCTGTAGGGGACGTACTTCCGAAACTTCGTGATGTATTTCTCTGGGACAAAGATCATGTCCCCAGGCCCGAGATAAGCATCTTCATTGACGTTCTTCCCGTGCAATATGTCCTTCAGGCTGAGCTCTTTCACTTCCATCCAATTCGTTGATGTCCGGTGATACAGGAACACTTGTGTCTTCGCCGTGGGTGCAAATCCGCCCGCTATGGCAATGGCTTCTGAGACTGTTGTTTCGTGGCGCAGGTCGTATTGGCCTGGCTTGCCCACTTGGCCGGACACCAAAAAGAATGGCCTCTGGAAATCGACGAGATCCACTTCAATGATCGGCTCGTGAAGAATGCCCACGTACGCTTTCCTTACCGCTTCCGTGATTTCAGGCACGGTCATCCCTTTCACGTACGCACTCTCAGCGCCGAGAAGGTTTATGTAGCCATCCGGTTGTACGGTGGCAATAGACTGATCGAGTTCGGGCGATAGAGGAAACGTGAGCGAGAGAACGTCGTCTGGCTGCACCTGATATCGAGGACGTCGTTGTGCAGCGGCCGGGCGATCTGGATCATCCTGCTGCGCGGCCGGCTGAGTGCTCTGCTGACCGGCCCCTTGAGTGGTCTGTTGACTGGACGGAGCAACGGCCGGCGTCGCCGCACCCCTCGCGCTCGAGGGTCCCCTCGAAGAGATTGTGTTGCTCTGCTGGCTCAATGCAATCCCCGGAGCTGCAATAACAAGACCAACGATCGTCAGGACAACCATTCTTATTCGCGCCATATATTCAACTCCGTTATGCTAGTGCAGCAGTTTCCGATTCACCGGGGGTGGTTCATTCGCCGTCCCTGTCTGAAATGCGACAGTGGCGGCAAACCCCTTGGTGATCTTCTCTTGTTGCTCAACACGGACCACAGTGCCTTCGCCATACAGATGCACCGCGCTGCCGCCCGCTTCCAACGAAGGCAAGTGAACATCAACGTCGAGATGCGCGCCAACCGGTGGGGCTACGGTCACCGTGATGAAGACTCCTCTGTCGCTAATGTCTCGAATCGTCCCTCTCCCTTCCTGTAGCAAGCCATCCGGCCGCTCCCACAGGAAAGACGCAGGGGCCAGAAGTCGATAGCGTCTTGACTTTCTGAGCTCCACTTCGACCCCAACGAACGACGCACTCATGCTCGAACACCTGGTTGACATAGCACGCAACTCTCGGACCGTGAACGCCGCGAGAATAGCCGCGACTTAAATCTTGGACAAGATTCGGAATGTACGTATGCCTTGTTTCTCCTGCCCGGGCATCTCAGCAGCAACAACGTCTCGGAGAATTACAGAGGAAACTTTTCCTACCGTAAAGTACTTAGCTGGAGAGAATCTAGTTTTGCCACGCGAGCGCGGACGCACTAAGGAGGGGGAGAAGATTAGCCCTGGTCGGCCACCGGATACCTTGTGAACGATTTAGCCAAGATTGAATCAAAATCTGCCTCTATTGAAGATGACCAGAAGTGTCCGTTTTGGTACATACGCGAAATTTGAATGTAAGTAGTCTAGTCCGTTTTGGTACATACGCGAAATTTGAATGTGAGTAATCTAAAAGGATTGATTGACAGATGAGCGCGAGGAACTTAGTCTTCTCGCGAGCCAAATCGAATTCGAAAATAGAGAATTTACTTCTGAGTTTTTATTCTCGTTAGGTGACTATGAGTGCAATGAGCAATCCCGGCGCAGCTACCATTAATATAGCCATAGCCGCTGCTAATTTGATGGCCGGTAGCCTGCTGAGTGATCACTTCAAGCGCCATTCCGATTTCGCCGTCGTGTCCTGCGTCACGAATAAAATTTCATTGCTTGAGTCTGTGCAACAAATCAAACCCAATGTCGCCCTCATAAGCGCCGATTTACAGGACGGAGTCTTAAGCGGTCTCGCTGCGGTCCGGGAAGTTCATGATGCAGATCCCAACATCCACGCCATTCTGCTGATTGACCGTCCAGAGCCTCAAGTTGTGGTCGAGGGCTTGCGCTCGGGCGCCAGAGGCGTTTTTTCGCAGTCGAATTTCAATCTCGCCGTGCTGCGCAAGTGTGTTCGCAAGGTATGCGAAGGACAAATCTGGCTCGGAAATACGGAGTTGGAACACGTCCTCGCTGCCTTAACTCAGTCACGGCCGCTGCGTGTCGTGAGTTCAGGCGGTTTGAACCTCCTCAGCCCGCGCGAAGAGGAGGTTATGCGCTTGGTCACCGAAGGGCTGGGAAATCGCGAGATTGCTGCACTGATGGATCTCAGCGAGCACACCGTCAAGAATTACCTCTTTCACATTTTCGACAAGTTGGGAATTTCAAATCGCGTCGAGCTCGTCTTATACGCAATGAGCAATCCCCCCAAAATTGCACCGCCCTGTTTGGCGGAAGATAAGAAGCCCCTCGCCAAGAGTGTCGGCGGCGACGCCTAGCAACGCCTCGGACACGACACTCATTCACAATAAAATCGGTTGAAGGGTTTGCGGAACCCTGCTCAGTGCAAGTGGATTTGTTTGTCCTGAGCGCCGCGATGGAAACCAGCGGCCTTCTCGACCCGGCAACGACGGCCAAACAATTTAGCGGGAATTTAGAGAATTGGTCGGGGCGAGTGGATTTGAACCACCGACCTCCTGGTCCCGAACCAGGCGCGATAACCAGGCTTCGCTACGCCCCGAACCTTGTTTTTAACTTTCATCAGTCTACCCGCGATTCCACCCACTCGCAACCGCGCCCTTCCTTCCCCGTCCGCTCCAAAGTTCACACTACAAATTCCAGATCACGCTTCATTGCACGCGTCGCCCATTTTCTTTTTCCCTTTTCAACTTTCAAGTCCCCCCCGCGTTGACTTGAACATCACCGCATCATAAAATTCGCGTCAATGCCTGAGTCCCAATCCCTGATCGGCCGCACCATCTCTCACTACCGCATCCTCGAAAAACGCGGCGGCGGAGGCATGGGCGTAGTCTACAAGGCCGAGGACACCCGCCTCGACCGCGCCGTCGCTCTGAAATTTCTTCCGGACGATCTAGCCCACGACGCACAGGCCCTCGAACGTTTCAAGCGCGAGGCCAAAGCCAGCTCCGCCCTCAATCACCCCAACATCTGCACGATTTACGATATCGGCGAAGAAAACGGCCGCGCCTTCATCGTCATGGAATTCCTTGATGGCACGACGCTAAAACATCGCATCGGCGGCCGTCCGATGGAAACAGACACCGTCCTCGATCTAGCCATCCAAACCGTGGACGGCCTCGAAGCCGCACACAAAGAAGGCATCGTCCATCGCGACATCAAGCCCGCCAACATTTTCGTCACCAAGCGCGGCCACGCGAAAATTCTCGATTTTGGTTTGGCGAAATTGACTCCGAAAAGCGAAGCAATATCCTCGTCGCAGGACACGCTGGCCACAAATGCAATTGCCCGTGTCAGCCCGGAGTACCTGACCAGCCCGGGCACCGCCATCGGAACCGTGGCCTACATGTCTCCCGAGCAATTGGCCGCCAAAGAATTGGACGCGCGCACAGATCTATATTCCTTCGGCGCCGTCTTATACGAAATGTCCACCGGCGCGTTGCCATTCCGCGGCGACACTTCCGCTCTCATCACCGACGCGATCCTTCATCGCGCTCCCGTCGCCCCCGTCCGTCTCAATCCCGATATTCCGCCCAAGCTCGAAGAAATCATCAGCACCGCGCTCGAGAAAGATCGGGACTTGCGTTACCAAAGCGCCGCAGAACTTCGCGCCGATCTGAAGCGCCTGAAACGCGATCTCGAATCCGCTCGCCCCGTAATCGCCAAATTCGAACGCGAGGACGCGAGCGGCTCTCACACAGGCGTATCGCCCAGTGCGTCATCCAGTTCCTCGCTCGGTTCGTCCTCCTCGCGTGTGCCGGTCGCGCGTCCATCAGAACTCACCGCGGCCCAACAGTCTTCGCGGAGCCTGCCACAAGCCGGTGCGATCGCCGATGCGCCTGCCGCTCCATCGCGCGCCCCTCGCTGGATCGCCGCTGGCGTAATCGCCGGACTGCTCGCCGGCGCCGCCGTCGGACTCTTTTTCGGCAAGCGCATATGGCAGGCCCATTTTCCGGACTATATTCCTCTTACTTTCCGTCGCGGACTCATTCGCACGGCGCGCTTCGCGCCCGACGGGCAAACCGTCGTTTACAGCGCATCGTGGGACGGAAATCCATCCGACGTATTCGTGACCAATCAGGCAAGCCCCGAGTCGCGGGCGCTGGGTCTGACCGGCGCCGTACTCCTCGGAGTCTCGTCCACTGGAGAGCTGGCGGTATTGCTCAACAGCCGCGTTACCGGCCCATTCACGGTCAACGGCACCCTCGCCCGCGTGCCACTCACCGGAGGCGCACCACGAGAGGTTCTCGAGGGCGTGGAGTCAGCAGACTGGTCTCCCGACGGAACCAAGCTCGCGGTGGTGCGCAGCGCCGGTGGACAGGATCGTTTGGAATACCCCATAGACACGCTGCTTTACGCGACCACCGGTTGGATTTCCAGCGTGCGCATTTCCCCCAAGGGCGATCGCATCGCCTTTCTCGATCACGGCCCTTGTGCAGGGCCTATCATGGTCGCCTTCCGGCGATGAAATTTGGTTCACCCCCGGTGGAGACGTTCAAGCTGTGAGCCTTTCAGGACGCCAGCGGAAGTTGGCGGGGCTCCCGGGATTTTTCAATCTCCACGATGTTCGTCGAGACGGCGGCGCTTTGATCGCCCAAGACGACCGCCGCCGCGGGATGATCGACCTCACCGCGGGCGAGACCAAAGAGCGCGACCTCGCCTTGTTCGACGTTCCGCTTCCCGCCGACATCTCTGCGGACGGTAAGACGCTTTTGTTTTATGAAGGCGGCGCAGCCATCCGAGGCAACTACGCCGTCTTTATTCGTCAGACCGACGGGTCTCCTGCGGCCAATTTGGGGCCAGGCCGCGCGTTAGCGCTCTCCCCCGATGGAAAATGGGCGTTGTCCTCCGATCCGACCAAACCTACCCAACTCACCCTTCTGCCCACGAGAGCGGGCGAGTCGAAGCTGCTCCCGGATGACGGAATCGTCCATCTCGACGCAAGGTGGTTTCCCGACGGCAAGCGATTTGTCTCTTCCGGAGATGAAAAGGGCCACAACGATCGGCTCTACGTCGAGGATCTCGTTGGGACAAAGCCGCGAGCCATCACGCCCGAAGGAGTCGCGCCGTTCGAGTTCGCGATATCTCCCGATGGCAAGTTCGTGGCCGCGATCAGTCCCGATCGCAAGGGACTTCTCTATCCCGTGGAGGGCGGCGAGCCGCAACCGATCCAGGGCTGGGGAGAGAACGACGCGCCGATCAGTTGGAGCTCGGACGGGCAATCGCTTTTTATTTTTGAGCGCGGCAGAGTTCCCACAAGCGTGTACCGGCTGAATTTGAAATCGGGCCAGAAAGCCCTGATGCGGCAGCTCGTGCCCTACGATCCCGCCGGTGTCTACATGATCGGCTTGGTCCTGATGACGCCCGACGGAAAAAGCTGCATCTACAACTATCGTCGCATCCTCTCCACCCTAAACCTCGCTGAAAACCTAAAGTAACAAGTCTCACCGTCCCCGTAGCTCATGTCCCCGGCGCGACAACGTCGCGACGAGACGTGAGGCACTTCGCCGGCATGCGTGCCGGCCTTTCATCGTTTTGCTCTGTGAGATAATGCCGCGCATGAAATCATCCCTCGCGCGGATCGCCGCGGCATGTCTGGCGCCCTTGATTTTCGCCGCGCCCCTTCCGGCGCAAACGCCCAACACCCAGCAGCAACAGCCCGACTACATCCGCCAAGGCCAGCAACTCATGCGCCAGGGACGCCTCGACGACGCGCTCGCGCTCTATCGCGCCACGCTCAAATCCTCGCCCAATTCCATCCCCGCCAACATCGGAGCGGGCATCGTCCTCGATCTCCAGCTTCAAGGCCAGGAAGCCCGCAAATATTTCGCCAAGGCCATCGACGCCGCCTACACCCCCGAACTAAAAGCCGTCGCCCAAAGAATGATGGCCATGTCCTACGGCTTCGAAAGCGATTGCAAAAAAACCTCCGAGCTCGAGCAGCAAGTCTTCGACTACTACGGCTCGGTGAAAGACTTTTCGCAGCAGGGCGAAATCGCCAACGAAGCCGGCCGCGTCTGCCTCGAATCCGGCGATCTCGACGTTGCCCAACATTGGTACGAGCTAGCCCACGTCACCGGCCTGAAAGAACCCAACCTCCCACCGGCTAGCCAGGATCTCTGGGAATTTCGCTGGGAGAGCTCGCAAGCCCGCATCGCCACCCGCCGCGGAAATCAGCCCGAAGCGCAAAAGCATGTCGCCGCCGCAAAAGCCATCCTCGCGAAGGGAACCAATCCCGAGCAAACGCAATACCTCCCCTACCTCGATGGCTACGTTGCCTACTACGCCGGCGATTACAAGACCGCCCTCGCCGAATTCCTAAAGATCGAGCAGAACGAGCCGTTCATCGTCTGCATCCTGGCCCAAACTTACGAAGCGCTGGGCGACAAAGACAAAGCCCTGCCGCTCTACCGCAAAGCCTCCACAGCAATCCTGCACAATGCCAGCGCCGCCTACGCCCTAGCGCTAGCCAAAAAGAAACTCGCCTCCCTGCAAAATTAGCCCCGGGCCTATGTGTTCGTAGGGGCGCTGCTCGCTGCGCCTGCCTTTCGTCGCGCCGGCATCCTGTCGTAGACCCTGAGCTTTCGAAGGGCAGGCGTTTTTGACTTGCTCTTTAGGGGGTCGGAGCTTTAGCTCCGACATCACGCAGCAATTTTTTTTGGTGTTGTCGTTCCGACGACGACCCGACGAGGGTCGGAGGAGGAATCTGCATTTCTCGTTGCGCACTTCGACGCCCACTCGCCTAATGCAACAAAATGAAGAACAACCACCCAAGCAAACTAAGAAAACCGCTGACAATAACGCCAACATTCCCGCCCGCTACACCCAGCACCATAGCCACGATACAAAACGGCGCTCCAACCGCCGCAAACCGAATCGAAAAATCGAGTGGAAAAAGGCGCACACCGACGCCGATCACAAACACCAACTGCAAAATGTCGCTGACCGTAAACGCGATCACCGCAGATCGCACTCTTAACCACGATTTAGGATTTAGCACAACTGGCAACCAAGCTGGGATCGCAAACAAGAAGATTGCCCCAACAAAAATGGCCGCCATTCTCACCTCCCGCTCGCACAAACCTAACCGCGCGCATTCTATCCCGCCCCAGCTGCGGGTGCCCACGCACTCCGGCTGCCCCTGAGCTTTCGAAGAGCCAGCGTTTTTGACTTATTCTTCAGGGGGTCGGAGCTTCAGCTCCGACATTCACGCAGCATTTTTACCGTTGTCATTCCGACGACGACCCGACGAGGGTCGGAGGAGGAATCTGCGTTATTCTCTCCGCGCTTCTGCCTTTTGAAATCTCAAATTTCAAATCTGAAATCGCGCCTCGCTTTCCCTTTTTCCCATCTTCCGTTCTTGGCACCACGCCCCACTTTGGTCTTTCACCACTACCACAGGCAATCGAACATGAACGAACTGGTTCAATATGAAAAAGGGGCAATCCGAGCGGCGACTGAACTACTGCAGAGCCTTGTTGATTGCGTCGATCAGTACCATCCACTGCCTTCGCTCATCGTCGCTAAGGGCGGCAGCTTGATTGTCTCGGGTCCAACGCAGGAACGCCTTCGCGAGTCTATATTTCGAGAAGCCCGGGATTTCAGCCTCGAAAATATCTACGATCGGGCGTGTTGGCTGCGCGGTAGCTGTCGACGTTACGTCCCGGCCGAGGTCACTCTTGGCGACGCTGACGAGTGTGTCTCTCAGCAGATCCTCAATCTCAGGATGCGCAACCTGACCGTCGTATGCATCTTTTGTTCGTAAGATATTTTTATTTCGGAGAGCGTGTACCAATACATCTTGCTCGGCTGCTTGATCGCCTGCTGCGTCAGAATCTAAAAGCGCTGCGACTTTCAGCTTTTGGGCGTGGAGAATCGTGGCATAGTAGACGACTTTCCCTGCACTTTGGGCTGGTACGAGGGCAATCTGTTCGTTGAGGCCAATCAAGTTCGCGTCACGCAACAATACGGCAACCGCCTCGACGTACCAGTAATCTGTTAATCCTTCAAGAACTAGATTTCGCTGCTGAGCGAATAAGCTCTGAGCGAGGTCATAGCCGAGCGCCTCTTGAAGAGGAAGCAGGGAAGCTGGGTCTTCGGCTGTAATATTGGTATGAACCTTGGTGCCGATTCTTCGATCCACCATCTCAACGACCCTGACAAGGTCGAGCTCGTCTGGACCGACCAAGAATGGCGAGTGAGTCGTATAAAGAGTTTGATTTGATTCTGCAAGGCGCGAGATCGTCGTGCGGAAGTCCCGCTGCTTGAGGTCGTGAAGACTCAGCCCTGGCTCGTCAAGCAAAAGGATCGCGTTTTGGTGCTTGTCACCTGTCTCCGCGAAGAAAACAATGAAGAATGATACCAACCATTGGAATCCCTCAGAGCGCTGGTCTAGCTCGACCTCGACTCCAAGTTCGTCTTCGACCACGACCTTAAGGTATTGGGCATCCGCTACAACTCGCAACCGGTCCGCTTCGGCTCGCTCCGGGTTCGGAAACCAGACGGCGCGGATTTCGTTCGTGAGCTTCACGCTGGCCGCGTTCAGCTGATAGGAGCGCCCGTCAAGCTGATCCCGATATTTCTTAAGCGCCTCAGGGTTATTCCGAGGCGGCTCTGCTACCTTACCAAGATTGGAGAGTTCCCGCGCAGAGAAGCCGAGCAGCTGAAGAAGGCACTTGTTACCGTAGTCGTAATACTCGTCGTCGAGAATTCCACTCTCTATGCGCTGCGCCAAATGGTCAAGATGAATGAGTGGTCGGACCCTGAAGTAATTGCTGAACAACACAAAAACGGGGAGTCGCTCGCTCAGCGTCTTTGTCGCTTGCGCGCGACGCTCGGCAAGGCCAGCGGCCGAAACCAGTCGGCCATGCCGATTGTCTTCGTCATAGTTGTTCTCGTCTACAAGCGGCAGGACACCCTGGAGCCAGTCCGCGAGTTTCTTTGAGCTATCGCCGCTAATCTCTTTAGTATCAGACCAGCCCTGGGTGATGGCAGCGAGCTGGGCGCTCGGAATTGGCGGAGGAGCCGTACCTTCGACGGGCGTGGCGACGCGGGCGTCAATGTGGGCGCACAGCCTCGAGAGGTCTTTCTTGATGCTGTCGTACGTCGCGATTGGCGGGCCACCTTCAAGCTGATGCCAAGCCGTGTTGTCCAGCTTCCGACCGAACACGTAAGTTGCCTCTCGGAACTCTGCGGAGACAACATTCTTGTCCGGATCTTCAAGCGCGAAGCGCCCTTCAACGACGGTTACGTCCTTTGGCTGAACTTTCCCCGTTGAGATGTCGTTGTACTCCGACCGCGGGTAGTCACGAAGTGCTTCGAATCCTCGTATACCTTTAGGGGCATTTATTTGTTGGAGAGCCTGCAAGAGCACAGTTTTACCGGCTTCGTTCGGCCCAACCAGAATTGTCTTGCCGAACTCAACATCGAACCAGCCTCTGTCGCGGACACTCCGATATTTCGTAACGCGGGCCTTTTTCAATCTCATGCATTCGTCTCCGTCCTGCGAGTGATCCCACGTCCAGTAACCAAATGGTATCACGGGACCTAGCAGTAGGAGGTGCGTGCCAATGAGCGAACCCCCCCTCCAAACGGGAAGCCCACGATCAAGTGGTAATGGTAGTCGTCGAAGGCGGCAGACGGTTCGAGATGCCATTGCTATCCACACGCAGTCCGTCGAATGATAAGATCGCGCTATGTCGCACTTCGCGGCGGGCAGGGAATTGCGCGGCTACGACGTTGGCCAGGTCTGCTTGAACGGGCATGTCATCACCCAGTTCGCTCAGACGCGCCCAGAGTACCAAAAGAAATTCTGTGACAATTGCGGAGAGGCCACGATACTCGCCTGCCCAAAGTGTTCAAAGCCGATTCAGGGCTACCACCATTCTGGCCGTTTCAAGTCGCTGGTTAAAAAAGAACCGCCCGCTTTTTGCCACGAATGCGGATCATCGTTCCCCGTGGACTGAGAAACGCCTGGCGGCCGCGCAGAAATTCGCCGAAGAAGTAGAAAACTTCAGCCCGGATGACCGCCAACAACTTCAACAAAGCCTCAGCGACCTAGTGAAGCAGACGCCATACACACCGATCGCCGTCAACAGAGTCAAGAAATTGCTCGCTAAAGGCGGCGAATGGGTCAGCGATGGCCTGCGTGAGATTCTCGTCGATGTGTTGAGCGAGGCAATTAAAAAACAAATTTGGGGCTGACGGACGGGCATTCGTATTCTGACTTCACTATCCGCATTTGTACGTACGTAATTCTACGGACCTTTGCCGCCGCCTCCAAATCTCAGTCTTACAACATTGCCACTTGCGCACTTCAAAAAGCGATGGTATTCATAAAGTTATTATGAACAATGATAAAATAAATCGCTCACGCCCCGGCCGAGCATCACGGGCCGCTCTTGTTGCACGTCACGCCCGCAAATGCGTGATCTGCAAACACCCGGATCGCGAAGCCATCGAGGAACAATTCGTCCACTGGATCCACGCCGACCGCATCGTCGAGGACCACGACTTGCCCTCGCAGACCAACCTCTACCGTCACGCCCGTGCCACCGGCCTATTTAACTTGCGCCGCTGCAACGTGCGCTCCGCCCTCGAACACTTGATCGAGGAATCCATCCACGCCCCGGTCACCGGCGATACCGTGATCCGCGCCGTTCGCGCCCTCGTCCACATCAACGCCAAAGGCCGC
>Ga0302326_10001815_pt1 | contig 53173 bp, 44 predicted proteins | sample Palsa_T0_3_FD_202264 | JGI IMG/M metagenome (GOLD analysis project Ga0302326, IMG submission 202264) | Peat permafrost microbial communities from Stordalen Mire near Abisko, Sweden - Palsa_T0_3 | ecosystem: Environmental > Terrestrial > Soil > Palsa > Peat permafrost | place: Sweden: Abisko...
CGGCCGGTACGCCCTACCCGGTCCGGCCGGACCAGCCGGCACCGCCACCGACAGCGCCGGACCGTAACCCAGAAATTGCCACGACGTTATTGACCTCCAGCAGCGCGGCTTAACGACGCGGCATTGGCCGCGCGCGCGCGGTGCGAAGCAGTCTTGAGGCCGGAGGGGCGGCCCCGTACCATGCGCGGCGCACCCGGTAAGAGCGGGCGGCGAAGCCGCTTCCAATCCTGGCCCTGACAGTCGCCCGGCCGGACGGCCGATCCGCCAGGTTGTGAACTTTCGCGGCGAAAGCATACCCGGCGCGAAGCGGACGGCCCGGCCAGGACTGCGGGCGCGGTCATCGTGGGCGCGTTGCGGACGGGACCGCCTGCCTGCGGGGCCGCCCGGCTCGGTCACGCTGACCCGTCGATCACACTCCGGGTCTATGCCCACGTCGTTAGCGAACAGCTGGCCGAGGCTGCTGACATATTCGCCCGCTCGGTCGCCGAATCCGGCACCGTTGTTAGCAAATCCGCTAGCAAAAAGGCCCCGCCCGGAGCGGGTAAGGGCCTGTGAGCTGGGCGCGCTCGGAGGGACTCGAACCCCCAACCTTCTGATCCGTAGTCAGATGCTCTATCCGTTGAGCTACGAGCGCGGGTGCGCGGATAGTCTACGGTACCTCGTACCCAGGTTGTGCAGAGCTGGCCATCCGCGCAGAGCACAGCGGTTCAAGCTCGGCTGTTCGGCTGTTCGCCAACTGGCTCGCCTGACGTTGACCTTCGCGCATCATATGAGCGCACGGTCGCGGTGGTCGGGCGCGGTCCCCAGATTCAGCCGATCCCAGGCCGTCTGCCATAAACGCGACATACCAGGCAGGACCTTCGGCGTTGCCTGATGGGCGGACGGCCCCTACCGGTCAGCCATGGTCGCGCGATGGTAGATGTGAGGGTTCCCACATCAGACTTCACCTGTACTTGGGGGCATATGTCATGACCACGCCTATTGCAGGCCAATCAGGCGGCGGCACGGTGCCGCTGGCACCGATGCCGGGCGGCCGGCCGCCAGATCGGCCACACAGTGGCAGCATCTCTGGTCGGCTGCGGCAGCTCGCGTGGGCGTCGGTGCCCCTATGGTCGTTTTCGCTGCTGGCGTTCGCGCCGTTCCTGCGGCTTGCATTTCTCCGGCGCAGGGTGCGGGACTGGGTGGTGTTTGCCGCCTATCTGGCGGCCGCCATCTCAGTGGTGGTCCTGACGTCCCTCCCAGGGCCCAACGACGTGGGTGGCACCGTCGCCGGTTTCCTGGTCCTGCTGGTGATGGGGGTCGGGGCTGTGCACGCGTTCGTCGCGTTCCGCCCCATGCCCGAGGGGGGAGGCGGCGCGAGCGCCAGTGAGCTAGCCCTCACCATGGCCCGTGCCCGGATACACCGCAGGCAGCAGGCCCGCCAGCTTGCCCAGGACAACCCCGTGCTCGCGCGCGAGCTAGCGATCGGCAGGCCGGATGTGCCCCACGACTACGACGACGGCGGGCTGGTCGATGTGAATCACGTGCCCGGCGACGTGCTGGCTTCCTCCTTGGGGCTGACACCGGCCGAATCCGCGGCCGTTGCCGCGACCCGGGATCAGCTTGGCAGGTTCAGCAGCCCCGAAGAGTTGTCCGCCTACGCGCAATTGGCTCCCGACCGGGTGGAGACAGTTCGTGACTGGATGCTGTTCGGCTGAATTGGCGAGACAGGAGTTACGCGGCCGGACAAACACGATCAGGGCCGTCCCTCGAAAAGCAAGGTAGTGGCTCTCCACGATGAAGAATCACACCCGGTCCGTGGCTAGCGCTGCGGACGAAGGACCCGCTGGCTTAGTGCAAGCCGCGCCGAATGCGTGACTCGGGGACGTCAAGAACTAGACGAAGACAAAGACAATCGCTCTCCGTCACGGCGGTGGGAGGTGAGTGTCGATAGCCAAGGACATCAATAAGGAAGATCGCCGCCGAAATCTCGTGGAGCCGCACCGCCGACCGCAGCGCACGCATCAGGCCAGCGCGCGAGAAGTTCCTCCAGCGATTCGAACGAGAGGTTGACCCGATGGCGGGGAACCCCCATTCCCATCGAGGTCAAACCATGCGGTGCGGCAGGGTCCGGGACCGGACTCTCGAAGGCACGAAATTTAAGCGTCTGATTAGCTGCACAGCGGTCGTCCGCTTGTTCGGTTTTCCCTGGTTAGCACAGCGGGAAGCCCGAAATGATCCGTAGTCAGATGCTCTATCCGTTGAGCTACGAGCGCTGGTGCCCCGACGCTCTACGGCACCTCATACCCAGGTTGTGCACAACCGGCCATCCGCTAATTCACGGTTAGCGGCTGACTGGCCTGATCCTTGCGGGAACGCCGTCAGCGGGCAGTAACAGCACTGGTTGACGGTAGCGCTCCCCTGTCCGTCGCCGACATGGGCAACGCCCGGCGCAAGCGTGGACGCCTGGAGGCCACCCCTGCACCGGCAGGGCCTTCGCTGCGTACCATCATCACCTCGTGGCAACTCTCGCTGGAGGCTGCGGGCAAGAGCCCAGGACCGTCCGCTTCTAACACCGACTCGGTCCGGGCCCTGTGCGCCTTCCTGGGCCAGGGCCTGGCCGGCGGCCTGCCCGCCGCAGTCGCAGCCGGACACCTCAAGATCGCGAAACATCGAGCCTAGAATTAGGACAGGCAGGGGAAGAGGCCCGCGATGAAGCTGAAGCTCGCATGGGATTACCACCGGCCGCGCCGCGCCATCACCATCCGCCTGGTTGTCGGCGCCTGGCTGATCTTGCTGACCGTCATCCTTCTGGCCGATGGCTACTGGGGCTGGGCGCTGCTGACCGGCGCGGGAGCTGTCGCAAACTTCGGGCTGGCCTGGCTCGCCTACCGGAGAATTTCGGCGTAATCAAGGAGGGCATCAGGTTAACTGCCATGAGTCTGTGGACGTGCCTGCTTATCTGGCTTGCGCGGCGGCACCGGCCGCGGTCGGTACCAGCGCCGTGCCGGCTAGAGCTAGCCGGCGAGCATCTTCTGGATGGCCTGGCGGCTGACTCCGAGCTCCCGGGCGATATCGGCCTGGGAGAAGCCCTCCTCGATCAGGCTGCGCAGCAGGTCCCGGCGCTCGGCATGGAACTGCCGGGCTAGGAGGGTGTGCCTGATGGCTTCGGCCCGGACTTCCTTGAGATGACGGAAAGTCTCTTGATGCGCTGAGATGTCTGGTTTACCTGCCATGGATTCAGTATGACAACCAGGGGTTGTCATGTCAACATAGGGTTGTCAGCTGCCGTACGCGGTCAGCCGGCCTGTTCGTCCCACATCGGGGTGGCCTCCGGCGGCAGCGGAACAGCGAAGGCATTCAGCAGGAACGAGACGAGGGTGTAGTAGCCGCATAGCGAGACGAACTGCACCGTGCCGGCGTCGCCGAGCAGTTGCTGGATGGCGTGGTAGGTGTCCTCGCTGAGCCGCCCCGTGTCGGTGAGTTCGCGGGCGGCCGTATAGACCGTCCGTTCGTCCCGAGCCGTGATGGACGGATCGTCCCTGCGGCCGATGGCGTCGATCACGGCGGCGGGAACGCCGTGCTCGCGGGCCATGCGAGCGTGCGCCCACCATTCGAACTCGGCTTTCCAGCGGGCCCCGACGGTGATGATGGCCAGCTCCGACAGGCGGCGCTCGATCGATGTCTCGAACCGCAGGACCTGGCCCAGCGAGGTGAGGTGCCGCCCGACGTCCGGCGCATGGACGAAGGCGTTGAAGGGGCCGGTCAGGGCACCCTGGTCGGTCACCAGCGCTGCACCCCGCGAGCCGACGATGCTGTCCCATACCTCCTGGCCACCGGGTGTCAGTTCGTCGCGGCGCAGGTACGGAAGACGGCTCACGGCTCGACAATAGTGCGGGCGGCGCGCGCAGCGGTGCGGGCCCCGCCTAACCTGGGACGCTCTGGCGATTCCGCATGGCCAGCAGCATGGTCGCGCTGAGCACAATAAGCGCCGCCTCGATGAACAGCGACACCGTGCCGACCCAGTAACCCCAGTTGCCGACGTCGCCAGGATCACCGGGTACGCCGACCGAGCGGGACGCGATGTAGCCGATGAACGGGCCGATTCCCAGCAGCACCCCGGCCGCCCAGCCCAGCCAGGCCGGCCGGGACAGCAGCACGGCAAAGGCGGTGAGTACCCCGCCCACCTCGATGAACCGATAGCCCCAGCCAATCCAGTGGGGTGACGTGAGGGCCGTGATAGTGCCCTGATCGGCTATGTGGACCGTGGCCACGGCGAGCGCGAGCAGCGCGCCGACCAGCCGTACTGAAATCTCCGGCGCGGCGTTTACTCGCGCTTCACCGCCGTGAATACCGAGCCGCTGGGTGGTTTCCTGCTGGGTCATCCTCGCTCCCTTACGGCGTGTCCGGTACGCCGTGTCTCCTACTCCTGATACAGCGGGAGCTCTACGATGGATTGGATCTGGCGCGGCCTTCAGGACCGCGGCCGCCAAGCTCGGTGGCCGCCGATGGCCACGCTGACCGGCTTAATTCTTCGAGCATCCTGTTCAGAAGCACGCCGAGCCGTTTTTGGTCGGCCAGGCTGAGGCTGCGGGTCATCGGTGTGATGAGGTCACTAATTTCCGCGGCGCCCAGGCCGGCGAGGCGCTGCCCGTCTGGGGTGAGGCTGACCCGGACGGCCCGTCCGTCTTCTTTGCTGGCGTTGCGCCGCACGAGTCCGCGCCGGACCGCGCGATCGATCAATCCGCTCACCGAAGACCGCTCCAGCCCGAGGTAAGTGGCCAGTTCGGCCATCGTCGGCTCGCGGTCACGCAGGATCGCCAGGACCCGCAGCTGCGTCAGCGACAGATCATGCTCGGCGGCTACCCGGCTCAGCAGCGCGATCACCGTGAACGAGGCCCGCACCAGGCTGTCCATCATCTCGGCGGAGTGCGGGTCGCGGCCGGGCTGTGCGGTCATCCCGTCAGGCTACCTTGCATTAGTTCGTATTACCATCTAATTTAGTTCGTGATACCACTTATTTACGCGCGTTCCGTCCCGAGCCACCCTGGAGAATCAGCATGCGAGCAGCGGTCGTTACTTCCTTCGGCACGCCACCGGCCTGCCAGGACTTCCCCACACCGACCCCACAGGCACCACAAGAGGTCCTCGTCGACGTCATCGCCGCGGGCCTGCATCCTCGGGTGCGGTCCCAGGCCGACGGCTCGCACTACACCAGCTCCGGCGAGCTTCCCCTTGTCCCCGGCATCGACGGCGTCGGCCGCGCCCCCGACGGCACCCTCCGTTACTTCATCCTGCCTGAGACCACGATGGGTGCGATGGCCGAACAGACGGTCGTCGATCTCCGCCGGAGCGTCATACTGCCCAGCGAGAGCGACCCGGTACTCATCGCGGCGGCCATGAACCCCGCCATGTCTTCGTGGATCGCCCTGCGCCGACGCGTTACCTTCCGGGCCGGCCAGCGGGTCCTGATCCTGGGGGCGACCGGCAACGCCGGGCGAATGGCCGTCCAGGTCGCCAAGCACCTCGGCGCCAGCCAGGTCATCGGTGCCGGACGCCAGCCCGAACGGCTCGCCGCCCTCACCGATCTCGGCGCCGACGCGACCGTCTCTCTCGACGGCCCCGCCGCCGATGTCACCCAGCATCTCGGTCAGGCCGCCCGCGATGTCGACGTCGTTGTCGACTACCTCTGGGGCCAGCCCACAGCCGACGCGATGGCCGCCCTGGTGGTGAACCGCACCGACCGGGGGCAGCCCCTGACCTGGATCGAGATCGGCTCCGTCGCCGGGCCCACCGCCGCCGTCTCTTCCGCGGCGCTCCGTGCCGTGCCCTTGCAGATCGTCGGCAGCGGACAAGGCTCGGTACCGGCCCGCGACATCCTGGCCGAGCTCCCCGAGCTGGCCACCGAGATCATCAGCGGGACCTTTCAGATAGCGGCGCGCCCCGTCCCGCTCGCTGACATCGAGACGGCCTGGAAAGAAACCGACAGCCAGCGCATCGTCATCACGCCTTAGCCAGCTACCGGAGACGGGAAGGCCGACGTCCGGGTTGCGTCGTCTGCACTACCTGAAGGTGTACACCTACCGGATAAGGCAGAAGCTCGGTGACGAAAACGGGCAATTCCTGCAGAGTGACCCGGCGGTCGGCTACCGCCTCGCAGCGCCTGATAACTGACGATGCTGTCATTCGCTCGGCAGAGTGAACGGCGGTTGAGCGCGCTAGCCGCCACATGACCGGACATGGGCCGGGTTGTCGACGCCCTAGACATTCTGGCCAGATGAGCCTCGACATCGAAGTGAGGTCACCCGAACCTACAGAACGGTGGCTCAGCCGGGGGCCATGTCGACGAAGCGGCTGTAGTGACCCTGGAAAGCCACGGTGACGGTCGTGGTCGGGCCGTTGCGGTGCTTGGCCACGATCAGGTCCGCCTCGCCCGCTCGCGGCGACTCACGCTCGTACGCGTCCTCCCGGTGCAGCAGTATCACTACGTCGCTATCCTGCTCTATCGAACCTGACTCGCGCAGGTCGGACAGCAACGGCTTCTTGTCGGTGCGCTGCTCGGGACCGCGGTTGAGCTGTGAGAGCGCGATCACCGGGACGTCGATCTCCTTAGCGAGCAGCTTCAGCGACCGGGACATCTCGGAGACTTCCTGCTGCCGGTTCTCCACCCGCTTCGGCGATGACATGAGCTGCAGGTAGTCGATGATCACCATGCGCAAGTCGTGGCGCTGCTTGAGCCGCCGGCACTTGGCCCGGATCTCCATCATTGACATATTCGGGGAGTCATCGATATACAGCGGGGCGTCAGCGACCTCGCTCATCCGCCGGGCCAGCCTGGTCCAGTCGTCATCGCTCATCTGCCCGGTGCGCATCGTGTGCAGCGGCACCCGGGCCTCGGCCGACAGCAGCCGCATGGTGATCTCGTTGCGGCCCATCTCCAGGCTGAAGAACGCCGTGCCCAGCCCGTGCTTTATGGCCGCGGCACGAGCAAAATCGAGAGCCAGCGTGCTTTTCCCAATGGCTGGCCTGGCCGCGATGACGATCATCTGGCCGGGGTGCAGGCCGTTGGTCAGCGAATCCAGGTCGGCGAAGCCGGTCGGCACGCCGGTCATCGCGCCACCGCGGCTGCCGATCGCCTCAATCTCGTCCAGCGCGCCCGGCATGATGTCGGCCAGCGAGTGATAGTCCTCGGTCACCCGGTGGTCGGTGATCGCGTAGACCTCGGCCTGGGCCCGGTCCACCAGGTCGTCGGCTTCGGCGTCACCCGCATAGCCGAACTGGACGATCCGGGTGCCGGCCTCCACCAGTCGCCGCAGAATCGCCCGCTCCCGGACGATGCGAGCGTAGTAGCCGGCGTTCGCGGCCGTGGGCACCGACGCGATGAGAGTGTGCAGGTAGGGTGCCCCGCCGACCCGGCCGATCTCGCCCCGCCGGGTGAGCTCGTTGGCCACGGTGATCGCGTCCGCTGGCTCACCACGGCCGTACAGGTCCAGTACGACCTCATGGATGATCTGATGGGCCGGGCGGTAATGGTCGTACGGCCGGATGACCTCGATCACGTCGGAAATCGCGTCTTTGGACAGCAGCATTCCGCCGAGGACGCACTGTTCCGCGGCGACGTCGTGCGGAGGTGTCCGCTCGAACTCCCCACCGCGGGGAGCGATCTCGGCGACACTCACCAGGCAGCACCTTCCCCGGTAGGCGGCGTCGCGCGGGGTAGCGCGAGAAGCCGGTCGGAACCGTTCTAGCGGACGGCTACGACAGTCTGGCGGTCCTGCTCCCAGGACGCCAACCCATGGTGTGTACACGCCTGTGGATAACTTGTGAAGACACGCCGCCGGGACTGTGCACAGCCTGGGGAAGGCGGTGTGAAGTGGGCGGCCTCACCTCGCCACGCAGGCCTGCTAGCTGGGATGATGCTCTCCACGTCCTGTGCGGAAGAAAAAGATTCGGCGCCTGCTGTTATCCCCAGGCACAGGCAAGTTATCCACAGGGAGGATGGGTGTCACGGCGGGCGCGGGGCGCGGCGTGGGGTGGCCTTGGCTGCCTCCCGCTGAGCGGCGGGCAAGCCCGGACGAGACGCTCCTGGAGTTGACCGAACGGCGCCGGGCTGTCAGCCAGCCCCGCTAGTATCCGATGGTGCGTTCGAACGAGGACGGGGCGATCGCCGAGGTCATCAGCGCCATTGACCAGCTGGCCGCCGACTGCGGGGCCGGGCTCGCAGCGGCGGACATGCGCTCACGGGTAGCCCGTATCTGGTCCATGCTGGCGGCTCTCGACCCGGAGCTGGCCCGGCTCACGGCGGGGTACGAGCGCCCCGCGCGGGGCCAGCAACCAGCCGCGGATCCGACAGAGCCGACCGCGACAGGATGATCGTCCCGTCGCGGTCGGCTCAACGTGGTTCAGGCCGGAACGACCTCGATATCGATGGTCGCGTTGACCTCAGGATGCAGCCGGACCCGCACCTGATGCGCGCCGGCCGTCTTGATCGGGTCGGGCACCTCGATCCGGCGCCGGTCGAGCTCGGGACCGCCGGCGGACCGGACGGCGTCGGCGATGTCGGCCGACCCCACCGAACCGAACAGCCGGCCGTTGGTGCCCGCCCGCCGCGGCAGCAAGACCGTCAGATTCTGGAGCTCGGTCGCGGCGGCCTTCGCGTCATCCAGGCTGCGGATCTCCCGGACGGACCGGGCCCGCTGGATCAGGTCAACCTGCTTCTCGGCACCTCGGGTCCAGCGCATGGCGAAGCCACGGGGAATGAGGTAGTTGCGCCCGTAACCGCTCGCGACGTCCACGACGTCGCCCGGCGCCCCGAGGCCGCTGACCTCCTGGGTGAGGATGAGCTTCATTGGTGTGCGGCTCATGTCGATGCCTCCCCGCGGACTCAGCGAGCCGTGCTCGTGTAGGGCAGCAGCGCCATCTCGCGGGCGTTCTTGATCGCCGTGGCGACGTCCCGCTGATGCTGCGTGCAGTTACCGGTGACCCGCCGCGCGCGGATCTTGCCGCGGTCGGAGATGAACTTGCGGAGAAGGCCCGTGTCCTTGTAGTCCACGTAGGCGATCTGCTCCTGGCAGAAGACGCAGACCTTCTTCTTTGGCTTGCGTATCGGTGGCTTGGCCATCATGGTGCTCCTTTGCAGAGCCCCGCCTCAGGCGGGGATGGTCGGTGACGGATGTTGGTTCTGGTGTGCGGCACGCCTGGCTAGAACGGCGGCTCGTCGGAGAAGCCGCCGGGCTCCGCGGTCGCCCATGGGTCGGCCTCGGCCCGGCCGCCGCCGGACCCGCTGCCGCCGGACCCGCTGCCGCCGGACCCGCTGCCGCCGTAACCCTGGCCGCCGCCCTGACCCTGGCTGCCGCCCTGGTTCCCGCCGAATCCGCCGCCGGACCGGCTCGCCCGGGCGACCTTCGCCGAGGCATTCCGCAGCGACGGACCCACGTCGTCGACCTCGACTTCGTAGACGGTGCGCTTCTCGCCCTCTTTGGTCTCGTACGAGCGCTGCCGCAGCCGCCCGTAAACGATGACCCGCATGCCGCGCTGCAGGCTCTCGGCCACGTTTTCGGCCGCCTGCCGCCAGACGTTGCAGGTCAGGAAGAGGCTGTCGCCGTCCTTCCATTCCCCGGTGGAGTTGTCGCGGAAGCGCGGCGTCGAAGCCACGCGGAAGCGCGCGACCGGCTGACCGGCCGGCGTGAAACGAAGCTCGGGGTCGTCAACGAGGTTGCCCGCGATCGTGATCTGGGTGTCGCCTGCTGCCATCGGGCTGCTCCCGTCGTTACCGTGATCTTGGGGGTGAGTAGCGGTGCGATCTTAGGGGTGGGTACCGGTGCGCCCGGGTCAGCGGACCTTCGGCCGCACAACCTTGGTACGGAGCACAGCTTCATTGAGGTTTAGCTGGCGGTCCAGCTCACGGACCGTGTCGGGCTCGGCGGACAAGTCCACGACCGCGTAAATGCCCTCAGCCCGCTTGTCGATGTCATAGGCGAGGCGGCGCCTGCCCCAGATATCCAGCTTCTCCACGCGGCCGCCGCCAGAGGGGACGACCTGGAGAAACTGCTCAAGCGACGGCTGAACCGTGCGTTCCTCAAGCGTAGGGTCGAGGATGATCATCATTTCGTAGCTGCGCATGATTGAGTCCTGCCTCCTCTGGACTGATGCGGTCACGGTCTCTCCGTGACAGGAGGGCTGCGACAGCGGCGGCTCCGGCGGCCTGCCACAATTTCACAGCGCGGTCAGCATACCGTGGGCCACCGACAGTCCGGACCGTATCGCTACGGCGCCGGGACAGATAGGGCACACTGTCGCGGGCCGGGCTACTATCCCAGCCCGTGGCCGGGGCCCTGTTTCGCAGTGCTGTTTCGCAGTGCTGTTCACTGGGCCAAACCAGTGATTCCGGGGCCCGGACCGGGGAAGAATCATGATCAGCTGATGCGCCCGTGCAGTTGCTGAGATGGAGGTGGCGGACGTGCCAGGCACAGACATGCCAAGTACAGGGCAGGCCGACCCGCAGACGCAGCAGGCGGCGATCGCGCCGGCTGCGCGTCATATGGCCCTGAACGTCCTCGCGGTCGTGACAATCGTCCTGGGCCTGATCTCCTTCGCCCTGGGCATGATCGTGCGGAACGAGACTTCGGCCTCGGCGGCGCTGCACGTAACCGCCACGGTCACCGGGGCCATCGCCATCATCCTGGGCCTGTACATACAAATGATCTCGGCCACCCGGACAGAGCGGATCATCGTCGTCACGGGCATGATCGCGGGCTTCGTCGGCGCCTGCCTCGGCCTGGCCCACGGCGGCTTCTCGGGCTGAACCGCGAGCGTCCGGCAGAAGCCGGCGAACGGGGAATGGCGCGACGCTGGGCTAGGCTCGGGCCATGGTGCGTATTGGTGTGCACATCGACGGACCGGACCCGCTGGCCGCAGCCAGAGTTCGTGATGCAGACGCGGTTCAGTTCTTCCTCGGTGACCCGCAGGGATGGAAGGGCCCGGTCCTGCCGGGTGAGGCGGCCGAGGTACGCGCGGCCTTCACCAAGGCCGGCGTCGATGCCTACATTCACGCGCCGTACGTCATCAACGTCGCGACCACGAACAACCGGATCCGGATCCCCAGCCGCAAGCTGCTGACCCAGCAGTTTGCGGCGGCGGCGTCCATTGGCGCCAAGGCGCTGATCGTGCACGGTGGCCACGTGACCAGCGGGGCGGACCCCGCGGAGGGCTACGCGAACTGGCGCAAGGTCATGGAACGCGTCGAGCGGCCGATACCGCTGCTGATCGAGAACACCGCAGGCGGGACGAACGCGATGGCGCGCACCCTCGACGGCATCGGCCTGCTGTGGGACGCCGTGATGGCCGGGGCCGAGGACGGCGACGGCGAGGTGGGCTTCTGCCTCGACACCTGTCACGCCTACTCGGCCGGCCTGGACCTCACTGAGGTGGCCGACAAGGTGAAGGCCATCACCGGCCGGGTCGATCTGGTGCACTGCAACAACTCACGGGACGAGTTCGCCTCGGGCCGGGACCGGCACGCCAACCTGACCACCGGGACGATCGACCCGGACCTGATCCTCGGCGTGGTGCGGGCCGCGGGGGCACCCGCCATATGTGAAACGCCGGACGAGAACGGCAGCCTGGCGGCGGACGTGCACTGGCTCAGGGAGCATCTGGCTGTGGGCTGACCACCGCCGCCCCGGCCGGGGCAGTCCGGCGCAGATGCAATACGAACCGGTCGGGCGCTCCCGCCAGCACGCCGCCCGCCGGATCGTCCGCACCGTCGGCCCGGACCACGTCCTGCCCCGGACGCAGCACGTCGCGGACGACATAGCCGCACAGCAGCGCGACGGTCAGGAAACGGGCGAACAGCGCCGCGAAGTACCAGCCGGAGCTGATGCCGTTATAGCCGGTGATCACCGCGCCGTTGCGGTAGATGAAGATCAGGTAGCCCCAGATGGCGAAGAAGTACCAGACCTCGGCCGCCTGCCACAGCACATACGGCCAGAACCGGGGCCGGGCCAGGACAGCCAGCGGGACGAGCCAGATCACGTACTGCGGTGACCACACCTTGTTCGTCATCAGGAACGCCGCGAGGACCAGGAAGCAGAGCTGTGGCAGCCTTGGGCGGCGCGGCGCGGCGAGCGCCAGGACCGTGACCGCCACACACGCAGCGCCGAACAACACAGCCGACAGCAGATTCAGGCCGGACACGCTGGTCACGCCGAGGACCGGGACGCCGAGATGCTCGAAGAAGTACCAGATCGAGCCCCAGTCAGCCGGACGGGTCTTGCTGAACTCATAGAACGTGGCCCAGCCGGCGGGCGCGATGATCATGACCGGGACATTGACCGCCAGCCACGCCACAGCGGCCGAACTGAAGGTCACCCAGAACTCACGCATCCGGCCCGCCCGCAGGCAGAGCAGGAGCAGCGGGCCGAACAGCACCAGCGGGTAGAACTTCGTCGCCACCGCGAGGCCGAACAGGACGCCGGCCGCCACTGTCCGCTTCGTGGCCCACGCTGCGAGGCCGAGCGCTGCGAACGCCATGGCGATCAGGTCCCAGTTGACGAAGGCCGACAGCAGCAGGGCCGGGGCCAGCGCGACCAGGAGCGCCTGCCAGCGCCGCCCGGGGCCGGCCGCCCGCGCGGTAGCCACCACTCCGGCCACGGCGCAGATGACCAGCAAGATCACAGTTACGTCGAAGAACTCGCGCCCCCGGGTGTATGGGTCGGCGATCGACCGCACCAGCCACGCGACGGCCTGCATCGCCGCGCCGATCAGGACGGGGTATTCGACGTGGTGACCGACGTAGGGCACCTTGCCCGCGGCCAGGCCCTCGTTGTAGTAGAGCGGGTAGACGTCGGTGTAGCAGGCATCCTGGAACTGCTTCACGTAGCTGTTCCACGCCCCCGATCGGCAGGGCACCTTTTCCAGGAAGGCGAGCAGCGCGCCGAACAGGGCTGCGATCACCAGCACGCTGGTGGTTCCCGCGAGCAGGGCTACCGGCCTGCCGGACGATACGGACGGCGTACCGGCCGGCTCGCCGCCCGGCTCAGGGCCCGCTGGCGCCGGCCCGCGACGTCCGCCGTCCCCCGAGTGCGGCACGTTCAGCGACGCTTCCGTTTCCGCCGTCGCCCGAGAGCTCTCAGCGGGACCAGGGTCACGAAGCCCGCCGCGCCCGCGCCCGTCAGGTTGCCGTTCGCCCCCGGTTGCGGCCCGCCGTTCCCGCCGTTGCCGTGGCAGGGTTTCCCGGTCGGCGGTCCGCAGGTGGGCAGAGCCGTCGGGGTGGGCGCCGGGAACGGGTTCGCCGGCTGCGTCGGATGACTCACCGGAGCCGTTGGCCGGGCCGCCGGCTGGGCGGCCTGGGTGGGGCTGGGCGACGCCGCCGGAAGCACGCCGGAGCCGAACATGTTCCAGGTCGCCCCGCTGAACTGCGGCGCTGGGAAATCCTGGATGGGCAGCGGGGCGAACTCATTCTCCGCGAACGTATTCCAGATCCGGGCCGGCCAGTAGCCACCGAAGCCGCCGCCGACGTTGCCGCCCAGGCTGTTCAGCGTTTCCGGCGATTTTGGGCTCTGGCTGCCGGTGAAGATGCCCACGGTCAGGGCGTACTGCGGGATGGCGCCGATGAAGAAGGCCGACTGCGCGTCGTCCGTCGTGCCGGTCTTCGCGATGATCGGCCGTCCGTCACTCATCGCCGCGGCGGTACCGGTGCCGTTGATCGTGTCGAACGACATCGCGTACTGGACCTGCGAGTCCTGCGCCGGGGTCAGCACCTGCGTGGAGCTGATCTTCGCGGGGTAGGTGACCGAGCCCTGGCTGATCTGCTCGATGATGTGTGCCGGGTGATAGGTGCCGTTGTCATCCAGCGTCGCCAGCATGGTGTCCTGCTCGTTGACCGACAGCGAGTCCTGGCCCAGCGCCATACCGACGTGGTGGACGTCGGCCTGCAGACCAGATGCCTGGACGTCGACGCCAAACTGGCTGGCCATGTTGACGACGTTCTGGGTGCCGACCCGGTGGATCAGGTCGGTGAACGCCGTGTTCGAGGACTGCGCCTCCGCCTGCGCGACGCTCATCGGGCCATAGGACTCGTCCCCGTCGTTCTGCTCCCTGAACCAGTTGTAACCCGCGTCCGCCTGAGAAAGGGCCGCAGGCGTCATGCCCTCGCCGTCCGGCGGGATCCACAGCGGGCTGTACCCGTCGAGCTTGGTGGTCTGGACGTTCATGCCCTGCGTTACCGCGGTAGCCAGTACGTACGGCTTGAACGACGACCCCACCTGCTCCCGGGTCAGCACGGTGTTATCGGAGCAGGTGTTGTGGCAGTACTTGGCCGGGACGTTCTCGCCGGGGCCGCCGTAGAAGGCCATAATGGCCCCGGTCTGCGGGTCCTGCAGCTCCGCGCCCACCAGCCCGTACGAGGGCAGCGCCCCGCCATCTTCCGCCATCAGCTTCTCGTTCTGGTTCACCGCACTGTAGAGCTGGTCCATCATCGACTTGCTGATCGTGGTCGTGATGTGCAGCCCGCCGTTGTCGATCTGGGCCTGCGAGAACTTGTACCTGCTCTGCAGTTCGTTGTCGACCAGGCCCAGGACGTAGGAGTCGTAAGGATCGGAGCCGACGTGCTGATCCTGCGCGCTGAGCACCTTCGGGAAATGCTCGGCGGCGGCCTGCTGCGCGCTCAGGTCACCCAGGGTGACCATGCCGTCGAGAACGTAGCGCCAGCGGGTCATGAGAGCCGGCCGGCCGGCCGGAGTGGGGTAGTAACTCGGGCTCTGGATGATCGCGGCGATGTACGCGGCCTGCGCGGCGTCAAGCTGCGAGGCCGGGATGCCGAAGTAGGTCTCGGCGGCCGCGCCAACCCCATAGGCACCCTGGCCGAGATAGATGGTGTTCAGGTAGTTGGTCAGGATCCACGCCTTGGACTTTTCCTTGGCCACCTTCAGTGCGACGAAGATCTCCTTGATCTTCCGGCTGGCGGTCTGCTCCGTGCCGATGTTGGCGTAGTAGTTCCGGACGAACTGCTGAGTGATGGTCGAGCCGCCCTGGAGTGAGCCGCCGCCGCTGCCCCCGCTGTTGAACACGTCCTCGTAGCCGGCCCGGACGATGCCTCTGGGCGAGACACCGCCCTCGGTGTAGAAGCTGCGGTCCTCGGCCGCCACCACGGCATCACGCATGAGGGGTGAGATCTGGTTGTACTGCAGCAACTGCCGGTCGGTGTTCCCGAACGTGCCGACCACGGTATTGCCGTCACTGAAGTAGACCGTGGACTGCTGCTGCATGGCCGCCTGGGAGGCGTCGGTGGGGACGGCCGTCTTGGCGTAGGCGTAACTGACCACCGCGACGCACAGCAGAATCAGGCCGCCGAACCCGGCGGCGGCCAGGCCGAGCACCTTCCGCCACGTCCAGTGGCGCCACCAGCTGCCCTTGACCTTTCCGCGCCCCGGGCCGCGCCCCGGGCCGCCACCTCGGCCGTTCCCGGCCCCCCCGTGGCTCGCGGCGGGACGGCCGGCGCCGGGACGACCGTTTTCGTAGCGGTCGCGACGGTAAGCGGCCCCGGTCCTTGTCCCGGTGGCAGTGCCAGTCCTTCTCCCGGTGGCAGTGGAGGCGTACCCGCCCGTGCCGTTCGCGGCACCGCGCCCCGCACTGCCCTGGCCGGCCGGGGCCGGCGTCCAGTAACCGACTGCTGCCGGGGCCGGGGCGCTCCCGGCCGGGTAATCCCCCCAGCCATCGCCGGGACGGCCCCGGCGGCCGCGCGGCGCGGACTGGTCGCCGTCGCGCCCCGAAAAGTCGTCACGACGACGGCGCCCGCCCGAGTTGCCGGCGCCGTCATACCCGCCGCGCGGCTCCTGGCCGACCAGGTGCTCAGGCCAGGGACGGCCGTAATCACCGGTTTCCGGCGTGGGGCGATTAGGCCCGCTGACGTCTCTGCTGCTCACGCATCCTCGCTGTTGGCTGAGCGGATGGCGGCTGCAGGGGTACCGCCGAGCTGCACGGTACCCCAGGAGATCAGCCGCCGCTGGCACGTCCGCTCGATCGCACCGTCGCGACGCAACGTGCCTTCCGGTGCATTCCTACTGGCTTGTCCTAGCTCGGCGGCCGCGTCGCGCACGCGGCTCGCCAGTGCCAAGAACGTAAGACGATGCAAGGTGGTTCCAGCCGCAACTTTGGCAGACTTCGACCACATAGACCCGGAATTCGCCGTATTCGGCGGCCATCTCGTCCAGCTCCGGCCCGCGCTTCACGCGTCCCTCGTACTGCCCAAGCTCATCGCCATATACATAGGTAACATGCGTGAGCTTGGCTTTCCGGCAGATCGGGCACCGGATTTCGGTCGGCTCGCCGTGAAACTTGGCGGCTCGCAGCAGGTAGGGATGAGCGTCGCATACATCGGCGACCGTAGTGTGCCCGGCCTGGACCGACGCGAGCGTAGCCCGGCGGGCCAGCCCGTAGACGACAACGGAACGCCTTGTCCCCATGACGGACAGGGTATGTCGGAACTCGCATCAGGCCGAGCGCGGAGGCAAGCCGGATTGGCCAGACGCGCAAAAATGTCCTTTCCGGGCATCGTTCACGGTCCCGCCTGCGGTGCCCCTTGCCTAACCAGCTGCCACTCTATATCCTCCTGATGTATCGAGTCGATACATCGCACCGAGGCATCGGACGGATACATCGCATCCGGTGGGCACCGGCAACCCCGGGAGCTCGCCGGCAGACGGGGGTGGGAAGGTGACGGGTAAGCGGTCTGGCGTGCTGGAGCTCGCCGTGCTCGGGCTGCTGCACGATTCACCGATGCACGGCTATGAGCTGCGCAAGCGGCTGAGCTCGGTGCTCGGCGCGTTTCACGCCTTCTCCTACGGGTCGCTGTACCCCTGCCTGAAGGAACTGCTGGTCCGAGGGCTGATCGCGGAAGAGGACGCGGATCCTTCCCCGCGCGCCCGGGCGGGACGCCGGTCCAGGATCGTCTACCGGCTGACCGCGGAGGGCAAGGACCGGCTACACGAACTGCTCGGTGAGGCAGGCCCAAACTCGTGGGACGACGATGGTTTCGGCGTGCACTTCGCCTTCTTCGGGCAGACCCGCGCCGACGTCCGGCTGCGCATTCTCGAAGGGCGCCGCAGCCGACTCGAAGAGCGGATGGACACCGTGCGAGCGGCGTTCGCCCGCACCCGGGAGCGGGTCGACAGTTACACCCTCGAGCTCCAGCGGCACGGTCTCGAGTCAGTCGAGCGGGAGGTCCGCTGGCTGAACGAGCTGATCGCCTCCGAACGGGAGCGGGACGCCGGCGCCGTCGGCCAGCCCCGCCCGGATGAGGCGGATCCAGGCCGTCGGGGCACCTACAACGCATGAGCAAGGACAAGAAGGAGTCATCCTGATGAGTTCGGTACGTGTGGCCATCGTGGGCGTGGGCAACTGCGCGAGTTCCCTCGTCCAGGGCCTGGAGTACTACAAGGACGCCGACGACAGCAGGCGGGTGCCTGGGCTCATGCACGTACGGTTCGGTCCGTACCACGTGAGCGACCTGGAGGTGGTCGCGGCCTTCGACGTGGACGCCAAGAAGGTCGGCTGTGATGTGGCCGACGCAATCAGCGCGAGCGAAAACAACACCATCAAGATCGCGGACGTCCCGCCGACCGGGGTGACGGTCGAGCGCGGCCCGACGTTCGACGGGCTGGGCGAGTACTACCGGGACATCATCACCGAATCGGACGAGCCGGCCGTGGACGTGGTGGGCGCGCTCCTGGAGGCCCGGGCCGACGTCCTGGTCAGCTACCTCCCGGTCGGTTCGGAGGAAGCCGACCGTTACTACGCGCAGTGCGCGATCGATGCGGGCGTCGCCTTCGTCAACGCGCTGCCGGTCTTCATCGCCTCCAACCCGGAGTGGGCCGCGAAGTTCACCGCGGCGGGCGTGCCGATCGTGGGTGACGACATCAAGTCGCAGGTGGGCGCGACGATCACGCACCGGGTCCTGGCCAAGCTGTTCGAGGATCGCGGTGTTGAGCTGCTCCGCACCTACCAGCTCAACGTCGGCGGCAACATGGACTTCAAGAACATGCTGGAGCGCAGCAGGCTGCAGTCGAAGAAGATCTCCAAGACCCAGTCGGTCACCTCTCAGATCCCGCACGAGATGGAAGGCGCCGCCGTCCATATCGGCCCGTCTGACCACGTGCCCTGGCTGGATGACAGGAAGCTGGCGTTTGTCCGGCTCGAGGGACGGGCCTTCGGCGACGTGCCGCTCAGCCTGGAGTACAAGCTGGAGGTCTGGGACTCACCCAACTCGGCCGGCGTGATCATCGATGCCATCCGGGCCGCGAAGATCGCCAAGGACCGCGGCATCGGCGGCCCGGTCACCTCGGCGTCCTCCTACTTCATGAAGTCTCCCCCCGAGCAGTTCGGCGACGACGTCTGCCGCGACCTGGTGGAGAAGTTCATCCGGGGCGAAGTCGAGCGCTAGCGGTACCGGCCACGTTCCTGACGAAACAGGGCCAGCGCATTCGGCGGTCACCCGGGTCCCGGCCTGCGGGCTCCCGGGTGACCGTGTCCCGGCCGCCCGGCGCCTTAGGCTGAGCCCGTGGCCCCGCACACGGTCGCGCACCTGTCGCGATCCCCATTCGCCGCCGATCTGAGGTCGGTGCTCAGCGAACGTAACTTCCGGCGGCTGTTCGCCACCCGGCTGATCTCTCAGGCCGGCGACGGTATCTACACGGCCGGGTTCGGCGCCTACGTCTTCTTCTCCGCGACGACCTACCCGGATCCCGCGGCTGCGGCGGAAGCCTTCGCCGTGCTCTACCTGCCCTACTCGTTCATCGGGCCCTTCGCCGGAGTCTTCATCGACCGCTGGTCCCGGCGGCAGATCCTGCTCGTCTCGGCCCTCGTCCGCGCGGTGCTCGTCGCGATCACCGCTCTGCTGATCGGCGCCGGCGAACTGGGTGTGCCGCTGTACATCAGCGCGCTGGCCGCTCTGGGCGTGAACCGTTTCTTCCTGGCGTCGCTGTCGGCGGCCCTGCCGCACGTTGTTCCCGACGACAAGCTGGTCATGGCCAATTCGGTCGCCCCGACCATCGGCGGGATCGTGACCACCGTGGCCGGCGTCATCGCGGTCGGCCTCCGGCTGCTGCTGGGCGGCGGGCACGGCGGCGCGGCCGTGATCGTTCTGGTCGCGGCCGGGTGTTATTTCCTGGCCGGGCTGGCCGCGGCCACGATGCAGCGTGACCTGCTCGGCCCGGCGCACAAACCGGGCCGAGCACCGGAAACGCTGTCACGGGCGCTGCGCGAGGTCCTCAGCGGGCTGGCCGACGGGGTGCGTTATCTGTCGCGGCGCCGGGGCCCAGCGGGCGCCCTGGGCGCCATCGGCGGCTACCGCGTACTGTTCGGGATCGTTTTCCTCATGTCGATCCTGCTGTACCGGAACTACTTCTACCCCGGCGGCAATGGGAACGCCGCCCTCAGCCATTTCACGCTGGTGATCATCGTCACCGCACTGGGCTACGGGCTGGCGGCCGTTGTCTCCCCGCCCGTCACCCGGCGGTTCGCCAAGCACACGTGGATTACGTTCCTGCTCGCCTGTTCCGGTCTGGTCATGGGACTGGGCCTGACGTTCAGCCAGGTGCCTTTCCTGGTCATCGGCTTCGTGCTCGGGCTCACCGGGCAGGGCATCGCGATCTCAGCCACCACGATCATCCAGGAGCAGACCAGCGACGCCTACCGCGGCCGGGCGTTCGCCCTGTACGACATGATGTTCAACGGCATCTTCGTTGTCGGGGCCGTCTTTGGGGCGCTGATCATCCCGGTCGACGGCAAGTCATACCCGCTGATCGTGGTGACCGCTGTCGGGTACGTGCTTGCCGCGGTGCTCTACGGTCGGTCCGGCCGGGCCAACACGGGTAACGAGCCCGCCTCCGGCCCTGGCAATCCTTCCCCTTCGGCCCAGCGGAGCAGCTCCTGAGCCGCCTGCTCCTTGCCGATCAGGCCCCGCTCGATGCGGAGCTCCAGCAGGAACGCGTAGGCCTGGCCGACCAGGGGACCGCGTGGTATGCCCAGGATCTGCATGATTTCGTTGCCGTCGAGCTCGGGACGGAGCCTGGCCAGCTCCTCTTCTTCCGACAGGCGCTCGATCCGCTGTTCCAGGTCGTCATAGGCGCGGGCGAGCCGGTTCGCCTTTCCCTTGTTTCTCGTCGTGCAATCGGCTCTGGTCAGCGCGTTCAGCCGGGTCAGCAGCGGCCCCGCGTCCCGGACGTACCGCCGTACCGCTGAATCGGTCCATCCGGCCTCGCCGTAGCCGTGGAAGCGCAGGTGCAGCTCAACCAGCCGGGAGACATCGGTCACCACATCTTTGGGAAACCGAAGCACGGTAAGCCGCTTTCTGGCCAGCTTGGCCCCGACCACCTCGTGGTGATGGAAGGCCACCCGGCCGTCCGGCAGCCGGGAACGGGTCCCCGGCTTGCCGATGTCGTGCAGCAGCGCGGCCAGCCGCAGCACCAGGTCACCGGTGAGCCCGTACCGTGCCTCCAGCCCGATGGCCTGGCGCAGGACGGTGAGGCTGTGCTGGTAGACGTCTTTGTGCCGGAAATGCTCATCTGCTTCGAGCCGCAGCCGGGGCACCTCCGGCAGCACGTGCTCGGCCACACCTGTTTTGACGAGCAGGTCGACGCCCCGCGCCGGGTCGGGCGCCAGCATCAGCTTGGTCAGCTCATCGGTGATCCGTTCGGTGGAAACGGACTCGAGCAGCCGGGGAGCCTGGCGCCCCATGGCTTCGCGCACGTCATCGGCCACCGTGAAGCCCAGCTGGGCGGAAAACCGGGCGGCCCGCAGGATGCGCAGCGCGTCGTCGGAAAACGACTCGTCCGCCGTCCCGGGCGTGCGCAGGACCTTTTCCCGCAGCGCGGCCAGGCCGCCGAACGGATCGACCAGCTCATGGTCGGGCAGCCGCGCAGCCATCGCGTTGACGGTGAAGTCCCGGCGGCGCAGGTCCGCTTCGAGGGATGTGCCGTAACGGACTTCCGGCTTGCGCGACCGCGGTGCGTATTCCTCGCTGCGGTAGGTGGTGACCTCGAGGATTGCGCTGTCTTTGCGCAGCCCGACCGTGCCGAAATCGATCCCTACGGTCCACACCGCGTCGGCCCAGCCGTCGACGATCCGGAGGACTTCCGCGGGCGGCGCGTCGGTGGTCAGGTCCAGGTCTCCGGGCTCACGGCCGAGAAAGACATCGCGGACCGGGCCACCGACCAGGGCGAGTTCGTAACCATGACGGGTGAACAGCAGGCCGAGCTCGTCGGCGGCGGCCGACACCCGCCGCAGCAGGGCCGCAGCGGCCTTTCGCTGCTCATCGTTCAGCGGGTTCACGGGGCTCACCGGACGCAGGGAAGTGGAATTTGGCACGGCTATCGAGGGTAATGGGTGGAGGAAGTGAGGATACCCCGGCGCAGACAGAATGCCGCTTCGAGACTTTGCGGGTAAACGAAACGCTCAGCCTGGGAGTCCAACGCTTAGGCTGGGAGTCCACTGCATGACTCCGCCCGATCGGCTGCGACACCGGCCGTATTCAGGAAACGGCAATAACATTTCAGGCGTGCCCCGTCAGCGTGCCGCGCCGGGTTTCCTTTTCCGGGCTGCGGTCACCCTCGCTCTCGCCGTCGCCGCCCTTGTGGCCGCGGGGGCCGGTCTGCTGACGATCGCTCCCGCGGCGCAGGCCGCGGAAACGGGGCGGCTGCAGCCGGCCAGCAGCGATGCTTCGGTGGTGATCGATTCGGTCAGCCCGCAGGTCGCGCGGCCCGGCGCGACGGTAACCGTGTCCGGCACCGTCACGAACGAATCGGGCGCCGCGCTGTCCGCCGTTTCCGTGCAGCTTCGCACCTCAGCGGCGCCGCTGCAGTCCCGGGCCGACATGACCAGCTACGCGGACGGCACGCTGGCGGCCGACACCCCGGTGGGCACCGCCGTACTGGTCACCGGCAGCCTGGCCAGCGGGGCCACGGCGCATTGGCAGCTCTCCCTGTCAGCTAACGCGATCGGCATCAGCCTGTTCGGTGTGTACCCCCTCGGGGTGCAGGCCGACGCCCTCGGCCTTCCGGTCGGCACGGATCGCACCTTCCTCCCGTTCTGGCCGGGAGCGGCCGCGTCAGGCATGTCCCAGCGGCTGAAGATCGCGTGGGTGTGGCCGCTGCTCAACCCTCCCCAGCAAGGCGTCTGCCCGGCCCTGACCAGCAACAGCCTGGCCAGCAGCGTGGCCACCGGCGGCCGGTTGCAGACCCTGCTGTCCACTGGCTCGGCCTACGCGGCGAGCGCGGACCTGACCTGGGCCGTGGACCCTGGCCTGCTTGAGAGCGTGGCCACGATGACCCGGCCGTACCGTGTCGGCGGCACGGCTGACTGCACCGGCGGCACCGCGCAGCACGCCAGCCAAGCCGCTGCGCAATGGATGTCCGGGGTACGGGCGGTCTCCTCCCGGAACCAGATGTTGACCACGCCTTACGACGACGTGGATGTCGCGGCGCTCACCCACCAGGGACTGGACAGTGACCTGACGAGCGCCTTCCAGCTGGGCCGATCGGTCGCGGGCTCGCTGCTGAGCACGCCGTCCGGGTCGTCGGCGGGCGCTGGCAGCCGGACCCGGACCGAGCAGCCATCGGCCGTGTCCAGTTCGATCGCGTGGCCAGCCGACGGGCTGGCTGACTCCAGCGTGCTTGCCAACCTGGCCATCAACGGGATCAGCACGGTCGTGCTCAGCAGCAGCGAAATGCCCGCCACCGGGATCGGTTCCGACGCAGTGGCCTCGACCCCGACGGCGACCGGAACGACCATGAAAGTGCTGCTCGCCGACTCGGCGATCACCGAGGTGCTTGGCTCGGCGACATCCGCGCCGGGTAGCTCCTTCGCAGTCAGCCAGCAGTTTCTCGCCGAGACCGCCATGATCGCGTCCGAGGAACCGGCCCTGGCGCAATCGGTGGTTGCGGCGCCGCCCCGCGAGTGGGATCCGTCGGCCCCATTGGCCACCCAGCTGCTGAGCGACAGTGAGACGGCCAATGCGCCGTGGCTGGCGCCCGAGACGCTCGCCGGGCTGGCCGCCTCGCCGCCGAGCACCAGCCAGTCGTCCCACCGGCCCCCGCCGGATAATCAGGTCAGCCCGGCGGAACTGAACGGGGTGTACCTCAAGCAGGTCGGGGCCCTCGACTCCAGCATGCGGGTCTACAAAGACATCCTGTACCAGCCGACGGCGCAGTACTTGAACCAGCTCAGCGAGGGCGTGGCCGCCACCGAGTCGTCCGCCTGGCGCGGCAGCCCGACCGCAAACGCGGCGGGCGGGACCATGCTGGACGAGGTCGCCGACTACGTGTCCAGCCAACTGCGCAAGGTGCAGATCATCAATTCCGCGCGAGCCACCCTCGTCGGATCGTCCGGGACACTTCCGGTGTCGGTCGTGAACGGCCTGCCGGAAAGTATCCGGGTGCGGCTGCAGGCGACCGAGCCCCCCGACAGCCGGCTCACCATCGCCGGCCAGACACCGCCCGGCCCGATCACGGTGGGCGCTGGCCAGACCCAGACCGCCAAGCTTTCGGTCCGGTCCGATGCCATCGGCGATACGACGATCGAATTGCGGCTGCTCGGCCAGGACGGCAGGCCGCTGCCGGAAGCCGCCGTGCCGTTGAGCGTGCAGTCCACCCACTTCGGCTCGACCCTGCTCATCCTCATCTATGCGGCCCTGGGGGTGGTCGTCCTCACCGCGATCGCCCGGGCGATCCGGCGGGCGCTGCGGGACGACCCGCCCAGCCCCTCGCAGGGCGGCCAGCGGGACGGACCCCAGCACGACGGCCAGCACGATTACGAGGCAGAACGGGCGCAGCACAGTCCCACTGCGGTCGATGGAGCCGCTACCGTCGGAAGAGACAGCGAAGGCAATCCCCGTCACCCACCGGAGGCCCCGGATGATTTCGCGGACGCACGAGACTGGGCCAGGTACACCTGACCGCAGGCTCCCTGCGGTCGCGCATGGCGGCCCCGTCGCGGGAGAGCCCGCCCATCCTGACCGGCCCGGCCGGGCCTGTCACCCAGGCCGTCATCCGCTGACAGGTGGCACGTGAGCAGCGGCTACGACGGCGACGAACCGCGCCGTGGCGGGGTGAGCGGCGGCTACGGACAGGGCCCGCGCTACGAGCCGGACGGTCCCGGTGAGGGACATGAGCCGGACGGGGACACGGCCAGCAGTCCCGGCGACCTCAGCGACCTGTGGCGTGAGCCTGACCCGTGGGCGGCTGAGGCCCGGCGCGGGCTGGAGGCCTGGCAGGAGCCGGGCCCGTGGCGCGAGGACGCCCGGCCGGGCCACGAGGACCCCTACCGCCGGGGCGACGATCCCTACCGGCCGCGAGGTGACGACGCCCAGCGGACTGCCGGCTACCGCGGCGACCGGACACGACCTGACGACCGGCGGGGCTACGGCCAGGCTTATGACAGTGACGGAGCATGGCGGGACGATTCCCGGCGAGGCGGACCTGTTCCGGCCGAGGACTATCAGAGCCCGGTCAGGTGGCGGGGCCCGGACCATCAGCGGCCTGATCCGCAGCGGCCCGCGCGGCCGCCGCGTGAGCCGGACGCGCCCACCGAGGCCGAGCGGCCTCCCACCGGATGGCACGAACTCCCGCAACCACCCGGTGATCCGGGTCTCCGTGGCCGTACCGGAAGCTCGCAGCACGCCGCCGACGCCGACGCCTGGCGCCAGGCCCCGCCGCCCGCGGGTCCCCCGCGGCGCCCCGCGGCTCCGCCGCCCGCCGACCCGGACGGTACGCGAGCCTGGTGGGACGACGCCTTCCGGCCCCCAGCGGGCGGCGGGCCGGGCCAGCCCGGCCCGCCGCACGCGCCCGATCCGCAGGTGCCCACGGCCCCGGCCCGGCCGGCCAGCGCGCCTCAGGCCCCCGCCCCTCAGGCCCCCGCGCTGCGCCGGCCCTCGGCGCAGGGTTACGGAGTTCCGCCTGGAGATCTGACCCAGCCGATCCCGATGTACCAGCCGCAGGGCACATACGTCGCCGACGCGTACCGCGCGGCCGAGCCCTACGACGAAACGGCCCTGGCGGATACCGCGTACGCCCCGCAGCCGGTCTTCCGACCCGGCCGTGCCCCCGGCGAACGTCCCGCTGCCGCGGGAAGCAGCCTCACGCGGTCGACCGGCTCGATGGCGATAGGCACGCTGATCTCACGGGTCACGGGCTTCCTGCGCACCTTCGTCTTCGTGTTCGCCCTCGGCACGGCCACGCTCGCCAACGGCTACAACCTCGCCAACACGCTGCCCAACGCGGTGTACGACGTGATGATCGGCGGCGTGCTCACCAGCGTGGTGGTGCCCCTGCTGGTGAAGGCGGCCAAGGAGCATCGGGACAGCGGCGAAGCCTACGACCAGCGGATCTTCACCCTCAGCATTCTGGGCCTGGGCGCCGTGACGGTGGTGGCGACCGTCGCGGCCGGCCTGCTCGTGGATCTTTATGCGGGCTCGGTGCCCGGCGCCGAGCACCGCCTGACGGTCGTCTTCGCGTACTTCTTCATCCCGCAGATCTTCTTCTACGGCCTCAGCTCCCTGATCGGCGCGATCCTGAATACCAGGAACAGCTTCGCCGCGCCGATGTGGACGCCGATCATTAACAACGTCGTCGTCATCGCCGTGGGCCTGCTTTTCGTCGTCACCGTGGGCCTGAATAAGACCGCCAGCACCGTATCCGCGGGCGGGGTCCTGCTGCTCGGGATCGGTACGACGCTGGGCATCATCGTGCAGACCGTCGCCCTGATCCCCGCGCTGCGCAAGGTCGGCTTCCGGTGGCGCCCTCGGTTCGACTTCCGCCGCACGGAGCTGGCCGAAATCAGCCGCATGGCGGTCTGGATGCTGGCCTATGTCGTGTCGACGCAGATCACGTTCGTCGTCACGACCAGGCTGGCCAACGCGGCCAGCGTGCACGTGCCCGACGCCGGCGTCTCCGCCTACAACTACTCCTACGCCCTTTTCCTGCTCCCGTACGCCATCATCGGGGTATCGGTGACCACGGCGCTGCTGCCCAGGATGAGCAGGCATGCCGCCGAGGGCCGGTTCTCACTGGTGCGCGATGACTTCTCGGCCAGCATTCGGCTGTCGTCGGTCATTCTGGTACCCGCCGCCCTGCTGCTGGCCGTGCTCGGGCCCCCGCTGTGCGAGTTCCTGTTCAGCTACGGCAGCTCGTCGGTCACGGGCGCGCGCTACATCGGGGAGGCGTTCGCGGCCTTCTCGCTCGGCCTCGTGCCCTTCGTTATCTTCCAACTGCTGCTGCGGGTGTTCTACGCCCTGCACGACAGCCGCACCCCAGCCATCATCGGCTTCCTGACCATGATCGCCACCGTGATCGGGAACTTCATCGCGGCGGCGGTCCTGCCCGCGGGCGAGGTCGTCATCGGCCTGGCCTTCGTCTACGGGATCACCAGCGTCTTCAGCGCGATGATCGCCTGGCGGCTGCTGACCAAGCGGGTTGGCAGCCTGGACGGGCGGGTGGTGACCCGCAGCCTGGTCCGGATGCACGTGGCCGCGATACCGCCGCTTATCTTCGCCTTTGCGGTCAGCGCGGCCGTGAGCGTGGTCATTCACCCCGGAGCGGTCAACGGGTTTATTACCGTGCTGATCGGTGGCGGCGGGGCGCTCCTGCTGTACGTGATCGTGGCCAGGGCCCTGCGGCTGGACGAGCTGAGCCAGCTGAGCCAGCTGATGCGCATGGTAGGCGGGCGATTCGGCCGCCGTGGCTAGGGGCCCGGCATATCGCGGGTGTCCAGTCCCTGTCAAGCCGGTGGCCGACCTGGGAACTGGGCCAGGGACGTGGGACCATAGATGAGACATTGACGGCAATCGCGTATAACGGTTTACACGGGGCCACTCGCTCGCAGCCCCGCGGGGAGGGCCAGGCGTCTTACCATTGTCAATACCTACCGCAGCGCCGGCGGTGCTCCGCCGATCGGACCGGGGCCTGAAAGGAGGGTCGAGAGCCTGTCCTGCTCTTGACGGGTATGCATGAGCACGTACACCTCTGAGCCGGGAACCCGGCTGGCAGGCCGCTACCGCCTCGAAGATCAGGTCGACGCGGGCGGCGGCTGGGCGCTGTGGAAAGCCATCGACGAAATTCTCGCCCGGGCCGTGACCGTGCTGATGTTCGCGGAGGATTTCCCCCGCGTCCGGGAGGCCGTCACGGCGGCGCGCGCGGCAAGCCGCCTGAACGATTCGCGGTTGTCCCAGGTATTCGACGTCGACGACTCCGGCGAGCGGGCGTACATCGTCATGGAGTGGGTGGCGGGTGAGTCGCTCACCGACATGCTCAGCGACGGGCCGCTCGACCCGGCCTGGGCGGCCACGATCGTCTGCGAAGCGGCCCAGGCCATCTCGGCTGCGCACGCGGCGGGCCTGGCCCACCTGCGCCTGGTTCCCGGATCGCTGCGGTGGACATCCGGCGGGGGCGTGAAGATCACCGGCATCGGCATGGACGCGGCGATCGCCGGAGTCGGCGCGGAACAGGACCCGGCCGAAGATGTGGCCCTGACCGACACTCGCCAGCTCGCCTGGCTGATGTATGCGGCGGTGACCGGTTACTGGCCCGGGCCGGGTACGACGCCGCTGCCGCCTGCCCCGGCGGTGGACGGCGCCCCGTGCAGTCCCCGCCAGGTGTCCGCCGGGGTACCGGCCACCATCGACTCGATCATCTGCCAGGGCATGTTCCAGCGGCACGGGCGGAACGGCACGGCGATCACGACACCGAGCGGCTTCGCCGATGCGCTCGCCGAGGTCGCGCTGCCCGCCCAGCCCATTCCCCCGCCGTACGACGACACCGCGCGGGTAGGCCGCAGCCACGAGACCGGTCCCGCCGGGCGGTACGGCGGCCGGCAGGCCCCGGCTACCGATCCGGCCGAACGGGGCCGCCCCGGGCCGCCGGTGCGGCGGACGACCGGATACGGCGGTGGCCAGCGCCGGACCAGTGGCACGGCCAAGGCCCTGATCAGCGTGGTCATTGTGCTGGTGCTCGCCGCGGTTGGCGCGGTGGCCTGGTCGGTCGGACATACGAAGCATGGCGGGAGCACCCACGCCGGCGGTGGCCCGAGCAGGTCGGCGGGCCCGTCGACCGCGCCCGCCACCGTGCTGAAGCCGATCAGTGCGACCGCCGCGGACAACCCCGGGCAGGCGAGCGCCGCCTTCGACGGCAGCACCACCGGGTGGAATTCGCAGTTCTACATCGGCAACCCGGCCTTCGGCAACCTGAAGAAGGGCTCCGGCCTGATCCTGAACATGGGCCACCAGGTCCGGCTCAGCCAGGTAACGGTCCAGTTTGCCCCGACCTGCTGCACGGCTGCGGACCTTGAGATCGGCAATTCGGACAACCCGGCGTCGGCGAGCGGATTCACGTCCGTGGCGACGACACCCAGCCAGGCCTCCGGAGCTCAGACGTTCAACGTCACCAGCACCGCCAGGGGACAGTACGTGATGATCTGGTTCACCAGCCTGCCGCAGATGGCGGGCAGCCCGAACCAGTACCAGGCCGTGGTCTACAACGTGGTCGTGCGCGGATTCGGCTGAGATCCACTGGCAGCCGTGACGGACAGAATCTTCCCCGAACTTTCGGACGCGCAGCTTCTCAAGCGGCATCTGCAGGGTGACCCTGATGCCTTCGGCCAGTTGTTTCTGCGGCATCGGGACCGCTTGTGGGCGGTGGCGCTGCGCACCCTCTGCGACCCGGAGGAAGCCGCGGACGCGTTGCAGGAGGCGATGATCTCCGCGTTCCGCCGGGCCGGTGACTTCCGGGGCGACTCAGCCGTGACGACCTGGCTGCACCGGATCGTGGTGAATGCGTCGCTGGACCGGCTGCGCCGCCGGACGGCGCACGCGGTCAGTTCCGTCGGGGACGAAGGCACCCTGGACCTGCTGGCTACTCAGGGACGCGTCCCGGCCACCACGGATCCGGCCAGTGTCCGCGACACCGCGCTTGACGTGGAAGCGGCACTGCGGCTCATCCCGCCTGAGCAGCGCGCGGCGCTCGTCCTCGTCGACATGCTCGGTTATCCCGTCGCCGACGCCGCGGCCATACTGGAAATTTCGCCCGGGACCGTGAAGAGCCGCTGCGCCCGCGGCCGCGCGCGACTGCTGCCGCACGTCGAGCATCTGCGCGGCAGCACGCCGGCGGCAGAAGTTGGCCCAGAAGCGGGATTTTCACGGAACCGTACGGCAACCGGCAGCGTCTCACCTGGGCAGGGAGGAGATGGATGAGGCGTCATTCGGCGCATGTGGACGCGAACGTCCTGGCCGAGCTCAGCGCCGGGCTGATCAGCGGCCGCCGCGCCACCCGAATCCACGCGCACCTGGCGGGCTGCCAGCGCTGCGCGAGCGTTAGTGCTGGGCTGTCCGGCGTGCGTGTCCTGCTGGCGTCAGTTCCGCCGTCGCCGATGCCCGAAGTGGTGACCGCTCGGCTGAACGCGGCGATCGCCGCGGAAGCAGCGGCCCGGTCCGCTGCGGCGGCCGCCCCTGAACAGCTCACTCGCGGGCATACGCCGCAGCCCGGCGGGACCGCCGGCGGCGGTCCGCCCCAGCGGCGCTGGCCCGGCTGGACGAGCCCGGTAGCCGCCCGCGCCTTCGCCACGGCGGCTGCGGTGTGCCTGATCGCGGCCGGCGGGTACGCGGCCGTCCAGCTGACCTCCTCCGGCAGCTCGGGGCCGTCCGTATCCGCCGGCCCGGCGACCAGGACGCGGGCCGGGACCGCTGTAGGCCCGTACCACGTGGGGGCCAGCCGCGAGGGCAGCCAGGTCCAGGACCCGCCCCAGCCGTCCTTCAGCGTGGTCACCAGCGGGACCGACTACAAGTGGTCGACGCTGAGCGCACAGATCGAAAGCGAGCTCAGCAAGCTGAGCAGGGTCGGCCCGGACACGCAGGCCGGGAAGGCGATCCGGCGCACCCCCACGGCTGAGCAGGATGCGTGCGCGCTGGAGGTCACCTCCGGCGTCACCCCGACACTTGTCGACGCCGCCCGTTACCAGGGCCACCCGGCCACCATCGTCGCGCTGAAGCAACAGGGGGATCCGTACGCCCAGGCCTGGGTGGTCGGCCCGAAGTGCTCTGGCGCCCAGAGCGACCAGCTCACCCATGTCTGGCTCTACGCGTCCGGCGGTTAGGCTGCGTCGCCAGGCTGCCCCCTGGCCAGCCTGACTAGCCGCGCTGCCTGCGGGAATCAACGACCCCTAGGATCGGTTGAATCCCGTGCAGTCAAGGAAGGGCAGCAAGAAATGACCGCCGTGCGCAACGTCATCATCATCGGATCCGGCCCCGCCGGTTACACGGCGGCCGTGTACGCGGCCCGCGCACGGCTCGAGCCGCTGATGTTCGAGGGCTCGGTCACGGCCGGTGGCGCGCTGATGCAGACGACAGACGTGGAGAACTTTCCCGGATTCCCGGACGGGATACTCGGCCCGGAGCTGATGGACTCGCTGCGTAAGCAGGCGGAGCGCTTCGGCGCCGAACTCCTCGCGGATGATGTGGTCTCGGTCGACCTGACCGCGAGTCCCAAGGTGGTGCGGACGGCCGACGAGACCTACCTGGCCAAGTCGGTCATCGTGGCCACCGGTTCCAGGTACCGCGAGCTTGACATCCCCGGCGAGAAGGAATTGGCGGGTCACGGTGTGTCCTGGTGCGCCACGTGTGACGGGTTCTTCTTCCGCGAGCAGGACATCGCCGTGGTCGGCGGCGGTGACTCGGCGATGGAGGAAGCCACCTTCCTGACCCGGTTCGCCCGGTCGGTCACGGTCATTCACCGGCGCGACAGTCTCCGCGCCTCCAAGATCATGCAGGACCGGGCGTTCGACAATCCCAAGATCAAGTTCCTCTGGGACAGTGAGATCGTCGAGGCGGCCGGGGACACGAAACTCACTGGCCTGCGCATCCGGAATCTCAAGACCGGGCAGGAGGACGTGCTCAAGGTGAGCGGCGTGTTCGTGGCGATCGGCCATGATCCGCGCAGCGAGCTGTTCACCGGCCAGCTCGACGTCAACCCCGAGGGTTACCTGCAGGTTCAGCACCCCACCACCCGGACCAACATCGACGGTGTTTTCGCCTGCGGCGACGTGGTGGACCACATCTACCGCCAGGCGGTCACGGCCGCCGGTACCGGCTGTGCCGCCGCCATCGACGCGGAGCGATGGCTGGCCAGCCTGGAGTCCTGAAGACAATCATCCGTTAAGGAAAAGGGAAGTGAACGGCTTGGGTGCGACCAAGGTTGTGACTGACGCGACCTTCGAGAACGAGGTCCTGAAGAGCGAGAAGCCGGTAGTCGTGGACTACTGGGCAGAATGGTGCGGGCCGTGCCGGATGGTGGCTCCGGTGCTTGAAGAGATCGCCAAGGAGCATGCCGACAAGATCGAGGTCGTCAAGCTCAACATCGACGAGAACCCGGCTGTGTCGCAGAAGTACGGGATCATGGCGATCCCCACGATGAACGTGTTCTCCGGCGGCCAGGTCGTGAAGCAGATCGTCGGCGCGAAGCCGAAGTCCGCGATGCTCAAGGAGCTCGCCGAGTTCCTCTGACCGCGGCGGCTCAGCAGGACGGCAGGGATGGCGCCGCCCCGGGGATGCTTCCCGGGGTCGGCACCATCTGTGTGTTCAGGGGCCGCTAGGCGGGGCGGAGTGCGCGCTCGGGGGCGCGGGCAGGGGTCATGGAGCCCAGCAGGCGCTCCAGGGCCACCTCGACGTCCTCACGCCAGGACATCGCCGTTTTCAGCTCCAGCCGGAGCCGCGGGTAGTGGTGGTGCGGGCGGACGGTCTTGAAGCCGACCGCGAGCAGATATTCGGCGGGCAGCATGCAGGAGTGCGGCTCCCAGTCGTGGACCCCGAAGGCTTCGATAGCCTTCACCCCGCGCCGGGTGAGGTCCTTGGCCATGCCCTGCACGAGCATGCGGCCGAGCCCCCCGCTCGCAAACTCGGTCAGCACATGAGCCGTCATCAGCAGCACGGCGTCCCCGCTCACCGGGCTGGTCGGGAAGGCCACCGAGCGCGGAACATACGGCGGCGGCGCGTACAGCGCATACCCGGCCGACGCGCCATCCACATAGACGATCTTCCCGCAGCTGCCCCATTCGAGCAGCACCGAGGAGACCCACGACTCTTTCTCCAGGGCCGGCTCCCCGGCATCGGCGGCCCTGGCCCCGCCGATCGGGTCCAGCTCCCAGAAGACGCAGCTCCGGCACCTCGGCGGCAGATCGTCGAGGTTATCAAGCGTGATATTGGCGAGTCGGCGCGACACGTGGCCCCCAGAGTTTCGCATGCCCCCATTCTGGAAGCATGTGCGCGTCCTATCCGCAAGCTTCACACAACGCACTGTGCTCCCGGCCCTATGCTGGCATGATACCGACCGTTGGGAGACGAGGCCATGAGCGAGGGCGCACGGCACGCGAATTCCCGCCGCCAGGGATCGAGGATTGATCCCTATTTCGACCAGTACGCGGAGCGTGCCCGCGGCATGGTCGCTTCGGAGATCCGGGCTCTGTTCGCCGTAACCGCCCGGCCGGAGATTGTCTCGCTGGCCGGTGGATCCCCGTACGTGACGGCCTTGCCCCTCGACGTCGTCGGTGACATGGTTGGCCGGCTGGTCGCCGACCGCGGCAGCGTAGCGCTCCAGTATTGCACCGCTCAGGGTGACGTCGGCCTGCGGGAAAAAATCTGCGAGGTCATGTCTCTGGAGGGCATCCGGGCTCACCCGGACGACGTCGTCGTGACCGTCGGCTCGCAGCAGGCGCTCGATCTGATCACCCGGATCTTCGTGGACCCGGACGACGTGGTGCTCGCCGAGGCGCCCTCCTACGTTGGCGCACTCAGCTCGTTCGCGGGTTATCAGGCCGATGTGGTCCACGTGGCAATGGACGACGACGGGCTCATCCCCGAGGCCCTGGAGAATACGATCCAGCGGCTCACTGCGGCCGGGCGCCGGATCAAGTTCCTCTACACCGTGCCGAACTACCAGAATCCGGCCGGAGTCACGCTGGCGGCGCAACGGCGCCCCCGGATTCTTGAGATCTGCCAGGCCGCCGGGCTGCTCGTCATCGAGGACAACCCTTACGGGCTGCTCGGTTTCGACGGCGAGCCGATGCGCTCGCTGCGTGCCGACGACGCAGAGGGTGTCGTGTACCTCGGGACGTTCTCCAAGACCTTCGCGCCCGGCGTCCGGGTCGGCTGGGCGGCGGCGCCGCCTGCGATACGCGACAAGCTCGTCCTGGCCGCCGAGTCCGCCGTGCTCTGCCACTCCAGCTTCTCCCAGCTCGTGGTGGCTGAGTACCTGGCTACCCAGCCCTGGCGCGAGCAGGTCAAGGACTTCCGTGAGCTGTACCGGCAGCGCCGGGACGCGATGCTGGACGCGCTGGCCGCACAGATGCCGGACGGCTGCCGGTGGACCACCCCGGCGGGCGGCTTCTACGTCTGGCTGGAGCTCCCGGAAGGCGTCAACGCCAAGGCGATGCTTCCGCGGGCCGTTTCTTCCCGGGTGGCGTACGTGCCAGGTACGGGCTTCTACGCGGGCGGCGGCGGTACCGACCATCTCCGGCTGTCCTACTGTTTTCCCCCGCCGGACCGGATCCGGGAAGGCGTCCGACGGCTAGCGTCGGTCATCGAGGCGGAGATCGACCTTTGTGCCACCTTCGGCGCCACGTCCCCGTCCGGCCGGACGGGGCCCGAGACTCCCGGTCCCGGCGACTTGTAAGAGGCCTTACGTGACAGAACTTGATCATGTCGTGGTGCTCGCGGGCGGCCTTTCGCCGGAGCGCGAAGTTTCGCTGCGCTCTGGGCGGCGGGTACGCGACGCCCTGGAGGAAGCAGGCGTCGACGCGAGGATGGCCGACGCCGACGCGGGCCTGATCCCGGCCCTGCTCGCCGACCCGCCGTCAGCGGTCTTTCCCGCCATCCACGGGAGTTACGGGGAGGACGGTGCGATCAGGGAGATCCTGGCACTGCTGGGAACTCCGTACGTCGGCTCGGTGGCCAGTGCCTGCCGGAGCGCGTTCGACAAGCCCACCGCCAAGGCGCTGGTCGGCGCGGCCGGCATCACCACGCCCGAGTCGGTCACGCTGCCCCGGGAGATCTTCCATGATCTGGGGGCCACCGCGGTCATCGACCGCATCAGCGCCCGGCTCGGCCTGCCGCTGTTCGTCAAGCCGGCCCGGGGCGGTTCCTCGTTGGGGGCCAGCCCTGTGCGCTCGGCAGCCGAGCTGCCCACTGCGATCGTCAGCTGCTTCGCCTACGGCGACACGGCATTGATCGAGCGGTTCATCGAGGGCACGGAGATCGCCGTCAGCGTCGTCGACCTGGGTGACGGGCCGCAGGCCCTGCCGGCGGTGGAGATCGTCCCCGCCGCCGGGCAGTACGACTACACGGCCAGGTACACCGCGGGCCAGACCGCCTTCTACACCCAGGCCCGGCTGCCCAGCGCCGCTCTGGACAGCGCCGCCAAGGCCGCGTCCTGCGCGCATGCCGCACTGGGGCTGCGTGACATCTCCCGGACCGATCTCATCGTCAGCCAATCCGGCGAGGTCTACTTCCTCGAGGTCAACGTCTCGCCGGGCATGACCGAAACCAGCACGCTGCCCATGGCCCTGGATGCCGCGGGGCATGAATTCGGTGCGGCATGCCTGACGCTGCTCCGGCTGGCCGCCGCCCGCGGCGGCTGATCGAGCCCGTACCACCCTGGCAGCCTCCCCGAGTGGTTTCCGCCTGGCCTGCCCCTTCTCCAGCCGCCCGGGCAGGCACGCGTATTCGTTCGGTCCGGTGCTCTCCGCAGGGCCGACGAGGGTTACCCGCCACAGCCACTGTTGCGCCCGGACGGCCTCCGCTGTCTGCCGGCGGCGGCCCGGCCGGCCCCTGCCGAGTCCCGCGGCCCTGGGACCTTCCCAGGCCCCGCCTGGCTCCGTGCCGGCCGCGCTGTGGCTGCCTCCCGCTGCCGGGCCGCGGTGCCGCCCCACATAAGGGTGCCGCCCCACATAAGTTGGAGGGCATGGCTGATCGGAAGAGTTTCGGGAGCGATAACCATGCGGGAGCGCACGAAGCGGTCCTGAGAGCCGTCATCGAGGCGAACGCCGGCGACGCCATGGCGTACGGAGCCGACGAATGGACCAGGCGAGCGACGGCCGGGCTACGCCGCGCCTTCCGGGCGGAGGGTGACGTCTTCCTGGTGTTCAACGGAAGCGCGGCGAACATCCTCGGGCTGAGCCTGCTGCTGCGCCGGCACGAGGCGGTCATCTGTGCGGAGTCCGCGCACATCAACACCGACGAATGCGGCGCCGCGGAACGTATTCTCGGTACCAAGCTCCTCACGATCCCGGTGCCAGACGGCAAGCTCACCCCGGACCTGATCGCCGAGCAGCTCAGCGCGCGCGGCGACGACCACCGGGCCCAGCCCGGCGTGGTGGCGATCACCCAGACCACTGAGCTCGGCACCTGCTACACCGTGGCGGAGCTGCAGAAGATCGGGGACTTCTGCCACGCCAATGATCTGCGTCTCTACATCGACGGGGCCCGCCTGGCCAACGCCGCCGCCTACCTGGACTGCTCCCTGGCTGAGCTGGCCGATTGCGCGGACGTGCTGAGCTTCGGCGGCACCAAGAACGGCGCGCTCGGCGCGGAGGCCGTCGTGGTGATGCGCGAACCATTGTCAGCGGACGCGCCCTATCTGCGGAAGCAGCAGTTGCAGCTCGCCTCGAAGATGCGGTACCTGGCGGCGCAGTTCCTGGCGCTGTCCGAAGCGGACCTGTGGCGGCGCAACGCCTCACATGCGAACGAGATGGCCCGCCGGCTGGCCGCCGGCGTACGGGATGTTCCGGGCGTGCACATCTGCTTCCCGGTTCAGTCCGACGCGGTGTTCGCACAGGTAGACCGGCGTTATATCGAGGCCCTGCAACGGGACTGGTTCTTCTACGTCTGGGATGAGAAGGCGTCCACCGTCCGCTGGATGACCGCCTTCGACACGACCCAGGCTGACGTCGACCAGTTCGTGGCCAGTATCCGGAGTATCGCCGAAGGCGCCGAGCCCGGCTAGCCCAAACGGGCGCCGACGGACCGTAGCGGAGCGAAGCTCCGACCGGCCCTATTAGCGAACCGGGCCTTGTGCCCGGTGAGCGGCCGGTGCTATCGGCGAGCACCGCAGCGGGACCTACGGCGAGGCGCTAGTTACCGGCCCAACGAACCGGGCCTTTGGGCCCGGTGAGTGGCCGGTGTGTCGGCGAAGTACCACCGCGCGGGCGCGAAGCGCAGCGAGGGGTTCCAGGGGGTCGCCCCCCGGGCTAACACTGTTTCACGTGGAACATGCGCGCCGGTGCAGCCGGGCCCGGTTCCAGGGGCACTATTACTGAGGTGCCACGGGTGAGACCGCCGGCCCGGGCTCTCGTTCGCGGGACATGGCCTTGACGATACGGTCCAGATCATCGAGCGAGGCAAACTCGACCGTGATCTTGCCCTTACGTCGGCCGATTTCCACCTTGACCCGGGTCTCGAGCGCGTCGGACAGCCGGTCGGCCAGGTCTCGCAGGCCTGGGGCGACAGGCTTGGCCCCTTGCCGCCGTTGCGGCTTCGCTCGTCCCTCGTCCCCCACAGCCACGATCTCCTCGACCGCCCGCACCGAGAGGCCCTCGGCCACGATCCGGTGCGCGAGCCGCTCCTGCGCGTCTGGGCTCTCCAGGGACAGCAGCGCGCGAGCATGCCCGGCGCTCAGCACCCCGGCGGCGACCCGCTTCTGCACGGCAGGTGGCAGGTTCAGCAGCCGGAGGGTGTTCGAGATGTGCGGACGTGAACGCCCGATTTTCCTGGCCAGCTGCTCGTGGGTGGCACCGAAATCATCGAGGAGCTGCTGATAGGCCGCCGCCTCTTCGAGCGGGTCGAGCTGCTGCCGGTGCAGGTTCTCGATCAGCGCATCGCGCAGCAGGTCGGTGTCGGCGGTTTCCCGTACGATGGCCGGAATCAGCTTGAGGTCGGCTCGCTGGCTGGCCCGCCAGCGCCGCTCGCCCATGATGAGCTCGTAGCGGCCCGGCATCACCTGCCGGACGACAACCGGCTGGAGGAGGCCGACCTCACGGATGGAAGACGCGAGCTCTTCCAGCGCCTCTTCATCGAAGGTCCGTCGAGGCTGGCGCGGGTTGGGGGTGATGGCGCCGGTCGGCACCTCCTCGAAATAGGCGCCGGCGATGGGCTGGGCACCCGCCGCACTGTCCTCCGTGAGGGTAGTGACCCGCTGCTCCGGTGCACCACCGGCTCGTGTCGCCGCGGACGAGCCGGCTTCGCCAGTCCCCGCCGCAGCCGGGATGAGCGCACCGAGTCCTTTGCCGAGTCCGCGCCTCTGCTGAGTCACCGCATCTCCTTGCTCCACGCCGTGTAACGCCACTGGTTATCCTGCCAGGTGCTGCAGGGCCGGGCAGCATCGAAGTGAACATGCGGGCTATCCCGGGATCGCCAGCGCTGAGCATCACAGACGGCCAGGCCGGACAGCAGGCTCCGGCTGCGGTCCGCCGCATCTCCCAGAACCGGGCGGAACCCCGCGGATCAGGACTGCTCAGTCGGGACACGCTCGGGATCGTTTTCATGACCGGCCGGCAGAACGGCCGTCCGCACCATACCGGCAGCCCGGAAGAGACCGCGGATGTCCTCCCTGACCTGCTCGTCCTGAACCCTGCGGAGCCATTCCCGCGGGGTGGCCCCGGCCCGGGTCATCAGGCCCGGAACCTCAGCCAGCAGCCCGCAGATGAGGGTGGCCTGGTCGGTCAGCCGGCGTGGCTCGCCCCCGGAGTTGATCAGGTGGCCGTGCCGGGACAGGTAAACGCTGCAATCCGGCACGATTGCGCCCGACGTCAGATACACGGGGTAGCGGGACGGCAGGCGCACGCGCCGGTAGTTCGGCTCGGTGGCGTCCATCGCGATAAGCGCTTCCGGCCCGAGCCAGACGACCCACAGCTGGGATACGGCGGCTGGATCGGCAACCGGCGTCGCCGGCACGTATCCCGGTCTGCTGACGTGCGCGGATACTCCCACCGCCAGACCATGGACCTGTACCGCCGCCATCGGCAGGGCCGTGGGCAGGCCGGCGTTGGTCATCTTGCGTCGTACCTGGGCCGGTGACGCGTTCGAACCGACCGAGAGAACCGGCGTCCGCTGGCTGAGGGGCGGTGCCCCCGCGTCGCGGAGGAAGCGGTCAAGCGGGGTGTCTGGACCGGCCAGCTCGGCCCTGCGGGTGCGTCCCGCGCGCCGGACCGGCCATTCACCCGGGGGTGCCGTCCGCAGGGGCAGGACGTCCAGCACAGCTGTGCCGGTGACCAGGACCGCGGCCCGCCGGGGCGGGAGGCCAGGATAGGTCAGCGGGGCAGTCAGCGGATCCGTCCCGCTCTCCGCATCCGCCATGACCACCAGCCTCCGGAAAGTCCCGTGCTTATGCCGCTCGGGGTGAACGGTCCGTGCTGGCGGCCCACGTCATCGGCTGACCGCCCTGCCCCTTCTCACTGTGGCGCTGCCGGATGACGATGGGACAGTTCCCGCGCCGCCTCGACGTAAGCGATCGAGCCGCTGGAGCCGGGGTCGTAGGTGATGACGGACTGGCCGTAGCTGGGGGCTTCGGACACCCGAACACTGCGGGGGATGATCGACTGCAGCACCACATCGCCGAAGTGGGACCGCACGTCGTCCGCAACCTGGGAGGCGAGCCGGGTCCGGCCGTCATACATCGTCAGCAGAATGGTCGTGACCTGCAGCATCTCGTTCAGGTGGCCCCTGACCAGGTCGACGGTCCTGAGCAACTGCTCGAGGCCCTCCAGGGCGTAGTACTCGCACTGAATGGGGATCAGCACTTCCCGGGCCGTGACCAAGGCGTTGAGGGTCAGCAGTCCAAGCGACGGGGGGCAGTCGATGAGGATGTAATCGAGGCCTGAGGAATCGTAGGCCGCGACCGCCCGGGCCAGCCTGCCCTCACGCGCGACGAATGGAACGAGTTCGATCTCGGCTCCGGCCAGGTCGATGGTAGCCGGGGCGCAGTACAGGCCGGGCAGGCCCTCAACGGGCTTGACGATGTCGGCCAGCGGCCGGTCCTCCACGAGCGTGTTGTAAACCGACGGTGTGCCCACGCGATGATCGACGTCCAGGGCGGTGGAGGCGTTCCCCTGCGGGTCAAGGTCCACGACGAGAACACGTGAACCGTGCTGCGCCAGGCTGGCCGCCAGATTCACCGCGGTGGTGGTCTTGCCGACACCACCCTTCTGGTTGGCGACCGTCATGATCCGGCAGCTGGCCGGGCGGGGCCACTGACGCTCGTCACCGGCACGCCGCACTCCCGCCGCGGCTTCTGCGGCACGGGCGATAGGGGTGTCCCGTGAGTTCTGCGGGACCTCCGGTATCACGACCGAGCCGACGAGGCCTTTGCCCAGCGCCGCCGTTCGCCCTTGCATCGCGTCCTCCACTACGTTCCCGGTCGGTGCGTGCACCGTAGGTCCGGCGACTGAGAAAGTCTCTGTTTCACGTGAAACCGCCGACAGTGCCTGCTCTGTCCCGGCAGCGCCTGGCCCAGCGGGTGAGCTTGTACCGTTCAGCCCTTCCGCGGGCACCGGAGCAGTCGGCCTGGTGGCCGCCCCTGACCAGTTGACCTCTAGGACCGGAGCCAGGAGTTCACTGGCACCGGTCAGCAGATCGAGCGGCCAGCCAAGCCCTCCAGCACCTGGCGCACCGTCGGCCCCGTCCGGTATCTGCGCCAACTCGGGGCCCTCCGGCTCAGCGTGCCCGTGGTGAAGTCCGGGTGGCTCGGAGTACGTCACGGACGCGGGGCGATCAGGCCACCCAAGGCCCTTGGCAGGGACCATCACGCTGCTCCTCTCCGCATCCAGCACAGCCGCCGGACATCCTGGCGTCGGCGCGCGGCTCCGGTCGCCGCCGGGGCGGTGACGACCGCGGTACGCTCGCTGCCCACCGCTGAGGATGCCCAGCTTCAACGCGTCCGCGCCTTGTCTGCCGTCAGGATACGGACGACCGTTGCCGGTGGTTCGACGATACCGTGACCCACCCTCAGAACTTCAGCGCTCCGTACTCTCAGCCTTCGCAGCACAGGGGCAGCCTCATCGATCTCGGCGGGTGCCTGCTCTCCCTTGAGCGCCAGGATTGTTCCGCCTGGCCGGATCACCCCAACCGAGAGCTGCACGAGCCGGTCCAGGGGAGCGACAGCCCGGGACGTGGCCACGTCGGCACGAAACACCCCGGCCATTTCCTCGGCCCGGCCACGGTGGACGGTGACGTTACCGAGGCCGAGCACGGCGATACATTCGTCGAGAAACGTCGTACGCCGCAGCATGGGCTCCAGGAGGCTCATCTGCACCTGCGGCCGCAGCATCGCGATGACCAGGCCCGGCAGCCCGGCGCCAGAGCCGATGTCGACCACCCTGGCGGCCGGAGGCACCAGCTCCGCAACCATCGCACAGTTCAGCAGGTGCCGCTCCCACAGACGCGGGATCTCGCGCGGCCCGAGCAGCCCCCGCTCGACCCCATCAGTGGCCAGCAGGGATACGAAGCGGCAGGCGATATCGAGGGCGGGGCCGAATACCTTGGCCGCGGCGTCAGGAGGGGCCGGGGCAGCGGAGCTCATTCAGCCGGATAGACAACGACCCGCCGGTTTGGCTCTTCGCCTTCGGACTCGCTGCGCAGACCGACGTCGGCTACCGCACCGTGCACGATCTTCCGCTCGAACGGCGTCATGGCCGCGAGCTCCTTGGGAGCACCGGTCCGCTTCACCTCATCGGCGGCATCTCGCCCGACCTCGGTCAGCTCGGCCCGGCGCCGCACGCGGTAGCCGCCGACGTCCAGCATGAGCCTGGCTCGTTCACCCGTCTGCCGGTGCACGGCCAGCCGGGTCAGCTCCTGCAGTGCTTCCAGCACCTCGCCGCGCCTGCCGACCAGCTCATCCAGGGTCGCGCCGACCACCGATACGACCGCCCGGTTGCCCTCGACATCCATGTCGATGTCACCGTCCAGGTCGGCGATGTCCAGCAGCCCCTCGACGTAATCGGCAGCAATCTCGCCTTCCTGCTCGAGGTCGGCCTCGTCGGCCGGTGAGTCGTCCGCAGGCTCATCGGGCTCGCCGGTCCGGTCTGACCCATTCAGCTCGGTTGTCCCGGGTGAAGCGGTCTCGCCTGGCTCGGCAAACTCGTCAGCCTCGGTGCCCGCTGCAGTGCCCGCCGATTCGGTGCTCACCATTGCGCCTCGGTCATCCCCTGGTAGGTCACTCAGCATGTCCTCCGCCTGGCTCACGGCTTGGCCCCCAGCGGGGCAGGCCGGTTCGCGTCAAAAAACGTCATCGTTTGCCGGAACGCTTACTGCGTGACTGCCGGACCGGCTGCTGCCTGACGAGCCTAGCGGCCGGGACTTCCGGCTCGGGCTCAGGCTCGGATTTGCCTCTCACCAGCTTGGCGAGGCCGCGGCGTTCCGTGCCGTTCGGCGCCGAGTCTGAGTTCTTGGCCGCCTGGGCGCGGGTAGGCGGCGTCGCCGACCCCGCCGTGCGCGGCTGCGCGGAACGCGGGCTGTCCCCGCCCTTCCCGGTGGATTTGACGGCAGCGGCCGGAACGGGATTCTCCGACGGTCCTTTCGCCGTCGTGCCGGCACTGGTCTTGGCCGGCGCGCGTGCTGCCGAAGGCGCGGCCGCGGTGTCCCGGGACCCGGAGTTCTTGGCGGCAGCGGCGCTCTTCGCGGCGGACGTCCTGGCCGGAGCGCTCTTACTGGCCGGAGCGCTCTTGGCGGTCGTGACCTTCCCGGCCGCAGCCTTGGGGGCAGATCCGGTCTTGGGGGCGGATCCCCGGGCTGGACTCTTGGCTGCCGCCCCCTTGGACACCGTGGTGCCTGCCGGACCGGGGGAGCCCTTGGCCGCAGGCGCGGTCGCACTTTCCGCGTCTGCGGCTGCCGTCACCGGCGTGAAGTTGCGGAACAGGATGAACTGCTGACCCAGCGTCCACACGTTTGTCGTCACCCAGTACAGGACCAGGCCGAACTGCCAGTACAGGCCGCTCAGCGCGAACAGCGGCGCGATGTACATCATGTACTTCTGCGAGTTCGCCATCGGGTTGTTTGGATCCTGCCCGACCTGGCCGATGCCGCGCTTCACACTCTGCCGCACGGTGAGGAAGGTCGTCGTCGCGCTGATCAGGACGGTGATACCGATGACGACCTTCGCGCTGGCCGGGCCGGGCGCCAGGTGGTAAGGCGGCAGCGGCGACGTGACGATCCGGTCCGCGATCGTGGCCGACAGGATGTCCGCATGCCGCGCGCTGTACACGACGGCGGGGGTCAGCCCGTAAAGAGTCTTGCCCTCGGCGATGGCGCGGAGCACGTTGAACAGCGCGAAGAACACCGGAAGCTGGACGACCAGGGGCAGGCAGCCCGCGAGCGGGTTGGCGCCGTTCTCCTGGTAAAGCTTCATGACCTCCTGGTTCATCGTCTGCTTGTCGTTCTTGTATTTCTTGCGCAGCACCGCGACCTGGGGGGCGAGCGCGGCCATCTTCCGCTGGGCGTGCATCTGCTTCACGAACAGCGGCACCAGGATCAGCCGCATCAGGACGACGAGAAAGATGATAGCCAGCGCCCAGGACCATCCGCTGTTATAGCCGAAGGGAACGCTCAGGATCGCATGCAGCCGCACCAGTACCCATGCGACCGCGTCGTAGAAGGGGTCGAGAATCCCCACGTGCTAGCTCCCTTGCGTTTCTGTGGATAGCGTTCCGGTCCCGTTCAGGGCCCGCTTGGCGCTCCCTTCGCGGGGTGGCACGGGATCGTAGCCACCGGGGTGGAACGGATGGCACCGGGCGATCCGGGCTGTGGCCAGCCAGAGGCCACGGACCGCGCCGTGAACTCGCAGAGCCTCGAGAGCGTAAGCGCTACATGAGGGCTCGAACCGGCATCGGGGCGGCAGCAATGGGCTGAGGAACCGCCGGTAGCCGCTCACGGCGGCCATGAGCATACGCGTCACATGCCCCGGCCCCTCTGGAGGAACCGGGATCACCGGGACAGCGGAGTCGGTCCGGCCGTCCTGTTCTGCGCTCATGAGTGATGCAGCGCCCCAACCTGCCGCCGCAGCAACCTGCTCATCACCAGTTCCAGATCGGCGGCCAGATCCGCCTGGTGTGCGGCCGCGGCCGGAGGATTGGCGCGGACCACAAGCAGGCTACCTGCAGGGAGCGCGTCAAGATACCCGCGCACGAGCACACGGAGACGACGTCTCACCCGGTTGCGCACCACGGCGGTGCCAACCGCGCGACTGACTACAAATCCTACCCTGGCCGGTTCACCGCACTGACGCCGCGTGAGAAGGTGACCCGTGAGGTTGAGGCGCCCGGCGCGGTCGCCCCGGCGCACCGCGAGGGTGAAGTCGGCGCGGTGCCGCATCCTGGATTCACTGGGAAGCACGTCCGGGCATCCTGTGGCCGCTGAAGCGGCACCGGAAACTGTCAGGCGCTGAGGCGCGCGCGGCCCTTGTGGCGACGTGCCGCGAGGACAGCACGGCCAGCACGGGTGCGCATGCGCAGCCGGAAACCGTGGGTCTTCGCCCTGCGGCGGTTGTTCGGCTGGAACGTGCGCTTACTCACCGGAGCTCCAGATGGGTTGATCGTCAGAAAGGGGGAACCGCCACGCGACATTAGCGCAGGCATGCGGAATGCCGCCGTAGGTATCGGCCTATGCACGTTAGCCGCCTACCGGAGCAGCGTCAAACCGGCCTGCTGTTCCCCCAGTGGCCGGGTGGCCACGCCGGTCTTATGGGATCAGCACGCCGCCGTGCGTTCACCGTGCGGCCAAACTGGAAGACTGCCGTTCATCGGGCACGCCTCGCGCGGACGGCCTAGGCTGTGGACAACCACGGAACGCCTGCTGAGTGCGGCGGAAACCCGTTTACGCTCGCAGGATGTGGCGCTAACGGGGCGCAGCGGGAGTGCTACGTGCACAACCTGTGGACAGACCTGTGGAATATGTAGGGCGCGCGCGAGGGGAGCGAGCGGTGAGTGAAACAGACCTCGCGGATATATGGGCACGTTCCCTGGACGGCCTGGCCGACCTGCAGATCAAACCGCACCAGCGGGCTTGGCTCAAGCTGACCAGGCCGCTCGGGCTGGTCGAAAATACCGCGCTGATCGCGACCCCCAACGAGTTCGTCAAGGAGCAGCTCGAGACTAAGCTCCGCGCCCTCGTCACGCACGCCCTGTCGGCCGAGCTTGGCCGGACCATCCAGCTCGCGGTGACCGTCGATCCGGTATCAGCGGCCGCCCCGGTATCGCCCGACTTCACCGTCGCGGAGGCCGGTCTGCGTGACCTCGAGGCTCCGCCGGGGGGCCGGGCATACGAGGACGCGGCTCAGGGCGGATTGATGCGTGGCGGGCTGCCAGCGGACACCGGCGAGCGGCCGGTGCTGTCCGGCCCACCTCATACGGCCGCTGCCGCGGGCGCGCCTGCACAGGGCAGGATGGGTCCCGCCCCGCTGGCGGCCGACGGCACACGCCTGATGCCCCACCCGGCCCCGCCGGTGTTTCCTGACAGCAGTTACCGCGATCCCGGCTCCGGTGGCCCGGGCGACCGTGGCCTGCCCAACGGAGACTCCGGGGCCGACGCGACCGGTCAGGCGGCGGCAGTGGCCCGGCACGAACCGCACACGGGGCCGGTGCCCTACACGGTGCCCAGGCCCGCCGGGGCCCGGCTGAATCCGAAGTACACCTTCGAGACCTTCGTCATTGGATCAAGCAACCGCTTCGCCCACGCGGCGGCCGTCGCGGTCGCCGAGGCGCCCGCCAAGGCCTACAACCCGCTGTTCGTCTACGGCGACTCCGGGCTGGGCAAGACGCACCTGCTGCATGCCATCGGCCATTACGCCCAGACTCTGTATACCGGGGTCAAGGTCAGGTACGTGAGCTCGGAGGAGTTCACCAACGACTTCATCAACATGATCCGCGACGGCAAGCAGGACGGTTTCCGGCGCCGGTACCGCGATGTGGATGTGCTGCTGGTCGACGACATCCAGTTCCTGGAGAATAAAGAAGGCACACAGGAGGAGTTTTTCCACACCTTCAACACCCTCCACAACGCGAGCAAGCAGATTGTCATCTCGAGCGACCGGGCCCCGAAGCGGCTCGTGACCCTGGAAGACCGGCTGCGCAGCCGGTTCGAGTGGGGCTTGCTGACCGATGTCCAGCCGCCCGAACTGGAGACGCGGATCGCGATCCTCCGCCGTAAGGCCATCCAGGAGGGACTCAACGCGCCGCCGGAGGTCCTCGAGTACATCGCCAGCCGGATATCCACCAATATCCGCGAGCTGGAGGGGGCGCTCATCCGCGTCACCGCGTTCGCCAGCCTGAACCGGCAGTCGGTTGACCTTCAGCTCGCTGAGATAGTGCTCAAGGACCTCATCCCGGAGGCACAGGGCCCGCAGATCACCATCGCCACGATCATGGGGCAGACGGCCTCGTACTTCGGCCTGTCGATGGAGGATCTCAGCGGCACGTCGCGGTCGCGGGTCCTGGTCACCGCGCGCCACATCGCCATGTACCTGTGCCGGGAGCTGACCGATCTGTCGCTGCCTAAGATCGGCCAGCAGTTCGGCGGCCGGGACCACACCACCGTGATGAACGCCGATCGCAAGATCCGTGGCCTCATGCGGGAACGCCGTTCCATCTACAACCAGGTCACGGAGCTGACCAACCGGATCAAACAGCAAGCGCGGACCGGCTGAGCGGCCACCGGGCGGCTTCCGGAACATCGGGTTAAACAACATGCTGCGCTCGGATGTTACTGGGTAACGACAGACGTCGACAGGCGCTTTGCGCACAGCTTGTGGAAAACATTGTGGACGACAGATGGAGAGCGGGGGACAACCAGTGGGAAGAAGACGGCCCGGCATTGCCAGGCCACAGTGGGCCCATCTTCATCCCACCCGCGGGCACAGCTCCTGTGGACAAAATCCAGCTGGTGACCTGCGGAAATGGAGCTTCTCCCCAACATCCACCGCACCTATGACTATGACGGTTCTCTAACTAAAAAGAAAACAAAACCAAGTAGGTGCCCGGGGATGTGCGCATGACAGCCTCGTCGCCCGTATGCCCGTAGGCTCGCTGCTACTAAACACGGCGGGCCCAAGCGTCTATCGATGTAAGAAACTCGGTGCAGGAGGCAGTTCCCGTGAAGTTCCAGGTTGAGCGAGACGTACTCGCTGACGCCGTCGCCTGGACGGCCCGCGCCTTGCCCGCCCGCCCGGCCGTTCCGGTGCTGGCCGGCATGCACCTCGCGGCCGCCCAGCAGCTCACTCTGTCCACGTTCGACTACGAGGTCTCGGCTCAGGCCACCGTGCCGGTGATCACGGATGAGGAGGGCACGGTACTGGTCTCCGGCCGGCTCCTGGCTGAGATCGTCCGTAGCCTCCCGGCCCGTCCGGTGGAGATGAGCACAGAAGGGACCCGGACCACCCTGAAGTGCGGCAGCGCGGTCTTCACGCTGATGACCCTGCCCGACGATGAATACCCGACGCTGCCGGGCATGCCACCGGAGGCCGGGGCGATCGGCGCGGACGTCCTGGCCTCAGCGATCAGCCAGGTGGCCATCGCGGCGGGCCGCGACGACACGCTGCCCGCGCTCACCGGGATCCGGATGGAATTCGCCGCAGACACCGTGACCCTCGTCGCCACCGACCGGTACCGGCTCGCGGTCCGCGAACTGCACTGGCAGCCGGCCAAGCCGGACATGTCGGCCGCGGTCCTGGTGCCGGCGCGGGTCCTCGTGGACGCCGCCCGATCGCTGACGACGGCGGCCGAGGTGTCCATCGCCCTGACCATGCCCGGCGACGACGGCTCCCAGGGAGAGGGCATCATCGGATTCGACGGGGGCGGCCGGCAGACCACGACGCGGCTGCTCGGCGGCGAGTATCCGCGGTACCAGACGCTACTGCCGAGCGAGTTCAACGCCGTCGCGGAGCTTGCCGCCGCACCCTTTGCCGAGGCGGTCAAGCGGGTGGCCCTGGTGGCCGAGCGGAATACCCCCGTCCGGCTGGCGTTCGCCGCTGGCGAGCTCGTGCTGGAAGCCGGGGCCGGCGACGAGGCCCAGGCGGTGGAGACCCTCGAGGCGAGCTTCGACGGCGAGGATCTGCAGATCGCCTTCAACCCGCAGTACCTGCTGGACGGGCTGAGCGCCATCGACTCCGACACGGCCCGGGTTTCCTTCACCACGCCGACCCGGCCGGCGGTGGTCACCGGCAAGCGCGGCGAGGACGGCCCGCCGGACTACCGGTACGTGCTGATGCCCATCCGGTCGGCGGGTTAGCCGGGCCGGGTGCCCTGTCCCGGATGCGCGGCTCAGTAGCGGAGCACCGTGCGCCGCTCCCCGGCAGTAACCTCTACAGCCGTGCACCTAACACGGCTCGCTCTCACCGACTTCAGGTCCTATGCTTCGGCTGACCTGATGCTCGCGCCGGGAGTGACGACGCTGAGCGGGCCGAACGGTGAGGGAAAGACCAACCTGGCGGAGGCCATCGGCTACGTCGCCACGCTGGGCAGTCACCGGGTCGCGACGGATGGCCCGCTGGTCCGGCAGGGCGCTGACCGGGCCATCCTCCGGGCCGCTGTCACATCGGCCCAGGGGAACGCCCTGGTCGAGATCGAAGTCAACCCAGGCCGGGCGAATCGGGTACGGCTGAACCGGGCGCCGTTGCCGCGGCCCCGCGAAATCCTGGGCGTGCTCCGCGCCGTGCTCTTCGCACCGGAGGACCTGGCCCTGGTCAAGGGGGATCCGGGGGAACGGCGGCGATTTCTCGACGATCTTCTGGTCGCCACAGCACCCCGTTACGCTGCGGTCCGCACGGACTACGAACGGGTCGTCCGCCAGCGGACGGCGCTGCTGAAGTCGGCGGCCACCCGCATGCCACGTGGCCGGCCCGGCGGCCCTGCAGCCGGGACCCTGCCCGAGGCTATGGCCGCCACCCTCGAGGCCTGGGACGACCAGCTCGCCCGCGCCGGAGCCGAACTTCTCACCGCGCGGCTCTCGCTGGTCCGGGCTCTCCGGCCGCACATAGCGGCCGCCTACGCCGCCGTCTCCGGGGACCGGGGGCCGGCCGACGTCACCTACCGGTCCTCGTTCCCGCTGGCTGCCCTGGACGGCGCAGCGGGCCACGACGGGGTGGCGGAGAAGAGCACCGATATCGAGGTGGCCATGCGGGAGGCGCTCCAGCAGGCCCGCCCGCAGGAACTGGAGCGCGGAGTCTGCCTGATCGGGCCGCACCGCGATGAACTCGAGCTGCGCGTCGGCGACCTGCCCGCCCGCGGCTACGCCAGCCACGGGGAGTCCTGGTCGCTCGCGCTGGCCCTCCGGCTGGCAGCCTACGAGCTGCTCCGCGTGGACGGGGACGACCCGGTGCTGATCCTCGATGATGTCTTCGCCGAGCTCGACGCCGGCCGCCGGGACCGGCTGGCCGCACTGGTGGGCGAGGCCGAGCAGGTGGTCGTGACCGCTGCGGTTCTCGTCGACGTGCCGGTCGGCCTCACCGGGGCGAGGTACGACGTCGCCAACGGGAAGATCACCCGTGCCGACTGACGCCGATCCGGCTCTGGTGCCGCGTGCGGAACGGCTCCGCCGCGCGGGCGCCGCGCTGGCCGACGTCATCGCTGACGCCCGGGCGCGGGGGGACTGGCCCACCACGGGGCGCCCGGGTGCCCCGGGCCAGGGCGCAGCGGGAGCCGCCGGCCAGCTGCCGGGTGACGCTTCCTCCCGCCCGCGCCGGGCGCGCCGGGACGACCCCCAGCCGCTCGCCGCCGCCATCGGCGGCCTGCTGTCCGACCAGGGCTGGAAGGAACAAGCCGCGGTCGGTTCGGTGTTTAGTAACTGGGCCCAAATTGTGGGGCCCGACCTCGCCGCCCACACTCGCCCGGACGGCTTTGCCGACGGCGAGCTCGCGGTCGCGGCCGACTCGACCGCTTGGGCCACGCAGGTCAGGCTGCTCGCATCAGCGCTGGTCCGCAGGCTCAATTCCGAGCTGGGTGAGGGCACCGTCCGCCGGGTCAAGGTCAGGGGGCCGGCTGGCCCCCGGCAGCGTGGCGGATGGCGGGTCCCAGGAAGCCGGGGACACGGCGACACGTACGGTTAGGAACGCCCGTGTCACCCCGAATTCCCAGCTAGAATAGGGGGTACGCGCACACTAAGGCACCGGGGGTGTCTCGCGCGCGCTTCAGCAGGATGGAGTTCCCACTTGTCATATGATGCACGCTCGATCACGGTACTGGAGGGGCTGGAGGCCGTCCGGAAACGGCCTGGCATGTACATCGGCTCCACCGGGGATCGCGGGCTTCACCACCTCGTGCAAGAAGTCGTGGACAACTCGGTCGACGAGGCGCTCGCCGGGTACTGCGATGCGATTGCGGTCACCCTGCTGCCGGACGGGGGCGTCCGGGTGCAGGACAACGGCCGCGGCATCCCGGTCGACATGCACCCGGTGGAGAAGCGGCCCGCGGTCGAGGTCGTGCTGACCACACTGCACGCGGGCGGCAAGTTCGACGCCAAGTCCTACGCGGTGTCCGGCGGCCTGCACGGGGTTGGCGTCTCGGTGGTGAACGCCCTGTCGTCGCACCTTGACCTCGCGATCCGCCGGGACGGGTATGTGTGGCGGCAGTCCTACGAGCGCGGTGCGCCGATCGTGCCGCTGGCGCGCGGCGAGGAGTCGCCGGATACCGGCACGATCACGACGTTCTGGCCGGATGCCACGATCTTCGAGACCACCACCTGGAACTTCGAGACGCTGTCCCGGCGGCTCCAGGAGATGGCCTTCCTCAATCGCGGTCTCACGATCACGCTCACCGACGAGCGCCCGGACGCCGACACCGCCGACGCCGACATCGACAGCGCTGGCCCGCGAGTCGTGACGTACCTGTACAAGGGCGGGATCTCGGACTTCGTCCGGTACCTCAACTCCTCCAAGGAGCCGGTGCACGCCTCGGTCATCGACTTCGGTGAGGACGGGGACGGGATCTCCGCCGAGATCGCCATGCAGTGGAACGGCTCGTACTCGGAGTCCGTGCACACCTTCGCCAACACGATCAACACGGCGGAGGGCGGCACCCACGAGGAGGGCTTCCGGTCCGCGCTGACCTCGATCATCAACAAGTACGCCCGCGAGCAGAAGCTGTTGCGGGAGAAGGACGACAACCTGACCGGCGAGGACGTGCGCGAGGGCCTCACCGCGATCGTGTCGGTCAAGCTGGCCGACCCGCAGTTCGAGGGGCAGACCAAGACCAAGCTCGGCAACACCGAGGCCAAGTCGTACGTGCAGAAGGTCTGCAACGACCACCTGCGCGACTGGTTCGACCGGAACCCGGGCGAGGCCAAGGACATCATCACTAAGGCCACGCAGGCGCAGCGCGCGCGGGTCGCGGCCCGCCAGGCGCGGGACCTGACCCGGCGCAAGAGCCTGCTGGAGAGCAGCTCGCTGCCGGGCAAGCTGGCGGACTGCCAGTCGTCGGATCCCGCCAAGTGCGAGGTCTACGTGGTCGAGGGCGACTCGGCCGGCGGCTCCGCGAAGGGCGGCCGCGACCCTGAGTTCCAGGCCATCCTGCCCATCCGGGGCAAGATCCTCAACGTGGAGAAGGCCCGGATCGACCGGGTGCTGAAGAACAACGAGGTCCAGGCGATGATCACCGCGCTGGGCACCGGTATCCACGACGAATTCGACATGGCCAAGCTGCGGTACCACAAGATCATCCTGATGGCCGACGCGGACGTGGACGGTCAGCACATCCGGACGCTGCTGCTGACCCTGCTGTTCCGGTTCATGAAGCCGCTGATCGAGGCGGGGCACGTGTACCTGGCCAACCCCCCGCTGTACAAGATCAAGTGGGAGGGCCGCGGCAACGCCGACGAGTACGCGTACAGCGATGCCGAGCGGGATCTGCTGATCGAGGCCGGGATCGCGGCGGGCCGTAGGGACCCGCGCCCGCGGGACGGCGTGCAGCGATTCAAGGGTCTGGGTGAGATGAACGCCACCGAGCTGTGGGAAACCACGATGAACCCGGCCCGCCGCGTCCTGTCTCAGGTAACGGTGGACGACGCGGCTCAAGCCGATGAACTGTTCACCGTGCTGATGGGCGAGGACGTCGAGGCGCGGCGCTCCTTCATTCAGCGCAACGCCAAGGACGTTAGGTTCCTCGACATCTGACCGCGTCCGGCGCAAGCACTTCGGGCCGCGTGAGCAGCGCGGCCTTTACTGAGAACAGGAACGTTTAGTGACTGACGTGACCACCGAGGGCGTTCCGTCGCCACAGCATGACCGGACCGAGCCGGTCGACATCGAATTCGAGATGCAGCGCAGCTACATCGACTACGCGATGTCGGTCATCGTCGGCCGGGCGCTGCCGGACGTGCGAGACGGCCTCAAGCCGGTGCACACGCGGGTCCTGTACGCGATGTACGACGGCGGCTACCGTCCCGAGCGCGGTTACTCGAAGTGCTCGCGGGTGGTCGGCGACGTCATGGGCCAGTACCACCCGCACGGTGACAGCGCCATCTACGATGCCCTGGTCCGGCTCGGCCAGGACTGGTCGATGCGTTACCCGCTCATCGACAGCCAGGGCAACTTCGGCTCGCCGGGCAACGACCCGCCTGCGGCCATGCGGTACACCGAGTGCCGCCTGGCCCCGCTGGCCATGGAGATGCTGCGGGACATCGACAAGGAGACCGTCGATTTCCGCCCCAACTACGACGGCCGGTCCGCCGAGCCCGTTGTACTGCCCGCCCGGTTCCCGAACCTGCTCGTCAACGGGTCCGAAGGCATCGCGGTCGGCATGGCGACCAAGATCCCGCCGCACAACCTGCGTGAGGTCGCTGAGGGCGTCAAGTGGTACCTGGAGAACATCGAGGCCTCCGACGAGGACCTGCTGGATGCGCTGATGGCCCGGATCAAGGGCCCGGACTTCCCGACCCGCGGGCTGATCGTCGGCCGCCGCGGCATCCAGGACGCCTACCGCACCGGCCGCGGCTCCATAACGATGCGCGCGGTCGTTGAGGTCGAAGAGGACCAGCGCGGTCGGCCCTGTCTGGTCGCGACCGAGCTGCCGTTCCAGGTCAACCCGGACAACCTGGCGTCCAAGATCGCCGAGCTGGTCAAGGACGGCCGGGTCACCGGCATCGCGGACGTCCGGGACGAGACCAGCCTGCGCACCGGGCAGCGCCTGGTCATCGTGCTGAAGCGGGACGCGATCCCGAAGGTCGTGCTGAACAACCTTTACAAGCACACCCAGCTGCAGGACACCTTCGGCGCCAACATGATGGCGCTGGTCGACAGCGTGCCGCGGACCCTCCGGCTGGACCAGTTCATCCGGTACTGGGTCGCGCACCAGATCGAGGTCATCATCCGGCGGACCCGGTACCTGCTGCGTAAGGCGCAGGAGCGGGCGCACATCCTGAGCGCCTTGCTGAAGGCGATCGACCGTATCGACGAGGTCATCGCCCTCATCCGGGGCAGCGCCTCGGCTGCCGCGGCGCAGCAGAGCCTGATGGGCATGCTGGAGATCGACGAGATCCAGGCCCGTGCCATCCTGGACATGCAGCTGCGGAAACTGGCGGCCCTCGAACGGCAGGAGCTCGTCGAGGAGTACGACGGCCTGATGACCAAGATCGCCGACTACGAGGACATCCTGGCCTCTCCCGTCCGGCAGCGGACGATCGTCGGCGACGAGCTGGCCGAGATCGTCGAGCGGTACGGCGACGAGCGACGGACCGAGATCATCGCCTACGACGGGGACGTCACCGACGAGGATCTGATCGCCGAAGAGGACGTCGTGGTCACCATCACCCACGGCGGCTACGCCAAGCGCACCAAGACCGACCTGTACCGGGCCCAGCGCCGGGGCGGCAAGGGCGTCCGCGGCGCGCAGCTTCGCACCGACGACATCGTGGACCACTTCTTCGTCACCACGACACATCACTGGATCTTGTTCTTCACGAACAAGGGCCGGGTGTACCGCGCCAAGGCGTATGAGCTGCCGGAAGCGGCGCGTGACGCCCGCGGCCAGCACGTGGCCAACCTGCTGGCCTTCCAGCCGGACGAGACGATTGCCGAGGTCCTCGCGCTCCGGGACTACCAGGTGGCTCCCTATCTGGTCCTGGCCACCAAGAGCGGCCTGGTCAAGAAGTCGCGCCTGACCGACTTTGATTCACCGCGCTCGGGCGGCATCATCGCCA
>Ga0302326_10001821_pt1 | contig 53092 bp, 44 predicted proteins | sample Palsa_T0_3_FD_202264 | JGI IMG/M metagenome (GOLD analysis project Ga0302326, IMG submission 202264) | Peat permafrost microbial communities from Stordalen Mire near Abisko, Sweden - Palsa_T0_3 | ecosystem: Environmental > Terrestrial > Soil > Palsa > Peat permafrost | place: Sweden: Abisko...
GCACGCCATCCTGCTGAAGAATGCGCCGCGCGGAGTTGGCGCGGTCGGCCGAGAGATCCCAATTGCTGTACCCGTTGTCATTCGAGTAGGGCGTGGAGTCGGTGTGGCCCTCGATGAGCAGGCAATTGGGCAGCGTCTTCAACTCAGACGCCAGCAGCGTCAGCAACGCTTGGCCGCTGTCGCTGAGTTTGGCGCTTCCAATCTCGTAGAATGTGCCGTTCTTGCCCTCGAGCAGTTCAATGCGCAGTCCCTCCGGCGTGACGGTAATCTCGATCTGCTTGGAGAGCTTCTCCAGGTCCTTGCGCGCCTTGATCTCTGCTTCAAGCTTCTCTTTCAGCTTCTCCAGGTCCTTCGTATCCAGTTGCGAAATCGCCGGCCCGCTTCCGGTCAGGACGGTTCCCAGCTGGGAGCTCATTCCTTTTGGATCGTTGAAGTAGCCAGCTACGGCTTTCTTGACCTTTTCGCTCGATCCCATGAGCCACAGCACAATGAACAGAGACATCATGGCGGTTACAAAGTCGGCGTAGGCCACCTTCCACGCGCCGCCGTGGTGGCCGCCGTGGCCGCCTTTTTTCTTGATGACGATGATGGGTTGAGTCTTTGCAGTCATGATGCCTGGTTTCTCACAACAGGTTGCAGAGCCTACGCAGCGGCAGCTTCCACGCCGCCGCCCTTGCAGTTCTTCTCCATCTCGTCGAAGCTTGGCCGCACGTGCGCAGGAATCGCGCGGCGGCCCATCTCGATTGCGATCATGGGTGCGGAGCCTTTCAAAAACGAGAGCATCAACACGCGCAGCACATGGAGATATTCGTTATGCTCGTCCGCGGTCTTGCCCATATTCGAGCTGAGGGGTCCGGCGACGCCGTAGCAAAGCAGAATGCCGAGGAATGTGCCCACCAGCGCTGCTGCCACCTTTTCTCCGATCTGCTCGGGAGGGCCGCCCAGCGATCCCATGGTGATGACTACTCCCAGAACCGCGGCCACAATTCCCAGGCCGGGCAACGCGTCGGCCACGGTGTTGAGCGCATTCACCGGCTGCATTTCAGCGTGGTGATGCACTTCCATGTCCAACTCCATCATCTGATCCATGTCGAAAGGTTCCACGCCGCCGGTGATGGCGGTGCGCAGCGTATCGCACACAAAGTCCCTGGCGTGATGATCGGCTAGGAACTCGGGATAGGCTTTAAATACTGTGCTCTCCTTGGGCTTCTCCACATCCATCTCGACGCTCAATAGCCCCTCTTTCCGCACCTTGTTGAGGAACTGGTACATCATCTTCAGCGTGCTCAAATAGCGATTCTTGTCGAACTTGGACCCTTTCAGAACGCCCATCAATCCGGCGACTACTCCTTTGATGATGTGCATGGGATTGGCTACCAGCAGCGTGCCAATAGCGGCGCCGACGAGGATAAGGAATTCAGCGGGCTGGACCAGGACCATAATGTGGCCCTTCTCCATAAGAAATCCGCCAATGACGGCTGCTAAGACGATGACAATGCCTATGATGGCGAACATGAGTGCCTCCCCGGCGCGGGTGTAATCTTGTTTCCCCCCGCGTGATGGCTTGAAAACATGGCGGCTTTGGCTCTTTCCAGCAGATCGGCCAATGGTGCCGTGCTCTCCGCCTGCGCGGCCCCGATGCTTACGGTGAGCGAAACGCGGTCGCCCCACCAGCGGAAGTCGGCAGTTCTCGCCAACCCGGCCAGCGCCTGTGCATGGTCGGCCAGCAGCGAGGGCGTGCGTTCATGGGATATCACGAGGAATTCGTCTTCGCCCCAGCGGCCCAGGTGCTCAGCCGGTCGAAGCCCATGAGCCAGCGTCCGCTCCACTTTCAGGAACATGGCTTCGCAAGCACCAGCGCCATGGGTTTTGCGCAATTCGTGCGCCTGGTCGACGGTAATCCATAAAACGCCGAAAGCGGTGCCGCCGTGGGTGAGGTCTTCAAACAGAGATTCCAGCCTGTCCTTCAGGTCATTCTGGCTCGCCTGCACGTCTTCGTTTTCGCAGTCTTCGCCGTGCGGCAGGGCCTCAAGGCATTCGGCGGGATGAAACAGCAGTGCCGTGCCGATGCGCGCGCCCAGCCCATCGCGAAGCAGAAGCAGGCGCGCCATGGTGGAGAGTTCGTGGCCGAGTTTGTGGCGCGCATGGGCCAGAAAGCCGCGTCCCGTTTCGGGATGGTGTTCGGGGTGTTCTTGTGAGCCGCAACAATCAAGGAGCGGATACAATCCATCCGGCGCGGGCCGGCCGACGATCTCGAACGCGGCGTACCCTGTGATGGCCTGCGCAGCCTGATTCCAAAACACCACCTGGGAGTCATCGCCGAGCAGGGCAAGCCCTTCGGGAAGACTCTCCAGTGTTGCTTCAAGAAGTTCAGCACGATCCGTCATCCCAGCTCCTCGATGGTTTCATCGGCAGGGCAGGGGTCGAACTTGATTGCTTTGGGGCTGTGGGAGGCGAGATTAGCCGATGCCCATGATTACCTGGCGGGAACTACACAGATTCCGCAATCGGCTGCGGCTTCCAAGGGCAAGCGCACGATGAATCGCGTGTTGCCGGGCTCGGACTGCACCTCAATGGCGCCGCCAAACTTTTGCGTCACAATGCGGTTTACAATCTCCAGGCCAAGCCCCGTCCCGGACCCTTGCGGCTTGGTGGTAAAAAATGCCTCAAAGATGTGCGGCAGGGTCTCGGGAGAGATTCCCGCACCATGATCCTCAATGGAAACAGCCAGCCGGTCCGGTCCGCTCCCAACCCCATTCCCGGCCCCGTTGCCAGTCTCGCCCCCAGGCTCAATCCAGGTGGCAATCCGAATCGTTGCGTTGGAAGGCGAAGCGTCCAGCGCATTGTCGATCAGGTTGGTCCATACCTGGCTCAGCGAGGATCCCTTGCTGCGAATAGTCGACGGATTCGCATCAAATTGCTTGTCGACCTGAATCCCCTTGATGCGCAGCTTGTGTCCAAGGATGGTAAGCGTGCTCTGCAAGCTGTCGTGTACGTCGATTTGGCGGGAGGGTGACTTCTCGTCGTAGGCGAACTTCTTGACCGCCATGACCAGGTCGGCGATGCGCGTGATGCTCTCTTCAATGGTGCAGACCAGCGCGACGCTGGAGATGAGCGCGCCCAGCCAGTTGAGCGCATCGGAAAGCTCTCCTCGCTCGAAGGCATCTTTGGCGCAGTCCAATTCCCGAAAATCGAAACCAATATCGACCAGCGCTGGCCCTATCGTGAATGCGTTTTCAACGCCCGCCGATTGCAGCCATTCCGACATGGCCTCTTCCGCATCCGACTGCTCCACGGTGCTCAACGACGGAGCATGGCAACCCCGGAATGCATGCTCCAACAAGCTGTGCATGCAATCGAGCTGAATCTGCGTTTTGGGTTTGGCGCCATGGCGCAGGCTCAACTCCTGCAGGCGCAGCATATTGATGCGCAGTTGCGAGGCCGAGCGCTTTGCTGCCGATCCGGGGTTGTGCAATTCGTGCATCAGTCCCGCGGCCAGGGTTCCCAGTGACACCAGTTTCTCGCGGTGCAGCGCATCCACCTGGTAAGTCTGCATCCGCTGCGCCATGTCTGCCTGCACCACCTTGCGGAAGTTCGGACAGCAGGCCATCAGCTTCCAGAAATCGCTCTCGCTGAAGCGCACAAGTTGCGTATCCTGCGCCGCCTCGATGACCACCGGCGAAGGCCTCTTGCCCATCAGCATCGGGACTTCGCCGAATCCCTGGCCCTTTTGCGCAGCGCTCACTGTGGTGCGAGAGCCGTCCGGCTCGGGCCGGTCCGCGCGCATCTCTCCATCGAGAACCACAGCATATGAGTGATCCGGCTTCCAGGTATCCTCGATCACTGAGCCCGCCGGTATCCAGACGCGATCAACCGGGCCGACTCCTGCCAGATCGGCGAAGTTGGTTTCCGCGAAGGGAAGGGTCTGGCGCAGATCCTCTGCAACCTCTGCAAGCGGAACCTGCTCAATCACGATTTTTTGTTCGCCTTCGCCCATCTCCGTTTTTGTTTAGAACCCCGCCAAATACTGGTGCGCAAACTGTACCGCTATTGATCCTTCGCCCACCGCCGAAGCCACGCGCTTGATCGACCCGTGCCGCACGTCGCCCGCAACAAATACCCCCGGCACGCTCGACTCCAGCAAATACGGCTGGCGCGGTTCATGCCACCCCTCGGGCAACTTCCCGTCGCATTGCAAATCCGGTCCTGCCAGCACAAATCCATACTTATCGCGCATAACGCTGGCCGGCAGCCACTCCGTACCCGGCGCCGCGCCAATAAACACAAACAGCGACGAAGCCGGCTCACGGCGTTCGCCTTCAGGCCCTTTCAACTCGAGCGCCTCCAGGCGCTCTTCGCCAAAGACCTCAACGATCTGCGTGAAGGGCTCCAACACAATATTGGATGTTCGGCCGATCTCATCGATCAAATATTTCGACATCGTGGCCGCAAGGCCCGCTCCGCGCGCCAGCATGGTTACCTTGCTGGCATAGCGGGCAAAGTGCAGCGCGGCCTGGCCGGCGGAGTTGGCTCCCCCCACCACGAACACATCTTCGTCCTTGCAGCTGACCGCTTCAACCAGCGCGGCGCCGTAATAAATCCCCCGCCCGGTGAGCCGCTCCGCCCCGGGAATGTCCAGCTTGCGATAGTTAACGCCCGGTGACAGCACCACCACATGGCTCGACACTTCGCGGCCGTCAGCCAACTGAACGAACCTGTACTGCCCATCGATGCGCAGCCCGGTGGCGCGCTGGGTAAGGAACTCTGCGCCAAATCGCGAGGCTTGGACATGCGCGCGCCGCCCCAGATCGGCTCCCGTGATCCCCGAGGGAAAGCCGAGGTAGTTCTCGATCCGCGAACTGGAGCCGGCCTGTCCGCCGGGAGCGATCGGCTCAATCACCAGCGTGCGCAGCCCCTCACTGGCTCCATAGACAGCGGCCGCCAGCCCGGCCGGACCGGCGCCAACCACCACAATGTCATAAAAATCTTGCGCCGCCTGGGTACTGAGGCCTACTCGTGCCGCCAACTCGCCAGGCTCGGGGTCAACCAGCGCCGTGCCGTCCTCGAGCAGCACAACTGGCAGCTTGTCCGCGTCCAAGTCACGCTCTTTGAGCAGGTTGCGGGCATCTTCGCTGCTGGCTACGTCCAGCCAGCGGTAAGGCACGTGGTTCCGGGAAAGAAAGCTGCGCACCTTGTGGTCCTTGAGCGACCAGCGGTGCCCGATCACCCGAAGCCCCTGAAAGGGCGCCTGATAGCCGGCGTGCCAGTCTTCCAGCAGGTCGCTCAACACCGGATAGAGCTTCTCCTCAGGCGGATCCCACGGCTTGTTGAGGTAGTAGTGAATGCGCGCTGAGTTGATGGCCTGAATGGCTGCCTCGGTGTCGGCATAGGCAGTGAGCAGAACACGGCGCGAATCCGGGTAAATCTCGCGAGAGCGCTCCAGGAACTCGACGCCGGTTATGCCGGGCATGCGCTGGTCGCTGCAGATCAGCGCCACCGGCTCCTGGCGGACCTTGAGCTGCGCCAGCGTGTCCAGCGCGGCCTGTCCGCTTGCGGCGCGCATAATCCGATAGGTCGCCCCGTATTCCCGGCGCAGGTCCTGCACCACGGCTTCGAGCACGTTGACGTCGTCGTCTACCGCCAGAAGAATTGGCCTCGCCATATATTCCTAGTTTAGAACGTGCTCCCACGATCAGGGGATTGTCAGCCCGATGGGGGTCATTTTACCGTTGTTCATGATCGTTTAGGTTGGCAGGTTGTAAGCTTGTCCTGGACAAAAACCACGGTCCAGGCGGTTCTGTCCAGGCGGTTCTTCTGTCGAGAGCGACAATTCCAGCGGCAACGGCCGGCTGGCAGTGCTGCAATTTGAGACACATGCAAGGCTCTCTGCGTTTTTTGCCGATAGGGGCGTCAGAGGCCGAAAACTATCGCCTGAGTTCAATTCGCCCGTATCCGGCGGGCAGGTTGGGGCCCGCAGTTCACTTTTCTTTCCGGATTTGAGGCAGATGAGGCACATATCATGAACAAGATCATCCTGGCCGATTCGCAGGCAATCTTTCGCGCGGGAACAGCCAAAGTGCTGGCGACGGACGAAGACATGCGCATTATTGCCCAGTGCACGGACCTGGACCGGATGCATCATGCCATTACGACGTTTCCGGGCTCCATTGTGGTGTTTGCCGCTTCGCTCAGGCCGGACATGACGCGGCTGAAGATGTTGCTGGAGACTACCGGCAGCCGAGGCATTGTGATTGCAGAAAACAACGACACGGCGGGGTCCTATCTGCATCAGGGATTCCGGGGCGTTGTGTTCCGCAGCGTAAACGGGCCGGCGCTGGTAGAGTGCGTGCGCCGCGTGGCCGCTGGCGAAACCTGGCTGCCCCCGCAGTTGATGCAGCCCGAGTCGCCCGAAGAAGACCTGGTGGGAACCCGCGTCCGCGACCGCCTCACCCCCAAGGAGATGCGCATCGTTGCGCTCATCGTTCAGGGTTGCAAGAACCGCGAGATCGCCATCCGCCTCAAAACCACCGAGCAGGTAATCAAGAACTATCTCCGCTCCATCTACGACAAGACCGGCGTCAGCGACCGGCTCGAACTCGCCCTATTCACCATTCACCATCGCGTGCTCGCGCAGGCTGCCGCCGAAGTAGGCAGCCGCCTCGAACTCGAGGAACACGCCGCCGCTCCAACCGCGGTCGCCTGACAATCTGTCAAGCAAAACTCTTCTGTCCCACTGAGCCGCGACCTGCATCGCCACGGACTTACGCACGTTGAATCAATCACCTGCCAGCTATCCTTAGCTGCAGATTCTCTCCGCGCCATTTTGCGTAACATTCCCACCGAAAAGCGCACAATGGGATTGGAAAGGATGAGTGGTCAACCACGCTCTGAAATTTCTGACCCCCACCCCCGCCACTTTTGCGGAGACCAGCAGATCCTGAAAGGGTTAGGTCCGTATCAAGCAGATTCGTCCCATCAAAACAAAGGGCTTACATCCCCCGGTTCCTGTCCATTCTCAACCACCGAGTGCGAGAAAAAACGCGGGTTTTTCCTGTGGAACTGTGCAGGTTTTTCCCGACAAACCCCATCGAATCAGTCAAACAAGGCAGCAATCTGAAAATAAAAAACAGTCGTAAATGCATCGCGTCGGAGGGAGCAGGGGGTTTTCAACCCCCTGAAAGCGGGCCACATCAGCAAGGCCTTCAGGCCCGGATCTTGTAATTCTTGTGGACTCGGAGGAAACACAACTGCAGTCCCCAAAAATTGCGGCGAATGCCGTCTGCCTATTGAGTGCGATAGACCGTCTGCCCATTGGTCTTGAAGGTGAACGCATCGCCCGGCAGGGACTGATTGAATTTGAAGTTCGAATACTGGGCGACGTAAGTGCTGGTTGCACTGAATGTCAACACCTGCTTCAGGCTCACCGCGCGATCGGGGTCCAGCCAGATGTCGACTTTAGAAAGATTCTTGCGTACATCGGGGTCCTTTGCCACCAGTTCAAGCTTCTCCGTCTTCACCCCGTTAAGCGTTTCCGAACCGAGATACTTGATATCCCACTTGGATTGAAGATCTCTGCCGCTGGCGCCGAAGCCGAGGATCGCATAGCTCTCCCATTTGCCGGCCTTGGCAAAGGTGGTGACCTGGTTGACGCCGGGCTCGAACAGCTTCAACGTCCCGCCGAATAAGGTGTAGGCCTTTCCGGAGGGTTTTCCATTGTGCTCGCTCATGTGCACGCCCATGCTCACGGCGCCACCTTTGCGCTCGTAGTAGACCACGCCCTTTTGCACGTCGGTGTCGGGAATCGGATCGGTCTGAATGGAGTCGAATTCGAAGTCGGCGGAGGTGGAGTGAAAGTTGGCAGCGGCCACGTTGAGACGGTCCAGAACACTCTTAAGGTCGTCCTGAGTCGCGGCCGAAGCGGCGTGGAAGGACAGAATTGCAAGCGATAATGCCGCGGCAAAGACGATCTTGGTTCGCAAATGCATGAACTTCCTTTGATGATTCGACGCCCCAGTGGGCCTGAAGGAGCACCAAAACAGCGCGCACCGTTAATTTGAAGCCTATTAAAACTAAAATCTGACATCCTGAGCGAAGCGTACTTCAGCGGAGCCGAAGGACCCGCTGTTGTCTTTCGTTCTTTCACCACCACAGAACCTGTCATCCTGAGCGAAGCGTACTTCAGCGGAGCCGAACGACCTGCTTTTCAGGACGCCGGCTCGCGATGAATGTCCCAAAGGACACAGCACGAATTTTCCCGTTCTCCTTAGCGATGCGCCCAAACCCTCCAGGCCGCGTTGCCCTGTGCGTCCGTGAAGGTCTCCCATTTTTCAACGAAAACAGCGTCGCCTGTGACCGGCTCGATGGCCTTGCGCAGCGCCTTCTTCACCTGCGCGTTCGAGGCTCCAGCCGGAACGTTGGCGTCGGAAACCGCGACCGTGATGATGACGCCGTGCCCGCCGTCGCTGACCACCTGGATGGGATGGACCAGTGCCGCGGCCGTGGAAGGCTTGTCGCCATAGCTGAAGCCAGGGATCTGCGGCGTGAGGAAGATAACAAGCAAGATCACGGTGACCATCACGTCGTAATGAAAGCTGCCGCGCGAATAAGTCCAATAGAAATAACTCAACAAGACCTGCTTGAAGCTGCGGCGGGGTTGCGAGTCGGCTTGCGGAATGGGGACCGCTGGGATTTGCGTGGACATTACATTTTCCTTCACTGCCGGTTCTCCGGCACAATGCGCTCCAGCCCGCCCATATAGGGCTGCAAAGCTGTTGGAATCGTCACCGAGCCGTCGGGTTGCTGATAATTCTCAAGAATGGCCAGCCAGGTGCGCCCCACGGCTAGCCCGCTACCATTGATTGTATGCACAAACTCCGGCTTTGCTTTGCCCCCTTGCGTGGCTGGCCGGTAGCGGATGTTCGCTCTGCGCGCCTGGAAAGCCTCAAAGTTCGAGCACGACGAGATCTCGCGGTAAAGCTGCTGCCCCGGCAGCCAGACCTCCAGGTCGAAGGTCTTTGCGGAAGAAAATCCCGTATCGCCGCTGCAAAGCAGAACGCGCCGGTAAGGCAGCTCCAGCGCCTCAAGAATCTCTTCCGCGTCGCGCGTCAGCCGCTCATGCTCGCGGTCGGAGTCTTCAGGCCGCGTAAACTTCACCAGCTCCACCTTCTGAAACTGGTGCTGCCGGATAATCCCCCGCGTATCCTTGCCCGCCGCTCCAGCCTCTGCGCGAAAGCAAGGCGTGTAAGCCGTAAACGCAATCGGCAGCCGCGCGTCGTCGAGAATCTCGTCGCGGTAAAGATTCGTCACGGGCACTTCGGCGGTGGGGATGAGCCAGTGGTCGCTGTCTTTGAACTCGCCGCGCGCGACGGCCTCCGCGTCAGCATCGGAGCAGCGAAACAGGTCATCGGCAAACTTGGGCAACTGCCCGGTGCCGAAAAGTGACTTCGAGTTCACCATGAATGGCGGCAGCACTTCCGTATACCCATGCTTCGTCGTATGAAAATCGAGCATGAAGCTGATCAGAGCCCGCTCCAGCCGCGCACCAGCGCCCATGTAGACAGCAAACCGTGCGCCGGAAAGCTTCGCCGCGCGCTCCAAATCGAGAATGCCCAGCGCCTCGCCCAGCTGCCAGTGTGGCTTGGGCGTAAAATCCCAACTCCGGTGCGCCGAATCGGCGAGGTGCGTCTTTACTACCACGTTGTCATCTTCTGACTTGCCGGCCGGGACCTCATCGCGGGTAACGTTGGGAATGCTTGCAAGGGATAAGCGCAGTTGCTCGTCGAGTTGCGCGGCGGTTTTGTCCAACTCGTCAAGCTTGTCTTTGAGGGCGCGCGTCTCATCCATCACCGCCGTTGCGTCCTGGCCGGATTTCTTCAGCGCGCCCACCTGCTGTGAGAGCTCGTTGCGGCGGGCTTTGGATTTTTCGGAGAGCGTGATGGCATCGCGCCGTGCTAGGTCCAGCGCGCGAAAATCTCCCAGCAGCGCGGCGGGATCGGCGCCGCGTGCGCGGAGTTTCTCTTCTACAAGTTCAAGGTTGGCACGGACAAATCCCAGGTCGAGCATCGCACTATCAGTTTAACTGACAAGGAGGGAGCAGGGGCATTTATGCCCCTGAATGGAAGATCCAACGACGCGCGGCCTTCAGGCCCGGGCCCGGGTTTCTCACGCCGCCCGACGATATAATGATCCCGCCGCTTCCGCCCCTCAAGCTTCATCCGCCCGGCAAAGGGATGCGCGTGCGCATGGAGATCTGCCAATGCTGTCCGTTCCAATCGGCCGCCGCCTCGCCGCCCTCATCCTTCTTCTCACCTGTGCGGCCGTCCACGCAGCAGCCCAGCAGCAGCCCATCCCCGTAGGCCTCGATGCCTATCGCGATTGGGACCGATGGGATGAACAGCGAATCGGCATGCGCGCCTATATGCGCAGCACCTACGACAGGCGCGGCGGAAACGAAGGCGCCGATGCTTCGCACTTTCTTTATCAGCTCTCTGATGACTTCAACGTCACGCTCGACCTCGAAGGCCCCGGCATCCTCATGTTCAGCCGCTTCAATCACTGGCACGGCAGCCCATGGCACTTCGTCGTCGACGGCAAAGACAATCTGGTCGAAGAGACAAGCACCGCCGACTCGCTGCATCCCGTGCCCGATTCCACCTTTCTTCCGCTGGCGTCTTTTCCCAGCCCGCTGAATCTGACCTGGGCAACCACCAACGGAGCCGATCTCATGGGTACGCCGATCCCGTTCGAGCGCAGCTTTCAAATGGCCTACACGCGCACCCACTACGGCACCGGCTACTACATCTACGATCAGTTCGTGCCGGGTACGCCGCTGTCGCATCCCATCGAAAGCTGGAGTGAGAACGCCGCTCCCGATCACGATGGAACCAAAGCCGTATTCGATCTGCTTTCGAAATCCGGCTCAGACATTGCGCCCACGCTAGACGCACATCAGGCAAGCGGAAAGCTGAACGTGCCTGCGACCGGCGGCATCACTGTCGCAGATCTCAAAGGCCGCCAGACCATCCGCGCGCTTACGTTCTCCATCCCTCGCGGTGAGGCGTTCGCATTCAAAAACGTCCATCTTCGCATCACCTGGGACGGAAGAGCGCAGCCCTCCATCGATGCGCCCATCGCACTCTTTTTCGGCGCCGGCACTCTCTTCAATCGCGACAATCGCGAATATCTCGTCAAGGCTTTCCCAGTCAGCATTCGCTTTTCGGAGAGCCGCATCACCCTCGCCTGCTATTTCCCCATGCCCTTTTTCAAATCCGCTCACATCGAGCTGGCTGGCGCCGGTAAGGCCATCGATGGAGTCGAATGGAGCGTCCGAACTTTCCCTTTGCATGAGGCGAAGAATCAACTCGCCTACTTTCACGCAACCTACCGTGACATCCCCAGCCCCACACCCGGCGAAGACATGGTTCTGCTCGACTCACGCGGCGTCGAAGGCGACCAGGAGTGGTCGGGAAGTTTCGTAGGAACTTCGTTTATCTTTTCTCACAACGCCAATCTGGAGACGCTCGAAGGCGATCCGCGCTTCTTCTTCGACGACAGCCTCACGCCCCAGGCGCAAGGCACCGGCACTGAGGAGTGGGGCGGCGGCGGCGACTATTGGGGCGGACTGAATATGAGCTTGCCCTTTGCCGGCCATCCAGTCGGCGCACGCTCCGTGCAGGCCGCCGTGAACGAAGAAGACAAGATCGAGTCGGCCTATCGCTTCCTGCTCGGCGACCTCATGCCCTTTGGGAAAAATGCCGTCATTCACCTTGAGCACGGCGGCATGGACGAGTCCACGGAGCACTACGAAACGGTCACCTATTGGTATGGTCTTCCATCGCCGTCTCTGGTCGAGACGGACCAGATGCAGATCGGCGATGCCGATGCCGAGAAAGCCCACGCCTACTCCTCACCGCAAGCCTCCGCGCCCTACGCAATCTCCTCGCGATACGAGTGGGGAGTGGATTCGCTCAACGGCAAAGAGATTTTCCCGGAGACAGAAGATCGAGGGCGCACGACAAAGGGCGCCTCGGAATTTCGTCTGCGTCTCCGGCCCGACAACCTTGGCGTGCTCCTTCGCCGCAAGCTTGACTACTCCTTCGCCGACCAGCGCGCGGAAGTCTTCATCGCCGACTCGTCGAAGTCTTCCTGGCAGCTCGCCGGCATCTGGTATCTTGCCGGGTCGAATACCTGTGTCTACTCAAATCCAAAGCAGGAATTGGGGGCAGCCGAACACAAAGTCGAAGCATCCAATCGCAGGTTTCGCGACGACGAATTCCTGATCCCGCGCGTTCTTACGCAAGGCCGAAAAACAATCTGGGTCCGCGTTCAATTCACCCCTGTGAACAGGCCATTGTTTCCCGGCTATCCAATCGGCGAACGCGCCTGGAGCGAAATCAAGTACACCGCTTATTGTTTTGTAATTCCGAACGATCGCAAATAATCTTGCAGCCCGCGAGCGCGTGTCAGTCCGCCTTTTGGGGATTCGCAGGCGGATTCGCGCGTCCAGCATCCAACTGCTCCTGCCATCCCGGCAGCCTCTGATCTCCCGTGATCAGTCGCGCGCCCCGCGTAAAGGTAAAGTAAGTCCACACCCACGCCGTGAAAACCGAAATCCGGTTGCGAAAGCCGATGAGAAAAAAGATGTGAACCGTGAGCCAGGTGACCCAAGCGAGAACCCCGCTCATGTGTGCCTTGAAGGGCCATTTCACGTCTGCCACTGCGTCCATCCGGCCGATCGTCGCCATGTCGCCCTTGTCAAAATAGCGAAACGCCGGACGCGGTTTTCCTCTCAGGTCGGCTGCAATCATCTTCGCAACGTGGTCGCCCATCTGCATGGCCGGTTGCGCCACGCCCGGGATCTGGTGGCCGTCCTGCTCGAAGTGGGCGAGATCGCCGAGGACAAAAACGTTGGGAAGGCCGTGCGGGTTAAGTTGGGCATCCACCATCACGCACCCCTTGCGATCGAGCTCCACGCCAGAGGTAGCGGCCAGCATCTTGCCCAGCGGAGAAGGCTGAACGCCAGCGGCCCACAGCGTCACGACCGCCTCAATCCGCTGTCCGCCGGCCTCCACCCATCCCGGCCCCACATTGGTCACCTGGCAACGCGTATGCACTTCAACGCCAAGCCTTTTCAGCGCAGCCTCCGCCTTCGCCGAAAGGTCTTCAGGATAGGCGGCCAACACCCGCGGCAAACCATCCAGCAGCAGCACGCGCGATTTGCTCGGATCGATGTGGCGGAAATCGTGACGCATGTAAAGCTGCGCAATGTCGCAGATGGCTCCGGCCAGCTCGACTCCTGTGGGGCCAGCGCCGACGACTACGAAGTTGAGCGGCGGGTGCCACCCATGCTCGACCATTTGCCGCTCCGCCAGCTCAAACGCCAGCAGCACGCGCCGTCGAATCTCGGTTGCGTCCTCGATCGTTTTGAGTCCCGGCGCAAGCGGCTCCCATTCCGAATGCCCAAAGTAGGAGTGAGTCGCTCCAGTCGCCAGCACCAGGTAGTCCCAGCTGAGCCGGTTGCCGGAGCCCATCGTCACCTGCCGTGCGGCCACATCGAGTGCCGTCACTTCGTCCATCAGCACTTCCGTGTTGGCCTGCTTGCGGAGGATGGTGCGGATCGGCTGGGCGATGTCTGCGGGGGAGAGAACGGCGAGCGCCACCTGGTAAAGCAGCGGCTGAAAGGTGTGATGATTCCGCCGGTCGACAATCGTGACATCGACGTCGAGCTTACGCAGGTTTTTCGCGGCGTGGATTCCGGCGAAACCGCCGCCAACGATCACAACCCGTGGCCGCCTGGATGCTACTTGATTTAAAGGTTTGTCTGGATGATCCACCGAATGCGCATCCTCTGTTTGAAGGATGCGAAAGAAGGCAGGAGGGAGCGGAAGAGTTGCTGGCGCCGTACCAGTTCATGCCACCAGTTGGTATGGGCCTCAGCCCTTCACAAGCTCAATCTGCATCTGCTTGGGGCGCGCGTTGGCGTGGAAGCCGTTGCCGCCATCGTGGTCGAAGACCGTCTCTGCCGTTCCAATTGGTACCGGCTTGTAGGGCAGAAAGACGCGGAAGCTCGAGCCGCGAACTGGATTGCGCTCCGCCCATATGCGTCCCGAGTGCTGGTGGACGATAGTGCGGCAGATCGCCAGCCCGAGGCCGGTTCCGCCTTTTTGGCGCGAATCCGACGCGTCCACTTGCTGGAAGCGGCCGAAGATCGCTTCCAGTTTGTCTGCCGGGATGCCGCGGCCTGGGTCGACAACGGAGAGCGTTACGCCGTTCTGATCAGGGCGCATCAACACTGAGACGGTAGAGTTGCGCGGAGAGAATTTGACGGCGTTCGAAAGCAGGTTAGTAAGCACCTGGATCACACGGTCGGGGTCGGCGGCAATCTCCACCTGGGTAGTGTCGTGGACAAGTTGCACGCCAGCAGCGTCGGCCACAGGCTCCATGCATTCAATGGCCTGGCGGACGATTTGCGCCAATTGCACCTGCCGGAATACCAGGCGGGCGCGGCCGCTTCGCATGCGCTCAATGTCGAGGATGTCATTGATCAGCCGCAGCAGGCGCTCGGAGTTGGCATGGGCAATGCGCAGCAGGTTCGAGGCCTTTTCATTCAACGGGATCACGTTACCATGCGAAAGCAGTCCCAGCGATCCGCGGATTGCCGTTAAAGGCGTACGCAGCTCGTGGCTCACGGTGGAGACAAATTCATCCTTGAGGCGGTCAAGCGCATACCGCTGACTGATGTCGCGAAAGCTGAGCACCGAGCCGGACAAGCGTCCGTGATCGAGAATGGGGGTCAGCGCGTAGTCCACGCGGAAGGGGCTGCCGTCGTTCCGATAAACGGTGTCTTCGCCTGCCGTGGACATCAACTGCAAGCGACTGGTGGCGCGCAGCAACTCGCAATCAGGTCCACATTTGCTGCCCGCGGGAGCGTGCCCGTGCAGCAGCTCATGCACCTCTCTGCCGGGAAGGTTTGACCCCGCCGCGCCCAGCATCCCGGCGGCCGCGGGGTTGGCAAAGCTGATCAGGCCGTTGCGATCAAGCCCGCAGATGCCGTCGGCGACGGAATTGAGCAGAATCTCCTGCTGCCGGTAGAGCTTCTCGGCCCATCCGCGTTCGTGGGAACGGGCCAGCATCTGTCCCAGCGAGGCAGCCACCGTCTCTACAGCGGTCATAGTCTCGCGGTTTTCGCGCAAACAGAAATGGCAGTAGAATTCCAGAACCGCGAGCACCCTGCTTCCCACCCGCACTGGCACCGCGCAGCCGGACACCATGCCGCGGCGCATGGCAGCCTGGGTGTGCGGGTTGGTGGGCTCCACGGCCAGATCGGCGATCCAGAAGGAGCGGCCATCCTGCCACGCCCGGCCAAGCATGCTGCCGTCGGGGGGGAGTGTAACTCCCCGGCTGTCCTGAATCAGGGTCTCGGTCTTTCTTCCCGGCGCGTTCCAGCCGGAGGCGAATTCCAGCCGGTTCTCCTCGGCGTTGACCTCCCATTTAAGGGCTACGTCCCAGCCTTGGGAGACGCAAAGCGCCTCCAGAATGCGCATGGCCGCCACTTCAGGCGAGGCGTTTTCTCCCACGATCTCGCTTACCACGCGCTGCAGGGCCACGCGGCGCTCGCGCTGCACCAGCAGGCGAAGCACCAGGAACGCGGCGGCGGCGCCGGCGGCGAAGATGAGCAGTTCGTTGAAGCGGGGATCGATGCTGATGTTGTGGGTAAGCAGACCAATTAAAGCGGCCAGTGCCAGACCCGCCAGCACGGGCGAAATGAGGGAAAAACTCTTCCGGAACGTGTGCGCCCGCCGCTCGCCGGCTGCTGACCTGATCCCGATCGACGCGTCCGCCATTGCTCCCTCACAGGTTCCGCTGGAGCTTTCGCTCCGCCCTCCCGCTACAGGCCAATCCAACTCACAGCCTGAAATTAACGGGATTCCAATGAATTGAAGCAAGCGAGGGGCCATTCTGTTTACATGTAATTATTCTTTAATTTCAATAACTTACGATATGCGTTGCTGGCTAGCTGTGAACAGTTGTTTACAGGTCAAGCCGGGCGATTACAGGGGTGGGCAGGGCAGTTGGCCGGCAAAGTCCGACGCAGCTCGATGCCCGACCGGAAAAACTGGCTCGGCCAGGCGCTCGTGTCGTCACTCCGTTGGGTCAGAGTTCCGGATAGAAGTCGAAGAACGCGTCAAGGCTGCGCTTGAGCTGGGTTTCGATCTCTTCCCGCGAACCTTCAATGGTATGCATGGTGACGTGGGCCTGGTGACCGTTGGCCAGTTTCAGGGTTGCGTCCTGGATTTCGGTCACTTCGCCTTCGGGCAGGAGCCGGAGTCCGTAGATGAGAGTCAGATTGGCCATAAGTGACATGATAATGAAGGACGCAGCGGACTTGCAGAAGCCGTGAGCACGGAGGCGCAGATTGGGCGCAATAAGATGGGCGCAATAAGCCGGCGTGAATGGTTGAAAGGGGCTGCGGCTGCATGGGCCATCGCGCAAAGCCGCTCGGGCGGCGTTTCAGCGTGGGCCACGGAGATGCCGCACGCGCGCCCAGCTAAGCCGGATCGGCACTTCACCAGCCCGGCGGTCGAGTCCTTGATTCCCCGCGTGCAGCGGGTCATCGGCGACCCCGCGCTTTCGATCATCTTCGAGAATTGCTTTCCCAACACGCTGGACACAACCGTGTATCCGGGTACATTTGAAGGCAAGCCGGACACCTACGTTGTAACGGGCGACATCGATGCCATGTGGCTGCGCGACTCTTCAGCCCAAGTGTGGCCGTATTTGCCCCTCGCCAAAGACGATGCGCAACTGCGCGGGCTGCTGGAAGGAGTCATCCGGCGTCAGGCGCGGATGATCCTGCTGGACCCCTACGCCAACGCCTTCATGCGCGATGAAAAGTCGGCACCGCTCAGTTGGGCGGTGCACGACAAGACCGAGCACCACGCAGGTGTAGGGGAACGCAAGTGGGAGGTGGATTCGCTTTGCTATCCCATCCGCCTGGCGCATGGATACTGGCGCGCAACCGGCGATACGCAGCCGTTTGACGCCCAGTGGAAAGAAGCTGCGTGGACCATCGTCCGCACCTTTCGCGTGCAGCAGCGCAAGCAGGGTCAGGGTCCCTATTCATTTCAGCGCGAGTCGGCGGTGCCCAGCGACACGGTGCCGTTGGGCGGCTTTGGCAATCCCGCGCGCCCTGTGGGTATGATCTTCTCCATGTTCCGGCCGTCGGACGACGCGTGCATTTATCCGCTGTTTGTTCCCGCGAATCTGTTTGCGGTGGTGAGCCTGCGCCAATTGGCCACGCTCGCCGCACAAGCAATCTCCGACGCGAAACTGGCTCAGGAGGCGGAATCGCTTGCGACAGAGGTGGAGCGGGCGCTTGCTCAGTACGGGAAAACGCAGCACTCGAAATTTGGAGAGATTTGGGCGTATGAAGTGGATGGCTACGGCAACACGCTCATGATGGACGACGCCAACGCGCCCGGCCTGGTGAGCATCGCTTACTTAGGTTCCTGCAGCATCGAAGACGCGCTCTTTCGCCGCACCCGTGCGTTTGCGCTTTCTGAGTCGAATCCATATTTCTTCCGCGGAAAGGCGGCTGAAGGGGTGGGCGGCCCGCACGAGGGATTGAACATGATTTGGCCCATGGGCATCATGTATCGCGCGCTCACAAGCATCGACGAACAGGAGATTCGCCAATGCCTGCGCTGGTTGCGCGACACAACGGCAGGAACGGGATTCATCCACGAGTCGTTCCACAAAGACGACGCGAGCAAATTCACCCGACCGTGGTTCGCATGGGCCAACACGCTCTTCGGCGAACTCATCGTCAAGCTGGTCGTCGAACGGCCCGCACTGCTGGCGGCGCCGCTCCGGTAGGCCAAAGGCGCGGAAAGAATCGTGCCTCGGCTTGCAGCATCTAGAATCAGGATAGGAAGAAGACGAACAATGGCAGAGATTCGCGACACGGTAATTCTGGGCTCTGGCTGCGCCGGGCTCACGGCAGCCATCTACACCGCCCGGGCTGGGTTGAAGCCGCTGGTTCTGGAAGGGCATGAGCCAGGGGGACAGTTGTCGATCACCACACTGGTGGAGAACTTTCCTGGCTGGCCCGACGGAATTCAAGGCCCCGAACTGATCGAAAACATGAAGAAGCAGGCGGAACGGTTTGGGGCGGAGTTCCAACTTGCGCACTTGAGCAGGGTGGAGCTTGGAGCGCATCCCATCAAGCTGCACACCTCCGTGGGCGAAATCCATACGCGCACACTCATCATTGCTTCCGGCGCAAGCGCGCGTTGGCTGGGGCTGCCGAGCGAACAGGCGCTGATCGGCCATGGAGTTTCAAGCTGCGCCACCTGCGACGGCTTCTTCTTCCGCGGCAAGGAGATCGCTGTCGTGGGCGGCGGCGACTCGGCCATGGAAGAGGCGCTGTTTCTCACGCGATTCGCCACCAAGGTTACGCTGCTCCATCGCCGCGAAGCCTTCCGCGCCTCGAAGATCATGCTGGAGCGGGCCATGGCGCATCCCAACATCGCGCTACGCACCAACACGGTGGTTGAAGAGGTGCTGGGCGTGGAACAGAAGGACGTCAAGGGGCTGCGGCTGAAGGACGTGAAGACGGGTGCGACGGATGAACTCGTAGTCAGCGCCATGTTCCTCGGTATCGGCCACGAGCCCAACGCCAAGGCGTTTGCCGGCCAGATGGATCTCGACGAAGACGGATACATTCGCACCACCGGCAACGTCTTGACCACGCACAACGGCTCAGTGATTCCCGGCGTATTTGCCTGCGGCGACGTGCAGGACCGCCGCTATCGGCAAGCCATTACTGCCGCGGGGTCGGGCTGCATGGCCGCGCTGGAGGCGGAGAAGTATTTAGAAGAGCGCGGCCACTGAGCAGAATGCGGCAGGGAGGCGACCGATGGCTGAGATATTTCCCGGGCGTTACAGCGCACAGAGCGGCGAGCCATTCGTTGTATTTCTCATTGGCATGCGTGTCAATCGCATCTTTTCGTTGCGCAAGTGGACGCGCGTGGCAGCGGCCATGCCTCCAATGCTTGCCGAACTCAAGCGCGACCCGTCGCTCGGCCTGCTGCATGCCCAGTTCTTCATGTATTGGCGCGGCGTCGGGACCATCCAATATTGGCGCAGTTTCGAGCAGTTGCATGCCTACGCCCACGCGCGCAATGCGGCGCATCTTCCCGCCTGGGCGGAGTTCAATCGGCGTATTGGCGGCAATGGATCGGTCGGCATCTGGCATGAGACGTATACCGTATCGCAGGGCCAGTATGAGGCCATCTACGCCAACATGCCGCGCTTCGGGCTGGCAGCCGCGGCTGGTCACGTTCCTGCCATCGGAAGATTGGACAGCGCCCGCTCGCGCATCGGGCGAAGTGGTGAGCCAGGATCGGTGCCGGATCGGGAGCCGGGTCCAGGTCAGAACTTGTGAAACACAAAGAAGGCTGCTGCGACCAGGCAGACGCCCGCCGCGGCGTGATTCCAGCGCAGCTGGGTGCCGAAGTAGAATGCGGCAAATCCACCGAAGACCGCCAGCGTGATGATCTCCTGGATCACTTTTAGCTGCACGACCGTGAAGCGGCCGTATCCAAGCCGATTGGCCGGCACCTGGAAGCAGTACTCGAAGAAGGCGATGCCCCAGCTGATCAGTATGACCTTCCACAGCGGCTGCTGTTCGAATTTCAAATGACCGTACCAGGCTATGGTCATGAAGATGTTGGAGAAGATGAGAAGAACGATTGTGCTCATATTCGTTTTAGACGAGTTTAAGATGGACCGGGTTGCCGCGGCGGTGCCGCGAGCAAGGACGCAATGACGACAATGTCTGAGAATCTGGAGCGGCTGGAAACCTCAATTGCGGCCGCGTGCCGCAAGGCCGGCCGCGCGCGAAGCGAAGTTGAACTAATGGCCGTCTCAAAAACCTATCCCGCCGCCATCATTGCCGAAGCCGCCTCTCTCGGCCTCCGTCTCTTCGGTGAAAACCGCGTGCAGGAGTTCGCGGGCAAGTTTCCCGACCTTGAGCCGCTCCGCCATTTCCTGAATGCAAGACCGAACCGCCTGCCACAAACTTATGGTCAATGCCCCGAAACTCACGGTCAATGCCACGAAGTGTCAGGGCACGACTTCAGTCGTGCCGAAGAACGCTCAAATTTAGAGGGGGCTTTAGCCCCTGAAGTAAGCTCTCCGTCATTAATTCCATCCCGCTTCCATCTCATCGGTCACCTGCAGTCGAACAAAGCGGTCCGCGCCGCAGAGTTATTCGATGCAATCGATTCTGTTGACTCCCTCAGGATCGCGGAACGCCTGAATGAAGCCGCCGGAAAGTTAGGCAAGCATCTTCCAATTCTCATCGAAGTGAAGCTTAGCCCGGAAGATACCAAGGCAGGCCTCGACCCCGATTCGCTTGAAGCCGCGCAATTACTCGAGCGGCTTCCCGACCTCGAAAACCTGCACACGCGTGGCTTGATGACCATTGCTCCCTGGGGCGTGACGGAGGAAGTCACGCGAAATTGCTTCCGCGACTTGCGAGAGTGGAGAGACAGATGGTCAGCCGCCCACCCGCAGTTGGCTTTCGATGTCCTGTCGATGGGGATGAGCGGCGATTTCCCGCTGGCCATCGAAGAGGGCGCGACGCGCATCCGCGTCGGCACGGCTCTCTTCGGCAAGCGGAAGCCTTACGCGGGGCCGGAAGAATGATTCGAGCCACCGCGGACGGAGTCACGATCGCCGTGCGCGCCCAGCCCGGCGCAAAGAAAACTGCGATCACCGGCATCTACGGCGAAGGCGCACAAGCCCAACTTAAGATTGCTGTGCAAGCCCCGCCAGTAAATGGTCGCGCTAACTCCGCGCTTATTAGATTTCTGGCTAAGTTATTCGAATTGCCAGGGAATAAAGTGGAGTTAATAACTGGCGAGTTATCACGAAGCAAGGCGTTTTTACTGCATGGAGCTGTCCTTGATCATATCCAGGCAAAGCTCTCCAAAGTTCCTTAGTCACATTGATCGACCCAAAGATCTGTCATCCTGAGCGAAGCGTACTTCAGCGGAGTCGAAGGACCCGCTTTCGTGGGTCCTTTTCGGCGCGACCGAGCCAAGCCACGCCCACTCATGATCGGGCCTGCCACGAAAGTTGGGAATCTTAAATCTGCAATACTCGAAGCCGAACCTTGCCCCCGGGGCCTCCGATTGCCCTCAGTAGCCCATGTGTCCGCCAGCGCCTGTAGATTCTCCGGCCGCCAGCGCTTCTTCACGGCCCATTCGCCCGCCATTCCCGTTTTCTTTACCCCCAGATCCTGAGCGCAGAGGTATACTTGCGCCAAACTAAAAATGAAAGAGGAACTCAGGTGCGGAATCGCTCAACCAAGCAATTTGCTTCGCTGTCGGCGCAGTTTGGATGTGTGCTTTTCGTTCTGCTTTCGGTGGCTGCCGCCACCGTGCGGCCAGCGCTAGCGCAACCGGAAGTAAAGATCGACGGCTCGATCTCCGAAATCAAAGCGCCAGATCTATTCGTCATGAACCATCTGAATGTCAAAATCTTCACCACCACCACAGAGTTCTTTGTTCACAACGGCAAGACTACAACCCCCATCCGCCCAATGAATGTGCCGATCCGGGCCGATTGGCTCGTTCGTGTGGTCGGCGTCCAGAACCCCGCAACCGGCAACCTCGAAGCCAGTGCGATTTACATAAATGTCAAGGATATGCAAGGGAGGGACTGGCAACAGGCCCTGGGTGATACGGAAACCGGCCGCCGCTACACCGAAACCGGCGTCATCACAAAGGTCGCCGGCACCGATCCCGCGTTCAACTTTCAGGCCGACGGCTTTCGTGTCCGCATTACTCCAAGCTCGCAGGTATCTTTTCGTGGAAGCCTGCATTCGCTGGCCGACGTCGGCCCAGGGACCTGGGTTCACTTCTCCGGCAGATTGAATCCCGAGGGTGTCCTTGTTGCTTCCCCGGTGATATTCCTGGCGCCAAATCTTCCTCCTCTCGCACCGGGGTTGGCGAATGACGATTCGCCGCAGCAGAACCAGTCCCGCCGCCACGTCACGCTCAACATCGTCAGCGAGGACGGAGAACTCGGTGAATTCGAAGGCAAATTCAAACCCGATGAGATGAAGGGATGGCACCTGCTTACAGCGGACACCTCCGTGCAGCAGCGGGCGCGCGCCATCGGCATCAAGCTCATCCCGGAATACCAGAATCAACTTCCGCTCAACGATCCCTCCAAAATCGCCTACCGCTTCTTTGTCGTGGATGAGCCCTACATCCGCACCTGCATCATCGGGAAGCTTGGCGTCATTCTGGTTCCGAGAGCGGTTCTTGACCGGCTCAAAGATGATGATCAACTCGCCGCCGTCCTTGCCGACGGCATCGCGAGCCAATTCCAGTTGCAGAGGGCGCAGCTGCCCACCGTCGCGTCTTTCGACCAAATCTCAAGCTTGGCCGGAGCCGCTTCTGTCTTCGCGTTGGAAACCACAACGGTCATCGGCGGCGGGATTGTCAAAGGAGTGGTCGATCACGAAGCGGAAGTTAAACTCGAAGCCGAGCGCGCTCGGATCGCCCTGCAACTCCTCGACAATGCTGGCTACGATCCCTGGCAGGCGCCTGACGCTTGGCGGCTCTTGGGTCCCAACAAACTCCCAAAGGACGCCTTCGAGCTTGAATCGCCGCGGTTGAGCAGGGTTGAAGCCGGAATCTTACACACCCAATATCCGCAGCCGTCTCGCGGGGTTTCTGCAGCCCAGCAATTGGCAAATCCGTCAGCCGCGCAAATGTAACCGTTTCAGCGCCCGTGATGCGCAAATGCGCTTGCCAGCGCATCTTCCGGCTCCGGTCGCACGCGGAAGTCGGCATGAGCCTCGGCGAAGGCGACTCGCCCTTCGCGATTGACCACGTACGTCGCGGGGATGGGCAAGCGCCAGCTTGGCTCTCCGTTGACGAAGGGGATGTTGACCAGGATGGATAGATAATAGGTGCGGTGGTATTCGGGGACAGTGTAGACGAGGCCGAATTTTTCCGCAATCGTGTTTCCGGGGTCGTGGAGTACAGGGAAGGGAAGCCCGTGCTGGCCGGCCATGAAGTCGCTTTGCCGCTGGGTTTGCGGGCCGATGGCAACCATCAGTCCGCCGCGCTCGCGCAGTGTGCCGTAGAGGTCGCGCCAGGCTTCGAGCTCCGTCACGCAATAAGAACACCAGCGTCCGCGAAAAAACTTGATCACCAGCGGGCCGAGTGAAAGCAGATCGGCCGAGCGCACCACGCGCCCGCTGGCATCCTTCAGGGCGAATTCGGGGGCGACCGCGCCGACGGGCAGAATGCGGTCCTCGATGCCGGAGTTGAAGAGCTCCGCAACCGCCTGCTCACCAACAGCCAATCGGCTGGCTTGCACCAACTGCCGCGTGTTGGCGGTGATCTCGTCGAGTTGGTCTTGCAGCGTGGTGGTGGTCATGCTTGCGCCTCGACGACTACGCAGCGTTCGGGGTATTTGCGGGCGTAATGTGCCCAAGAGCTCAACAGGCGCAATGGGCGAGTTTGGTCACAGAATTTCCAGATGATATCGTTCATAGGATCGATTTGTTGTTGAATGCCGTTCGCTTCGGCCCACTTGGAAAAATTCATGTCACCGTAAAGGCCCGGACTCAAGTCCCCAAGATGAGACTTCATGATCTCCCAGCCCTTCTCGAACAATTTGGCGATCTCGGTTAATTCCAGCTCCCGCAATCCGTTGAGAGTCTCACGGAGGTGGCGCTCATCGTTGTGGTTGCTAAAGTGCCAAGCCAAGTCGTCCATGTCCATGCTTACTGCGAATGGATAGATGCCCGCCATGGCCCGCAGACCCCGAGGCACTGAATCAAGACTCTGGTAATAACGATCCGTGTCGTTAAACAACTCGTCGGGAAGAACTCGTTGCGCCTCATCCGAAAGAAGACCGACAAGTGCGCCGTCGTCTTCTGTCGATCGGATCGTCTCAATCGTAAGTGCCATTGCGCTTCCATTTACCGACCGAATTTCTGTTTCCCGCCCATGCCCATCGCGCCCATGCCGCCGCGCATCATGTTCCTAGCTAGGCCGCCTTTGCCCATCTGCTTGAACATCTTGGCCATCTGGGCGTACTGGCGCAGGAGATTGTTGACGTCTTGAACTTCTGTGCCACTGCCCTTGGCGATGCGCTTGCGGCGCGAGCCGGAGATGATTTCGTGGTTACGGCGCTCGATGGGTGTCATGGAGTTGATGATCGCCTCCAAGCGCACGAATTGTTTTTCGTCGACTTGCTTGGTGGCTTGCTGGAGGCCGGCGAAGGGGCCGACGGATGGCAGCATCTTCAAAATGCTCTCCATCGAACCCATCTTCTTGATCTGGCGCAACTGGTCGCGGAAGTCTTCGAGAGTGAAGCCATCGCCGAGCAGAGCTTTCTTGGCGAACTCCTCTGACTTTTTGCGGTCGAGCGTGGACTCGGCTTTCTCGATCAGCGACATCATGTCGCCCATGCCGAGGATGCGGCCGACGATGCGATCGGGATGGAAGGGCTCGAAGGCGTCGGGCTTTTCGCCCACGCCGATGAACTTGATGGGCTGGCCAGTGACGTGGCGGATCGAGAGCGCCGCGCCGCCGCGGGCGTCTCCGTCCATCTTGGTGAGGATGACGCCCGTGAGCCCGAGGCGGCGATGAAAATCTTCAGCGGAATTGACCGCGTCCTGGCCAGTCATGGCGTCGGCGATAAACAGGATCTCCGACGGGTTGAGCAGCTTCTTTAGGCGCTCCATCTCCGTCATCAGTTCTTCGTCGATGTGCAGGCGGCCGGCGGTGTCGACGATGAGCGTGTCGCAGCCCATAATGACGGCTTCGCGGCGAGCTTCCTTGGCCAGACGCTCAACAAGAGCCGAGCCCGGCGCTTCACCCTTCAGATCGCCTTCATAGATCCTGGCCTCAATGGATTTGGCCACGACTTTGAGCTGTTCGCGGGCGGCGGGGCGGTAGACGTCGACCGAGACGAGCATGGGCCGGTGTCCGCCCTTCTTGAGCCACGCGGCCAGCTTGCCCGAAGTGGTGGTTTTTCCGGAGCCTTGCAGGCCGGCCATCAGGATTACCGTCGGCGGCTGTGATGAGAATTTGAAGCGGGCGGTGTCTTTGCCCAGCAGTGCGATCAGTTCGTCACGGACGATCTTGATGACCTGCTCGGAAGGCGAGAGCGCGGTGAGCACCTCGGTGCCGACGGCCTTGACGCGGATTTGCTCGATCAGATCGCGGGCGACGTTGAGGTTGACGTCGGCCTCAAGCAGGGCCACGCGGATTTCGCGCAACGCCTCGCCGATGTTTTCTTCCGTAAGCGTGCCTTGGCCGCGGAGGGTCTTGAAGGCGCGCTGAAGTTTATCTGTAAGGTTTTCAAACATAGGCCAGCCTCTAGTGTATTCGATGACGGCATGAGGTGATTCGTTCCGCCCCTACTGGGCGGAGGGATTCTGTCGGCGCACATCCCAGGATTGCGTCCGTTACCGCGGACCCCATCCTGGGCTACTCTCGATCTCTCCCTCCGAGTTTGTGACTTTTTTGAATTTATGCGATTTTTGTGCGCATAAGTTATCTGTTTTCATCACTGATTTTTGCGCGAAAACAAAAAAGTCACAACCTCTCCGGGAGGAAATGCGGGGTTTGCCGGCCACGGCGAGAACGGGCCGGTTCTGTCGACACAACGCGTTCACGCGAAAGCCCGGTCTAATGTTGCTGTCCGCCGGTGCGCGCCAACTGGACGGCAACCAGGCGCACTTCGCTGGTGAAGGGTGTCGGCAAGTTGCGCGAGTAGGTGACGTAGATGGTCTGGCCGCCGTTGGCGTCGTACTCGGAGTGCGCGTGGGCGTCATACACGTTTCCCGAAGCAGGCTGCATGGCGACGAATGCAACGGTCGCCAGCGACCACGGCCCTTCCGGTTTCGGCGCGGTTCGTATCATCACATTTTGCGAGAACGTCGCGCTGAAGATCGCGATGTACTGCTGCAGATAGTTGTTCCAGGCAATGCTGAGGATGCTGTCTCCGACGAAGGCGGGCACCGCTTCGGAAATCTGCGAGGACCAGTTGCCGTTGCCGGCGTAGTAGCTCCATGCGCTGCGGTTGAGCACATTCTCGGGAGCCACCTTGCCCAACCGGCAGCCTTTGTCCGTGCCGCTGGTGGGGATTCCGCAGCCGTAGACGTAGAGCATTTTATTGGCAATGAGCGAGGCGGAGCCGAAGGCCGGCTCATTCTCATTGAACAGCAGGTCGGGATGCGCCGCCACAACGGGCGGGTTGATGGTGGGACGCTGTGGCTGCTGCTGCAGGGTCCGCCATGTGGCGACAGAACTGCCGATGCCTTGGAAATTGAAGTCGCCCGGCTGCGCGGAAAACAGCCCGTAGAAAATAAGCGCGTGACCCGTTGCCGGGTCCACCACCACCGAAGCTGGCCAAAGCGCCCAGCGTGCTCCGCATGGCTGCTCACAGTTATCGCCGTTGTGCGCCGCGTTGAAGGCCTGCTCGGCTGGGGTTTCAGGCAGAAGCATCGTCGGCGCGCCGGCAGAATCGAGAGGCTCCGTGAATCCCGAAATCCCGTCCTTTGCGTCGAGGTCGCTCGTATAAGACCACGAGTCGCTGATCAGCGTAAAGTTTTCCGCGTTTGGCTTGGTCAGAAAGGTGTCTCCGTAAATCCAGACCGAAACTCCCTGAAATAGAGCACTGTAGCCGCCATCGCGTCCCAGGATGTCTGGATTGGTCGGAATCGTTCCCAGATCCGTGGCGCTCACCACCGTGGGCCCGGGGTTGGTTGCAGAGACCTTGTCGCATCCTGAGGTATTGAACCCGGTGCCGAACAAAAGCAGAATGCAGGGCAAGACAAGGAAGCGGCTCCCGGTTGGAAGCGCAATTCGATCAGGATTCCAGCGGAAGCTGTGAAAGCGAAACCACGCCATTGCTCTGCTCCGGCTGCTTTGCAGCGCCCATGGGGCACACTTGTCCCAGATAAAAGGATAGACGCAAGGGCGGCGGAACCGTATGGGACCGCCGGATGAATTCGCAGCTCTGGCAGAGGATAGTGTTCTATTCCGCCGGCGCAATCAGGTATTGCTCGAGCTTCCCGTCCGGGTAAGTATAGGTGGTTAGCGTCAGGCGCTTGCCGGGATAGACGATACGGAAGGAGCGGAAGGTCATGCCGCCGCGGAGTTCGGTCCTGGTCTGGTGGAAGCTGAGCGGCTCACCGAGCGGCGCAAGGCTTGACTGGAAGTCGGAAAGGGCTTCCGGTGTGAAGTAGTCGCTGAGGTTGGGGGCGAGCAAGGTTCGGTCGATGCGTCCCAGTTGCAGGCCGTGATAAATGTCGATGGCCTGCTGCTCGGGCGCGGCCAAGGGAGCGTTGAGAATGGCGGGTGCGGCGAGGCCAGTGATCACGGAGGCTGCGCCGACTGCGTCCTGGTTGGTGAGCACGACTACGGCCACGCCGTCGTCGACCAGGACCTCGTTGTCGGAAACGAAGCCGGAGACTTCTCCGCCATGTTCAATGGACCGGTGGCCGTCGCGGTCCCTTACCTCAACGCCGAGCCCGTAGTGGGTGCCCTTACCATCTTTCAGCTTGACCTCGGTGAACATCTGTTTGTAGCTCTCCGGCTTGAGGATGGTCTCGGCAATCAGGCTTTCATCCCAGAGCGCAAGGTCGTGGGCGGTCATGGCGAGTTCGCCGGCGGCAAACATCCAGCCTCGGCCCTCTTTGGGCGCCACGCGCAGCGGGCCAAGGGCATGGCGATAGTAGGCGCTCGCATCAACGGAGGTGAGCTTGGCTTCGTCGGAGTTCCACACAGACTTCATTCCTAGCGGGCGGAAGATGCGGGTGACAAGCATGTCCATCAGCGGTGCTCCGGTAATGGTTTCCACAATGCGGCCAGCAATCACGAAATTCGTGTTGGAGTATTGCCACTGCGTGCCGGGCTCAAAGTCGAGCGGCTTCTTGGCCCATGCATCAATGATCTGCTGCGCGCTTTCCGGCTTCAGCATGGGAGTCATCACGTAGTCCTCGGGCCAGTAGTCCTGGTAGCCGGAGGTGTGGGAGAGGATCTGGCGGATGGTGACCTTATTGCCCTCCGTGAGCCCCGGAATGTATTTGCCCACTGTGTCGTCGAGCGAGAGCTTGCCTTCTTCCTGCAGCATCAGAATCGCGGCGGCAGTGAATTGTTTTGAGATCGACCCGATGGAGTAGCGCATCTCTGGTGTGGCCGCAACGGGAGGCTCGAGGCGCGCGTGTCCGTAGGCGTGCGTGTAGACCAGCTTGCCGTGCTGGACGATGGCGACAGATGCTGAAGGAACGCCAGTCTGCTCCAGCACTTGGGTGGCGATGCGGTCGACGCGGGCTTTGAGGGCTGGGTCGAGGGTATCGACGGACTGCGCGGCCACAGCGAGTGGGAAGGCGGCTGCGAGAGCGATGAGGGCGATTTCTGCGGCGCGGAGTGGGTTAGCGAACATGGGCGAACTGAAAATCCTCTCAAGCGGCATGGTAACTGATTGGATCAGGCTGTGCGAGCAAGGGTTAATACTGTGATGTCGTCATCCTGGCCGAAGGCTTTGGCGGTGTCGGCGATTTCGGCGGCGGAGTCGAGGGTGAGCCGGGCCAGACGGTCGAATCCGAGCAATTCGCCCTTTTCCGAGCGGGCCTCAACAACGCCATCGGAGAGAAGCGTAAGCTGCTCACCCGGGGGCAATTGAAATGTTGACTCGCAATAGGTGGCATCGGCGGCAAGGCCGAGGGGCAGGCCGTTGCTCAGCGCGAGTTCTTTCCCAGCGAGATATGGCGAGATGTGGCCGGCGTTGGCTACGGTGAGTGTGCCGTTTGCGTCGGCTCGCAGCACCAGGCAAGTGGTAAAGCCCCCACCGCTGCGCGCCAGCATGCGCTGATTCATTGCCGCCAGAATTTCACCGGGGCTTTGTGTGTAGTGGGCCAGCGTGCGCACCGTGCCCACCAGCAGGGACACAGTCATGGCAGCGGGCATTCCCTTGCCGCTCACGTCGCCGATGACTGCCAGAACCCCGCCGTTTCTGGTGCTGAGAATCTGAAAGAAATCACCGCCCACCTGGCCTGCGGGCTTGTAGACGCTGAGAATCGCGAAACCGGGGATGGTGGGAACATCTTCGGGGATGAGAACCTGCTGGACGGTGCGAGCCGCTTCCAATTCGGCGGCTGAAAGCGCATGGCGGCGGGCGATGCCGACCGTGCGCAGGACGAGGAAAATGAGGATGGCGATGCGGAAGATGAAGTCGGAGATGGCGCCAAGAGGAAGCTCGTAGCTGCCCGCATGGAAGTTTGGCGGCGAATGGAGGGTGCGCGTCATTCCGATATAGAAGACGAGGAAGCTCAAAAATGACCAGTAACGGTAAAAGCCTTCCAAAAGGACAGCAGGCAACAGGATGCGAGCTTCGAAATTGCCGGCGCGCCATGCAGCGACAAGCAGAGTGATGAGCACGACGCTGACAACGAGGATGGGTGTGTAGAAGGCCGCGAAGCCGAAGTAGTAGAAATGAGTGATCCCATAGCCGGCCAAAGGGCTGGCGAGAGGGCCTACGACTGTGCCGATCTCAAGGGCAAGCAGCCAGCGCGTGCGAGGCGTCTTGAGAACGAGCCGGACGAACTCAATATAGGTATAGTTGGAAGCGCCGAAGAATGCGTATTGGATCCAGGAATGCACCGGGGTTCGACCAGCAGAAACGCCCCAGGCATCGATAAGAAACAGGCAACCGGAAACCAGAAGATAGACTGCGGCGGCCAGATATTCCTTCTGGTCACGCAGTGTGAGGTATAGGGCCAGTGCGACCAGGGCGATGAGGAAGCTGAGCGTGGCGAGGATGAAGTAGTGCCCGGCGCGGTGGGCGAGATTGTAGCTGATGTCGCGGGCTGCGGCGTCGGCACTGAGCAGGTAGATGCCGGATGCTGGGGGAAGAGGCGTAGATGTCCCCGCTCCCTGGTCTCCGCTCGGGTTAATGGCGAATCGGATGGCAAGGACGAGATCGCCGCTGGAGCCTAGCAAACCCTGGGGAACAGGGAAAGCAACCAGCCGGAACTGGCTGAAATAGGCCAATCCTTGCATGCTGCCGTTGGCGCCGATGCGCTGGCCGTTGGCGTAGAGCTCATAGCTTCCATTGATCCGATCAGTAGCTATCGTGAGATTGTGCGCGCCGGGGCCGAGATGGATATGAAGGCGATACCAGCCCCATCGAATGTCGCGGATCCCATAATCGAGAAGCTCTTTCTGTGTTGAGATCGCCTTCCAGCCGCTGTCGTCGAGCGTCGGCGAGGCGTAGGCCGGGTCGTCGCCGGGTGCAAAAAGCCAGTCGGGGCCCAGGGTGACGCGCTCGCCGTATTGGGTAGCGTCGAAGTTTCGTGGGTCAGCGGCGGCTTGGTTCCGTTCAACAGGGCCTGGGTTTCCGCTTCTCTGCGCACCTGCAAACGATGCGCGGACGGCAAGCAGCAGAATTCCAATGGCCAGAAAGTTGCGGGGACGCATGGAGGAAACTATATCGCAGAGGTGGTGCGGTAGTCTGGAAGCAAAGGGCTGATCTTTCATCTCTGCAAATCGGAGACTTGATCAGCCCGACTGAATCGAAACAAAGAGCCCGGTAGTTCAGGAAGAGACCACATGCCGACAGATACGACAATGGAAAAACTGGTTGCCGGGCACAGGAAATTTCTGAAGGACGCGTTTCCTCTGCGCCAGGGTCAGTTCTACCTGCTGGCCGAGTGGCAACGGCCTGAGGTGCTGTTTGTCACCTGCGCCGACTCGCGCGTCGTGCCCGATCTCATTCTGCAGACGCAGCCCGGCGATCTGTTTATCTGCCGCAATATTGGCAATGTCATTCCGCTTCCCGGCGAGCCGGCGGGCGGAGTCTCGGCAACCATCCAATATGCGGTGGAAGTTCTACGCGTGAAAGAGGTCATCGTCTGCGGCCACTCCGACTGCGGAACCATCCGCGCGCTCATGCATCCCGATAAGCTCGCAGGCCTGGACAGCGTGAAAGACTGGCTGCAGCATGTGGAGCCGGCATGGAAGCACCTAACCGAAGCGGAGCGCACCGGCGAAGGGCCGACGCTGCACAGCGCATTGACCCACGCCAATATATTGGTCCAACTCGAAAACCTGAAGACCCACGCCTACATCCAACGCGCCATAGCCGAGGAGCGGCTGCGTGTCCATGGCTGGTTCTACGACATTTTGAGCGGACGGATCGAGCAGTACGACGAAAGCTCGAGGAAGTTTGTGGCGTTGGCGATGTAGGGTGATAGAGAAGCCAGCGGCGAATGCGTCGTGCGCACTCTGCTCAATGCATCCCAGTCGGCGGTTTCGCATTCTTCTTCGGCTTTCCAAACAGCCAGGACGCCGGCGCGCAAAAGAAAGCCAGCACAGCCGTCAAGCGGAGTACATCCACGTAGGCCAGCAGCGTCGATTGCTGCTCCATGAGGCCGTAGAGCATTCCGAAGGAGCCGGCGCGCGGCTGAGCGGGATTGGGCAGGTGACGTAGGATGGTTGATAAATCCGGTATGAAATTGATTGAGGTCCCTTTCATGCGGCTTGTTGTTATATTCGCGTTGAGCGCGGCTGCGGGCTGTTTGACGGTTTCAATGCCGATCATGGCCGGCAAGCCCGACGAGGCCAAGTTTCCGCTGCGAGTGCACATCATGCAATTCGCAGCGCAACCGAGCCATAGCCGAGACCCTAAGGGTCTTTCCGACCCGCCGCCGTATGCCAACGGAATGGGGCTGGCGGACCTGTTTGAAGATGGCGAGCCGCGAGGGTTTCAGTTCACCTATAGCTGCACGGCTACGATGCAGGCTTCAGGCGCTTACAGCACCTTCCCGGCGCGATGGAAAAGGAAGGATAAAACGCTGGAGATTCTGCTGCCGCAAGCCGGCAAGCCGTGGAACTCGGAATCCTGCGATTTGAAAGCCGAGGTGCAGGACGGCCTGGTTTATTACTGGAAGAACGGGTCTCTGGCTGAGGAAGCGGCCGCGGTGCTGAAGGCCTGGATGGAGAAGCACCAATACGACCCGGAGAATGGCAAGGAAGAGCCGGTGCTGGCGGCCGGCGAATCGGCTACGAGCGACCCGCAGCTTGCTGGGCCAGACTAGAAAGGTTGCAAAGGCCGCCGATAAATGACTCATAGATAAGGTATTTCCTCTTTGGTTTACTCCTGAAGCTGGGTTCCAGGCACGGGAGCGGATGGTTTATGGGCATACAATCAAATAAATTTGACACTAAGTCACTCAATCATGCATCTTATTAGGGTCAGTATTTTATGGAACAGGCAGGATAGCCAACATGGGAAAAATCATTGGAATTGACCTTGGCACGACCAACTCGTGCGTAGCGGTCTTGGAGGGCGGAGAGCCCAAAGTCATTGCGAATGAGGAGGGTGCGCGCACCACACCCTCGATCGTTGCCTTCTCGAAGAGCGGCGAGCGGCTGGTAGGCCAGGTCGCCAAGCGGCAGGCCATTACTAACCCGGAGAACACCATCTTCTCCATCAAGCGGTTTATGGGCCGGCGCTACAACGAAGTTACCGACGAAATGAAGATGGTGCCCTACAAGGTGGTCCAGCAGGGCGACCACATTGCCGTCATTGCGCAGGGCAAGGAATACACGCCGCCGGAGATTTCGGCGATGATCCTGCAGAAGTTGAAGAAGTCCGCCGAAGCCTATCTGGGCGAGACAGTGACCGAGGCGGTCATCACCGTTCCGGCCTACTTCAACGACGCGCAGCGTCAGGCCACCAAGGACGCGGGCAAGATTGCCGGCCTTGATGTGAAGCGCATTGTCAACGAGCCCACCGCGGCCGCGCTGGCCTACGGTCTCGACAAGAAAAAGGACGAGACCATCGCGGTTTATGACTTCGGCGGCGGCACCTTCGATATTTCCATTCTGGAGGTGGGCGAAGGCGTTATCGAAGTCAAATCCACCAACGGCGACACGCACCTGGGCGGCGACAATCTCGACCAGCGCATTGTCGAGTGGCTGATTGCGGAGTTCAAGCAGGAGCAAGGGCTTGATCTCGCCTCAAAGGGCAATGAGATGGCACTGCAGCGCCTGAAAGACGCAGCGGAAAAGGCCAAGATCGAGCTCTCGACCACCGTCGAGACCGAGATCAATCTGCCATTCGTCACTGCGGATGCAACCGGCCCCAAGCACCTGGTCCGCAAGCTCACCCGCGCCAAGCTCGAGCAGCTTGTCGGAGACCTGATCGACCGGTCTATCGAGCCCTGCAAGAAGGCGCTCGCGGATGCCGGCATCGGCGTCGACAAGATTGACGAAGTGGTCCTGGTCGGCGGCCAGACGCGCATGCCGAAGATCCAGGAACTGGTGAAGAAACTGTTCGGACGTGAGCCGCATCGTGGCGTAAATCCGGATGAGGTTGTGGCCGTAGGCGCTGCCGTGCAGGCAGGCGTTCTGGCCGGCGAGGTCAAGGACCTGTTGCTGCTCGACGTGACGCCTCTTACCCTGGCGATCGAAACGCTGGGCGGCGTGGCTACGCAGATGATTCCGCGCAACACGACGATCCCGACCAAGAAGACGGAGACGTTTTCGACAGCAGCCGATTCGCAGACCGAAGTCGAGGTGCATGTGCTGCAGGGCGAGCGTCCGCTGGCCGCGCAGAACCGCACGCTCGGCAAGTTCAAGCTGGCGGGCATTCCTCCCGCGCCGCGTGGAGTTCCGCAGATCGAGGTCACATTCGACATCGACGCCAACGGCATTCTCAACGTGACGGCCAAGGACACAGCCACCGGCAAAGACACGCGCATCCAGATCACGTCGAGCTCCGGCCTGAGCAAGGAAGAGGTCGAGAAGATGGCCAAGGAAGCCGAAGCGCACTCGGCCGAGGACAAGGAGAAGCGCGAAGAGATTGAGGCGCGCAACTCGCTCGATGGCCTGGTCTACAACATCGAAAAGATGCTGAAAGACAACAACGACAAGATTCAGGGTCCGGAGAGGTCCGAAGTCGAGTCCGTCCTCGCCGACTCCAAGGGAGTGCTCGCCGGCACACCGAGCTCCAGTGAGCTGAAGGCCGCCCACGAGAAGCTGACCGCTGCCAGCCACAAACTGGCGGAGGTGCTCTACAAGGCGAATGCAGCGTCAGCCACGCAAGGTGGTCCCGGCGCCGCAGGTCCCGAGCAGCCCGCCGAGCAGAAGAAAGACGAAGGCGTAATCGACGCCGAGTACGTAGACGTCGAAGACAAAAAGTAGGACTGGCCGTCCAGGCAGCCCCGCCGTTCCGGCGGAAAGCATGGGGTGGGTGATCGAAAATCGCCCACCCCAACCTATTTACCCCGCAACTTTGTCATCCTGAGCGAAGCGCAGCGGAGTCGAAGGATCTGCGGTTGATTCGAAACGCTGGAATGATACTCGGAGACGAACCCCTTGAACCAATTCAACGGCGAACTCGCGGCGCTGAGGCATCAAAGGGAGATGAAGCCCTAGATGAATCACCGGGGGTGGACGTGGTGCTGGACGCCACTGTCAAACTTGCCGAAAAGGTTGGATTGCCTCCATTTTTGGACCTGTTCAGGAGGGCTCTCAAGCTTGGCCAACCGTCGGTTGAGAAGATGGTCGACGACCTTGAGTCTGCTGCCTATGAAGAGATTCGGAGGATTTGGGAACACCTAGAAGGTCAAGTAGAGCGTCAAAAAGAATTTGAAACGCGGCTCAACAGCCACGAAGCACAAGTGGCCTATCTGAGCGCGTGCTTCCACGGTCTTCGTACATCGGACCCTCAGAAGCATTCGCGTTTGGCCTTCCTGACGATCAATTGCATCTTCATGGACGATCTCAAGCCTGAAACCCTTGATAACATGATGCGGGCGGCGGTCGAACTGAAGGATGCAGACATTGTTCTGCTAGAAAGGATTTACAAAATCCAAGTTCATATTATCCGCGAAGTCACTGGCACCGACAACGACCGGCTGCATCGAATCGTAACTGATTGGACCGCAAGAACAAAGCTGAGAATTGAGAATGGCGGAATTGAACTTGGCAGCTGCAGAGGCTCGCTAGCCCGACTTCAAGCTCAGGCATTTATCCAACTGAGAACGCCCGGATTCGACGCTGGCGCAGAAATCGCCGTGTTATTGGAGGACGGAGCAAAGTTCTACGAGCGCCTGCAGGAAATCGCGATCCAACAATGAGGTGGAGGCAGTTATCATGAGCAAAGTAGGTCAAAGCGTGATCCGTGGGCTTGAACAAGCTCTTGCCTTTGCAAATGGGGCCGCGAAGAAAGGCACATGCGTTGTTCACATCCCGCCGGAGATCGATGTGAAGGCAATTCGCGGCAGACTCGGGCCGACACAGCAGCAGTTCGCCGTCCGCTTCGGTTTCAGCGTCAACACATTGCGCCACTGGGAGCAAGGCAGACGCGTCCCCGAAGGCCCCACGCGTGCTTACCTGCTGGTGATTGATCGCGAGCCGAAAGCCGTCGAGAAGGCGCTGCGCATCGCTTGAGTCCGGCAGCCATTAGATGCATCTAATCTGGGCCGTTCCCGAGGAAGTTTCGGCAAGCCTGGTGGAGATCATGAAGCGGAGAGCACGGCGAATCCCGTAGGATGAAGTGAGTTAAGAAAACACACATGCCAACAACACAAAACAAGGACTATTACGCAACGCTAGGCGTCAAGAAGACCGCGACTTCGGACGACATTCGCAAGGCGTTCCGCAAGCTGGCGCGGCGCTATCACCCGGACGTGAATCCGGGGGATAAGAAGGCTGAGGAGAAGTTCAAGGAGATCTCCGAGGCCAACGACGTGCTCAGCGACGAGAAGAAGCGCAAGGTGTACGACCAGGTGGGGTTCTACTCCGACCAGATCGACCCGGCGCAGGCCGAGGCGTATGCGCGCCAACAGTCACAAGGCGGCCAGCCTCCCGTGGACTTCGGCGGCTTCGACTTTTCCGGCTTTCAGGGCGCAGGCAGTCCGCAGCAGGGCGCGGGCTCGCAGTCCTGGGGGAGCTTCAAAGACATCTTCTCCGGAATTTTTTCCGGCGCGCAGCAGCCGCAGCGTCCGCGTGGCCCGCAGCCTGGAACGGATCTTGAGTACCAGGCCACGGTGGATTTCTGGACGGCCATTCGCGGCGGCCAGGCGCGCATTCAGATCAACCGGCAGGAGGCGTGTCCCACCTGCCACGGCCACGCCAGCACTGGCGGCCCGATGCAGTGTCCGGAGTGCAACGGCACCGGCCAGGTGACGCAGATGGGCGGGCGCATGAAGTTCAACATTCCCTGCCCGGGCTGCAACGGGACCGGACGAACTAACAACGAGTGCGCGACGTGCCATGGTGAGGGTGTTGTGAGCCGCACAGAGACGGTGGATTTCCGCATCAAGGCGGGAACGCGGGATGGCCAGCGCATCCGGCTGCAGGGCAAGGGCAACGCGGGCCTCAATGGTGGCGCCCCGGGGGATCTATTTCTCATCGTCCGCACCGGCACGAATCCGGTCTTTACGCGCGTCGGCGATGACATTCATATCACTGTCCCGGTCACCGTTGCGGAAGCCTCACTGGGTGCCAAGGTTGACGTGCCCACCATCGATGGCCGCGCACAATTGAAGATCCCGCCCGGCACGCAGGGCGGGCAGAAGCTGCGCATGCGCGAGCGAGGTGTCGAAAATGCGCAGCACGCAGGACAGCGCGGCGATGAGATTGTGACCGTAGATGTAGTCATCCCCACGCTCAACGACGAGCGCAGCCGCGAAATCATGCGCGAGCTGGCCAAGCTCAACAACCAGGACCCGCGCGTGGCGCTGTTTGACAAGCTGTAAAAGGCAGGGAATAGGGAATAGGGAATAGGGAATAGGGAACGGAATGGCTGCGAAGAGAAAATCGAAAGGCGCGTACATGATCTCGGCCGTCGCCGAGATGTACGAGATTCATCCGCAGACGCTGCGCCTCTATGAGCGCGAGGGGTTGCTCAAGCCGTCGCGCACTGAAGGCAACACGCGTCTCTACACCGATGAAGATCTGGAGCGCCTGGAGTTCATCCTCAACCTGGCGCGCGATCTGGGCGTGAACATCGCTGGCATCGGCATCATCTTGCAGATGCGCGAGCGCATGGAAGAGATGAACCGCCAGATGCAGAGCTTCGTCGAGTACGTGCGCACGGAGATGCTGACCCGCTTCCAGCAGAATGCGCCAGGGGCTGCGGGGGCCATCGTACCCATTCGCCGGCCGACCGTGGTTGCGAAATCCGCAGCGCAGCGCAAGCCGTAAGCGATCCTGATCGTTGACTGTATTCTTAATCCTGCATGTTGTACGCGCTTCTAGCCTTGGCCGCGCTCGGCCTCCTCACCTCCACGGGCTTCGCCGCCATGGTGGTTGCCGCGGTGCCGGCCTATCTGAGAGAGCGACGCGCGGCCCTTGGCCAAATGCAGGCCCTCCCGGGCTTCACCCCACCCCTCACGCTCCTCAAGCCTTTGCATGGAGCCGAGACAGGCCTTGAAGCTGACCTCGAAACGTTCTTCCGCCAGGATTATCCTCTCTACGAGATTCTTTTCTGCGCGCGATCGGGTGAGGACGCCGGCCTTGAAACAGCGCGGCTCGTTGCAGCGCGCCATCCTCACGTCCAGGCCAAGTTTCTCTCCACTGGCGAGCCGAATTACATCAACGCCAAAGTAGCCTCCATGGAACTCATGGAAGCCGCCGCCTCTTACGAAATCCTCGTCATCAGTGACAGTGACGTCCGCGTGACACCGGATTACCTGCGCGCGGTCGCCCTGCCCTTTGCCGACCCCCGCGTTGGCGCCATTACCTGTCCCTATCGCGGAGTCGCGGTCGAAGGCGGGTTGTGGGCGCGATTGGAGGCCGTCGGGATGAGCGTGGAGATGACTGCGGGCGTCCTTGCCGCCCGGATGATGGAGGGGATGCAATTCGTGCTAGGACCGACCATGGTCTTTCGCCGTGCGACGGTCCGAAAAATCGGCGGATTCAAAGTCACAGCCGACTACTGCGCCGACGATTTTGTTCTGGGAAACGAGACATACAAACTGGGCGAGAAGGTGGTGCTGAGTCACCACGCCATCGACCACATGGTCATCAACTCTGACTTCGTTGACTCCATGAAGCACCAAGTCCGGTGGATGAAGTCGACCAGGTTCTCGCGGCCTGTGGGACACCTCGGCACCGCGCTCACTTTCAGTGTTCCCTACGGCATCCTCGCCCTCGCCGCGGCGGCCGCGCTTGGCCACCCTTACTGGGGCATCGCTCTCTTCGCCTGGAGCATCGTCACGCGGCTCGTTCTCTCGCTCGCCGTTGGACGCGCCGTGGTCGGCGATCAAAGGTGGTTTGCTTCCCTCGTCCTCTATCCGATTCGCGATCTGATGGGTTTCTGCTTCTGGGTCGCCAGCTACTGGGGCAAAAAGGTCCTTTGGCGCGGTCGCGTCTTCGAACTTCTGCCCGGTGGGAAGATGCGGGCGCCGCAGTAGGTTGCTTCGCCTATTTGAGCGGCCGGTCCGTCCACAGCGCTTTGTCAGCCAGGTTCTGCACCGGGTAAAGGCGTCCAGCCAGGAGGCTTTCGGCTTTGTTCTGGTTCAGGTCTTGGGCGAAGAGCCACTTGCGCTCGCCCGTCCCCCATTCCTTTGACAGCCGGTCTTCCGAGAAGAAAATGTCGGGCGCGTCGGGATAGCAGGAGCCCCACAGCAGCGGCGTGCCCTCTCCATGCTGGCCGCAGCGCGGCAGCACCAGGTCCGCCGGCCTGCCGTGGAAGAAGTTATGCGTGTAGAAAACCACCGAAGACGCATCCGACTGCTCGCCGTAAATGATGAACGTGTCCGCTGGCGTGCCTTTCGCGATGATCGTATCCGCGAAGGGCTTCGAGCTGAGCATTGGAGCAAAACGAGCGAATGCGATATGTGCGGCGATGAGAAAAACAGTCATCGTCAGCGCGACGCTGACAGTGGAGGCCAGATGTTTCCCTCGCACCCGCAGCAGCCAGCCAAGCGCCGGCCCGATGAGCAGGACAATCGCAGCGATCACGGCGGGCAGACGCAGCGCGGCGAACGAAGGCCCGGTAAGGTCGAAGAAGTGGGACATGGAGAGCGTGTAGTCGCCTACCGCGCGATGAGCCAGCAGCGTACCGATGTCAGAGACATAGGGCAGGCGCCGCGAATCCCACAGACCCCAGACCAACGCCACCGCGGAAAGCACACCGATGACGGCGAAGCCAGCCTGCGCGCCGGTGAGCCACGCAGTCGACAGCAACGGGTTTCGGCTGCCAGGGCCGCCGTCCGCGCTCCCATCCAAACCACGCTTTTCTTCAACGCCGGCCAGCACCGCCGCAATCAGGATGAATAACGGAGGCCAGACTGGAAACGTGTAGTACTCCTGATTCGAAGAGATGGAGAAAAACAGCAGCGTCCATGCTGAGAAGATTGAAAGCAGCCACACCGTGCGCACGCGAAACTTCAGACCGATCACGTAGCTGGCAACGTCTTCGCGGTTGGCGTGGTCGAGATAGAAGTCGACCGTTTGGCCGGCGTCATGGCGCAGGTGCTTGAGCCAGTGGTGGCGCGTCTTCCACGCGATGGCCGCCAGCGCCGGCAGAAACAGGCTCCAGGGAAACAGCCAGACCAGATGTAGCAGCCAGTACGCAGCAAACGGCAGCTTGTTGTAGTCGTGCGGATAGCGCAGGCTGAAGAAGCGCAGGAAGTGTTCATTCACGAAATAAAAGTAGAAGAACCCATGCACATTTCCAATCGTCGGATGGTTGCCCACGGCGTGCCCCTGGTCAGGATTGGCCAGCCCGCAAAGGATGTGCCACGGCGCAGCGATGGCCAGATAGAGCAACGTGCCTGTTAAAAGCCTGAGCTTGCGCCAGCGCCGCCACTGCCCGGTAAGAATCAGGTAAGGCACAGCCGCACCGATGAAGAAGACCGGAGCAATCAGTCCCTTGGTCAGCGTAGCCAGCGCCACGCCGGCATACGCCCAGTAGAAACGGTTGGGACGGCCGAATTCGAGCCCTGTAATCAGCCCATAAAGCGCAATGAGCAGGAAAAGGCTCAGATACGACTCGGGAATGATGAACCGCGTATAGAGAAACGGCCCAATCGAGGTGAGCACTCCCAGGCCCGCATAGAGCCCAGCCCGCGTGCCCCACGCCCGGCTCGCCCACAGCCACGAGAGCCACGTCAGGCCGAGCATCGCCAGCGTGTTGGGCAGATGCGTTGCAAAAGTGTTTTCGCCGAAGATTTTGTAACTGACCGCAACCAGCCAATAAGGCAGCGGAGGCTTCTCGATGTAGCGGATTCCGTCGATCTGGCAGGTGATCCAGTTGCCGCTGTCCACGATGTGCTGCGCAGCCTGGGCGTGCGAGGCGTCCACATCGTCGAGAAGCGGCGGAGAAAACAGCGAACAAACTTGCACTGCAATAAAGATCACGCCAAACAATAGCCAGGCAGCCAGCGCGGAGGGGGTTTGCGAGGGACGATGGTGCGTCGAATCGGTGCTTAAAGAAGAAGAAAAGGCCATTGAATCAAGGATAACAGCCGGAATTCCTCAGTGGCCCCGAGGCATCCAACCGAAGCTGGGTGCCCCATCTTTGGCGCAGTTTCGTCGCGCCAAGGGTGGGATATCTCGGACTCCCCTGGTGGTCCCCGCTGTCCGAGTCGGGAACGCAGCCCGGCCGCGATGCGTATTTCCCGATACATGAAGCATGCACGCATCTTCCTCCGCTGCACACTGGCTCTCGTCGTAGCCTGGGTTGTCCTCACTGTCGCGATTGGCATCTTCGCGGGGGAGATGGCGCTGCATCCCGGCCGTCGGGTCGAGGGACCTGCGGAAGAACGACTGGCCCAGTCCGTTGCGGCGCGCAACCACGCGGATTTTGCGGACATTTCAATCGCCGCGGCGGACGGAGCAACGCTACACGGCTGGAGCATTCGGCCTTGGCGTGGCAATGGCGATGCGGTGATTCTGCTTCATGGACACACAGACAATCGATCTGGAATGTTGGGCAATGCAGAACTCTTCCTGCGGCATGGGTACGCGGTTCTGCTGCCCGATGCGCGAGCTCACGGCCTGAGCGGCGGCGAAATCGCAACCTATGGAGTGAAGGAAGCCGACGACGTTCGCCGATGGTTTGATTGGGTCAAACGCACCGAAGCTCCGCGATGCATTGACGGGCTGGGCGAATCGATGGGCGCGGGACAGTTGCTCGCATCTCTCAAGACAACGCCGGGATTCTGCGCGGTGGTGGCGGAGTCGCCGTTCGCAAGCTTTCGTGAGGCATCCTATGACAGACTGGGAGAGAAGTTGCACGCTGGCGCATGGGTGGGACGGACACTGCTGCGGCCTGCGGTAGAGAGCGGATTTCTCTACGCGCGATGGAAGTACGGCGTGGACTTCGAGCAGGCATCGCCGGAAGATGCGGTGGCCGCAAGCAGCGTCCCCGTTCTGCTGATCCACGGCAAGAAAGATACCAATCTTCCTCCTCGGCACTCGGAAATGATTTTGGCGCGCAGCTCATTGCGCGGCTCCGCGGTGGTTTTGTGGGAGCCGGCGGAAGCAGGACACTGCGGCGCAGCAGGTGCAGAGCCTGCGGAGTATGAGCGGCGGGTAATCGCGTGGTTTCAATTGCACGATCGCCCATAGATCCTTGAGCCGATCGAGTTGCGCCTTGGACGGAGAACGAAAGCGTCGGGTATCGCGGTGAGAAGCCAGCCTCTGCCGCCTCGGCAGGGGTGGTCGTGTATCTTGGCCGCAGGGACCCAATTCCCTCCGCCTGGAGAACTCTCCCGAAGCCCATGCCAACCTTCGCCGCTGTCGACATCGGATCAAACTCATGCCGTCTGAAGATTGCCAAGGTAGTCGCGCACCAGTTGCGCACTCTGCATGAGGATCGCGAGGTGACCCGCCTGGGCGGCGGCGTCTTTGAGTCAGGCCTGGTATCGCCGGAAGCTATGGCCAACACCATCCAGGCGCTGAAGCGGTTTCAGCGGGCGGTGCAGACGCACGGAGTTGACCAGATCCGCGTGGTGGCAACTTCGGCTATGCGCGATGCGCGCAACGGCGCAGCGTTTCAGGCGTGGGTGAAGGCGGAAACCGGCTGGACGATGGAGATCATCTCCGGACTGGAAGAGGGCCGGCTGATTCACCTCGGGCTGATGGCTGCGGCAGGATCCTCCGCCGGGGGAGCAGCGGCAGGTCCGCGCCTGGGTGGACGAGTGCTGCTGGTAGACCTGGGCGGGGGAAGTTGCGAGATTACGTTTTCAGAAAAGAAGCGCATCAAGGAGACCATCAGCATTCCGCTCGGTGCGGTGCGGCTCACGCAGGGGTTTCTCCTGGACGATCCTCCGCCGGCGCAGGGCCTGGCACGGATGCGGCAGTGGATTCAGCGGGAGTTGCGGCGGGCGCACAGAAAGATCAAGCCGGCGGGTGTGTCGTGGATGATTGGGACTTCAGGAACCGCCGCGGCACTTAGCGACGCGTGCGTGCCTGGAAGCAAGCCGGCGAGTCAGCGAGTCAGCAAGTCAGCGAAGAAGCGAGCGAGCAAGTTAGAAGGTCAGCGGGTTGGTGCGATGACGGCGGGGCCGATTGTCGCGGGGATGGCGGCGACGAAGGATGTGCGCAGGCTGGCCACAAAGCTGGCCAGGATGACGATCGAGGAGCGTGCCGCGGTGGAGGGCATTGGGCCACGCCGCGCGGAGATCATCGTTGCCGGCGCAGAAGTATTTGCGGAGTTGCTGGAGAGCTTTGGTCTGCCTGGTTTTCGTTACTCGCCGCTAGGGCTGAAGGATGGAATTCTGGCGCAGATGCTGGCCGAGCAGGATGCGCGGGCCAGGGCGCATCGCGAGTTCGAGCACGAGCGCTGGCAGAGTGTGCTGTCCACGGCGCGGCGCTACGGGGTCGATCCCAAACAGGCAGATGCGGTGCGGGCGCACGCCGTGCAGCTCTTCCGCGATTTGAAGGCGCTTCACGAGTTGCCGGCCGAGTATGAGAGTTGGCTGGCGGCCGCCGCAGTGTTGCGCGATACGGGCAAGTTCATCAACCACCAGGGACACCACAGGCATACGCAGTACATTGTGTCGAGTTCCGAAATATACGGATATACGCAGGTGCAGCGCACCATCGTATCCGCCGTTGCGCGCTATCTGGGCAAGAGCGAACCGCAGCCGGGAGACCGGGCTCTGCGAAACATCCCAACAGACGAGCACAGGCATGTGCACCGGGCAGTGGTGTTGCTGCGGCTTGCGGTGGCGCTTAACCAGGACCGCGCCAGCGATGTGCTGCGGGTGCGGGCCAAGGTTTATCCCAAGCGGGTTTACCTGGAAGTGGAGCCCGGGCGCACCGGCGCCGAACTCGAGCTCTGGTCGCTGCGCAAGGAGGCGGGCTACTTCCGCGAAGTCTTTGGCCGGGAACTCTTCGCCACGCTGGCATAAAGCGAGCGCGCCATGCGGGGATCGATTAGCCAGCGCAAAAGCGGCGGATGCCGATCCATGTCAACGCGGGCAATGGAGGCCTTGCGCATGCGGATTGCGGCGCCACCATTGCCGGTGATCATGCGCCCCAGAAACTGAAAGAGGTTGGGATTGTGACCCACCACCAGCACGCCTTCGCGGTCCGCATATTTGGCAAGCATTTGCTGGAAAGCCGCATAGTCCGCGTTGAGGCCGAGAGCCGGGCTGATCTCGACTTTGCCATCGTAGCCCAATTCCGTGCCCACAAATTGAGCAGTCTGCAGCGCTCGCTTGAGAGGGCTGGAGACAATCACATCGATCTGCACTTTGAAGGCCGAGAGGACGCGCGCCATCAGCATGCACTGCTCTTTGCCTTCCTTGATGAGAGCTCTTTTGGCGTCGAGCGATGGGTTGTCGCGCCGCAGCCCTGCGTTGGCGTGGCGCATGAGGTAAAGGTTCATAGAGGTTGATTCGGGACGGCGGGGATTCCGGTTTCTTCCGCTCCTTTATTCACTTCGTAAGCGCTCCTGGAGCAACGATGTTAACACGTTTGTAACAATTTGTAACGACTGGGTCAGAGGGGCGGGCAGTTTGGAGTGACGGCAAGATCGAGGGCTGTCGAGGACCACATCTCGGCTATGAGCAGACCTCCCAAGCGTGAACGGCGCTCCCGCAAGATAAACCCGGCGCAGCGCAGCGCGGCTTGGTGATCGGGCAGAGTGCGGACAGCGAGTCCGGTTACCAGGCCAAACGAAAGGTACAGGGTTGCAATCAGCGGCCGGGCAATCAGGCGGCCACCCCATCCGGGCGGAATGGCGAACTCGGAGACCACCCAGAGAGCAGAGCCGGAGACGCCGGAGCGGAGCCTTCTAGCCAGGGTGCCAACCTCGGAGGTGGTGAGGCAATCAAGGAAAAAGTGGGTCGCAATCAGTTCGTACGGTGGGGCCATGATAGGAGCGGGAGGCTCCCAGTTTCGAACGTCGGCCAGATAAACCTGGACGCGTTCGGCATGGGGTCCGGCGCGGCGCAGAAGTGCGTCCAGCATGGCGGCGCTTGCATCAACGGCGTCAATGCGGACAAGGGGGTTGGCTTCGAGCAGGCGCGCGGAGAAGCGGCCGTCGCCGTCGCCCAGAACCAGGGCCTGGCGGATTTGGGCGAGTTGGGGGAGGAAGGTGTGGCGCGTGAGCGCCAGCGAGGGGCCGAAGCTGAAGAACTCCATCCAGCGATAGAGGCGGGCAATACGGTTGAAGTTCGGTGGCTGATTCATCTGAGAATCAGCGCAAGCGGTGTTAGAAGAACCAGGTCGGCCGCGGCTCTCAGGGCAAGGGGGGTAAGGCGCGCTCTGACAAGGTCGAGCAAACTCAATAGCAAGGAACTCACGGCGGCCGCAAACACCAGTGCCGCGGCTCTTGGTTGAGCCGGAATGAGAATGACTGCGAGCAGCAGCCCGGCGAGAGCGAGAACGCACCCTTGGTGAAAGATTGGACTTCGCTGACCCGAATCGAGGTTCTCCCAACGGTCGATGGCATGGCAATTGAGCCAGGCCAGCAGTGCGAACACGCTGGCAGCGGCTGAAAGCGGTACCAGGCTCTGGCCCGCTCCGGAAGCTCGGCTCAAGGCTGGAAGCACGCAGGCGGCTGTAAAAAGCAGACCCACCAGCAATTCCTTTCTAAAGAACGGAAGAAATCCTGATAACCAGCGCGAGGGCAGTCTTCGCGCGGAATGTACGCGCGTGAAGTAGGCCAGCGCGGCGGCGGCGAGCACCGAGTTTCGCTCCCGTGCGGGCGCGGGCATGAGTGTGAAGACGATGTATCCGCAAGCGCATGCGGCGGCAATTGCCAGAGGGATAAGCAAGCGACGGTGACGATGATGGAACCAATGTCGCTCGCGCAAGCAGTCGAAATTCGCGGCTCGCAGGGCCATGCGCGCATCCAGCAGGCGGTCTGCCACGTAAACAACCCAGGCCGCAAGGGCCAGCAGAACGGGGATCCAAAGAGGCAGGACAACATGCGTGGCCCACGCAAAAGCAAGCGACCAGACCAGGGCGACAGTTGGGGCATCGAGACTGGTCAAGTGCCAGTATCGAATCAAGGCCGGCGCGTCGATCGTGCGAGTTGCTGCACGTATGCTCGTTGGGGAAGCGGGTCGCACCTGCGGATTGGGGAGCGTTTGCGGCACTGAGATTATTTTAGAAGGGCTCGGCCGCGTTGCTCGTTTCTGTGCCCGCGGATTGAATTTGAGTTACTTGTAGCGACAAAAGCAGGTCCTTCGACTCCGCTGAAGAACGCTTCGCTCAGGATGACAGTGTTGTGGCGAGCGCTCAGGATGACGAAGTTGTGGTGAGGAAGGGAGCGCTTCAGCCGGCGGCTTGCTCAACCAGCTTTTTGATCTTGGCGTTGACCGTCTCCGGACTCACAAAGAAAGCGGTATTGAGGCACTGAATCGTCAGCTCACAGGCCTCGGGAGAATAGCTCCAAGAGACTTCGACTCCGAACTGAGAGGCCGTGCCGGAGTTCCCCGTCATATTGATACCCGCCGCGTTGGCTCTCTGGACGAGCGCCGCATATTTCTCCGGTTTGATGTTGGAAAAGACTTGAGGCGCGCTTGGCGGCACAAATTTCTCCTTTCCATCTTCGACGAACCCACCTTTGACGAACCAGGATCAATCAGCCGCGTCCGCGTCCTTGGCAGGCGTCTTCGCGTGTCGCCCCGGCGCTCTTTGAATGGATGCAGCTGGTTTCGGCACACTTGTCTTCGGAATCGCGTCCAGTTCCGCCTTGCCTTCCGCCAACTGCATCAAGAAGTCTTGGCTGCCAAACGGCGTCGCATCCTTTATCACCTTGTTGGCGCGCACATAGGTCCCATCCGGCTGCTGCAACCGCGCCTTCAAGGTGTCGGCCATGTAAGCCGGTAGAATCTCGTCGTGAATGCGGGCCTTTGCCGCCGGATCGCGGACCGGAAACACCACCTCGCAGCGCTCAAACAGGTTGCGCGGCATCCAGTCCGCTGAGCCAAGATAGATTTCGTCAGTCCCGCCGTTGGCGAAGTGGAAAATCCGCGAGTGCTCAAGAAAGCGCCCCACAATCGACCGCACGCGAATGCGATCCGATAGCCCCTTCACACCCGGCCTGAGAATGGAAAGCCCGCGGATGATCAGGTCGATCTCGACGCCCGCCTTTGAAGCCGCGTAGAGAGCCTCGATTACTGAGGGCTCGAGAAGGGCATTCATCTTCCCGACGATGTGCGCCGGCCGGCCGGCCTGGGCGTGCTCCTGCTCGCGGCGAATCAGCCCCAGAAAGCTCTCGGCCATGGTGAGCGGCGCCACCAGCAATGGCCGGTAATCATCAATCTCGGCGTGTGCGGTGAGGTAGTTGAACACCATGTGCACCCGCTCGGTGATCTGCGGATCGCAGGTCAGCAGACTCAGGTCGGTATAGAACCGCGCGGTGCCAGGGTTATAGTTTCCCGTTCCCAGGTGGCAATAGCGCCGCGTCACGCCGTCCTCGTCGTGCCGCACCAGCATGGCCAGCTTGCAATGCGTCTTCAGCCCCACTACTCCATGGAACACCTGCACACCCGCGTCTTCCATGCTGCGCGCCCAGCGAATGTTGGTGGCCTCGTCAAAGCGGGCCATCAACTCCACCACCAGCGTCGCTTCCTTGCTGGCTGCCGCTTCAATCAGCGCCTCGCATATCGGCGAGTCCTGGCTGGTGCGGTAGAGAGTCTGCTTCATCGACAAGACTGCCGGGTCCTTCGCGCCCTCCTGGACGAATTCAACTACCGGGTCATAGGAGTCGTAGGGGTGATGCAGAAGAACATCGTGTTGCCGCAACTCGTCAAAGATATTTGCCGACTTCCGGCTCAAGTGCAGCGGGTGTGGCGCAAACGGCGGAAACTTCAGGTCTGGCCTCGGCACGTCCCCGTAAAGGTACATCACGCGAGAAAGGTTTACAGGCCCATCCCCGCGTAGCACCTGGTCTTCTCCCAGCTCGAAGTTCACCCGCAGCCGTTCCACGATCTCGGGATGGGCGCGCGCTTCAATCTCCAGCCGCACAGCGTCGCCCTTGCGCCGGTTGTGCAGTTCTACACGGATGGTTTCGAGGAGTGAGCGCGCTTCTTCCTCTTCGAAATAAAGATTCGAATTCCGCGTCACGCGAAACGCAGCATGGGCCAGCACTTCGTAGCCGCGGTACATCCCGCCCAGGTTCTGCGCAATCAAGTCCTGCAGCAGCAGGTAATCGAAGTGGCCTTCGGCGGCAGGCAGGCGCACGAAGCGGGGCAGCGCGCGCGGAACCGTGACCACGCCAAGTACCTGCGGACCGGAACTGCGGCGCTTGGCGCGCAACAGAATAGCGAGGCACAGTGCCTTGTTCAGGACGCGGGGAAACGGATGCGCGGGGTCAATGGAAATGGGCGTCAGGAGCGGGTCAACATCCCGCTGGAAGTAGCTCTGGGCAAAGGCGCGCGCCTCGTCGCCCAATTCCTTCCATTCCAACAGCCGGATGTTCTGCTTGCGCAATTCGGGAAGCAACTGCTCATTCCAGCAGCGGTATTGCGCCGCCACAAACTCATGAATATCCGCCGTGAGCACCTCCAGCGACTCTTCAGGCCGCAGGCCATCGTAGCCGGGTTCACGGTAGCCGTCTTCAATGCGCTGCATCAGGCCGGCCTGGCGGATTTCGACGTACTCATCGAGGTTGGAACCGGTGATAGCAAGGAACTTGACCCGTTCAAGCAGGGGATTGGCGGGGTCCTCCGCTTCTTCAAGGACGCGCCGGTTGAACTGCAGCCAGGAATGGTCGCGGCCGTTGAAAAGCTTCTGTTTTGGGGTGGTTCGGGCCATTGTGCGTGTCCAGTTCGCCGTGTTGGCAGTCTACAGCTTTGGGCAGGGAAGCGGAAATGGCGAAGCCGGCCTGTGCCAGGAAAACACCCCTATCAGCCAACTGATACAGGATGGACATTGGCCAGCATGTTAACAGCCGGCAAATACTCGAGGCTTAAATCGGAAATTCAGGAGGGTGCCGGGAGATGGGCGATCCACAGTTCCACAGGTGGAGCGCTTGGTTTCTCTGTTTAGATTGTTTTCCTAAATCTTTTAATAAGAATAGCTTACCGCATTCTTCACGGTTTTACGGTTGTTTTTCGCACGGATTTTTTATTTCGGGATTGATCGGAGGCATCCTGAATTGTCTCGATTTTTACCACAATGTGGTCCGAAAAAAGGGGGGGTGGGGTACGCCGCTTCTATGTTTTCCAGATCATGAATATCAACTTAGCTGCGGCAGACACCAAGGAGCACCCGATAACCGCGATAGTGGCGCCTGACAATATCCCGCAGGGGCTAAAGTGTCTGCGTGAGAACTACACAAGGTACTTGTAATTCACATCTGTTTTAGGCGACAAGATAAGTATGTCGCGATTCAAGGTTTACAGCCCGGAGCAGGCGTATTTGCTGCCGCCGAGCGTGCGGGATGAGTTGGGCGAGAAGCACTTGTGCTTTTTCGTTCGTGGAGTGATTGAGCGGTTGGATATGAGAGTGTTTGAGCACAGCTACAGCATTGAAGGCGGCGAGCTTTACGCTCCGCAGTTGATGCTGGGCGTGTGGCTGTACGCCTATGCGCTGGGCATCACCAGCGCGCGGCAGGTGGAGCGGCGTGTGGTGGAAGATCTTGCGTTTCGCTACCTGGCGGCAGGAGAGCGTTTGGACAACTGGGCTCTGAGCGCGTTCCGGCGCCGCCACGGGCGCGCCTTGAACGACGCGTTTACGCAGGTTCTGGAGTGGGCGCAGCAGCAAGGCATGGTGAAGCTTGGCCGAGTGGCGATCGACTCGACGCGCATCGCGGCCAACGCCAGCAAGGACCGTGTGGACTCGGAGCAGGCGCTGCGCGATACGCGGGCGCAACTTCGCCGCAAGATACGCAGTTGGCAGAAGGAGGCCGACCGCGACGATGCTGAGCCGGGCGGGCTGGAAGTGGCCATTGGGGAGCTGAACAAGTCCCTGGCCCAGATGCCGCGGCGACTTGAGCGTCTGAAGAAGAGCGGCCTGAAAAAGCTGTCGCGCACCGACGAAGATGCGCGTTTCATGCGCCAGCGCGGGGACAAGTTCGTGCTCGGCTATTCGGCGGAAATTACCGTCTCGGACGATCATCTGATCGTGGCTCAGCGGGTGACGCAGAACGTGACCGACAACGGCTCGCTCGTGCCCATGCTGGACCAGGCTGAACAGCGCTGCGGCGCGCCGCCGGGCGCGGCTCTGGCCGACAGCGGCTTCTTCTCGATCGATAACCTCAACCAGATGGAACAGCGCAACATCGACGCTTATGTACCGGACTCCAACATGGCGCGGGCCTTGAACCTGGGTGGGCGCTGCCGCACCCGAGCCTGCGCCCCGGCACACCGCCGCATGCGGGCCAAGTTGCGAAGTCCGGCCGGCGAAGCCGCCTACGCGCGGCGCAAAGCGGTCGTCGAACCGGTATTCGGAGTTCTGAAACAACAACGAGCAATGAGACAATTTCGCACCCGTGGATTGCAAAACGTAAACAACGAATTCACCCTGGCAACACTGGCCTTCAACATCACCAGGCTGCACATCCTGCGCGCCGCCTGAAACAAAACCCCCGCTAACGCTGGGAAAACTCAAAACAAGAACCCCGATGCAAAGGGCCAATACGCGTTCTCACGCAGACACTAAAGCCCATGTGGGTATTGCGGCGCTGGCGGCACGGCTGAAGCCGTGCCCTGACACTTCTTGCCCCTGCGATGAGTTTTTCCGCGGCCTGTAAAGCTTAGGTCCATTTTGGGGTGGGATTCCCTCAGCTTCCAAGTGGCAACCCCGATGGGAGTAAAAAGTTGTGCAGTCCGATAGCTTTTCCGGGACGCTTAACTTCGTACAATAGAGGTATGCGCCGTTGCCTGCAGCTTTTGTTGTTCTTGATTTTGGCATCAGCCGCAATGCGGGCCGATGCCCCTGCATTCGATCTTGCCGGACCCAAAGTAGACATTCATGTCAAGCGGGGAGAGGTCACCCTGCCCATCAGCGAGGTGCCTAACCTGCAGCCGGGAGACAGGCTGTGGGTTCATCCCGACCTGCCGGAAAGCCAATCTGCGCATTTTGTTCTGATTGTCGCCTTCCTGCGGGGAGCCACCAATCCGCCGCCTCCGGAGTGGTTTACGCGGGTGGAGACCTGGAACCACCAGGTGCGGGACGAGGGTGTGTTTGTGACCGTTCCGACGGAGGCGCAGCAAGCGCTGGTGTTTCTGGCTCCGGAGACCGGTGGGGACTTCAGCACCCTGCGCGCTGCGGTTCGCGGGCGGCCGGGGGCGTTTGTACGCGCCACCCAGGACCTGCAAGCCGCCAGCCTGGACCGGATGCGGCTGGAGGCGTACCTGACGGAGGTGAGAGAGACCTCCATGATTGATCCGAAGCTATTGAAGGAACGCGCCGAAAACCTGGCGCGGAGCCTGGGGATCCGGGTGGATCAGCAATGCTTCGACAAGCCCAGCGATCAGCAGGCTCCGTGCCTGGTGCAGCACACGGATGGGCTGGTGCTGGATGACTCGAACACCCAATCGATGGTGACGCAGCTGGCCAATGGAGCGACCGGCGATTTGATGAACCAGTTGAGCTACTCGAATCTGGCCGGAGGGGGAACGTTCAGCCCGTACGTGGGCGCAATCCTGGATACGGCACGGATTCTTTCTTCGCTGCACACGGCGCATTTTCAATACATTCCGGCGCTGGCGCTGCCTACTAAGGACACGCTCAACCTGCGCCTGAATGTGCCGCCGTCGTTTCGCGATCCCAAGTCGGTGGTGGTGGTAGCGCTTCCGCCGGTTGGGCCAGGCAAGCCGCCGCCGCTGCATGCGGTGAATCCCGAGGAGAAATATTGCGCGCAGAAGCCAGGCCTGGTGTTGCCGGCCGAGGGAGCGCCAGTGGTGTTCTCAACGCAACTGGCTTACGACTTGACGCTGCACATCGAGGCCCAGTGGAATGGAAAGGCTTCTCCGGTTGACGTGCCGGTGAAGGCCGATCCGGCAACGGGCGGGCTGATGCCCGTGAATCCGCTGCCTCCGCTTGCAGGCGGGGACTTGACGGCAGTCTTGCGCGGGAAGTGGGGCTTCGACGACTGGGAGGGACCACGCTTTCACCTGCATGCGGCTCAGGCGGGCAAGTGGACGCTGACGAATGGGGATCAATCCGCCCTGGTAGTGGGTCGCGAAGACACGCTTCACCTGGAAGACGACTGCTCTGTGTGCGTGGAGCGGGTGGAGGAACAGCCGGAAACAGGCGGCGCTCAAAAGCTGGCCTGGAAGTCTCCTAAACCGGAGTTGCTGGATGTGGCCGTTCCCCTCAAAGATGCGGCTCCCGGACCGGTGACGCTGGAGGTTTATCAATGGGGGCTGGATCAGCCGGACAAGCTGCCGTTGAAGGCTTATGCCGAGGCCGCAGCACTGGACCGGCTGACGTTGAGCACCGGAGACCAGGTAGCGTCACTCCGCGGCAAGCGGCTTGACGAGGTGGCCAAGGCGGACCTGGAAGGGATCGAGCTGAAACCGGGCAAGCTGCGCCGCGTGGAGGATTTTGACCAACTGGCAATGAATGCGGAAGGCTCCACGGCTAATCTGGACCCCGCAAAGACCTACATGGCCAAGGTGCAGTTAGAGGATGGCCGCGAACTGAAGGTGCCGGTGACGGTGGAACCGCCGAAGCCGCAGGTAACTTTGCTCAACAAGGGCGTGCAGGAAGCGCCCTCCGCGGCGCCGTCACCGGTGCGGTTTGGCAGCCTGGACGACTTGCCGGTGGACGGGCGGCTGGTGTTCTTTCTCAAGTCTCGCGTGCCGGCGAATTTTCCCCGCAGTGAGAACGTGGAAGTGGCCGCGGTGGACGGCAGCTTCCACACCGATCTGTCGCTGGCTGACGGCAGCCTGATGCTTGAAGACGCGAAGACCGCGATGGGAACTGTGGAACCGCTGGCGCGCTTTGGCCCTTCAGCCTTTGGACCGCTGGAGGTGCGCGCGAAGTCGGCAGATGGGGTTCCGGGGGATTGGCTGCCGCTGGGAACGCTGGTGCGGGTGCCGGGGTTCAAGGAGCTGCGCTGCCCGCGTGCGGTGAGCAAGCCCTGCACGCTGACGGGAACGAACCTCTTCCTGATCTCATCCATTGGGACGTCGCCGGACGACAATGATTCGACCGACGTGCCTCCGGATTTTACCGGAACGCAGGTGAGCGTGCCGCATCCGGCTAATGGATTGCTGTACATTTGGCTGCGCGACGATCCGGCTACAGCGCAAACGCTGGCGATGGCGGTGACCGCGGAGAACAAATCGGCGGCGACGGCGGCGATGCAGGCTCCGGCGACGCCGGTTCAGCCTGCGGCAGCACCGCCAGCCGCGCCCGCCGCGCAGCCGGAAAAGACAGACTCAGCGAACCCTGCCGGGCCGGATGCTCCGCCGAACCAATGAGCCGATTCTGGAAGCTGGAGCGGAACCGCAGGGGCTAAACAGGCTGCGGAAAAACTTGGAATCTCGTGTGAAACGAAGGAGGCCGTCCCTCAGGGGCTAAAGCCCACCTTTATTTTCACCTATTTGCGGCACGACTGAAGTCGTGCCCTGACACTTCTTGCCGCTGCTGATGAGTTTTTCTGCGGCCCGTAAAGC
>Ga0302326_10001822_pt1 | contig 53086 bp, 37 predicted proteins | sample Palsa_T0_3_FD_202264 | JGI IMG/M metagenome (GOLD analysis project Ga0302326, IMG submission 202264) | Peat permafrost microbial communities from Stordalen Mire near Abisko, Sweden - Palsa_T0_3 | ecosystem: Environmental > Terrestrial > Soil > Palsa > Peat permafrost | place: Sweden: Abisko...
TAGGAATGGGCGGCAATCTCCCAGGTGGCCAAGGGCCGCGTGCACCGCGCATGAGCTCATTCGCCAAGGACCTGATGGCCGGGGAAAGGATCGTCCAGCGGGCCCATGTCGCCTGGGTGATCTACCTGCCCGCCATGCTCGTGGCGGTACTGGCGGTCGGCTGCACCGGATTCCTGCTGCGCGCCGGAGAAGATGCGCGCGATGCCGCCCGGATCCTTGGACCCCTGTTGGGCCTGTCCGCGCTCTATCTCGCGCTCAGCGCCTGGGTCCGCCGGGGCTCGGCGCGGTTTGCGGTGACCAACAAGCGCGTCTTCATCCGGTACGGCGTGCTCCGCCAGCGGTCGACCGAGATTCTCCTCAGCCAGGTCGAGGGCATCACGGTCACCCAGGGCTTCTGGGCCCGGATGTTCGACTATGGCACCGTGGTGATCGAGGGCACCGGCGGCGATGCGGAGCCCTACTTGCGCATCGCCACGCCGCTCGCTTTCCGGCGGGCCGTCCAGGAACAGATTGAGCTGTACACCCAAAAAAATTCGGCCCCGGTGCCCCCCATTCCGGCCGAAGCCGTACCCACCGACCGCTACGCCGAACTGCTGAAGCTCGACGGCTTGAAGCAAAAGGGCATCCTCAACGAGGACGAATTCCAGCGGGAAAAGCGCCGGATCCTCGGGGCCTAGGCCCCCAGCCCCCGGCTTTAGCGTTGCCTCGCGGCCCGGCAATATAAACAAGAGGCGGATGCGTACCCCAGCCTTCATCCGCCGGCTCTCGGCCGTCATTCTCCTCGGAGCGGTCGCGCTCCGCGCCCAAGTCGCTCCCGCGCCGGTCCCCGCCGCGGTGGCCATCGCCCGGCCTTCGCCCGCCGAGCTTGCCCAGGCGAGGGAAAGCCTGCAGCGCTTCGTCGCCAAGGCGGATCCCGCCACCCAGGCGCTCGTCGCAAAATATCCAGACCTCTTTGCCGTCAGACCCCCGCGCGTCAATCCGGCCCTCGTCCCCTTCCTGGACCCGGGCTTTCGCGCCAAGCATGCGGCCAATGTCGCCATCGCGAAAAAGGGCGACATCGACCTCCTTTTCATGGGCGATTCCATCACCGACTTCTGGCGCAACGCCGGGGCTCCCGGCGTCGACAACCCGCAGATGGCCGGGAAGGCGGTCTTCGACAAATATTTTGGCGGGATGAAGGTGGCCAATTTCGGGATCTCCGGCGACACCACCCAGGGCGTCCTTTACCGCCTGCGGGACGGCGAGGGCCGCGGCTTCCAGCCGAAGGCCATCATGCTGATGATCGGCACCAACAATGTCGGCGCCTGCACCTCGGCGGAGATCGCCGAGGGCGTCGGCGCGGTGGTGCTCGAACTCCGCCACGATTTCCCCGAGGCGAAAATCCTCCTCCTCGGCATCTTCCCCCGGGCGAATCCGGGCGACCCCGTCCGCGAGGCCCTGCTCGGCGTCAATCCCATCATCGCGCGGCTCGGCGACGGCGAGCATGTCTTCTATCTCGATATCGGGGCCAAGTTCCTCGATGCCGGCGGCGTCCTGCAGCCGGACATCATGGCCGACAAGGTGCATCCCACGGAAAAGGGCTATGAGATCTGGGCCCGGGCCGTCCAAGAGCCGCTCGCGAAACTCCTGCAGTAGGGAGCGGCCGCAGGCGCCACGCTGCCTCCGCCCGCCAGAAATGAAAACGATCGCCATTGACCTGGACGACACGCTGAACGACTTCACAGCCACCCTGCGGCGGACGGAATTTGTGCGGGACGACGCCCACCCCATCTCCGAGGAGGTGTTTCAGGACTACCTGGCAAAAGTGCGCGGCGGCTGGGACGGCGGCGGCGAGCTGCTCAGCACCGAGTATTCCTACTTCCGGTACAAGATCCATCACGCGTGCTACCAGCGGGCCGGCGCGCGGGACGATGGCGTCGCCTTTCTGCAATGGCTGAGGCGGAACCAGTGGCGCATTGTGATCTGCACGCGGCGGGACTTGCGGCGAGCGCAGGAAAGCACCAGAGCGTGGCTCCAGGACAACGCCATTCCGTTCGATCACCTGTTCATGGCCGGCAACAAGATCGCCTTCTGCCGGCTCTGGGGCATCGAGCACCTGGTCGACGATGACGGGTTCAATATCGCCCACGGCGGGCGCCACGGGGTGAACGTCTATTTTCCGGCCGCTGAGTCGAGCCCGCCCGCGCCGGCGAGCCCGGCGCGGGCGGCCCGAGGATTCAGGACTTTCGACGAGATCATCCCATGGATCCACGGATAGGCCTGCTCAAGGCGTTTTACCGCGGGTTGCCGAAGGATCGGGCCAAGCTGGAGACGGAGGAGCACGGCTTCGCCTTCCTTGCCCAGCTCCTTTCCGACGGGACGGTGCTCGAATACGGCGAACTGACGCTCTCCGGACTGCTGCACAAGTACAAGCTGGCGCGAATCCCCGAAGCCCGGATGGACGAGCATCTCGCCGCCCATATTGGGAAAACCCGCAACCTCTGCCTCTATTTCGACGACCGGGCGAACGACCTGTTCTGCTTCAACCTCGACAACAATCAGCTGGCCGACAGCAGCGCCCTCATCCCGGAGATGAAGTTCGCGGTCCGCCGCCTGGAGGATTCGCTGCGGGGCGCGGGTTGCGAGCCCCTGATCGTGGCGAGCGGCCGAGGCTATCACGTATGGTGCCGGCTCGACGGCGCCGTGGCCAACGAGCGTCTCCATGCCTTCATGCTGCGCGCCGGCGTGGCGACGGCGGCTGCCCTCCATCGCGCCGGGTACGACCGCCACCGGGTAAAATTCAATTTCTATCCGGACCCGCGGGCCCGCGATGTGGTGTCGCTCCGCCTGTTTGGATCCCTGCACGCGAGGAACAAGGTGTTCAGCCGGGTCCTGGCGCCCACCGGCCTGCTGGATGAAGCGACCTCCTGGGAATACTTCGCCGACTACCTGAAAAACAAAACCATCCCCGTGGCGCGCTTCCATGCCGCCTGCGACGCCGTGGCGCCGCCCGCCTAACCCTGACGAGCCTCAGGCCAATTTGAGCTCGCGCAGCGTCGTCCCGACCGCGCTCAGATTTTCCGGCCGCATGGCCGCGTGGCTGGTCGAGATGACCAGGCCGGCTCCTCCGGCCCTGAAAATGGCGCGAACGGCCTCCCGCACGCTTTCGGGTGTGCTGTTCCTGTCCTGGACGTCGATGCCCAGCCCCGGGCAGATCCGGGTCGCGGAGCCGGCGACCCCAGCCACGGCGCGCTTGGTTTCCCGAAAGAGATAGTCGCTGGAGAACCGCGCAAACCTCCTCCGGGGAGTTCCCCCGGCGGCCGCCGGCGGTTCCGGAGCCGGCGCGGCATCCGATCCTTCCAGGATCTCCGCATAGGACTTCTCCCTGAGATCCATGACGCTGTACTCGAAATCTAGCATCTGCTGCCGGCTGAGGTCGCCGAAGACATTCTGGGTGAGGCTGTCCACAAACGAGGTCATACGCTCGCCGGCGGGATTGTCGTAGAGCGCCGGCTTGAGGAAATCGGCATAGGCGGTGTAGGGCCGGTAGTCCTGCTCCGCCCGGTAGATCGGATTGAAGGATATGTTCTGCCAAAGGTGAAATCCGACCTGCACGCCGGGCCGGGCCGCCTTCGTCCGGGTGTAAAATTCCCGCTGCATCTCCCGCATGCTGTCGGACCAGAACGTCTGCCAGGCGAGCAGTTCGGGGTGGCGCAGCAGCAGCCTCCAGAATTCCACATAATAGCCGTCCGGCGGCCGCCGGCCCGCGCGCCCGTTCCTCACGTAGGGCTCGAGGGCGAGGAAAGCCGCCTTCACGCGGTCAAAATCAATGCCCTGGCTTTTGGCCTTCGCGGCGCAGTACTCGCAAAAGCAGGAGGTGCGGCCCGGATCGCTCTTGGCGCCGTGGTGCCAGGCTCCCAGCGCGTTGCTGAGCGGGCCCTGCCGTTCCGAGCCGCGCTGCAGGCCGTCCACGTCATAGGTGCGGATGTAATCCTCCACCGACGCGGATATGAGGTTCCGGAAATAGGGATTGTTCAGGCAGGGGCCTCCGGGATGGCCGCCGGTCCTCCGTCCGTGCAGGTCGATTTCATACAGCCGCTCCATGCCCACGATCTTCGGGGGCGGGCGGTTGTCCTCCTCCACCCAGGAGAAGATCTTCATGCCACGCTTCCGGGTTTCCGCGGTTATTTTCTGCATGGCCTCGGGCAAATCGAAGTCGCCGGGACCCAGACCGCGGGGCTGCATGAAAATATCCCGATAATATTCCGGATGGGCCGTGGCGAAGTTGCCGGCGGGATTCGTGGCCCGGTCCAGGCCCGCCCAGGAAGCATCGTAGGGATTGCCATGAAGAAACACCGTATTGACGCTGGCGCGGGCCTGGACGTCGTCCAAAAAGCGCCCGATTCCGTAGCGCAGCAGATAGGCCACCTCGGCTTGAAAGCCGATCATGGGGCGGTCGGCGGGAACGGCAGCCTCCGCCGGCGCGGCGCCGCCGCTCGCCGGAACCAGGCCGGCTCCGGCGGCGACCGCGGTCGCCGCGATCGAAGCGGTCCGCACAAAATCGCGGCGGGAAATCGAAGTCTGGGCTAAGTCCGGCACATCCCAGCCAGACGCAGCCCATCCGTCGGGGTTGTCGAAAATCTCCCTGGAGCACATTTCGCAGATCGGGAGCAGTTTCTGGTCGCAACGCGGGGCCCGCCGGCCTTCCTTGTCCGGCCATAGCCTCCATGAAGAAATCCCTACTTTTTCTGGTCCTGGGGAGCGCGGCTCCCGCCCTGTCCCAGCCTCCCGCGGCGCCGGAGGCGCCGTCCGCGCCCATTGCTCCGGTGCCGGACTCCGCGCCGGCCTCCGTGCCGCGTCCGCCCCGCGACGTCCACGGCGTCGACATGCGCACGCAGGCGGGGCCGCCGGGGGAGCGCTACTCTCCTCCCTTCCCGCTCGATCCCCGGCTGCCGAACTTCTGGCTGATCGGCGATTCGACCGTGCGCAATGGCTCGGCGGGAGACGGCACCAACTTGAACCAATGGGGATGGGGCGCGCCGTTGACGTTTTATTTTGACCCCCGGAAGGTCAATGTGGTCAACCGGGCGCTGGGCGGCACGAGCGCCCGCAGCTTCTACAACAACAACTGGAAGAAGATGGTGGATCTCATCCGTCCGGGCGACGTCGTCATCATGCAGTTCGGCACCAATGATGGCGGCAACCCGTCCAAGAGCGTGGGCGATCTTCCGGGAATCGGAGAGGAGACCCAGGATATCACCAACCGGTCCGGCCAGCCGGAGACGATCCACACCTTCGGCTGGTATCTGCGGCAGATGGTCGGGGAAACCCGCCAGAAAGGGGCCACGCCCATCGTGTGCTCCCTCATTCCCCGAAAAAAGTGGGACGCCGATGGCCGGATCGCGCGCACACACGCCACCTTCGAGGGTTGGACCGAGCAGGTCGCCCGCCGGGAAGGGGTCGGCTTCATCGATCTGAACGAGCTCATCGGCCGGGCCTACGACCAGATGAGTAAGGCGGAGGTCGACCGCATCTACGTGCCCAATCCTACGCCGGCCAAGCCCCAGGGGGAGACCGTCCACCCCGGCTGGGAAGGCGCCGTCCTGAACGCCGAAATCGTCGTCTCCGGCCTCAAGGCCCTGAAGGACGATCCGGTCGCCGGCTATTTTTCTGAGAAGGGCAGCGCGGTCGCGCCGGCGCTGCCCTGAAAAGCACTAGTGGCCCGAATAGGCCACGCGCCAGATGGTGCCGTTGGCGTCCTCGGTCATGAGCAGGGCGCCGTCGTGCGCCGTCGTCACGCCGACGGGCCGGCCCCAGACGTGGCCGTCGTCGATCACGAAGCCGGTGATGAAATCCTCATACTCGCCCGTTGCCACGCCGTTCTGCAGGTGGACCCGTATCACCTTGCTGCCGGTGCGGCCGGTGCGGTTCCACGAGCCGTGGAAGGCGGCGAAGATGTCGCCCCGGTACTCGGCGGGAAACGCGGCCGGACCCGAGGCATTGAGCGGATAAAAAGTCATCTCGAGGGATGCGGAATGCGACTGGACCGGCACGTCCGGCGGGGTCGCCTGGCCCGCCAGATCCGGGCGTTCCCCGGCGTGCCGCGGATCCTCGTGGTTGCCCATGTAATACCAGGGCCACCCGTAGTAATGCCCCTCCTGCACGTGGGTGATGTAATCCGGCACCAGGTCGTCGCCCAGGGCGTCGCGCTCGTTGGTCGAGCACCAAAGTACGCCGGTCGCCGGCTGCACGGCCAGCCCCACCGGATTGCGGATGCCCGTGGCGAAGATTTTCAGACCATGGCCCTCGGGATCGGCCACCAGCACGTCGGCGCGGTGTGCCTCCCAGCCCCAGGCCGATCCCCGCATATGCGAGGATTCCCACTCGCGGATCTCATCGGGGGATTTCTTCTCCATGCTCTCGGCGACGTTGGACCCGGAGCCGACCGAAATGAACATCCGCGCTCCGTCGCGGGAAAACGCCACGTCCCGGGTCGAATGGCCGCCGGTGCTGTCCGACAATAGGGGCACGATGGTCTCCGCCGGCCCGCGGGCCACGAGATCCCCGCTCCGATAGGGGAAGCGGACGACCGAATTGAGGTTGCCGACGTAGACCCATTGCGGTTCCCCCTCCAGGGGATAGAAGGCGATCCCGAACGGCCCCCGCAGGCCGGTCGCGAACACGGAATTTTCGGACGGGTGGTCGGCGCCGTCGGCCGTGCGAAGGACCCGGATCCTTCCGCTCCCGGTCTCGGCGATGAAGATATCGCCGTTGGGCGCGGTGCGCAATAGCCGCGGGCCCGAAAGGTTCGAGATGAACTGACTCACCGTAAAGCCCGCGGGCACGGAGAGGGAGGCGCCGGCCGGCTGATCCTCGGTGCGCGGCGAATTTCCCGCCGAGACCGTCGCGAATGGGGCGGGCAACGCGGCCAGATCGATCCGATGATGCGCGCCGGGGGCGTCATTCTGCCAATCGCCCGGCGTGCGCGCATGGCGGAGCGCGGAGACATCCTGCCGCGGCGTCGACTCCGCCACGGAGCGCAGCGTCGCCAGATAGGCGATCAAGTCCTGGCGATCCGCCGGATTGGGCACCGTCATCGGCATGTTCGTTCCCGGCACCAGCGTCCCGGGCCCGGAGAGAAACTTGTCCAGGGCGGCGGTATCCCAGACCAGATGGGAATTTTGGAGCGCCTTGGTATATCCAAAATTGGGCAGGGAGCCGGCGGGCCGGCCGACCACGCCGGCAAGAAGCGGCCCCTGCCCCACCGGGGGCTTGGCGTCCTGGCCCGTCGAATGGCACAGGGCGCAGATTTGCGTGAAGAGGATTTTTCCATGGGCGGCATCGCCCGCCGTCGGGGCTTGGGCGCCGGCGCGGCTGGCCGCGCCGAGAGCAAGAAGGACGATCAAACCGGGGGTCAGCGCACGGGTGGCGAATTTCATTGGGGGATACCAAATCCCACGCCGGCGATTTAACAAGTCCACAAGTAAATCTGTGCGGACAAAATCGGGCGGCGCCGAATTGGGCGGCCGGAATTGATCCCACCCTCGCCTTTCGGGCGCGGGTGGGCCAAGTTGGCTTTCCATGCCCTTTGCCCGCCTCGGATTGTTCTCCAGCCTCGTCCGTGGGGCCCAGGCCATGGGCTACGTCGAGCCGACGCCGATACAGCTGGCCGCCATTCCCGCGGTGCTGGCCGGGCGCGACCTGATCGCCTCGGCTCCGACCGGCACCGGCAAGACGGCCGCCTTCGCCCTTCCCGTCCTCAACCGCCTCGGCCCGCATCGCGCCATGGGCCCGCGCGTTCTGGTCCTGGAGCCCACCCGCGAGCTGGCCGCGCAGGTCGCGGCCGCCTTCGGCCAGCTCGGCCGCGGCACCGACCTCGTGACCCTCGTGCTGCACGGCGGCGTCCCCCTCGGTCCGCAGCGCGAAGCCCTGCGCGCCGGCGCGGACATCGTCGTCGCCACTCCCGGGCGCCTCCTGGAATTCCTGGACACCAATTTCCTCCGCCTGGGCCTCGCCGAGGTGCTCGTCCTCGACGAGGTCGACCGGATGCTCGATCTCGGCTTCATCGACGGCGTGAAGCGGATCGTCCGTTCGTGTCCCCCGAACCGGCAGACCCTGCTCTTCTCGGCGACCGTCCCGCCCGAGCTGGAGGAGATCGCGCGTTTCGCCCTCCGCGATCCCCAGCGCATCGCCATCAGCCCCGGGCTGGCGGTCACGGCCACGGTCGGCCACGCGCTGTATCCCGTCGCCGCCCCGCAGAAATTCGACCTGCTGCTCACCCTGCTCCGCAGCCCGGAGTGCCGGAGCGCGATCGTCTTCACGCGCACCAAGGCCGGCGCCGACCGCGTGGCCCATTGCCTGCGGCTGCAAAATCACGCCGTCGCCGTCCTGCACGCGGACCGAAGCCAGCCCCAGCGCGCGGCCGCGCTCGCGGGCTTCAAAAGCGGACGCCAGGGAACCCTCGTCGCGACCGACATCGCCGCCCGCGGCCTCGACGTCGCGGGGGTCTCCCACGTGATCAACTACGACGTCCCGCAGAATCCCGGGGATTATGTCCATCGCCTCGGCCGGACCGGGCGCGCCCAGGCGAGCGGCGCCGCCTTCACGCTCGCCGCGCCGGAAGAGTGCGGCGAGGTCGGCGCCATTGAGAAATTCATCGGTCAGACGATCCCCCAACTCACTCTCGCGGGCTTCGCCTACGCCGGGGGCGGGCCGCCCGTGGTCGATACCGCCCGGCCCTCGCCGGCGCGTCGGACCGGCCGGCAGCGGCTGGGCGCGGGAGGGCGGCAGCCCGGCGAAGCGGGAGCCAACCAGGACCCCGCCCCGGGCCAGCCGGCCCATGGCGGGGGCCACCCGGCCTATCATCCAAAAGGCAAGCCCGGCGCCCACTGGCGGAAGCGCCAGGGCCGTTGATTTCCCAATTTTTCGGAATGGGCCCGGCCAATTTAAAAATTTCGGCCATTTTGTGAGAATAGCGGTCTATTCCTCGTGACCGCGAAGAAAAATCATGCCGACACTAGGTGAAAATGCACCCGGGGCGCCCGGGATAGAGCCGCGCTGGACGTCCAGCGCCAAGGACGGCCTCGGAACGGCCTATAGCACCAGTTCCACGCTTTGGTTCACGTTGAGCCACGGCATCGTCAACGAAGTCTACTATCCCCACGTCGACCTTCCGAATACGCGCGACCTGCAGTTTCTCATCACCGACGGCCGGACCTTCTGTCACGAGGAAAAGCGCGACCTGGACCACCTGATCGAACGGCCCGAACACGGTACCCTCCTCTACCGGCTGACCAACTCGGACCGCCGCCGCCGCTACCGCCTCATCACGGAGGTCATCGGCGAGCCGCACTCCCCGGTCCTGCTGCTGCACACGCGGCTGGAAATTCTCGACCGCAAGCTCAGGGGCCAGCTGCGCCTCTACGCCCTGCTCGCCCCGCACCTGAAGGGGACGGGCCAGAACAACTCCGTCCGCTGGGCCGACGTCGGTGGCCGCCCGGTTTTTCAGGGCGGCCGCGAGGACGTCCATATGGTTTTTGGCTGCTCACCCGGCTTCACGCGCCGCTCGGTCGGCTATGCCGGGCGCAGCGACGGCTGGCAGGACCTGATGGACAACTTCCAAATGGACTGGGAATTCGCCCGGGCCGAGGACGGCAACGTCGCGGTGACCGGCGAGATCGACCTGTCCGGCGGCGGCGAGTTCACGCTTGCCCTGGCCTTCGGACGCACGCCCCAAAGCGCCTCGAGCAACTTCCTGCAGGCGCTGGCCACACCCTTCGCGCAGCAGCGCGATCGGTTTGTCAGCCAGTGGCGGCGCGCCCGTCCCCAATCCGCCGCCCTGACGTCCGCCGGCCGCGACGCCGCGCTGGTGCGCCTGAGCCAGTGCGTCCTCCTCGCGCACGAGGACAAGCTGTTTCCCGGGGCGTTCGTGGCCTCGCTCAGCATCCCCTGGGGCGAGTCGATGGACGACCGCGACCGCGGCGGCTATCACCTCGTCTGGACGCGGGACATGGTGCAGACCGCCACCGCGCTCCTGGCCTGCGGGCGAACCGAATCGCCGCTGCGCGCCCTGATCTGGCTGGCCGCCGTCCAGAGGACCGATGGCAGCCTGCCCCAAAACAGCACGATCGACGGAGTGCCGTTTTGGCAGGGCATCCAGCTCGACGAAATCGCGACGCCGATCCTCCTCGCCTGGCGCCTCAGGCGGGCGAAGGCCCTGCGGCAGTTCGATCCCTGGACGCTGGTCTCGCGCGCCGCGGGCTATCTCGTCCTGCAGGGGCCCGTGACCGCGCAGGAGCGTTGGGAAGAAAATGCGGGGTATTCCCCCTCGACCCTGGCGATGGTCATCGCCGGGCTGGCCTGCGCCGCGGATTTTGCCCGGGACCGCGAGGACCGGACCGCGGCGGACTTTCTGCTCGCCTATGCGGATTGGTTGTCCTCCCGCCTGGAGGGCTGGACCGTCACGGATCGGGGAGAGCTCCTGCCGGGGCGTGCGCGGCACTACGTGCGGATCACCCCCGCCGATCCGCGGTCGGCCGACGGCACGGCCGATCCGAACACGGCGGTCCTGATGGTCGCCAACGGGGGAGGCCCCCATCCCGCACGCAACATCGTCGGCGGAGATTTTCTGCAACTTGTCCGGCTGGGCGTGCGCGCCGCGACCGATCCGCTGGTCGTCGATTCGCTCGCGGTGATCGATCACGTCCTCAAATGCGACCTCCCGCAGGGCCCCTGCTGGCACCGGTATAACCATGACGGCTATGGCCAGAAGGCCGATGGCGGCGCCTTTGACGGGAGCGGCGTCGGAGGGGCGTGGCCCCTCTTGACGGGCGAGAGGGGCCACTACGAATTGGCCGCGGGGCGCGATCCCGCCGCGCTGGCCGCGGCGATGGCAAAATTCGCCAACGCGGGCGACATGCTGCCGGAACAGGTCTGGGACGCCCCTGATTTGCCCGATGGGCGCATGGCCCGGGGGCGCCCCACCGGCTCGGCCATGCCGCTGTGCTGGGCGCATGCCGAATACCTCTCGCTGCTCCGCAGCCGCCGCGACGGCGTCTGCTTCGACCGGGTGGATCCGGCGCACGAGCGCTACGTGGCCCAGCCGGTCGCGGGCAGTCCACTGGAGGTCTGGAGCTTCCGGCATCCGATTCGCCAGCTGCCGGCCGGGAAAAAACTTCGCATCATCGTTGCGGCGGCGGCGGCGATCCGGTGGACCGATGACCGGTGGGCCAGCGCGCGCGAAGCGGAGACCGCCTTTGTCGGATCGCTCCAGATCTGGTTCGCCGATCTCCCGTCCAAGCCGGGTCCGGGCGGTGCCGCGATCGAGTTCACCTTTTTTTGGAAGGATGCCCAATCCTGGGAGGGCCGGAACTTTTCCGTCGCGGTGGTGGACGCACCTGCGCCCCAGCCGGCGAAGCCGAAATCAGCCCGAAAGAAAATGCGTTGAGCGACACCGGCCCGGATACAGGATCGGGGTGGGCCGGAGGGCAGGAGCAGCGGGAATAGGGGGCTTTACCCGAGGCGCGCGAGCGGCTTTCGTTGCGCAGTGCACCGCGGCCTTCTTCCCGCCCTCGCAGTCGCCCTGCTGGCTGGCCCTCCGGCGGCCGCCGACCCTGGCAACCTGCCGGCCGAATGGCTGGCCCTGCAGCACGAGGCAGACGCATTGGGAAAACCGGCCTGGCGCCCGATGCTCCGCTATTTGGCCGCCTTGCACGAGCGAGCGACGCATCCACCCGCCCCACCCTTCGCCTTTGAGTGGGAAGACCTGGGCCCGGGGTACGGCTATGGACCGGCCTTTGGCCACTGGGATCTCGTCCACGAAATGATCGACGAATTGCCGTCGTGCCCGGAGCATGTGCGGCACCAGCTGCTCAACGACCTGCGGCTGCAACTGCCGAATGGCTTCCTTCCCGGGTCGGTCTACATGCCGGGCTCGCCGTCCGCTCCCGGCGCGGTCTCCGCGAAGAAAGGCGCGGCGGTCTTCGATCGCGGCGCCCAGGGCCACCCTCCCCTGTGGGTTGTGGCGGCCGACGATTACATGGAGCGCACGGGAGATCACACTCTCCTGCAAGAATGCTTCGAGCGGGCCGCGCGCCAGATCGGTTGGTTCGAGGCGAACCGGAAAGCGCAGCCGGAGGGGTTTTTCTACAATGACATTCTCCTGCACAAGTGGGAGAGCGGCGTCGACGACGGCGTGCGCTTCGACGGCACGGCGATGGGGCCGAAGGCCTGCATCGATGCGACGTGCCATGTCTATTGGCTGTGCGACACCGCCGCGCGCTGGGCGCGCCGGCTCGGGAAAGACGACGCGCCCTGGAGAGCGCGGGCGGACCGTCTGGCCGGCTTTGTGCGGACCCGGTTGTGGGATGAGGCCGGCGGTTATTTTTACGATGCGTGGGCGATCGACGACCCCCGTCTGCGCACCGCGGCATTCGAGGGCATCTGGCCGGTTGTGACCGGCATCGCCACGCCGCGGCAGGCGCAGCGCGTGATCGATGAGTGGATGCTCAATCCCCACCGCCTGTTTTCGCCCCACCCCATCGCCACGGTGGGCGTCGACGATCCAAAATTCTCGCTGCGGATGTGGCGCGGCCCGGTCTGGAACAGCATGACCTATTGGGCCGCCCGGGGCTGTGCCCGCTACGGACGGCCCGACGCGGCGCGCGCTTTGCTCGAAGCCGCCCTCGACGACACGGCCGCGCAGTTCGATCGCACCGGCACCATCTGGGAATATTTTAACCCCTTTGGGGGCCATCCCGAGGACCTCGAGCGCAAGCCCTACACCAAGCGCAATCAGCCCTGGCCGGACTATCTCGGACACAATCCCCTCTTCGCGATGGCCCGGTTGTGGGAGAAGAGCCTGCGAACCGCGGGGGGTTTTTGAGGTCTGTGGGGCCATGCGCGCCGTCTGGCAGGGCTCCATCAGCTTCGGCTTGGTCAATATCCCCGTGGCCCTGCACAACGCCAGCCGGGTCGAGGAGCTGAAATTTAAATTGCTGCGGGGCACCGACCTGAGCCCCGTCAGCTACAAGCGCGTCGCCCAGGCCGACGGAAAGGAAGTCCCCTGGGACCAGATCGTGAAGGGTTACGAATACCAGAAGGGGAAATTCGTGGTCCTGAAGGATGAAGACTTTAAGCGCGTGGACCTGGAGGCAACCGATACCGTCGACCTCATCGATTTCGTGGATCTGGCCGAGATCAATCCGGTCTTCTTCTACAAGCCCTATTACCTCGAGCCGCTCAAGGGGGGCGCCGGAGCCTACAATCTGCTGCGAAAAGTCCTGGCCGAGACCCACAAGGCGGGCATCGCCAAGGTCATCATCCGCACCCGGCAGCATCTGGCCGCCGTCAAGGCCAATGGCGACCTCCTGGTCCTCGAACTGATGCGGTTTGAGGACGAGATTCTTCCCCCCTCCGCCGTCAGGATCGCGAGGGAAAAGGAACCGCGCCCGCGCGAGCTCACGATGGCCAAGACCCTCGTCAACCAGATGAGCGAGGCCTGGAAGCCGTCCCGCTACACCGACGACTACAGGTCCGCGCTGATGAAGCTGATCGATCGGAAGATAGCCTCGGGCGGAAGGAAACTTCCCGCCGGCGAGAAAAAGGCCAAGGCCGCGACCAATGTCATCGATCTCGCCGCCGTCCTCCGGGAGAGCCTCGCCGAGGCCTCCGGGAAAGCGAAATCCCCCCGGGCGACGAAAAGCAAGGGCCGCCGCCACGCCGCCTGAGGAGCCGCCGCCGGACCCGCGACCATGCCCCCGGCAGCAAAGGCGCGCGAAGTTGGGTTCTCCCATCTGGATAAAATCTTCTTTCCCAAAGTGGGTTTCACCAAGGGGCAGATGATCAAGTACTACCTCGAGGTCGCTCCGTACATTCTGCCTCATCTGCGGGACCGCCCCGTCACCCTGATCCGGTTTCCGGACGGCATCGCCGGCCCGCGCTTCTACGAAAAGAACGCGCCGCGGTTCGCGCCGGACTGGATCAGGACCGCGGCCGTGGGCCGCCGCCACGAGGCTGGGACGATCCATTACCTCCTGATCAACGACGCCGCCACTCTCGCCTGGTGCGCGAATATCGCGGGCCTCGAAATCCATCCTTTTCTGCACCGGTTTCCCCGGCTCGAGCGGCCCACCTGCGTCGCCTTCGATTTCGATCCGGGCGCGGGCGCCGATCTCGTGGCCTGCGGCCAGGTGGCCATCCAGGTGCGGGAGATTCTCGAGGAGCTGGGGCTGAAGGGCTTTCCCAAGGTTTCGGGCTCGAAGGGCCTGCAGGTCTACGTGCCGCTCAACGGCCCGGTCACCTATGCCGTCATCGCGGCGTTCGCGAAAGCCGTGGCTGAGCTCCTGGAACAGCGCCATCCCGATCTCGTGGTCAGCGGGCTGGCCAAGCGGCGGCGCCGGGGAAAAGTCCTGATCGACTGGAGCCAAAATAACCCGTCCAAGACGACCGTCGCCGTCTATTCCATGCGGGGTAAAGCCGACGAGCCGTTTATCTCGATGCCCGTGACTTGGGAGGAGCTGACGAAGATGGCGCGGACGGGGAAAAAGCAGCCGCTGTTTTTCACGCCGGAGGCGGCGATCAAACGCCTGAAGAAAGTCGGCGATCTTTTTGCCCCGGTGCTGACCCTGCGGCAGTCGCTCCCCCGGGCCTTCGCCCGGCTAGGGGCGCCGCCGGATCCGTTGGGCCGTTATCGGGACAAGCGGGACTTTGCCCAGACCCGCGAGCCGCGCCCGTCCGCCGTGGCGGCGGCGCGGGGCGCGGGCCGTGGCCGGTTCGTGATCCAGAAGCACGCCGCCTCGCATCTCCATTACGATTTTCGGCTGGAAATGGACGGGACGCTCAAATCCTGGGCGATCCCGAAGGGCCTACCCATGGAACTCGGGGTCAAGCGTTCCGCCTTCCAGGTCGAAGACCATCCCGTCGGCTATATCAAATTCGAGGGCACGATCCCCCAAGGCCAGTACGGGGGCGGCACCGTCATGGTCTGGGACATCGGTACGTACGCGCTGCTCAGCGGCAGCCTCGCCGAGGGCAGCCTGAAGCTTTTGCTGCAGGGCCGCCGGCTGAGGGGCGAGTGGCATCTGTTTCGGATCCGATCCGATGACATCAAGCCCGTCTGGCTGATCGCGAAGTCGGGCCGGGCCGCACCGCCGATCAGCGCGCGGCAGGACGACCGCTCCGTCCTGACCAGCCGCTCCATGGCCCGCATCTCCCGGGACAACGACCAGCAATGGAAAAGCCGGCCTCCCCGCCGAAGCTAGAAGCTCCGGAGTTCATCGCGCCCATGCAGGCGCTCGGCGTCGGTGCGGTGCCTCGGGCGGAGCCCGGCGCGTGGCACTGCGAGATCAAATTCGATGGCTATCGCGCCATCGCGGTCCTGCGGGGCGGCGCCGTTCGGCTCTGGTCGCGCAACCACCGGCCGCTCGCCTATCCTGAAATCCTGCCGGGTCTCGCGGCCCTTCCCTGCTCCGACGCGGTGCTCGACGGCGAAATCGTGGCGCTCGATTCGCTGGGGCGCTCCAGCTTCCAGGCGTTGCAGGGGCGCGACCGCGGGGAGCGCCCCCCGATCGTCTACTTCGTCTTCGACCTCCTGCGCCTCAACGGCCGCCCGCTGCTCGCGGAGCCGATCGAAGCCCGGCGGGCCGCGCTGACCAGGCTGCTGAAGAAACCCGGCAGGTTCGTCCAGCTTTCGCGGTGGTTTGAGGTCGAACCCGGGACCTTGCTGGCGGAGACGCGCCGCAACGGCCTCGAGGGCGTCGTCCTCAAGCGGCGCGGATCGCCCTACGAGCCCGATCGTCGCTCCGGCGCATGGCTCAAGGTCAAGAACCTGAATGAGCAGGAATTCGTGATTGGCGGTTTCACGGCGCCGAAGCACAGCCGCCAGCATTTTGGCGCCCTCCTCGTCGGCTACCATGCGGGAGGGAATCTCGTCTACGCCGGCAAGGTTGGAACGGGCTTCGATACCGGGCTGCTGCATTCGCTGCACGCCCGTTTCCTGGGCCTGAAACGGCGCAGCTGTCCCTTCGCCCGGCGGCAATCCGAGGGCCCCTCGGGCATCGGCCCGGGCGTGAGCCCTTCGGTGATGCGGTCGGCGACCTGGCTGCAGCCCAGGCTCGTCGCGCAGGTCAAGTTCGCGGAATGGACCCAGGATGGACTCCTCCGCCAGCCGGTCTTTCTCGGCCTGCGCCGGGACAAGACCGCGCAGAGCGTTCGCCGGGAGCGCGCCGCGGCGAGGCCGGCCCGCCGATCAGGATGAGCGGCCCTCGGTCTCCAGCAGCACCTCGGTGATGGCGCCGCGCAGGAGCGCGATATTCACCGGCTTGATCAAGTGCCGGGAAAAACCCGCCGCTTTGCTCTCGGCCAGGTCCGCCCGCATCCCAAAACCGCTCAGGGCGATGCCGCGGAGCCGTCGCGTCCGGGAGAGTTTTCGCATGAGATCGATCCCGCTGCCGTCGGGCAGGCCGAGATCGCTCACGACCAGATCGAGACCCGGGCCGGCCAGCTCCCTCTCCGCCGCCTCGAGAGCGGCGCCGACCGTAGCCGCGTGCACGACCTCGTAGCCAGTGCGGCGGAGCAGCCGGACCAGGACAGCCGCGGTATCGGCGTGATCCTCGACGAGCAGGAGCCGAAGCGCCCGGCCGGCGGCCTTCGCCGCCAAGGCGCGGGGTGTGCTTCCAATCGGTTCAGTCGGAGGCGTCACGTCGTGAGTCGGTCGAGATTGCGCTGGGCCGGATGGGCCCGGCGCGAAACCCAACTGGGACCATGCTCGCCTTGTCAACCCCGGCGACGCGGATGGGAAAAGGCGCCAAGGGAAATTCGGGTGTTCACGGGAGGGCGATGACGACGAGGCATGGCACTCGCGCGCCATAATCCAGCTTGCCGCGTGCCCCTCGTGGGGCCGGAATCGTAAGAGCTTGTTGCAAAAAAAATATGATCTTCTGGTTTCTCGTTGGCCGCCTTCCCAGGGTCATCCGCCGATGCAAATTGCAAAGTTTAGCATGCCGACCTTTGCAAAATGCCCACCGCGGGGACCCTCCAGGGGCCCGCCGCATTTTGTGATGATGCCGCCGAACTGGCTCCCATTGTGCCGGTCTAGAACTCCGGAGCCAAAGGCGATTTGCCCTCGGCCCCGTATGCCCCTTTCGTTTCCTCCCGGCCCCTCGGCCACCCACCATTGAAATCGGAATACAAGAGCCGTCCGGTCCGCATCCTCGTCGTCGACGACCAGGAAACCAACCTGAAGGTGGTCGGCGAAATCCTCGGCCAGTATGGCTTCGACACCGTGCTCGCCGGTGATGGCGAGCAGGCGCTTCGCCGCCTGGGGCACCAGCCGGTGGACCTGGTGCTCCTCGACGTGCTCATGCCCGGGCACGATGGCTTCGAGGTCTGCCGTCTCATCCGCGCCCAGCCGCGCTGGGCGGATATCCCGATCATTTTCCTCTCCGCGGCGGACGACAAGGATCTGATCGTGCGCGCGCTCGAGGCGGGCGGCGTCGATTACGTGACCAAGCCGTTCAACCGGGCCGAGCTCCTGTCCCGCGTGCGCACCCATCTCGCGCTGAACGCCGCGCGGGACCACCTCCGCGAGCTCGCCGAGGACAAGGATGAGCTCCTCGGCATCCTGGCCCATGACCTGAAGAATCACCTCGGGGGCATGCAGATGAGCGTCCAGCTGCTGCGCGACCGTGCCAGGACCCACCAGGACGAGCGCCTGAATCGAATGGCCGCCAATGTCCTGAATTCCACGGAGCAGATGTTCTCCTTCGTGCGGGAGTTCCTGGCGAATTCCGCGGCGGAACGGGACGTCCCGCTGAACCTGCAGCCCACCGGGCTCAACCAGGCCGCCGCCGCCGCGGTGCAGCAGTACGCCGAGACCGCGCGGCGCAAGGCCATGACGCTGCAGCACGACCCCGGTCCGGACCTGCCGGTGCTGGCGGACCGCGAGGCGCTGGCCCAGGTGCTCGATAACCTGATATCCAACGCCATCAAATTTTCCCCGCCGGGGAAGACCGTGCGGATCGGCGTGGCGGCGAACGGCGCGGGTGGCGCGGTCCTGCGCGTGCAGGATGAGGGCCCGGGCTTCTCGGAGGAGGACAAGTCCCGCATGTTCCGCCGCTACTGCCGGCTGAGCGCGCGCCCGACCGCGGGGGAGCCCTCGACCGGCCTGGGGCTGAGCATCGTGTCCAAGCTCGTGCAGGCGATGGGCGGCGAGGTGCGCTGCCAGAGCCTCGTCGGCCAGGGCGCGACCTTCCTCGTCAGCTTGCCGGCGGCCGCCGGCCGCGCATCCTGAAGGCCCCGCCATGGACTTTCTGGTCATCGACGACGACCGCATCTTCCGCGAGGCCACCTGCCTCCTGATCGAGGAGGAGGGGCATTACGCGGAGGAGGCCCCGACGCCGGAGATCGCCTTTACCGCCCTGCGCGAGGGCAAGTTCGACGCGGTGCTGCTCGACCTCCATCTCGGGCGGCAAAGCGGGCTCAGCCTGCTCCCGGGCATCGCCAAACTGCGGCCGAACCTGCCGGTGGTCATGTTTTCCGCGCAGAGCACGGTCAAGTCCGCCGTCCAAGCGCTCCAGCAGGGCGCCGCCGATTTTCTGGAGAAGCCCTTCACCCGCGAGCAGTTCAACACCGTCCTCGCCCGCCTGCGGCGCCTCAGCGAGATGGGCCGGAAGATCGAGAACCTCGAGGAAACGGTGAAGGAAACCCGCGCGCAGTCGCCCGAGCCGATCCTCGACTTCGAGACTCCGGCGATGAAGGCGGTGATGGACATCCTGATGCGCGCCGCGAAGAGCCCCGCCTCCGTCCTGATCCTCGGCGAAAGCGGCACGGGCAAGAGCGTCGCGGCGCGCGCCCTCCACGCGGCCAGCCACCTGGCCGACAAGCCGTTCGTCACCGTCAGCTGCCCCTCGCTTTCCAAGGAGCTCCTGGAGAGCACGCTCTTCGGCCATGTGCGCGGCTCGTTCACGGGCGCGCTCCGCGACACCTGGGGCAAGGTCAAGGCCGCCGACGGCGGGACGCTCTTCCTCGACGAGATCGGCGATCTCCCGCTCGAGATCCAGCCCAAGCTGCTGCGCCTCCTGCAGGAGCACGACTACGAGCGGGTCGGCGAGACGGTCACCCGCCACGCCGACGCGCGCATCGTGGCCGCGACGAACCGGGATTTGAAGAAGCGCGTCGCGGAAGGCACGTTCCGCGAGGATCTCTTCTACCGGCTCAACGTCATCGCGGTCGAGATGCCGCCGCTGCGCGCCCGCCCGCGCGATGTGCTGCATTTTGCGGAGCACTACCTGGCGTATTGCGCCGAGCGCGCGGGCCGGCCGGCGCGGGACTTTGCCCCGGCCGCCGCCGAGGCCCTCCGCCGCTACTCCTGGCCGGGCAACCTGCGGGAATTGTACAACACGGTCGAGCGCGCCGTGATCCTGGCGACGGGCGAATGCATCGAGCTCGACGATCTTCCGCTCGAGGTCCGCCTGCGCCCCAACGCGGACGGAAAGGCCGCGGGCAGCGAGCCGGCGATCGGGTCGCTGGTCTCGCTGGAACTGCTCGAGGACCTGCATATCCGCCGCGTGATCGAGAATACCGCGAATCTCACCGAGGCTTCCGCGGTGCTCGGGATCGACCAGGCCACCCTTTACCGCAAGCGGAAGAAAATGGGCCTCAACGGCAAGCCCGAGACCGACGCGGCTCCGCCCGGCGCGGAGCCCGCCCAGCCTAAGCCGGGAGCGTAAAGAAGAACCGCGCTCCGCCGCCGGAGCGCGGTTCATACCCGCAGCGGCCGCCCTGCAGCTCCACCAGCCGCTGCACCACCGCCAAGCCCCAGCCGCGCGGAGCGCTCGGACGGTGCAGGAGATCGAACGGCTGGAAAAGGGTGCCGACCAGGCGGGCGGGCACGCCCGGCCCGCGGTCGTCGGCCCAGAAACGGTGGCCGCCGGCCTCCTCCTGCCAGCCGAGCTCGATCCGCGGGGCGGGCCCGGCCTGCGCCAGCCCGTTGTCGATGAAATTCCACCAGATGAGTTCGAGCCACGCCGGCACGCCCTGGACGGTCGGCCACGAGGCCGGCTGCGCCACGGCCGCCTCCCGCGCGATGGTGCGGCGCTCCAGCCGCTGCAGGGCCGCCCAGACCGCGATGCCCATCGGGACGGGCTCCTTCGCCCTGGCTTCGGCCGTCGCCTTCAGCACCGCGCTGATCCGGTCGACGAGATTCGAAACCTCGTCCGAAGAAATTGCGATGGACTGCGCGAAACCCTCCCGCGACGCCACGTCCACCGGCGCGCTCTCCCGGATTGCATCGCTGGCCGTCGCGATGGCCATCAGGGGCGTGCGCAGGTCATGGCTCAGGCGGCGTCCGACCGTGAACAGGTCGCCCCGCAGGCGGGCGTTTTCGCGGGCCAACGCGTGCGCCGCCGCGGCGGCTTGCAGGATCCGCGCGGCGGTCCGCGGATTCCAGTCCTCGGTCGCAAGGGCGACGGCGCCCGGGAAATCGGGGCCGAAAGCCACCACCGGCCAGCGGGGCAGTCCGCGGGCGTCGACGGCGGCCGCCGCCCGCGCCACGGCGGCCGCCTCCGACTGGCCCAGGAGCAGGAGCTCCGTGCCCGGCATCGCGGGCCTGGCCAGCGCCGCCTCGAGTGTGGCCTCCGCGCAGACGGCGGCGCCGGGAAACGCCCGCGTGGCCGCGGCCAAGGCCAAGGCGGCCGCCTCGGCGTTCATTCCGACGAGGACGAGCGAAGTGATATTCTTGGTCATACCCGCTCAAAAGTGAAGGCGCCCCTGCCCCGGAGCCGACAGCGGCGAGAAATCGCGGCCGCCGTCGCTGAGCAGCGTGACCCGGGTGAATTCCGCCCCAAAAAAGACGATCTGCGATGAATAGTAGCACCAGAGCAGCAGCACCAGCAGAGAACCGGCCGCCCCATACGCCGAGGCGAGGCTGGCCTGCGCCAGGTAGAGGGCGAGCACGGCCTTTCCGGCGGTGAAGAGGACCGCAGTCACAACGGCGCCCAGCCAGATGTTCCGCCACGGCACCGGCCGGTCGGGCAATATTTTGAAGATCATCCCAAAGAGGAAGGTCACCACGGCGAAGGAAATCCCGCCGTTCAGCAACAGCAGGCTCGAGTGGGAGATTCCCAGATGCGCCGCGATCTCGCCGCCCACCCAGGTCAGCACCGCGCTGGCCGTGAGGGACACGAGGAGGACGAGGCCCGTGGCGAACACGGCGGAGAGCGAGAGCAGCCGCCGGCGGAGGGCGTGCCACCAGCTCCCCCGCGGAGGCGGCTCCGCGCGCCAGATCGCGTTGAGCGCGCTTTGCAGGTTCGTGAAGAAGCCCATCGCGCCGAAAATCAGGGTCCCGACGCCCAGGAGCGTGGCCACCGCGCCGGTGCGCGTCGCCAGGGGGCTTTGCATCGCCGCCAGCGCCGCGCTGGTCTGCGAGCCCGCCAGCTGGTTGATCTCGCCGATGATCCGCTGCCGGGCGTCCGCTTGGTTGAAGGCGATGCCCGCGACGGCGATGGCGAGGACGAGCAGCGGCGCTATCGCCACCGTGGCATAAAACGCCAGCGCCGCGCTGAGCCGGCTGCCATTGTCGTCGACGAAGGCCCGCACCGTCCTGACCAGAATTCGGCCGGAACGCCCGAAGATGCCGATCTGCTCCCGTGCCGCCGCGCCTAGGTCCACTCCCAGGTGCACGACCTGGCTCTTGATTTGCGCAGCGGAATGGTGAGACATGGCAGTCAATGATTTAGGGTCCGGATGCACAGACCCGACAATGCCTATCCGGTGCCCGCCGCTCAGTGCCGGGAGGCGAGGCGTTCCGCCGCGGGCCCGGGTGCGACAAATAACGACGCGATCTCCCTTTCGGAGAGGCGTCGGGCGCCGCCCGGCGCGATCCCCTGCAGCCGAAAGGCGCCGATCTGATAACGGCATAGCCGGCGCACTTCGTGGCCCAGGGCGGTGAAAAGCTGCCGGATCTCCCTTTTTTTGCCGTGATGCATCGCGACGTCGACATCGGGCGAGGTGGCATCCGCCCCGGCGTCGACCAATTCCGCCCATTCGACCTTGAGCTGCTCCCCCTCGGAGGCGACCCCCCGGACCAGCAGGGGCAGGCGCGCGCGGGGGAACGGCCGCGTCAGCGTGACGTGATAGCGCTTCACGACCTCGCGGGAGGGATGCATGAGGCGGTGCGCAAAATCCCCGTCGGTCGTCAGGATCACGAGCCCTTCGCTGTCCTTGTCCAGGCGTCCCGCGCAGAAGAAGCGCAGCTTCGCAAATTCCACCGGCACGAGCGAAAAGACCGTCTCCGGATTGTGGGGATCATCGTTCGAGCAGACCAATCCCCGCGGCTTGTGCGCCGCGAGCGTGATCCGCGGCTGGGGTTCGGCCGAAACCACGCGGCCGCCGACCGCGACCAGGTCGGCCCCGGGGATGATCTTCTGACCGAGTTCGGCCCGCTTTCCGTTCACCCACACCTCCCCCTGGGCGATCAGCGCCTCGGCCGCCCGGCGCGAGCAGACGCCGATCTCGGCCAGGAATTTCTGCAGGCGAAGCGGTTCGGGCGATGGCATGCCATCAGACCAGCTTGAGCTCGCGCAGGGTGGCGCCGACCGCGCTGAGGTTCTCCGGCCGCATGGCCGCATGGCTCGTGGAGATGACCAGGCCGGTGCCGCCGGCGCGGAACACGGCCGCGACGGCATCGCGCACGCTTTCGGGCGTGCTGTTTTTCAGCGCGACGTCGATGCCCAGGCCCGGCCAGACCCGCGTCTTGGACCCGGCCACCGCGTCCACGGCCCGCTTCGTCTCCCGGAAGACGTAGTCCCCGGAAAATCTGCCGAACCGGCCCTGCGGTGTGTCGTTCATGCCCAGGGACCGCAGCTGGGATTCGTAGGCGGCCTCGGGCATGCCGATGATCTCATCATAGGACCCCTCCTTGAAGCCCATGACGCTGTATTCGAAATCGAGCAGCTGCTGGCGGCTGAGGTCCCCGTAGACGTTCTGGGAGACGCTGTACACATAGGACGTCATGCGTTCGGCGGCGGGATTGTCATAGACGACCGGCTTCAGGTAGTCGGCAAACTCCACGTAGGGCCGGTAGTCCTGCTCCGCCCGGTAGATCGGGTTGAAGGCGATATTGTGCCAGATATGGAAGCCGATCTGCGCGTCGGGCCGGATGGCCTTGGCCCGGGTGTAGAACTCCCGCTGCATTTCCCTCATGCTGTCCGACCAGAAGGTCTGCCAGGTCAGGAGTTCGGGGTGGCGCAGCAGGATCCTCCAGAACTCCACATAATACCCGTCCGGCGGGCGCCGGCCCGCGCGGCCGTTCCGGACATAGGGCTCCAGGGCCAGGAACGCCTGCTTGACCCGGTCCATGTCGATGCCCTGACGCGCCGCCTTGGCGGAGCAGAATTCGCAGAAGCACGAGGTGCCGCCCGGATCGCTGGTCGACCCATGGTGCCAGGCACCCAGGGCGTTGCTGAGCGGGCCCTGGCGCTCGGATCCCCGCTGCAACCCGTCGATATCGTAGGTGCGGAGATAATCCTCGAGCGAGCCGTAGACGAGGTTGCGAAAATACGGATTGTTCAGGCACGGCCCCCCCGGATGCGGTCCGGTCCTGCGCCCGTGGAGGTCGACTTCGTAGAGCTGGTCCATGCCCACGATCTTCAGGGGCGCCCGGTTGTCCTCGATCATCCAGGGAAAGATCTTGATGCCCCGCTTCCGGGTCTCCGCGGTGATGCGATGCATCGCCTCGGGGAGGTTGAAGTCCCCCGGGCCCAGCCCCTGGGGTTTCATGAAAATATCCCGGTAGTATTCCGGATGGGCCGCCGCAAAATTGCCGAGGGGGCCGGCCGCCCCGATCCGCGAGACCTCGTAGGTGTTGCCATGCAGGAAGAGCGCATTGACGCTGGCGCGGGTCTGGACGTCGTCGAGGAAGCGCTCGATCCCATAAGAGAGCAGATAGGGCACCTCCGCCTGGAAGCCGATCATGGGTGCGCCGCCGGGCGGCCTTTCGGCCTCCGCCCGCGCCTTCGCCGCCAAGCCAAAGCCGGAAGTGACCGCGGTTGCCGCCAGCGATGCCGTCTTGACGAAGGCTCTCCGAGAGATGGGGTCGGGGTTTTTCATGCCGGGAGTCTATTCCTCCGAGTCCCCGAGGAAAGGCCAACCTTTGTGTCACGGATCGCGTGACCCTGCCGCCAGGAGGAGAATTTTGATGTGCCCGGTCTGTCCGCCGTGGCGGAGCCTTTCCCTTGCGCCTGGGCGGCGACATATTCCATCCGCGCGATCCGGGTCAGCCGGCGTGCTCCCCCACCCCGCCGCGCGACATCCAATTCCCATGAAGCCGACCCCTCTCCTCCCGCTCATCTTTCTGGCCGCCGTCGCGCCCCTCCATGCGCTTCAGCCCTGGCAGGAGATCACGCTGCCAACGGTGGCCGAGGCCGCCGCCGCCTTCCCCAAGCCGCCGCGCGAATATGGCGCCATCCATTGGGCCATCTGGGGCGGCCCGCAGACAAAGGAGCGCATCCTCGCAGATATTGAGCACCTCGAGGCCAACGGGGCCTACGTCGTCATGATCGATAATTCGCGGGGCTTGCGACCGGCCTACCTCACGCCCGAGTACCTCGATCTGGTGAAATTCACCGTGGAGGAATGCAAGAAGCGGGGAATGAAGGTGTGGATCGAGGGCGATGCGGGTTACCCGGACGGCTTCGCCGGCGGGATCATCAGTCGCGATTATCCGAATCTGGCGATGCAGGGGATCGTCGCCGATGCCCGCTATTCGGTGGTCCCGGGCCAGACGCTCAGCATTCCGGTGCCGCCCGACACTCTCGGCATCCTCGCCTACAATCGCCTGGCCGGATTGGCCACGGCGCTGCCGATTCCGGCCGATGGCCGGTTGCAGTGGACCGCCCCGAATCCCGGCGCATCGGAGATCGTCTTTGTCCGCCATGTCTTCCGCAGTTCGCCGACCCGCTTCACCAACCGCGCCGACGGCACCGGCGACAAGGACAGCCTCTATTCCCTCATCGACTACCTCAATCCCGAGGCGACGCGGACCTACCTCAAGGTCATCCACGAGACCTATGCGAAGATCGTCGGCGACGAATTTGGAAAAACCATCCTCGGCTTCCGCGGCGACGAACCGGACTACACCGGCTTCATGCCCTGGTCCCCCAAGCTGCTGGAGACCTTCCAGCGGATCAAGGGCTACGACCTCCAGCCGTATCTGGCCCAATTCTTCGAGCCGGAACTCACTCCCGAGGTGATGCGGGCAAAGGCGGACTACTGGGATGTATGGAGCGGGATGTTCCGCGACGGCTATTTCAAGCCGCAGGCCGACTGGTGCGAGGCGCACGGCATGGGCTACATGGTCCACCTGAACCACGAGGAGCTGATGCTGGATATGAACCACCCCGAGGACATGATCCACAATGAGGGATCGTTCTTCCGCGACATGCGCTACGTCGATGTGCCCGGGGTCGACAATCTGAACCAGATCGGTCCGGGCATCGTCGCCGATTTCCCGAAGATCGCCGCCTCGGCGGCCCACCTCTCCGGCCACCCGCAGGTCTGGGAGGAGGAGGGCGGGAGTCCGGGCCAGGCCGGGAAGTTCATCGCCGACTACAATTTCGTTCGCGGGATGAATTTCCTGAACATCCGCGGCATGAACAACCCTCCGGACGCCGGCGCCCACCCTCTCCTCAACTCCGCCGCCGCCATCGCCTGGTACGTCAACCGGGCCAGTTATCTCCTGGCGACGGGCCGGCCGGCCGCCCAGGTCGCGCTCTATCACCCGACGGACAGCATGTGGCTCGGCGACAAGGAGGCCGACGACGTCCAGGTCAAGCTGGTGACCGAACTCACGGAGCATCAGGTCGACTTCGATCACATCGACCTGGACGGGCTGTTGTCGGAGTGCACGCTCGAGGGCGGCACGCTGAAGAATCTCAGCGGTCAGGCCTACCGGGCCGTGATCATCCCGACCTCTGATGTCATCGACCGGCGGATGCTGGACCGGCTCAGTGCCTTCGCCGCGGCCGGCGGCAAGGTTGTCTTCGTCGGACGGAAGCCGGCGCTGGTGGTCGGCCAGACTTTCCTCCATCCCGAGGCCGGCGCGCCGGACCTGGGCTTCGCCACGCTCGAGCCGCAGCCGGCCATCACGGCCCGCGTGCTCGCGGCGCTGCCCGCGCCGGATGTCGCCCTCGACTCGCCCTGCCCGCCCCTAAAATACATCCGCCGCAACCTGAAGGACGGCGATGTCTATTTCTTCTTCAACGAGTCCGCCCAGACCCAGTCGCGCATCGTGACTCTCGCGGGAAGCGGCCGGGTCCAGGTCTGGGATGCCGCCAGCGGGACGGTTCAACCCCTCGCCGGCGTCGCGCCGGCCCAGGGCAGCGTCGCCGTGCCGCTGAGCCTTGGGCCGCAGGAGGCTCGCTTCCTCGTGATCGGTCCCCTGCCCCCGGGCGCCGGAGATCCGTTCCCGTCGGTTTCCGCCAGCGAGCCCGTGGCCGAGCTGGGGGGCGATTGGTCGGTGACGCTGGGGGATCGGCCATTGACCACGGCCCTCAAGCCCTGGCGGGAACTCGCCGGCGCGACATTCGCCGGCACGGCCGACTACAAGCGGGATTTCACTGCGCCGGCCCCGCTCCCGTCGGGCAAGCGGATCTATCTCGACCTGGGGAATGTGCACGAGATCGCGCGCGTGCGCCTCAACGGGAAGGAGCTCGAGGCGCGCGCGTGGCCGCCGTACGTTTGGGACGTGACCGGCGCGGTGGTGCCCGGGGCCAACGCGCTGGAGGTGCAGGTGGAGCTTCCGCCCCTCGGCGCCCAGCGCGGATTCGGTGGCGGAGGCGGAGGCCGCCGCGGCGGCGGCGTGGGCGGACTCGGGCCGCGGGGTGAAACCTTGCCCGCGGATCCCAATTCACGGCCCAAGGGCATCTCCCCGACCGGCGTTCCCGGCGGGCTCGGCGGACCCGATCCCTTCGGCGGAGGAGGACGCGGCACCCCCTTTGCCGCCACCGCCGGCCCTCGCCTGGGCGGCGGCGCGCCGGCCCAGCCCGCCGATGCCGGGTTGCTCGGTCCGGTCCGGGTACTGGCGCAATAGCGCGGAACTCAATCCCGGCCAAAACGTCAGGCTGGGCACAGCCGTGAAGTGCGGCGGACCTGTTGCTTTCATGAAGACAAACCCCGTTCCCTCCCTCTGCCTCGGCGGCCTCCTCCTGGCCACCGCCATTGTCCGCGGCGCCGAAGCGCCTCCCACCCTCGACGTCTGGCCCGGCGCCGCCCCCGCTCCGATCGCGGCGGTCGGCCCCGAAAAATCGATTCCGGGCACTCCGGCCAACTTCTTTCCCAAGCAGATCTCCAACGTGAGCCACCCCACCCTCACGGTGTTTCGCCCGGCGGGGAAGGATACCGGCGTCGCCGTCATCGTCTGCCCGGGCGGCGGGTTCAAGGATCTCGAAATGGTCAAGGAGGGCGAGGATGCCATCCACTGGCTCAATGGCATTGGCATCACCGGCATCCTGCTCAAATATCGCGTGTCGACGCCCGCTCCGGAGCCGGAATACGCGGAGGGGCTGCAGGATGCGCAGCGCGCCCTCAGCCTGGTGCGGAGCAAGGCCGCGGAATTGGGATTCAAGCCCGACCGGATCGGCATCATGGGCTTTTCCGCCGGCGCCCAATTGAGCATCCGGGCCGGAATCCAGTTTGCCGTGCGCACCTATCCGGCGGTGGATGCCGTTGATGCCGTCAGCTGCCGGCCCGATTTTGCGATCGTCGTCTATCCCGGAGGCCTGGTGACCAAGGATGGCACCAATATGCTCCTGCCCGACGTCCATGTCCCCAAGGACGCCTGCCAGATGTTCTTTGCTCAGGCGGAAACCGATCGGGTGAATTCGGAAAACAGCATCCTGACCTTCCTCGCCCTGAAGAGGGCGGGCGTTCCCGCGGAAATGCACATCTACGCCGCCGGCGTCCATGGTTTCGGTCTCAAGCCGACGACCAATCCGCACGGCACGTGGCCGAAGCGCTGCGAGGAATGGCTGTCCGGCCAGGGCTTCTGGAAGCAACCCGACTGAGTCCGGCCGGCGTCAGTCGGCGATCGCCTGCATGACGGTGTTTTGGAAGCCGTATTGGATGTCCAGGTTGTTGGCCGGCGAGCGCTGCACGAGGAAAATCAGGATAAGCTGCTCCTTCGGATCGATCCGGAAATAGGTGTTGTACGCCCCGCTCCACCCAAATGTGCCCGGTGAACCCAGGAGACCCGAGTCGCCGTCGTCCTTCCGCACCGCCACGCCCAGGCCGTAGTATTGTCCGCGCAGGAAAGACAGCGGGATCGGGTCCGAGTGGCGGGCGGTCATCAGTTCGATCGATTTGCGGCTGAGGAGCCGGCGCCCGTCGAGCTGCCCGCCGTTCAGCAGCATCTGGCAAAAACGGAGATAGTCGGGCGCCGTGGAGAAAAGGCCGCCGCTGCCGGAAAAGAATCGCGAATCGGTGCTCTGCCGCCGCGCCGCCCGCAGCCCGCCCTGCGGCGAACCCTCGTAAATGACCGCCAGGCGCGGTAGCTTTTCGGGAGCCACGGTGAAGCCGGAGTCGACCATCCGGAGCGGCTCGAAGATGCGTCGGCGCAGGAAGACATCGAGCGGCAGCCCGGAGACGACCTCGATCACGCGGCCGAGCACGTCGTAGGACGGGCCGTATTCCCAGGCGGCTCCCGGCTGGAAATTATGGGGCACGCGGGCCAGCGCACCGACGTGCTCCGCCAGCGCCGCGTCGGCCGGGAGGGCGCGCATGGCCTCGCGCAGCGCTGCGGCCGCCGGTCCCGCGCCGGTCGCCAGGCCGGAGCGGTGGATCAGGAGGTCGTGGATCGTCACGCTCCGCTCCAGGGGGACGAGGTCGTAGGCGCCGGGCGCGCCCGCGCGCGGCACCGCCACCTTGGAATCTCGATATTCCGGCAGATATTTTTCGAGCGGATCGCTGAGCAGCAGCCTATCCTCCTCCAGCAGCATCAGGACTCCGACCGCGATGATGGGCTTCGTCATGGAGGCCATGGCGAAGATGTCGTCCGGGCGCAGGCGGCGCCCGGCGGCGAGGTCGCCATAGCCGTGCGCCCCCAGCAGCACCAGCCGGCCGCGGCGGGCGACAGCCGCGACCGCGCCGGCGATTTGGTGCTCCGCCTGGAGCCGCTCCGCCAACGCGTCGACCCGCCGCAGGCGCTCGGCGGAAAGGCCGACGTCCTCGGGCTGGGCGAGCGGCAGGGGCGGCGGCTGGGCGTTCAGCAGGGCGGCGGAGAAAAAGAGCAGGCGAGGGAGGATCTTCATGGGGGGGTGAAGGGGGAGCTGACGGCCAGCCGGCCCGTCCGGCAAATGTTCGGATTGAACTAGGGTTCTCTCCGGCCACAATCTAGCCGCCCCCCCAAACCCTGGTCAGCAAAGAAAGGATGCCCCATGAAGAAAATTTGCCCTGTCCTTAGCCTTCTCGCCTTCGCCCTTCTCGTCCCGGCCGCCCCCGCGCAAACAACCGCGCGCCCGCATCCGGACGCATCCGCCGCGGCGGCCAAGAACGACTCCGGCGAATTCGTAAAACGTCACGAGAGCTTTCTCGCGCGCGCCCAGGCGGGCCCGATTGGGCTCCTCTTTCTCGGCGATTCGATCACGGACAACTGGAGCAAAGCGCCTGAGATCTGGAAGAAGTACTACGCCAAGTACGATCCGGCCAATTTTGGCATCGGGGGCGACACGACCCAAAACGTCATCTGGCGCATCGAGCATGGCGAGCTCGACGGCATCCATCCGCGCGTGGTCGTCCTGATGATCGGCACGAACAATGCCGGGAGCAACGATGCGGCGGAGATCTTCGCGGCGGACCGGAAGATCGTCGGGATGATCCGGGCCCGGCTGCCGGACGCCAAGGTTCTCCTCCTTGCCATCTTCCCGCGCGGGCCGCGCAAAAACCGCGACGGCACCGAGGACAACTACGTGCGGCGCATGGCGATCATCAGCGCCGTGAATCCGCAGCTGGCCGCGCTCGATGACGGCGCGCACGTGCGCTATCTCGACCTCGGCGCGAAATTCCTCGGGCCCGACGGGAGGATCCCGGATGCCATCATGGCCGATCACCTGCACCCGACGGTCGCCGGCTACCAAATCTGGGCGGACGCGATGCAGCCCCTCCTGGCGGAAATGATGCAGGCGCCCTAGTCTCGGGCCGACCGGTGCGCGCGCCCCTCGCGGAAATGGCATCCTCCTGGCGGGCGCTGACCGCCTGCCTGCGCGAGGGCCCGCGCATGGTTTTCGTGGTCCTCGGACTCTGCGTCGCGATCCCTCTCTGCTTCACGTGGTCGACGCACCTGATCTGGGAGGACTACTTCATCACGTATCGGTACAGCGAGAACCTGGCGCGGGGCCTGGGCCTCGTCTATTCGCCGGGCGAGCGCGTCCAAGGCTTCACCTCCCCCCTCAATGCCCTCATCCCGGCGCTCTTTGCCTGGATTTCCGGGGCGAAGAGCGTCCTTTTTCCGCTCTGGGCCTATCGCATCGCCTCCCTGGCCGGACTGGCCTTCGGGCTCGTGGCGATCACGAGTCTTTTTACCGCGCGGGCCGGCCCAACGCGCGCGGCCCACTGGACCGGCGCGCTCTTTCCCCTCCTCGCCGTCCTGGAGATCAAGACCACCGCGTTCACGATGAGCGGCCAGGAGGCCGGCCTGGTCCTCGCGTTTCTTGCTCCCGCCTTCGCGCTGGCGTGCCTCGGCTGGACGGCGCACGCCTGGCTCGGCGGTCTCCTCTGGGCCGGACTCATGTATTCCCGGCCGGACGCCTGCATTTATATCGCGGCGCTGGGCCTCGTCGCCTGGTCCTTCGCCCCCGGCTCCCGCCGCTCCTGCTTTCTTGCCCTGCTCAAGTCCGCCGCGCTCTGCGCGGCGCTCTACCTGCCCTGGTTTCTCTTCACTTGGTGCTATTACGGATCCCCGGTTCCCCACACCATCGTCGCGAAATACGGCATCGGCACGCAGGTCATCCCCATCTTCCGGTTCCTGGGCCCGGTGGTTGTCGCCCTGCAGCACGCCCCCAAGACCTTGTGCTACGTCTTTGCGCCGATCTACGACCCCCTCTCGCTCGACCCGGGCAGCTGGCCGATCTGGATCCACGACGCCGGCTTCGCGCTGGCCGCGCTGGCCATCCTCTACTGGCTGGTCCCAAGCCGCGACCGGGTCGGCCGCATGGCGTCGCTGGCCGCCTTCCTGATCTTCGCCTACCAGGACTACGTGAGCGAGGTCGCCCAATTCGCCCCCTGGTATTATCCCCCGCTGGCGTTCATGAGCGCGCTCGCGGTCGTCGGCGCCGTTTCCGCCCTGGCGCAGCGCCTCCGGCCGGCCTGGTGCGCCCACGCCTCCGCGGCCCTGGCCCTGGCCGCCCTGTTCGGCTTTTTCGGTTACATTTTTTGCGCCTCGCTCGCTCCTCTCCGCACCAAGCAGCAGGTGATCGATTGGGGCAACCGGCGGGCGGTGGGACTGTGGCTCAAGGACAACGTCAAGCCGGGAGAGGCGGTCTACCTGGAGCCCCTGGGCTACATCGGCTATTTCAGCCAGGCCAAGATGCTGGACTGGCCGGGCCTCGTTTCGCCCGAGGTCGTCGCCGCCCGGCGGAAGTTGCAGAGCCCGCTCGAGTACACCTGGCAGCCGGTCGCGGAAGCGCTCCGCCCCGCCTGGATCGTCGCGCGCTCCGAGGAGGCCGGACTGATGCGGCAATCCCCGTATCTCTCCCAGAACTACGAACTCCGGAAGGTTTTCGACGTGCGGGACCGGATCAAGCCGGTCAGCGGCGTCCCGGGGATGAACATCGCCTTCCCCGAAGCCTTTTTCGGCGTCTACCACCGGATAACGCCCTGACGGGCTTTAAAATTGGAGGCGCGGGCTCTTCACTACTGGTTTTAACTCACTTGGTGTCCGTTTTGGTGTCCACCCTGGACCTTGACGTCCTTGGCCAAGTTTAACCCCTGGAACGGGATTTGGACGCGCACCGCAGTTCCCTGGCCTGGGCTCGATGCGATGGCCAGCCGCCCCCCGACCATTTCAATCCTTTCCTTCATGCCAATCAGTCCAAGCCGGCGATTGTTTTTCGATGCAAGAATTTCATTCACATCGAACGACCTGCCGTTGTCCTTGATCTCCAGATGGACCGAATCCGCGATCTTCCCCGCGCTGATCCTGACTTCCGTTGCATTCGCGTGCCGGATCACGTTGGTGAGAGCTTCCTGCGCCACGCGATAAAGCACCGTGCGCTTGTCGCTGGCCAGGTCGTCGACGCCGCCGAGATCGGTCACATGGATCGGGAGGGCTTTCTTCTCCGACAGGCTCTCGCAATACGAATTGAGCGCCGGGATCAGCCCGAGGTCGTCCAATGCCGCCGGCCGGAGTTCGCGGGCGAACCGGTGCACCGCACTAGCGGAAATCGCCACCAGACGCTGCGCGCGGACGATTTTCTGCTTCACGCTGACCGCGTCGGCCTTGGAGTCCTCGCCCAAAACATGCAATTCGATGCTAAGGCCATTTAGCGTCTGTACGACCTCATCATGCAGGTCGCGGCTGATTTTCTTCCGCTCCTCCTCTTGGATCGAAATGAGCTCATGGGAGAGATGCTTCAGCTTTTTTTGCCGGCCTTCCGAGATCAGGAGGAGTTTGCGGTACTTCTCGCTGCCTTTGACCAGGTTGGCCGTGCGCTCCGCGACCTTGCTTTCGAGCTGTCCCGCATACCGGGCCAGTCGTTTTTTTGAATCGAGGAGAGCCTTTTCCACCCGCTTGAGCCCGGTCACATCGTAAAAACAGTTGATGGCTCCCGTAATCTTGCCCTGGGCATCACGGAAGGGGACAATATTGACCACCACGGTGATCCGCGAGCCGTCGGGCCGTTCGATGACGGCCTCCAGGTTGCGCGCCAGGGCGAGTTTGCCGCTCAATACCTGTCCCATGGGGCAGTCCCGGTGAGGCACGGAGGGGCCGTCCGGCCGGTACATTCTAAACGAGCCGCAAAACCGCTCCTGCGAATTATTCAGTTTGGGCTTTCTGCCCCATAGCTTTGTTGCGCAGTGATTGAAATCGAGCAGCTTCCCAGCGGCGTCGCAGGAATATACTCCGACGGGCTCAAGAGTGAACAAGGCGCGGAAACGTTCCTCGCTCGCCCGCAACGCCTCGCTCGCCCGCTTGCGCTCGGTGATGTCGCGGACGTTGCATTGAATTACGCGATCACCGTCCTCGCGATATAGATTGCTGACGAATTCCACCTCTCGTCGCTGGCCCTGTTTTGTTTCCAGGGGGAGATTCTCGTAGCGAATGAAGCCGTGCTTCTCCAATTGGCGAAAGGCGTTGCGGCTGGTCTCCGCGTCCTTGAGCAATCCGATCTCCCATAATTCCTTCCGGAAAAGCTGCTTTTTGGAATAGCCGAGAAGCTTCGTTATAAAGGGATTGGCATCGATGATCTTCCGGGTGTCCGGATCGAGGATCAGAATGCCGTCGCGCGCCGCTTCAAAGAGACGCCGGTAACGAATCTCCGAGCGCCGCAAGCCTGCCGCCACCCGTTCGGCCGGTTGGAATTTATTACTGGTTCGGCGAGTCATTCATAGTGGATGCGAAAGCCCGGAGCCTACTTTGACCATGAACCCCGCACTCATTTCCGTGTTTCCAATATAGTGGGGAATCTCACGACGCCATATGGGGTGAAACCCTACCGATTCTGGTCGCGAAGGCGGATTTTAAATCCGAGGAGGCGAACCTGACCGCTTCCCCGGCTTGGGAGGGTCCGAAGGTGCCGGAGGTCTAAAAATTGGAGGCGAGGGCCGGAATCGAGCCTGCCGGCCTATGGGGTTGGGCAGGCGCGCGATGACCGGATCGCTGCGCCGGCCCGGGCGGGAAGGCGTGGTCGGCGTCTCGAACGTGCAGTTGACAAAGACATTCCCGTGATTCGTCGCCGGGTTGCGGATCCACATGTACGCTCCGTGGGAGCTGAACTCGCAATGGTTGAAGAAGGCCGGCCCGACGCCTTAGATGCGGATCTGACCCGATTTTCCGAGCGTGGGCGGGCTGCCGAAGGTGAGGACGAGATGGGTGTCGGGATTCACGCCCGAGGCCTTGTCCGCTGGAAACCGGGTGACAGAGGCGGCGGAAGACTGGCCGCGCAACGGGACGAATGCCGCCAGAGCGAGGAGGACGCAGGATAAACGAACCGCGGGGCAGGGTCTCATGGGGATTTTTTCTCTCTCGGGCTTAATCCCGCCGAAGGGCGCGGGAGGGGCTGATTAAAGGCGCCTGACGTTCGCGGCGGCCGACAGGTGACGCATCCGATCTTAGAATTCGGGGACATTTGCCATTAATCTGGGCAGAAGAGCCGATAATGTTATGCTACAGTGATGGCCCCACCCCGCCGGGCCCGGTGCCGGCCGGACCCGTCCGCGCCTTTCCCCACCCCATGCGTTTCCGATCCCCGCTCTCGATCCCTCTGGCCCTCGCCGTCATCCTCTCGGTCCCGGGCGGCTGCAAACGCAGCGAGGCTCCCCGGGCTGCCTCCACGGGTCCGGGCAAGATCGCGGTCATCGTCTCCACCCTCAACAATCCGTGGTTTGTCGTCCTCGCGGACACCGCCCGGGACCGGGCCCGGGAACTCGGCTACGCGGTCACCGTCTTCGACTCGCAGAACGACCCGGCCAAGGAATCCACGAACTTCGACAACGTGATCGCTTCCGGTTACCAGGCCGTCCTCTTCAACTGCACCGATGCGAGCGGCTCCGTCGCCAACGTCCGCCGGGCCAAGGCCGCCGCCATCCCCGTCTTCTGCATGGACCGCGAGATCGCGGCCAACGACGCCGCGGTCACGCAGATCCTCTCGGACAGCTATTCGGGCTGCGTCGCCCTCGGCCAGTACTTCGTCCGCCAGGTCGGCGCGACTGGCACCTACGCCGAACTCCTCGGGATCGTGGCCGACACGAACACCTGGAGCCGCTCGAAGGGCTTTCACAGCGTGGTCGACCGCTCCCCGGGTCTGAAGATGGTCGCCCAGCAGAGCGCGGAGTTTGACCGCAGCAAGGCGCTGGAGGTGTTCGAGGCGATCCTGCAGGCCCATCCCGATCTCAGCGCCGTCTTCTGCGGCAACGACGCCATGGCCCTCGGGGCCTACCAGGCCCTGCTCGGGGCCGGCAAAACCGGACAGGTCAAAATCTTCGGCTTCGACGGCGACAACGACGCCGTGCAGGACGTGGCCGAGGGAAAGATCGCGGCGACCGTCATGCAGTATCCGAAGATCATGGCCCGCACGGTCGCCGAAGACGCCGACCGCTACATCAAGGGCGAGCGCAATTTTCCCCAGCGCACGCCCGTCGCCGTCGAACTCGTGACCCGCGACAACGTCGGCAAGTTCGGCGACTATGGGCGCAAAGCCGCGCCTTAGCCCGGGGCGGGGCGGCCGCGCCTGGCGCGTGGCGGCGATCGCCGCGCTCGCGGTCCTGGTGATCTGGATCGTTCCCCTTTTTCACGTCCACGTGGTGGAGCTGCGATCTCCCGCGATGAATTTCGAGGCCTCCTTTCCCGGCGGCGTCAGCCCGACCGTCACGACCCTCGCCACCATCGCCGACAAATTCTGGCGCGAGCGGCTCCAGCCCTCGGCCGCCGGGGCCCCGGACGCCGCGGCCGTCCTCACCGCGCTGCGCGCCGATTTTCCCGGGGGCCTGGATCGCTATGCGCACAAGGTCGGGCTCGGCGGACTCGCCTATCTCTATGTCTCCGGCGAAGGGCGCGTCGTCCGGAAGGATGCCAGCCAGATCCTCGTCGCCCTGGGCAGCGGGGAGCCCGGGCAGCCCGTCGTCGCCCTGCAGACCGGGCCGGTCTTCGGCAATGCCGTCCGCGACGGCACCGGCCTTCTCAGCGTGAATGATTTTCCCTCGCTGGATGAGTACAACGCGCTGGCCGCGGAGCTCGACCGGCTGGTCGAAACCCGCGTCCTGCCCGTCCTGCGCGACCGCGCGGTCGTCGGCGGGCGGGTCGCATTTGCGGGCTGCGCCCAGGCGCCCGACGACCCTCGAGACGCGGCCGCCCCCCTCGCCCTCGTGCCCGTGCGCGCCGAGATCCGCTGATGGACCCCGCCGCCGACATCGTCCTCGCCGCGTGCGGCATCACAAAGTCGTTTCCCGGCGTCCGGGCGCTGGCGGAGGTCAGCCTGAACCTCCGGCGCGGAAGATTGCTGGCTCTCGTCGGGGAGAATGGCGCCGGCAAGTCGACGCTCATGAACATCCTCGCCGGGGTTTTCCCGCCGGACGAGGGGGCGATCCTGTTCGAAGGACGAGAGATCCGCTTCGACGGCCCCTGGTCGGCGCACGCGCGCGGCATCGCGACCATCTTCCAGGAGCTGAGCCTCGTGCCGCATCTCACCGTCGCCGAGAACATCTTTCTCGGCCGGGAGCCGCGGCTCCGCTGCGGCCTCCTCGACCGCCGGCGGCAGGCCGCCGACACCCGGGAACTGCTGCGGCGCGTGGACCTGGACGTCGATCCCGCGACGCCCGTGGCGGCGCTGCGCGTCGGCCAGCAGCAGATCGTGGAGATCGCCCGGGCCGTCTCGACGGACGCCCGCGTCCTCATCATGGACGAGCCCACCTCCTCGCTCTCGGGGCGCGAGGTCGAAGTTCTCTTCGGCCTGATCCGCGAACTGAAGGCCCGCGGCGTCGCCCTGGTCTACATCACCCACAAGCTCGAGGAGCTCGAGCGCGTCGCCGACGAGGTGACGGTGCTGCGCGACGGGCGCGTCGTGGGCTCGGCCCCGCTGGCCGACCTGTCCCGCGACGGGATCGTGCGCCTCATGGTGGGCCGCGACTCGAAGACCCTGCATGAGAAGGCGCCCTCCCGCCTGGGCGCGGAAGTGCTGCGGGCCGAGGGGCTGTCGCTGCGGGCCGAGCCGGGCGGCGATCTGCTCGTCGACGCGGTCGACCTCCGCCTCTGCGCCGGTGAAGTGCTCGGCATCTTTGGCCTGATCGGCGCCGGACGCACCGAACTCCTCGAGGCCCTCTTCGGCGTGCATGCCGGCCGAGTTGAGGGGAAGGTCTTTCTCGGGGGCGAGGAGGCCCTGTTCTCCTCGCCGATCGAGGCCATCGCCCACGGCCTCGCGCTCGCCCCCGAGGACCGCAAGCGCGAGGGGCTCATGCTCGACCTCAGCGTCATGGCCAATGCCAGCCTCGCCAGCCTCGACCAGGCCCTCGACGGCGGCTTCATCAACCCGCGCCGGGAGGCGGCGCATGTGGCGCCGTATCTCGAGCGCTTCCGCGTCAAGGCGGCCTCCCTCGCCCAGCCGATCCGCCACCTGAGCGGCGGCAACCAGCAGAAGGTCATCCTCGCCAAATGGCTGGCGAGCCGCCCGCGCGTCCTCCTCCTCGACGAGCCGACCCGCGGGATCGACATCGGAGCGAAGCGCGAAATCTACGCCTTCATCGATGAGCTGGCCCAGGCCGGCCTCGGGCTCATCGTCGTCTCCTCGGAGCTGCCGGAAGTCCTCGCCCTCTCCGACCGGATCATGGTCATGTGCGAGGGCCGCGTGACCGCGGAGTTCGACCGGGCCTCGGCCACGCCGGAGGCCGTCCTTCGCGCCGCGCTGCCCGAGGCAAAACCCGCCAACTCCGCATGAGTTCCTCCCGCCATCCCGCCGAATTCCTGCGCCGCTTCCGCTCGCTCCTGGCGCTGGCGCTCATGGTCATCCTCCTGAGCATCGTCTCCGGCCGGTTTCTCAGCGCGGACAACGGCTGGAACATCCTCCGCCAGATTTCGGTGAACCTCTGCCTGTCGACGGGCATGACGCTGGTCATCCTGAGCGGCGGCATCGACCTGTCGGTCGGCGCCGTGCTCGCCTTTGGCGGCGCGGTGGCGGCGGGCGTCCTCAAGGACGGCCTCGGGCCGCCCATCTTCGGCGTCCAGCTGCAATTCACGGTCGCGGGGGCGATCGTCGCCGGGATCGGTGTCAGTGCGGCGCTCGGCTGGTTCAACGGCTGGGCCATCACGCGCTTCCGGCTCCCGCCCTTTGTCGCCACGCTCGGCATGCTCAGCATCGCCCGCGGCCTGACGATGCTGTGGACCCACGGGTTCCCCATCACCGGCCTCGGCCCGGGCTTCGGCTTCATCGGGACCGGAGCCCCTCTCGGGATTCCCATGCCCGTGTGGATCTCAGCCGTCTTGGTCGGGATCTTCCTCGTCCTACTCCTGCGGACCCCCTTCGGCCGCCATCTCTATGCGGTCGGCGGCAACGAGCGCGCGGCGCTTCTCACGGGGCTGCGGGTCGACCGCGTGAAGCTGATCGTCTACACCCTGGGCGGAGCCCTGAGCGGCGCCGCCGGCCTGATCGTCACCTCGCGGCTCGATTCGGCGCAGCCCAACGCAGGGCTCGGGTACGAGCTCGACTCGATCGCCGCCGTTGTGATCGGCGGCACTTCGCTCTCCGGCGGCCGCGGTTCGCTCGGGGGCACCGTGCTCGGCTGCCTTATCATCGGCGTCCTGAACAACGGCCTCTTCCTCCTCGACGTCTCCCCCTTCTGGCAGCAGGTGATCAAGGGCGCCGTCATCCTGCTCGCCGTCGCGATCGACAAGATGAGCGCCTCGGACCGCGACTCCGGCTGAAGCAATCAACTTAGGCCCATGCTCCTCCGCTCTTCCTTCCTGCCGCTGCTCTTCGGCCTCGCCCTGCCGGCGCCGGCCGCGGGCGCGCCATCCGCCCCGCCGTCGGCCGAGACGGTGGAGCAATGGGGCATCTTCGAGGTGAGCCTGCCCGGCCCCACCACCGGCAATCCGTTCACCGAGGTGGAGATCTCGGCGCGGTTCTCCCAGGGCGGGCGCACCGTCGTCGTGCCGGGCTTTTACGATGGCGACGGCGTCTACCGGATCCGCTTCATGCCGGATCGCCCGGGCGCCTGGCGCTACGAGACCGCCAGCAACCGGCCGGAGCTCCAGGGCCGCGCGGGATCCTTCACCGCGAAGGCGCCGGGCCCGGACAACCACGGCCCCGTGCGCGTGCGCGATACCTATCATTTTGCCTATGCCGACGGAAAGCCCTTCCGGGAGATCGGGACGACCTGCTACGCCTGGGTGCACCAGGGCGACGCGCTCGAGGAAGAAACCCTCCAGACCCTCGCCGCCGCGCCCTTCAACAAGGTCCGCTTCTGCGTCTTCCCCAAGCACGCCGACTACAACCACAATGAGCCGGTGTACTATCCCTTCGAGGGGACCGCGCCCGACCATTGGGACTTCGCCCGTTTCAACCCGGAGTTCTTCCGGCATTTCGAAAAGCGCGTCGGGCAGCTGCGGGACTTGGGCATCGAGGCCGACATTATTCTCTTCCATCCCTATGACGAAGGCCACTGGGGCTTCGACCGCATGGGGGCGGCCAACGACGACCGCTACGTGCGCTATGTCGTCGCGCGCCTCTCCGCCTACCGCAACATCTGGTGGTCCCTCGCGAACGAATACGACCTCATCCCGGGGAAGCGGATGCCGGACTGGGACCGCCTCTTCCAGCTCGTGCAGGCCGCCGATCCCTCCCAGCACCTGCGCTCCATCCACCAGGACAAGGTCTATTACGACCAGAACAAGCCCTGGGTCACCCACGCGAGCGTGCAGAACAGCTCCGCCGTCCTGGATTTCGGGCGCGCGATGATCTACCGCGAGGTCTACCGCAAGCCCGTCGTCTTCGACGAGGTGAAATACGAAGGCAACATCCCCTCGCGGTGGGGAAATATTTCCGGGGAGGAGATGGTGCTGCGCTTCTGGAACGGCCTCGTCGCCGGCACCTATGTCGGCCATGGCGAGACCTTCCTCGATCCGCACGACATCCTCTGGTGGGCCAAGGGGGGCGTGCTGCACGGCCAGAGCCCGCCGCGCCTGGCCTTTTTGCGCAGGATCATGGAGGAGGGCCCGCCCGGTTTGGATCCCGTGGACAAGTGGATGGACGACGGCATCGGCGCCCAGCCCGGGAAGTATTACCTCGTCTATTTCGGGAAAGACCCGCGGCCGGCCTGGAAGTTCTCCCTCTTCCACACCGCGATCGAGGAGGGGATGAAGTTCACCGTCGAGATCATCGACACCTGGAACATGACCATCACGCCGGTCCCGGGCGTCTTCGAGACGAAAAAATCCGACGCATATTCGTTTGCCGACGTGGACGGGCGCTCGATCGCGCTGCCCGGCCGCCCCTACATCGCCTTGAGAATCAAGCGGAAGGAATAAACCTTTCCGCAAAAGACTGAAAGGGCTTGCGGGGATGGGCCGTTGGCTATCAGTTGATAGCCTATCAACTGATACCCATGCTGACCGAGCGACAGGAACAGGTCTTGGATTTTGTGCGCAACTACCAGAATGCGCAGGGCGTGCCGCCTTCCACCCGGGAGATCGCCCGCCGGTTCGAGAGCAGCCAGCCGACCGCGCTGAAGCATTTGCAGGCTCTCGCCCGCAAGGGAGCCGTGGACAAATTGGCCGACGGCAAGTGGGGCCTCAAGGTCTCGGAGGTGCAGGGACATTTGTTCGACACCCCCGTCTACGGCGCGATTCCCGCGGGTCTGCCCGCGATGCAGGAACAGGCGCCGGAGGAGACCGTGGCCATCGATCCGGCGGTTTTCGGGATCCGCCGGGGCGGCCCGCATCACTTCTGGTTTCTGCGCGTGATCGGCGACTCGATGACCGGCGCGAGGATTTTTGACGGTGACCTGGTCGCCCTGGTGCGGCGCGAACCGCGCCCCGGCGACATCATCGCGGCCTTGGTGGACGAGACCACCACCACCCTCAAGCGCCTCGTGCGCGAGCGGGGGCGGATGCTGTTGCGGGCCGAGAATCCGCGTTATCCCGACATCGAGCCCCAGCGACTGGAATCGCAGGGCGTGGTGGTCGGGGTGATCCGGCGAAAGTTGGCCTGAACGAATGAAGGCCTGTGGCCCACCCACCCACCCTCTCCGCCCTGCGGTCCCTCGTGGCCGCCCGGTTTCCGACCGCGACGAGGAAGCATGGCCGCTGTATCCCCACCGGCGTCGCCGGCCTGGATGAGGCTCTCGGCGGCGGATTACCCGCCGGCAAGCTGACCGAGTTGGTTTCGGCAGCGGCGAGCAGCGGCGGCCAGCTGGTCCTGGCGCGCCTGCTGGCGGCAACCCGCGCGGCGCGGCAGCGGGTCGCCCTGATCGACGGCGCGGATGGCTTCGCTCCCGAGGCTGTGGCGACCGACGCCTTGCGCCATCTGGTCTGGGTGCGCGCCCACAATCTCGAGGAGGCGCTGGCGGCGGCCGACGTCCTCGTGCGGGACGGCAATTACGCCGTCGTCGCGATCGACCTGCGGGGCATCGCCGAGCGGGTGCTGCGGCGCACCCCCGCCCCCTCGTGGCATCGGCTGCAGCGCGCGGCCGAGGGCCGGCCGGGGGCGGTGCTGGTGCAGACGCCGTTTGCCCTGGTGCCGGCCGTCCCCTGGCGGCTCGCGCTGCGGGCGAGCGCATCTTTGGCGCAGCGGCGTCGGCCGCAGGCGGAGCTGGCGGCGGAATTGGCGGTCGAGAGGGTCCGGGGCCATGTCACAGCGGAGGAAAAGGCCGGATGAACTACGCCGTCCTCCGGATTCCGGACTTTGCCCTGCACGCCCTGCGGCGCAGCGAGCCCGCGCTCGCGGGCCGGCCGGTGGCGCTCAGCACCGGCGAAGGCCGGAAGGCGATCCTCACCGAAGTGGCGCCCGAGGCGGCCGGCATCGCGCCGGGCTTCACGGTCACGCTGGCGATGGCCCGCTGCCCCGGGATCGTGCTGCGGACGCGCGATCCGGACGCGGAGATCGAGGCGCAGCGGCTCCTCCTGGCCGCCGCGTTCACGCTGGCTCCGCGGGTCGAAGCGACAGCGGCGGGCTGCTGCACGGTGGACCTGCAGGGGGCGCAGGCGGACCGGACCGAGGCGGCGGTGCGGCAGCGCCTCGCGGAGCTGGCGCGCGCGGGATTGCCCGCTCGGGCGGGAGTCGCGGCGACGCCGCTGCTCGCGGGCTACGCGGCCCGGAGCGCGGATCCGGTGCTCGTCGTTCGGGACCCGGCTCGCTTCCTCCAGTCGCTGCCCCTGGCGGTCGCGGAGCCGTCGGCGGCGCAGGCGGAGATTCTGCGCAGCTGGGGCCTGAAAACGCTGGGAGACTTGACGGCGCTCGCCAAGGCCGACGTGGGCCAGCGGCTCGGCGCCGAAGGCGTCGCCCTGTGGGAGCGGGCGGCGGGCGAGACGGCGCGCGTCCTCCGGCTCGTCGAGCCGACCAAGTCCTTTGTCGCCGCCTGGACCTACGAGCCGCCGGTGGAATCGGTCGAGCCCCTGCTCTTCAAGCTGCGGCGCTTCGCCGAGCGCATCGCCTTCGAATTGCGCGCGGCGAGCCTGGTCGCCGAGGCCCTGACGCTCACGCTCCTCCTGGAGGACGAGACCGACCATCGCCGAAATTTTCGGCTGCCGGAGCCGGGGGCGGACGTGGAGTCCTGGCTGCGGGTGATGCAGACGCACCTCGATTCCCTGCGCACGGCGGCGCGCGTGAGCGGCGTGCGCCTGAGCGCCGCGCCGGCCCGTCCCCCCATCCGGCAGGACGGCCTCTTTGAAACCGGCCTGACCGATCCGCAGGCTTTCTGGGAAAACCTGGCCCGCCTCGGCGCGGTGGTGGGCGACGCGCGCGTCGGCACGCCGGTCCTATGCGACAGCCATCGCCCCGACGCCTTTATCCTGGAGAAACCGCCCGAGACGGTGCCCGCGCCGGCGCCGCCTCCGCTCCACCCACCCCGGGGTCCCGTGCTGCGCCGTTTCCGGCCGCCCCGGTCCGTGCGGGTCCTGCTGGAGGAGGAACGGCCGGTCGCCGTGACCGGACCGCTGACCGGGCGGCTGTGCGCCGCGACCGGCCCATGGCGCGTCTCCGGCGAATGGTGGATGCCGGGATCCTGGGCCGTGGAGACCTGGCAGGTCGAGCTGGCCGCGGGGGGACTGTACCAGTTGGCGCGCACGGCGGAGGGCTGGTGGCTCGAGGGCGTCCTCGACTGACCGATGCCCTACGTCGAACTGCATGCGCGGAGCGCCTTCTCGTTTCTGCGGGGCGGGTCCCGGCCCGAGGCGCTGGCGGACGCGGCCGGGCGCGGCGGCCTCCCGGCGCTGGCGCTCTGCGACCGGGATGGGGTCTATGGCGCGGTGCGCCTGCACATGGCCGCCGTCGACGCCGGCCTGCGCGCCCTGGTCGGATCCGAATTGACGATGGAGGACGGCGCGATCGTGCCGGTGCTCGCGGCGACGCAGGCCGGCTACCGGCGGCTCTGCAGCCTGCTCACGACGGCGGCCCTCCGCGCCGAGAAGGGCGAGGGCCGCGTGGGCTGGAGCGAGCTGACGGCCGACAACGCAGGGCTCATCGCGCTGACGGGCGACGAAGACGGGCCGGTTCGCCGCGCCTGGCAAAAGGCCGGGCCGGCGGCGGCGGCGGCGGCCGGTGCAAGGCTCCTGCGGGCCTTCGGGCGCGACCGGCTTTACGCCGAGGTCCAGCGGCACCTCGTGCCGGAGGAAGAGGACGCGAACAGCTTCATCGTCGACTGGGCCCGCGCGAACCGGCTGCCGCTCCTGGCGACCAACGGCGTCCTGCATGCGACTCCGCGGGAGCGCAACGTGGCGGACGTGTTCACCTGCCTGCGCGAGCACACCACCCTCGACGGGGCGGGACGCCGGCTCGCCCGCAACCAGGAGCGCCACCTGAAGGATCCGGCGGCGATGGCCGCGCTGTTCGCGGATTTGCCGGAGGCGGTGGCCAATACGGAGCGGCTGGCCGGGCGGCTGGAGTTCACGCTGGCGAACCTGGGCTACCGGTTTCCCGACTTCGCCGTGCCGGCGGGACATTCGCAGGACTCGTATTTGCGCGCGGAGACCTATGCGGGGGCCGGGGGGCGCTACGGGAAAATTGGCCCGGACGTGCGGCGCCAGCTGGAGCGCGAACTCGCGCTCATCGGCACGCTCGGCTTCAGCGGGTATTTCCTGATCGTGGCGGACCTCTGCCGGTTCGCCCGGGATCGCGGGATCCTCGTGCAGGGCCGGGGGAGCGCGGCCAACAGCGCGGTCTGCTACTCCCTCGGCATCACCGCCGTGGACCCCATCGGCAGCAAGCTCCTCTTCGAGCGGTTCCTCTCGGAGGGGCGCACGGACTGGCCGGACATCGACCTCGACCTGCCGAGCGGCGAGGGCCGCGAGTCGGTCATCCAGGAAGTCTACCGCCGCTACGGCCGGCTCGGCGCGGCCATGACCGCGAACGTCATCACCTACCGGGGGAAGAGCACCCTGCGCGAGGTCGGCAAGGTCTTCGGCTTCGCCGACGACGTGATCGACCGTTTCAGCGCGCTGTACCACGGCGGCGATTATCCCCAGACCCTGGAATTGCAGGAGCAGCTGCGGATGGCCGGCATCGCGCGGGACCACCCCCGCCTGCCGATGCTGCTCGAGGCCTGTCTGCAGGTGCGGGGGCTGCCCCGGCACCTGGGGCAGCATTCGGGCGGCATGGTGCTGAGCGCGGGCGCGCTTTCGCAATTCGTGCCGCTCGAAAACGCGCGCATGCCCGGCCGCAGCGTCCTCCAGTGGGACAAGAGCGACTGCGAGGACATCGGCATCGTGAAGGTGGACCTCCTGGGCCTGGGCATGATGGCCGTCCTCCAGGAAACCCTGCAGATCTGCTCCGACCGCGGGCAGCCGGTCGACCTGGCGCGCATCCCCAAGGACGACCCGGCGTCGTTCCGGATGATGCAGGAGGCCGACACGATCGGCGTCTTCCAGATCGAGAGCCGCGCGCAGATGTCCACCCTCCCCCGGATGAAGCCGAAGACCTTTTACGATCTCGTGGTCGAGGTGGCCATCATCCGGCCCGGCCCGATTCAGGGCGACGCGGTGAATCCCTACCTCGCGCGGCGGGCCGGGGAACAGCCGATCACCTATCCCGACCCGCGGGCTGAGCCGATCCTGGAGCGGACGCTGGGGGTGGTCCTCTTCCAGGAGCAGGTGCTGCGGCTCGCGATGGAGCTGGGCGGCTTCTCGGCGGCGGAGGCCGATGAGCTGCGCCGGGCGATCGGCTTCACCCGGACGCCCGACCGCCTGAATCGGATGAAGGAAAAGCTCGGCGTGTCCCTGCGGCGGAATGGCGTTTTCGACGCCGCGGCCGAATCCATCCTGAAGTCCCTCGCGTCCTTCGCGCTCTACGGCTTCCCCGAGAGCCACGCGATCAGCTTCGCCCTGCTGGCCTATGCGTCCGTCTGGCTGAAGGCGCACCGCCCGGCGGCCTTCCTCGCCGCCCTGCTCAACAACCAGCCGATGGGGTTCTATTCGGCCGCCACGCTCGTGCAGGACGCGCGCCGGCACGGCATCAAGACCCTGCCCGCCTGCATCGCGCTCTCTGACGCGAAATGCCGCGTGGACGCCGACGACACGGTGCGGCTGGGCCTCCTCTCGGTCCACGGCGTGCGCGCCGCCGCGGTGGAGCAGGCGCTCGCGGCCCGCCGGGAGCGGCCGTTCGCCTCGATGGCGGATTTCCTCCGGCGGACGGAGTTTTCCGCCGCGGAGCGGCGGGCGCTCTCCGGCGCGGGCGCCCTCAACGCGCTGGCCGGGCACCGGCGCGCGGCCCTGTGGCAGGTGGAAGCGGTGCACGCGGACGACGACCTGTTCCGCCACGAAGAGAAGCCCGACCCCTTTGCGTCCAATGACGCACCTGGAGCGGCTGCAGGCGGACTTCACCCACCTGTCCCTGACCACCGGGACGCATCCGATGAAGCTCATGCGGGCGAGCCTGCCCGATGTGATCCCCGCCGCGGAACTGCCCAACATCCCGGCTGGGAGCCGAATCAGGATCGGCGGCTCCGTGATCTGCCGCCAGCGCCCCGGCACGGCGAAGGGCTTCTGCTTCATCACCGTCGAGGACGAGACGGGCCTCGCCAATGCGATCGTCCGGCCCGCGCTCTTCGAGAGGGAACGGCTCACCATCAATCTCGAGGCGGCCCTGATCATCACCGGCCGCCTGCAAAACGAGCAGGGCGTGATCCACGTCATGGCCGAGCAAATCGCCGCCCTGCCGGGGCTAGGGCTGCCGGAGCAGTCGAGTCATGATTTTCACTGAGGGCCCGATCCGGCCCGGGCCTCAAATTTTAACTGGCCCACAGCCACGCGCGAACGCGCCGGAGATCCAATATTCAAGCAGCCTGCAATTCGCGCACGTGGGCTATTTCTCGGGGGGCGATGGGCCGGAGCTGCGGCGGCAGCAGCGTCACCACCGTCACCGTCTCTCCAGCCAGAGTTATGAATTCCACCTCATAGCCAGCTCCACCTTCATGAATATGCACGACTGTGCCAATGTCGCCGGCTTTCAGGCCCTCGGCGGCCAAGTCTTGGGTGAGAACCACGCAATCGTGTTCCTTGATCATGACCCCAAAGGGTAGGCGGTGATCAGCCGGGGAGCAAGCTGTCCTTTGTCCCATTGCCAGACCGTCCGCACCCGCGGAGCGCGACCATCGGGTGCAGGCAATAGACCATCGACCTGATAGCGGGGTCCAAAACCGGTTTCCACAACCTTGCTGACCTCATGTCCTCTTCCGTGCTGGCGCAGAGCATCAGCCAACTGCTCCCATTTTTCCGCCACGAAACCGTACGAAGAAAAGAACTGCGCCTTACTTGCGCCGAAACGGTGCCGCGGGTTCAGCAAGTAAGCCTGGATCTTTTCGCGCTCGATTACCGCCACATCGGCATGGGGTAATTTCATTCCCCGCATTCTTTCCACGGATCAGTTTTTGTCCAGCGAGTCATCCCAGCGATGAATTTCATGGCGAATCCAGACCGCTGCCCCTCGATGTGGCGTGCCGCGCCGATCAAATCGGTTCGAAACGCTAAATGATCTTTTTAAGGGATTTCCCCTTGCGCGGGTTGATACCGCCTGGCCAGAAGACCGGTTGCCGCGGCCAAGTCTAGGTCAGCGAGAAGCAAGCCCGGTATGCCGTAGGGCTGGAAGGCCAGCAGCGTACCGTCCGGACGCGCGATGGCTGATGTCGTTGCTGAGCCGGCAGCGGCGCAGTTCACGCTCGCGAAGTAGCAAGTATTTTCCGCGGCACGGCACAGGATTGCCTTTTCATGGAAGGTGTTCGTCGGGTCGGCAAAGCCAAGCTTGTAACCGCCGGGCGTGCCTTCGTCGAAATGGGAATCGGAAGATTCGCAAGCGCGATACGAAACGCATTCATTCGCAGCGCAAGCGTACTTCCCCTCTGTCCGAATTGTAGAGTTAAGACCGATTCCGGCCCGCGCATCCAATCTTAAAGTGGGGCGTGCTCCTGGGGTGCTATGTTTTTCCCCTCCCGGCCAACACGAAAACACATCGAAACGATGGCACCAGCGATGGCCCAACGAACGGCCGAGGTGACGCCCGAAAAGAATGCCCCTTGCACCGTGGTCATATTGAAGAGCAATAACATGGAAGCCAGCGCAATAAGCCAACCGATCAAAGCCCCGGTCTTGGCGGAGCTTGCTATATTGGCTATCGCATCCGATTTGATCAGCGCCGAAGTTAGCAGAAATCCGAACAAGAGTTCCCCCACGATCATTGACGCCAGCTTCACTGCGCCATTGGTTGCGAACGCAGTCGACGACCCGTTTATAAACGTCTGGCGGAGATAAATCAAATAATCGAGAAGCACTAAGCTGGCTGCTCCAACGAGTGTTCCGACGACGTATCTTTTCATTCCGGGTAGGGCTTAGGGTGATCTATTGCCGAGTGGAAAGCAGCCAAACCGTCATTGGTTCGCGGGGAGGGGTAAATGGAGCGCGAGACAACGGTGCGAGAGGAAGGCGCAGACGGGAAGCCTAATTTCATCCGGGCGGACACCAAAACGGACACCAGCCGAGTTAGGATCCGTTCGCGCGGGTTAAAGTGGTCTAGGCTTGGTTCCCTCTGAAAAACCGCAAACTTAAAGCCGCAACGTGGCGATAAACGGCCGCAACCGGCCCAAAATCCGCCGGGCTTCAGATGAGCTTCTCCGGAACGTACACAATGTCGCCCGGCTTGAGCAGGAGGGAGTCGTCATAGGGCGCTATGTCGCTCTTTCCCGTGATGATGCCCTGGACATCGACATGCTGGACGCTGTTCGCGCCGCTGGCGTGGGTGATCCGGACGTCGCTGCCCTTGGCGATATCCGTGAAGCCGCCCGCCTTGGCGAGCAGCTCGATGACGGAGAAGGCCGATCCCGGCGGCAGTTCGTAGCGCCCTGGATTCTTCACCGCTCCCTGGATCGAAACCAAGCGGACGGCTGCCTCGGGGATCGGCGCGCTGGCGGAATTTGCGACCGATCGTCCTTCCTGGCCGCCGCGGGAAGCCGCCAACGCGGTTTCCAACTGAGCGATCTTCGTGTTCGCAGCGGTTAGGCGCACACGGAAGTCATCGCGCTCCAGAGTGACCGAGCCGAGCGATGCCGTGGCGAGTTGGGCGCGATTGGATTGATAGACATTCCCCAGGATCGAGAGAGCCGCGACGACGCCGGCAACCCCCGTGATTGTTTTAGCGGTGGTCATAAATTTTAGGAGTTCGAAGGCCATTCCGGGACCAACTCCGATCGCAGGGGCGCTCAGGGCCGCCATCGTGATTGAGCCAGCGAGCCCGTTTGGCGCCACCAGCGCCGCCCGGCTGGCCAAAACGCCGGTTAAAGCAGCCGCGGTGGAATTGAAGCCGCGGTGCGACAAGGACCGGCGCATTTTCGCCAGGGTGCGGTCGACCCGCGATCGCGCGCCCTCCTCGCTGAGATTGAGCTTAGCGCCGATTTCCGCGAAGGAGTATCCCTTGAAGAAGCGCAGGAGGACCGCCATCCGATCCTGTTCATTCAGATCATCCATGGCTTGACTGATGACCGGCTGCAGGCCGTCCCAATTGATGCCGGACGAAGAAGGTTCGGAAAGTTCGCTCATCTGCTGCGCCCCTTGTTCGCGACCGCGCCGGCGACGCTCCGTCCGCACTGCCTTGGCGGCGATGAAGCGGGTTGTCGTATAGAGCCACCCGGCCAATACGGTTCGCCCGACCAAAGCGTGGGCTTGGCGGGCCAGAGCGATAAAAACCTGCTGGCTGACGTCCCGGGCGAGGTGCTCGTCACCGCCGACCCGAGGCAGCGCGCAGGCATAGACAAAATTGACCTGGCGCCGCACCAATTCGGCGAAGGCTTCCTCCGAGCGATCCCGGGCGTAGCGACGGAGCAGTTCGATGTCATCAGTCATGCCATTTGTCATCCTAAGGTACCCGCCATTTTGCAAAACGTGCAAAAACCTGTCATTCCCGGCATCCCATCCAATAACGTCGGTCACCTTTTGGCCATCCAAGCGTCTAGCGGCCTTGCCACGACACGTGTCCGTCTTTTAGTTTTTTCGGTACCCCGCCGCGCTTAGCGCTCCCCAGCCCAAGGAAACCCCATGCCCCTCCGCTCCATTCGCGTCGCCTTCCTGCTCGCTTTCGTGCCCACCCTCGCGCTGGCGCAGGCCCCGGCCGGAAATCCCGAACCCGGCCTCCTTTTTTACCTGTCCGGCGATCACGGCACGACGGCCGACTTTTCCGCGGGACACACCGCCGCCCCCAATTTTGATTTCGGGATCACGCAGATCTCCGACGGCGCCAAGGGCGCCGCGCTCAGCTGCTCCGACACGCAGCAGCTGGCCTACTGGGCGCCGGGCAACATCTATGCCCAGCGCGGCACGCTTTCCTTCTACTGGCGGTCGCGCACTCCCGTGGGAGCGACCGCCTTTCCCGTCTTCCGGGTCGGTTATGCCGAGCACTCGAGCTGGGACATGGTTTGGCTGCGGATCGACTACAATGGCCACGGTTTTGACGCCTTTGTGACCGACGCCAGCCTGGCGCGGACGCGCGTCTCGGTGACCCTCGACCCGTTTCCGGCGCCGAACCAATGGACCCATCTGGCCTTCTCCTGGGACGAGACCCGGGGCATCCGGTTCTACGTGAACGGGAAATTGGCCGCAGCGAAGGAGACGGCGGCGGTCTACAACGCGGCGCTCGACCAATTCGGGCCGCACTCGCGCATCATCTCCCCATGGCATGTGCAGAGTGACTACAATTTCGTCCGGGGCGGCGACATCGACGAGGTGCGGATCTATGACCGCATGCTCGCGGACGGCAACGTCGCGGCTCTGGCCCGGGGCGAAGCGGCTGGAGAGATTCCCGCGGCCCCCGCCCGCGATCTCGCCGAGGCGCGCTGGCAGGACGAGTGGGCGGCGCGCTATGGCTGGAACCGGCCCTCGGATCCGCCGCCCTACCTCGCCGGCGCCGCGGTCAGCATCCGCAAGGTCGAGATCCACGATGCGTATGACTTCAAGCGCTGGTGGTTCAAGGCCACCGATGGAATCCGTGAAACCACCTGGCCGGGCGTCTACAACCGCTCGCGCCTGCCGGGCCGGAACGACTACTTCCAGCTCCCCGATTGGGACTGCTATTCGCTCTCGGGCAAATCGATCACTTTTTACATGCCGGATGAGCCCTGGAACCACCTGGAAATTTCCGGAGCCGCCTATGGCACCATGACCCTGCTGGCGGATTCCAAGGCCAACCCGCAGGTGGCGCAGGACAAGGTCCTCTTCGAGCGGCCGAAAGACCAGGAGCGGACGATCCATGTCCTGGATATGCCGATCACGGGCCACAAGATCAGGTTCGACAATGTCATGCAGGAGGAGCCGATCGGTGAACTCTCCGCCTACAACGTCACCGAGGGCCGCGAGCCCGCCGGCAGCCTCAAGCTGGCCTACCGTCTCGCCGCCGTCGCGCCCGACAATCCCAGCCTCGCGGAACTCGTGACCTTCATCGCCGGGCGCAGCGCTCCGGATGAACGCGCCACCCTGGTGGCCGAGCCCGCCAACTCCGCTCCATCCGGCGCCGCCGTCATGGCCTCCGGCCGGTCGCTGCCCATCGTCAACATCCTCGTCCCGCGCCTGACCAGCGATCCCACGTACAACCTGGACGCGGTGGACGGTGGCCTCGACGGCATCGCGATCGACCTGCCGGCGCTCAACGTCAAACCGACGCATGGCGCCTTCTTTCCCCTGAACATCCAGGTGAAGGATCCCCTCTGGCCGCTGCGCGACCTGCTGGACTTCACGTTCAGCGTGAAGCCGGGCGAGGCGAAGACCCTCTGGCTCGATCTGCGGGACCGCCTCCTGCCGCCGGGCAAGAGTCTTTACCTCACGATCTCCGGCGCCGGCGCGGATTTCGGAGCTCCTTCGCTGGCCGGGGCCAGGATCCGCCTCGTTTTCAAGCCCAAGGCGGAGGCCCTGGCCGAGGACGAGCTCGACCGCTTCACCGAGGCGCGGGACGAGTTTGCCATGCTGGTCGAGGAGCACCCGAACAGCGACAAATACCACCTCTGGTCCCGCTTCGCGGACGACATCAAGGACCTGATGCGGGTAAATCCAAATCACTATCCGGGCCGCAATTATTATGCGGTCGCCTTTCCGGGGACGCCCTGGCCGGCCTACAGTGAGCCGACTCCACCCGCGGGCGTGCCGCTCTGGGCGTTTCGGCAGGTCGAGGCGCTCGGCCATGTGAAATACTTCGTCAACTGGTGGATCGACAACCGCCAGGTGGAAAATGGCGAGTACGGCGGCGGCCTATCCGATGACACCGACCTGACCAACAGCTGGCCGGGGATGGCGCTCATGGGCATCACGCCGGACAAGATCGGGGCGGCCCTCAAGCTCGAGCTCGATGCCTGCTATCGCGAGGGCATGATCGTCAACGGCCTCTGCGCCATCCAGGCCGACGAGCTCCACGGCTACGAGGAAGGCACCAACTGCCTCGGCCAAAACCTGATCCTCAACTACGGGAGTCCCAAGATGCTCGAGCGCGCCATGGAAAACGCACGCGGGATCGCGTGGCTCTCCGCCATCAACCCGGCCGGCAATCGCTTCTTCCAATCCTGCTACTACAACGGGGCCAAGCTGGGGGGCGACACCGAGTGGGGCTACACCAAATCCGCCGAGTACCTGATCCTTCAGCCGCAGCAGCTGCTGATCGAATACAACGGCAATCCCACCGCAAAAAAAGTCGAGCTCGAGATGGCGGACGGGCTCCTCGCGCACCGGCACAAGGATGAGTCCGGGCGCTTTGTCATTCCTTCCGCGGTGCATTTCTCGGATGACAAGGAAGCCGTCACGGCTCGGGCCGCCCTCCCCTGGCCGCTCTTCTGGACGGCCTACAAGTGGACCGGCGACCGCAAGTATCTTGCCCCGATCTTCGACGGCGGCGCCGCCGCCTTGACCACGGTGAACGCCAATCTCCTGGACCTCCTCGACCTGCGCCAGGAATGGGGCCAGCGCATGGGGCAGGCCGTCGGCATCGCCCGCGGCGGCGGCCGCGTCCTCACCACAAAAATCGGTGTGGGCGATTACGGGAACACCAACGTCGGCGAACACTTCCAGTGGCAGGTGACCGGCGACAAGCATCCCCTGGAGGTCCTCTATGACCGGGAGATCCGCGAGGAGGTGCTCGGCGAGTTCATCAACACCCAGGGCAGCCTTTGGATCGACCGCGTGGGCGTGCCCTATGCGGCGCTCCAGCGCGCCCGGCTCGGTGGCATCGCGCTGACCCGCGGCAACACTTTCCCGGGACATGTCGTGAGCTGGAAATTCGCCGCCCCCGCGAACGACCAGAGCGTCGCGATCCTCGTGCCGCATGCGACGCCGAAGGAATTCAAGGTGATCGCCTACAACCTCGAGACCTCCCCGGTCCACGCGCTGATGACGGGGTGGAACGTCGATCCGGGAGTCTGGGAGGTCACCCAGGGGATCGACACGACCGGCTCGGACAAGGCCGACCAGGCGATCGAGACCCGATCCGTGCCCTTCGAGCGCAGCCAGGGCCTCGACCTCACCTTCGCTCCGCGAGCAACCACCGTGCTCACCTTCGCCCTGAAGCGGCCCGGCACTCCCTATTGGCAGCGCCCCGACCTGGGCATCGATCCGGAGGATGTCCTCGTGAACGGGCGCGAGGTCCTGGTGCGCGTCCACAGCTTGGGATCGGTCGACTCGCCCGAGACCACCGTCGTCTTCCGCAACCCCGCCGGCCGCATTGTCGCGACCGAGACAGTACCCTCG
>Ga0302326_10001823_pt1 | contig 53084 bp, 49 predicted proteins | sample Palsa_T0_3_FD_202264 | JGI IMG/M metagenome (GOLD analysis project Ga0302326, IMG submission 202264) | Peat permafrost microbial communities from Stordalen Mire near Abisko, Sweden - Palsa_T0_3 | ecosystem: Environmental > Terrestrial > Soil > Palsa > Peat permafrost | place: Sweden: Abisko...
TGCCGGCGCTGTATGCAAACACCGCCATCGGCCGGTGAGTGGCGATCCAAAAGGTCTCCCAGCAGTCCACGTTCACGAATAGCAGCACGTAGAGCGCCACCGGAAGCAGATACGGTCCCACCAGTCCTCCCGGGACCAGCAGGTCGAGCGCCACAAATGCGACGACTACGGCAGAGCTGATGATCGCCGTCAGGCCTGTCGTTTCCTTCACGACGCGCCAGGTGCTACGGGGATGCAACGGGATGAAATAGAGGAGGCTCTGGCTGATGGAGAAGGAAGCGAGAGTCCCCAGTATCGAGATATACAGGAGGAACTCGCGGTAGCGTCCAAAGTCCGTCACGGTCAGGAACCGCACCAGTACGAGCGGGCTGATGATCATCAGCCCAAAGCTCGCCATTCGTGCAATGGACAGGAGAGCTGCCTGTTGCGCGACTCTGAGCATGCTGGGGTCGAGGCTCCTAGGAAACCGCGGGCAACCTTCGGAATCGACCGGTGCCACAGCCCAGCCGATTTGCGCCACCGAGCTTACGATACACGATCCCAAAGAACGTGGCTCCAGCACCTAACCCCGTCCGAGGGTTCGGCGATCGGTGCGTCGCGAAAGCGCATCGGCGCCGGCAGATGCTCCAGCAAATGCTCCTGCGAGACCATGAACTCTCGATGTCCGGTAGCAAACACTTTGGCGATGGTGCGCGCGTGCTGCGGCTCGCTGCAGGCACCTTCGACAAAGCCGACGGAGAAGGTGCGCAGTGGCTGGCTCGAATGCCGCGCAATGTAGAGACCATTACCGCGCAGGACTCGACGCCGCCAACCTGCCGAGACCTTAGCTTCTCCGGACTTGGTGTCCCGGTCGCGCAGCTCGCCCGAGGCTCATCCAATCGCTCGCAAAAAATAAACTCTCGCGGCCCGGAGCAATATGCTAAAGACTTGATCTGGAGCACGAAGCCCGGTGAGAAGGAGTCCGGCTTTTGACCGTCAGGCCATATCGACTGCCTGATCGTACCCCGCAAGCAAGAAAGTAAGAACTCGAGTTGCGAAGATGAAAGAGCGCATATACCAGTTCAGGGACGAGGTCGTGGCCGTAACAAGGGGCACAGCTACGCGCGTGCCGTTTCTTTACCGCATGCTGGGTCAAAGGCACACGAATCTTGATCTCTCACAGGCGACGGCCGACTACTCGTACGCGATATGGATCAAACATCTTGCCAACCTGCATGAAACCACCGGATGCGGAGTTCCAAACGTTGTTGCAGAGCTTGGTCCGGGGGACACGCTAGGAACTGGCGTCGCCGCTCTTCTTTCTGGCGCAACTCGGTACATTGGCATTGACAAGCTTCCCTTTGCGCGCACGGGCCCAACAATAGAGGTAGCAAATGGCTTAGTACCGCTGTTCGCTACTAGAACGTCAGCCGGGGGGAGAGGAAGGAGTGCCGCGATTTCGGCATTTATTGGACAAGAATGGCTTTTTGTCGTCGGTTCTAACCGACGATCTCCTTTCAGGGTCCCTGGAACCCTCGCGCGTCAGGGCAATCCTTGAGGATGTGTCATGTGTCGTCCGCGGCACTGCACCAGAGAATGGATTTGTCACCTACGTCGCCCCGCTTACTGAAAGCGCAATCCCGCTCGCCAGCGTTGACTTTCTCCTCTCTCATTCGGTCCTGGAACATGTCTCCGATCTGAGGGAGTCCGTGGGAATGCTTTATCAATGGCTAAAACCCGGAGCGGTAATGTCGCATCAATTTGATCTTCGCTCTCACAGACTAACCCACGCGTGGGACGGTCACCGAGCTTTTGGAGCTCGAGCGTGGGGCTTTGTCGTTGGCGCGCGGCCGTTCCTCATCAATCGATTGCCATTTGCGGCTATCGTCAACATTGTTGAATCTTCAGGGTTTCGCATCCTTTCGGCGCTCAGGCACCATTGCGAGCCGACGCTCTCACGCAGTCAGCTAGCTGAGGGGTGGCGAGACCAGCCCGGTGAGGAGCTTTCGACTGACGCCGGCTTTATTCAAGCGCAAAAGGTCTAAATCAACTGCGCGCAGGGCTCGTTAGGCCGACGCCGTTGCAGGCCGAGTCGTGATCAAGCGCCCCAGGGTCTCAAGATACGGCCTTACTGTTTGATCTTCGCCGTAACGTTGTGCCACATACGCGCGGCAGCGCGCACTCGCCTCGCCCCATACCTGCGGATCCACCGACAGCCGGTGCACGGCTGCTGCCATCTGCTCGATACTTGCCACGGCGTGCCCCAGTCCCTCGCGTTGTATGACCCCGTCGGGGTCGAAGAATGAGACAACCGGTATCCCGCGCGACCAAGCCTGCAGGAAGGTGTTGGGAAACCCCTCGATCTCGGAAGTATTAACGAACACGCGCGCGCGATCGAAGAGCCGCTGGGTGGCACGGTAGGGCTGACGCCCGTGAAAGGTCACATTACTGACACGCGATGCTGCGATCCTAACCCGCTCGTACAGATCACCGGTTTTCGGCGCCGCGCCGCCGACCATGCTGGCCGGCAGATCCGGCACGCGTTGCGCGAGCTCCAGAAACATCTCCGGACGTTTCAACTGCTGGATGTTGCTGACCCAGAGAACGGAAATGTCGCGCTCACCCGAGGGCAGCGTCGAATCAGGAATGTCCGCTAGCGATGAGACTACCGAACTGTCCAATCCATAGTTCATGCGCAACAGTTCCTGTTGCCTGGCGCTTTGCGCGAGAATTACGTCGGCGCGGCGCAGTCCGTATTCGTACAGCTTCCGGTCACGCCAAAAGGAGATCAGCAGCTGCGCAGGCGCGCAGTCGGCATCGCTCGCGATGCGAAAGATCACGCGGCGGCCCTTGCGGGTCGCCCACAGGGCTGTCTGTCCAACCAGCGCCCCCGCAGTGCTTACGTAATAGACATCGGCGGCCGCGCGCCGAAGTGCCGCTACCAGCTTGGTCCAGCGCGGGTGCACGAAACGCAGTACCGGGACTCCCTCCTGGGGTGCGGCGGCCTTGTAGGTGCGCACGCCAGACCAGACTGCGCCATCCTGCTGGCCATAGTCCCCCACGACCATCGAGACCTGAAACCCGCGTCGCGCGAGCGCCTTGGCGAGCAGGGTCTGCTGCAGCTCAGCGCCACCGATCCCGTACTGCTCGAACTCTGGGGCCAGCACCGGAAGATTAGCCAGGCCGACGAAGCAGATACGTGCTGTCATGGTGAGTGCGGCTGGCGCTGAAAAACGGCCGTGAGTATCGTGCCAGCGAGCATGGGAGGCAAGCCGGAGCGCCATCCGCGTCCGTCTTTCGAAAGCCCGACCGGCACGCAGTTATGTTTAGGTGATCGGCGTCACGGATTTTCTCAACAGCTCGGTCATCCTAGCCTTCAATCAGCCCTGAGAGCTGCCGCTGCCCTCAGATGCGCGCCGAGCGATGCCAGGGGGCTCGGGCCATGAGCCACCCGTGGACTGCGCTGGCGCGACGCGTATCATCGGCTGCGATTAAGGTGCTGCCGCACACGCTTGTTTTCCGGCACCGGGGGGGGCTGAGCCGAAGGTGTCCGAGCTCAGTCGGTAAGGAGGTTTTGCAATGTGTGGGATCGTCGGGTTTTTCACGCCGGAGCCCACGCCGGATGCGACGCAGGTCCTGCGCCGTATGAACGACTCGCTCACGCATCGTGGACCCGACGCTCAGGGCCAGTGGCTCGATCCCGCCCACGGAGTCGCACTGGCGCACCGTCGGCTTGCGATCGTGGACCTGAGCGCCGAAGGGCAGCAGCCGATGCACTCGGCCAGCCGGCGCTACACCATCGTCTTCAACGGGGAAATCTATAACTTTCAGCGTATCCGCGCCGAACTGGAACCGCTCGGGCACCGCTTCCGCGGACATAGCGACACGGAAGTGATGCTGGCGGCGTTCGAGGAGTGGGGCATCGGGAAGGCGTTGCGCCGCTTCGTCGGTATGTTCGCCTTTGGCTTGTGGGACGCGCAGCAGCGCGAGCTGACGCTCGGGCGCGACCGGCTCGGGAAGAAGCCCCTGTACTACTCGCTCACCAAGGGTCGGTTGATCTTCGGTTCAGAGCTGAAAGCACTGCGCGCCTTCCCCGAATTCGATGCCAAGGTCGATCGGCAGGCGCTGGCGCTGTACCTGCGCCATATGTATATCCCTGCACCGCACTCCATATACGAGAGTGCCGGCAAGCTCGAAGCGGGGCACTTTGTGCGCTTTGCAGCACGCAGAGGTTCAGTAGTCGAGCTCGAGCGCGAGTGCTATTGGGATGCCGCGCAGGTGCAGGCGCAAGCTGTGGCGCATCCGCCGGCAAGCACTCTCGAGGAGGCCACTACCCAGCTGGACGAGCTGCTGCACGACGCCGTGCGGCTGCGCATGATCGCAGATGTGCCGCTCGGGGCGTTTCTCTCCGGGGGCATCGACTCCTCGCTCATCGTCGCTGTGATGCAGTCGCTCAGCAGCCGACCGGTGCGCACATTCACCATCGGCTTCAACGAGGACAAGTACAACGAGGCTCACTACGCCAAGGCGGTCGCACAGCACCTCGGCACCGATCACACCGAGACATATCTCACACCCAAGGAAACCCTGGCGGTCATTCCCAGGCTGCCGCAGATATACGACGAGCCTTTCGCGGACCAGTCGCAGATACCGACTGCACTGGTGTGCGCCATGGCGCGCCAGCACGTCACCGTCGCGCTCTCGGGTGACGGCGGCGATGAGGGTTTCGCGGGATACACGCGCTATGTGCAAGCGCGCGATATGTACCGTCGCATGTCGCGCGTGCCCTCGTGGCTGTTACGCTCGATGAGCCGCGGCATTGCGCGCGTGCCCGCGACTCGCTGGGAGAGTCTGGCCCGGATGGCGCGCCCACTCACCCTCGGGAAGCTGCGTACCGAGGGCGCCGGTTACCGGATGTTGCGCCTGGCGGATCGCCTGGAATGCTCGACCCCGCAGCAGTTGTACCGCCACCTGGTGTCGTACTGGACCCACCCCGCGAGCCTGGTCATAGACGCTCAGGAGCCGAGCACGCTGTTGGCGGTTGCCTCCGAAAAGCAGGGCCTCGATCAGTTCGTAGACCAGATGATGTTGCTCGATACCCTGACCTACCTGCCCGACGACATACTGGTGAAGGTCGATCGGGCGAGCATGGCCGTGGCTTTAGAGGTGCGTGCACCGCTCCTCGATCATCGCGTGATCGAGTTCGCATGGGGCCTGCCGCTGGCGCTGAAGCTGCAGGACGGACGTGGCAAGATCGTGTTGCGCAAGCTCCTCAGCCGCTACGTGCCCACGAAGCTTTTCGAGCGTCCGAAGACCGGCTTCGGGGTGCCCATCTACAGATGGTTGCGCGGACCGCTGCGCGACTGGGCGGAGAATCTGCTCGATGAGCGGCGGCTCGAACGCGAAGGCTACTTCAATCCCAAGCCGATCCGCAGTGTGTGGCAGTCGCTGCTGACCGGAACCTCTGATTGGGCATCCGGGGGTGAGTTGCTGTGGGGCGTGCTGATGTTCCAGGCATGGCTGGATCACTCGCGCGAAGCAGCCGCGCCTGGGTTCTGCGAGGACGCGCAGCCCCCCGCCCGACCCTTGGCAACCGCGGCGGGTTAGCCGGGCTGCGCTAGGGCGCGGCCAGGACGTGCTCGGTGAGGTTGCTCAGCATTCGCGCAAAGCTGAAGTGCTGCTCGGCAGCCGCCCGCGCCTGCGCGCCAAGTTCTGTGCGCGCGGCAGCGCTGCTGACCAAGGGCAGCAGTAGATCGCAAAGCGACTTGACGTCACCGGGCGGGTAGCTCACGCCGCCGCCGAAACGGAGCATCTCGTCCATGCCGCCCACTTGCGATACGACCACTGGGCAGGACATGGCCATCGCTTCCAGCACTGCGTTCGAGAAGGTCTCGACCGCGACCGACGGCAACACGAATATATCCATGCTTGCGAGGTAAGGCCGCACATCCTGTGTCTTACCGACCAGTCGTACCCTCTCATCCACACCCAGGCGCCGGATCTCGCGCTCGATCTGCGCTCGCTCCGGACCATCGCCAACGATAAGCGCTGCGACGTCGGCACCGCGTGCGGTCAGCTCACCTACGGCGCGCACCAGGTCGATTTGTGCCTTCTCCAGCCGAAATGCACCGACGGTACCCAAAGTCACTCTGCCTGCGGGCTCGCGCGGCACTGCGGGCGCAATGTCCGCTCTGGAGAACTCCGAGGTGTCGACGCCGTTATAAAGGACAACCTGCCTGGCGGAGGATCGGTCGAGGCGGTAGCGCGAGCTCCACAGCTCGCGCTGACGCTCGGCGCCGAATATCACCACATCCGCGCGCCGCAGCACGTGGCGATACAGGAGCATCTGCCGCTCTTCCTTGCGGGTTGCAAATTCGGTGGTATTGACGGAAACCGCAACCCGCAGCGCCGCTATCCGCCACAGGCGCGCAGCCAAGACGGCGTACAGGGACGCATACAGGTTCATCGCCACGAGCGTGCCGACATTGCACTCGATGAGCAGGCCAGCGAGCCGGCGTAGCGCTGCGATCGAGAACTTGCCGCGACGCTGCAGGTTTACCGTAGCAACCGCGGGATGTATTTGTGGCAACAGTGATTCGGGAGGACTGAGATATGCGATCGCGGTTTGCCGGTTGCTCGCTGCCAGCGCGTTGGCCAGCCGCACGCTCTTGCGCTCGGAGCCACCGATGGTCAGCGAACTGAGCAGAAACATGACGCGGCGATGCGGGCTCGCGGATGTGCGCGCAGCATGATCTTGCCGCCTCACATCAGCAACAGCAGGTGCCGGCCCACGCACGCAAGGCGCTCAGATTCGGTTGAGCAAGAGATCGAGACCGAACTGATCTGGCGTCACGAACCCCGGACCGATCGGGATGCGGTTAAGATCGAACGCGTCCCCCGTGCGGGGGTTGACGCCACCACAACAGGAGGCGCAGCACACGAAGCCCGCCTTGCGAACCAGTGCGCGCGAGCGCTCGCAGATGTTGTTGCGGCTACCGAAGGGGTATGCGAAAAGCGGCGTCGGCCGTCCCAGCTGCTCGCGCAACTTGCGCTTCGAGAGCTCCAGTTCCGCCCACGCCGTCTGCTCATCAGCGCTACCCAAGTCGAGGTGCGTATCGGTATGACAGCCGATCTCGAAGCCTTGCGAGGCGAGCGAGCGCAGCTGATCCCAGTCCATCCAACCGGGCGCTTCCGGCAGCTCCTGATCCCAGAAGGCGACCGTCTGCGAACCAATGAACCCCGTGGTGACAAAGAAAGTCGCGGGCAGCCCGAGTTTGCGAAGAATTGGCGCCGCCACCTCAAAGTTGTCGCGATAGCCGTCATCGAGGGTAATGGACAGCGTGCCGCCCATGTCTTTGCCGGCGTTGCTCCCTGCGATCTGCTCCGACAGTGCAGTGACCTTAAACTCGGATCGAAAGAACTCGCAGAATTTCTCGAACTTCTCCGAACTGTAGGTCAGGCCGGTCTCGGGCAGATTGTCGTTGACGCGATGAAACGCAACGATGACCATCTTCGAGCGGAAATCCCGCCGTAACACTCCAACCTTGCTTGCTGCGCGTCCGACGACTGCCTTGATCTTTTTTGCGATAGGAGCTTTCATTCTTGGTCGCCAAGGGTATCGTTGCGCGATTGTACATGCCTCCTTTTGACCCTTTGGCCAACTGCGTCGCGTAACCCCTTGTACTGATTATGTCTTCTGGGGCTTGCGCGCTTCGGAACGTCCTAAACGGCCCCCGAGGCGGACATGTTCCACTTATTAGGGACAGGCCGCGCCCAATGCTCGCATACGATGCTAAGGTATTGATCTCCTGCTTGAACGCCACACGGACACCACTGGAATGGACGCCAATGCGCGTTCGAGTACTACAAGCGCGAGGCACGTCGTAATCTCGGCGCGATTAAGGGGTCCTGACATAGTGGAAGGCGCCATTCCATCGGCGGATAGCACCCGCACGGCCGCTGACGCGAGCGCGCAGCATCTGCAGCCGCCGGTACCGGCCGTGGTGGTCGGCGGAAGCCTCAATGCCCTGGGAGTGGTGCGCAGCCTCTCGCACGGAGGCATGCCGATCTACGCGCTCGAGACCACCCGAGTGTGCGCGGCCAGCTGGTCCCGATACTGCAGCTACCTGCCGATCCCCGCCTACGAGGGATCGGGATTCGTCGATGCGTTGCTAACGCTCGGTGCCCGGCTGGCCTGCCGGCCGGTGCTGATTCTGACCAGCGATCCAAGTGTGAACTGCGTCTCAGAGCACCGCAAAGAACTCGAGCCACTGTACCGCATCAGCCTGCCCGCGCCCGAAGTGGTGCAGTCGCTGGCGGACAAGATCCTGTTCCAGCGGCTAGCGGAGCGTGAGGGGTTCGCGGTGCCGCGCTCGGTGTGCGTGGCCGATGCCAAGGACCTGGCGCAGCTCGATGGGCTAACCCCGCCGCTGATCGTCAAGCCCGCCGACAAGACGCTGGTGCTCAGTGGCGTGGCCGAGCGCGCGGTATACGCCACATCGCTTGCCGAGGCACGGCGCGCCGGCGCGCGCATGCTCGACAACGCGCACCGGATCATTTTTCAGGAGTGGGTCGACGGGCCGGACACGGATATCTTGTTCACGCTGTTCAGTTGCGATGACAACGGTGAAGTTCTTGGCCTGTTTCCCGGCCGCAAGCTGGTGTGTGTCCCGCCCGCGATGGGCAACACTGCGGTGTGTGTGGCAGCGCCCGAGGTGGCCGATGAGCTGATGGCCCCGACTCTGGAGTTCATCAGACGCGTGGGCTATCGCGGCCTGGGGAGCATGGAGTTCAAGCGCGACCGGCGCACCGGGCGGCTGTTCATGATTGAGCCTACGGTGGGGCGCACCGACTGGCAGGAAGAAATTGCGACACTGTGCGGTGTCAACCTGCCGCTGATGACCTATTGTTCTGCCCTCGGACAGCGCCTGCCGGCGGCTGAGCCTCCCGCAGGCTCGTTCGCCTGGCGCTCGTCCATCGGTTTTTGGGCCCCGCTGCCCCACGGCGTGCGCGCGTTCGACGGATACTTCCGCTGGTCGGATCCGCTGCCAGCGTTGTACTACTACGGCTACGAGCGCATCGCGCGGCGGCTGTGGCGAAAAGTCATGGGCAAGCCGAGGTAGTCCGCGGCCGCCGCAAACCGCGGCGGACGTGTAACGGAGGGTGATGTTGGACGCTGAGACCACAATCATTGGCGCCGGGCCTTACGGGTTGTCGATCGCCGCGCATCTGCGCGCGGCGCGCCTGCCGTTCGAGCTATTGGGGACCCCTCTTGAGAGCTGGCGCCTCTTCATGCCGCAAGGAATGAGGCTGAAGTCCGAACAATTCGCTTCCAACCTGTGGGATCCACAGCGCCGCTTCACTGTGCAGCGCTACGCCGAGGCGGTAGGGATACCCTATCAGCCGCTCGGCAACCCGCTGAGTCTCGAGCTTTTTTGCAAGTATGCCGACTGGTTTCGCGAGCACGCGGTCGGGGCGCCGCGCGAGGTCAGGGTGACCTGTCTACGGCGCGCACCGAGTGGCTTCAACCTCCAGCTGGCAGACGGCACGAGCTTCACCAGCCGGCGCGTAGTGATGGCGAGCGGACATATGCCGTTTCGCTTCGTGCCGCCCGAGCTGGCCGAGTTGCCCGAACCGCTGGTCATGCACAGCACGCGCATCGGTGACGTGCGCAGCTACGCCGGCAAGGACGTCTGCATCATCGGCGCGGGGCAGTCAGCGCTCGAGACCGCGGCTATCCTTCACGAGCACGGGGCCAACGTACGACTGCTCGCGCGCGTCGCGAGCCTGGTATGGTCCGATGCCTACCCGACTAAGCCGCGGTCGCTCCTGTCGCACATCGCCAGGCCCGAAGCCGGTGTCGCCTCCGGTTGGGAATCGATGGCGGTGTGCGAGCTGCCGCGACTGTACCGCTGGATGTTCGCCCCGGAGCGGCGTCATCGGCACGTCGCGCTCTCATACGGACCGTGCGGATCGTGGTGGCTGCGCGACCGCGTCCTGGGGCGCGTCGAGGTGCGGCCGGGATCGCGCGTATCATCAGCCACCGCGGCGGTGGGTGGCGGCGTGCGACTGCAGGTGCAGGGACCGGAGGGCACGAGCGAGATCACAGCGGATCACGTCATCGCCGCGACGGGCTTCAAGGTCGATATCGACCGTATCGACTATCTGGATTCTTCTTTGGCCCGCAGCATAACCCGTGAGGCCGGTGGCATTCCGGCGCTCGACTCGCGCTTTGGCACCTCGGTGCCCGGGCTGTCGATCGTGGGGCTGGCGAGTGCACCGGTGTTCGGCCCGATCATGCGCTTCATCTACGGCGCCAAGCACGCCGCGCCGCTGGTCACCGGAAGCTTTAAAGCTAAAGCCGCCGCGTAAAGCCGTTCTCTAGAAGGCTTTGCCGTCGTTGAAGACGCGTACCGCGGTCTTCAGCAAAATCTCGATATCGAGCTCGAAGGACCAGTTGCGCAGATATTCCAGGTCGTAGCGAACGCGCGCCTCCATCTGCTCGAGTGTGCGCGTCTCCCCGCGCAGCCCGTTGACCTGCGCAAGTCCGGTGATGCCGGGCTTCACCTTGTGGCGCACCATGTAGCCCTTGATGAGCTTGCGATAGGTCTCGTTGTGCGCGACCGCGTGCGGTCGCGGGCCGACCAGGCTCATCGGGCCCCTGAGAACGTTGATCAGCTGCGGCAGCTCATCCAGTGAATAGCGCCGCAGGAAGCGTCCGATGCGCGTGGTACGCGGATCGGACTTGGTCGCCTGAGCGATGCTCGCACCATCCTCCGTGACGGTCATGGTGCGGAACTTGTAGACGATGATCTCCTCGCCGTTCAGGCCGTACCTGCGCTGCCGGAAAATCACCGGGCCCGGAGAGCTCAGGCGCACGAGGATTGCAATCAGGATCATCAGCGGCGCGGCCAGTATCAGCACCGAGGCGGAGATCAGCACATCCGTCACCCGCTTCGCGATCGCGCGGTAGCCGAAGAACGGCGTCTCACACATCGAGACCGCCGGAATGCCGTCGATTACGATGCTGCGTGCCTGGATCAGATCGAACAGCAGCAGGTCCGGGAGGTAATAGATGGAAGCGGTCGTGTCGCGCAGCTCCTCGACCAGGTCCATGACGCGTGCGACCTGCTTCACCGGCAGCGCAATGAAGATGACCTCGATGTCGTTCTCACCAACATAGGCCGCCAGGTCGCTCAGCTTGCCGAGCAGCTGCACCTCGCCGTTGATCCCGAGGCGCTCGGCGCCGCGATCGTCGAAAAACCCGACGACCTCCATGCCGAATTCCGAGGCGCGGCTGAGCCGCTTGGCGAGCGCGAGGCTCGACTCCGTGCAACCGGCCAGCACAGTCCGGCGCGCGTTTGCCGGATCGAGCAGGAAGCGCCGCATGATCTCGTGCAGCGCGAGTGTGACCACTACGATCAGCGCAGGGCCCAGCAGTGCCCAGGTTGCCATCGCACGCCTGGAGTAGTGGGCCGAGAACTTGGTCGCATAGCCGATCACGAGCAGCACGACCAGCAGCGCCATCCACCTTGCCACGACGCCCATGGCGATCGGAACCGCGGTCGTATGGAACTGGCTCTGGAAGGTCCGCGGCGGTCGCGGCAGCAGCAGTGCCAGCAGCGCCACGAGCACCGCCATGGAGTGGTAGCGCTGATCGAGCGGCACTTCGTACAGGACCAGTACCCCGTACAGCGAACCCACGGCAATCACCGCCGGTGCGACCGCCTGCAACGTTGCGACGATCAGGACCGTCAGCGAATTTTTTAGAACTACCGGTTCACTCAATGTCGTGACTTCTTGGTTGCGGCTGGGGACTCAAATCCGAGCCTGCCACCAGCTTCAGTTCGCCCGAATTGTAGCTCACCCTCCATATAGACTTATCCTCCCTGCTTCTCAATTACCGCCATCGTCCGCGCTGCGGCCAGGCCGTTCAGGTCACGTCAAGGGCCTTCCCAGCGTGGATTTAACCTAATCCGGCCGTTACGACTCGGCTGCGCCCCCCGGGAGCGGCGCGAGTGCGCCGCGGCAAACGGACCGGGTGCGCACTGTACCCCAACGCCGGCGGGCAGTTACGCCAATAAGTGGCCGCAGGACGTTCACTGGGCACGCTGGCGGCTTTCGGCGCGCAACTCGTGCTCCGTTCCCGTGTGCAGCCAACGAGCCGCGCTGCAAGCGTGCAGGGCGCAGCCCTTGCAGAAGGTGCGCATGCACGCGATGCGCATCCCCGTCAGCGCGGTGGCATCGCAATCCAACACCTGTCTGCGCACAGAGACATATTGCACAGCGACGCTCACGGCGTTTTACTTGCAGCACAAGGGCAAACCTCCCGTGAGGGAGGGACGCAAAGCTTCCGGTCTCAAGTCAATTTCACTTGAGATAGCGGGGTTACCGGTAACGCACTGTCACTGCGCTATCGTCAATCCGACGCAATCTTTGCGTTTGCCTTTGCAATTCCCACTCACAAGGGGTTGCGATTGCAAAGCAAGACTTGCTTCGTCTCAGGCGCGCTGCATCGCTGGCGAATTGCAGCGCTCGGTGCAGCGCTGGTGTTTGGGCTGACGGCGTGCGGGGGAACGGATACCGACTCGCCGTTCACGGGATCAAACTCGCCGGCTGCCTCGCAGTCGAACACCGCATCCCAAACCTCCCCGACCAGTGACTCCCCGAGCACTGACACCCCGAGCGCTGACTCCACGCGTATCTCGGGAACACCTGCCGCGGGGGTCGTTGCCGGTGAGACATACAGCTTCACGCCCCATGTCTCAAACCCGAGCGGGACTGGCCTGAGCTTTCTGGTTACCAACTCCCCGAGCTGGGCGACCTTCAACAGCAGCACCGGAGAGCTGACCGGAGTCCCGACGGCGCAGAACCTCGGCATCTTCGCCAATATCCGCATCAGCGTGAACGATGGTCAATCTACCGTCGCGCTGCCGGCATTCTCGATCGTGGTTGCACCACCCCTGACAGTTTCCGGCGTCCCGGCGGCCGCCGCGGTCATCGGGTTCCGCTACACGTTTCAACCGACCACCGATTCACTCTCGGGCCTGCCGGTTGTGTTTACCGTACACAACGCGCCGGCGTGGGCGACGTTCAGCACCGAGAGTGGCGAGCTTTCCGGCACGCCCGACGTGGCGGGCAGCTTCGCGAACATCGTGATCAGCGCAAGCGACGGCATCCAGACCCGCTCGCTTCCCGCCTTCAGCGTCACGGTGTTAAGTCCCAACTCCGAGAACGCCCCGCCCACCCTCTCCGGGCACCCGCCCACAGGTGTCGCAGCCGGCTCGGACTACAAGTTCACTCCCACCGCGAGTGATCCGGACGGCCGCTCGCTGAAGTTCAGCATCCAGAATCGTCCGGCGTGGGCGAGCTTCGACACGAGCAACGGACAGCTGACCGGAACACCGTCGGAGTCTGAGCTGGGCACGTATGCGGACATCGTGATCAGCGCCAGCAACGGCACGCTGTCGGCCTCGCTCCCGGCTTTCTCCATCAAGGTCGCGTCGGGGCTGGCGATCTCGGGCACTCCGGCCAAGCAGGCGACGGTCGGCGATACCTACTCGTTCCAGCCGAATAGCGAGGCGCCGAGCGGCACCCAGCTCGCCTACTCAATCAGCAACCGGCCCTCGTGGGCGAGCTTCAGCTCGGTCACCGGAAAGTTATCAGGGACCCCGACGGCCGGCGACAGCGGCACGTACGCGAACATCGTAATCAGCGTAAGCGACGGCACCGTGACTTCCTCGCTGCCGGCATTCGAGATTACCGTGGGCCAGCCTGGCACCGGCAACGCGATGCTCGACTGGACGGCGGTGACGCGCGCTACGAACGGCACGGCGCTCAATGATCTCGCCGGCTACAAGATCTATTACGGCAAGTCGGCGAACGCAATGACCACCGCGGTGACGATCACGAATCCGAGCGTGACCAGCTACCAGGTAACCAATCTGGCGCCCGGAACCTGGTACTTCGGCGTCGTGGCCTATACCAGCGGCGGAGTGCAAGGTCCCATGTCCAACGTCGGCTCAACGGTAGTCCAATAGCGAGCCAGCATCGCAGGGCTCGTGCGGTGCCCGAAGGTGCGGCGAGATTCGCACAACCGGCTCGCTCGTAACGAGTGAGTCGCGATGATTGCCCTGGCACTGGGGAAGGATCGGGACCGCGCCACTCGGGGGCGGGCGGGTGAAGCTCAGATCCGCGCAGGATTCACGTCACGCCCAGAATACCCGCTCTCTTGGGTTGAGATAGGCGGCATCGCTGTCCAAGAGCTGCACGCGCAGCGGCACTGGCGGCATCGCTGCCTCGTTTGCCGGCAGTATCTGAACGGGAACACGAAAGCGCGCGTGAAAACCGCACGCCCCGAGCGCGGCTGTGAGCAAGCGGTCGTTCGCCCACGCCACGACCTCGGCCGCCTGCGGATCCTGCTTCGCCTGTGCGATCGCGCATAGAATCAGCGCGCGCCAGGCGGCCGGTTCCTCCGAGCTCATCCAGCAGTCGGCGATGCGCACCTGACCAGGGGCGGTTGCGAGCAGGAAGTAACCCTCGATTTGGCCCGCTCGCTCCACGGCAAAGAGCGAGAACGGCACGATCGGACAAGAGAGCACATACCGGAAGAGCTCCACGCTGCGCTCGAGCAGCGCCATGCCGGTGCGTGCGACGGGGAAGACGTGCGCGATGCGCGCGAGGTCTGAGGCGATGATCGGTCGCACGCGCCAGCCGGGAGCACGCGCGGCAGGGGCGGTGAGCTTCCAGGCGTAGCTGCGGGCAAGGCGCGGCAGAAGCCCGACGACGGACCCTGACACGCGCCGCAGCGGGTGCAGCGGACGTGCGTAGCCGGTCACGTGATCGAGGGGCTTAAATCCCATGTGCGGCACGATACTGAGCGTGTGAGCACTGCCGCCGATGGACAGCAGCGCCTGCGTGCGCCGCCGCACCTGCTTCATCAGCGCGATTCCCGCCCCGCCACTGCCCGGGCGCGCCACCCAATCGATCGGCTGGATCATGGCGACCCGGGTCGTGCCCCAGCTGCACCATCTGGGCATGACCCCACAGTGCGCGATGGGGTTGTTGCCCGTCGCCAGCAGAAAGGAACGCGAGCCCGCCCACTCGCGGTACGGCCTCCAGTACTTCCAGTCAAGATCCTGCGGCTCGATGTTCGGCACCATGCCCGCGTCGGCGAACAATTCCACGATCACGGAAGCATCGGCAGGTGTTGACGGTCGCACTGCCGTCACCCGACGCAAATGTCGTCACCGGTCAGCACGGTACGAAAAGCTCGGTGTGGGAAGCGATGCGCCCGCCACGCACGTCGATCAGGTCCACGAGCTCAGTCGGTACGGCCACCCCGGTGATCTTGGAGTGAATATCCACGCGCCAGTGGGCGGCAGCCCGCGGAACATCCACGTTGAGCGAGAGGATCATGTACTGACTCAGCCTGAAGGTCTTCACCAGGATGGATAGCCAGGGGCGGATCTCGGAGAGGCCACTGGCGGCGATCGCGATCGGCTTACCGTCGGTGGAGCCGGCGATGCGCAGACGCGCTTCGTCGGCATACAAAGCGCACAGGCGCTCGAGGTTGCCGTCCAGTCGGGCCGCGTGCAGCTCGCGAACGAGCTGCTCAATTTGCAGGCGATCCGTCATCGCGTGCCTCCTTATATGCGCACTTAAGCCGACGCGAGCAGGCAGCGGATGTCGGCGCCCATGAGCCCGTAGGCGGCGCCGGCGTAAGCAATCAGCCCGCCCATGCCGTAGAACAGGTGAATCATACCGGGATGACAGCGGTAAATGGTCTGCACGCCGGCCTCCCTCAGCCGCTCGGCGTAGGCCTGTCCCTCGTCACGCAGGGGATCGAACTCTGCGGTGTGGACGACGGTAGGGGGCAGATGGCGGATGTCGGCGGCGCGCAGCGGTGAGACCCGCGGGTCGGCGCGATCCGTGGCCGGCCCGAGGTAGTGCTTCAGATCGTGCTCAAGGGTGTCCCGGTCGACCAGGTACCCCTGGGCGAAGCTGCGGCGCGAGTCGCTCTCCGCGGCGAAATCCATGATCGGGCACAGGAGAAACTGAAAGGCCACGCGCAGATGCTGCGACGCGTGCAGCTCCTGGCACACGACCGCAGCCAGCGTTGCGCCGGCGGAGTCGCCGGCAAGCCCCAGCCGCTGCGGGTCGATCCCAAGCTCAGCCGCGTGTGCGGCCACCCAGGAGGTGGCGGTACACCCATCGGCGATGGCTGCGGGAAACGGGTGCTCCGGGGCCAGACGGTAATCCAGCGACAGCACCCGGCAACCGCTCGCGTTGGCGAGCGCGCGGCAGATCGGATCGTGAGTATCGAGCGTGCCGGCGACCAGGCCGCCGCCGTGAAAGTAGACAAGGCCGGGCAGCAGTTCCGCCGGCGCATGATTGCCGGCGGGGGTGTAGAGGCGCATGCGCAATGGGCCGGCCGGACCGGGCAGCGTCAGATCGCGCAGCGCACCGACTTCCGGGGAGTGTCCGGAGAAGCTCAGCAGGTGAGCGAGGGCGCTGCGCCGCTCGCCGACCGTGAGGCTCAGGGCGCTGGGCGGGTTCATCGCCGCCAGCGTGTCCAGGAACCGCTTGGCGCGCGCGTCGAGCGGCATGGACTACATGGACAGGGCCCGGCGTGCGGAGCCGGGCCATTTCGCAAGGTCCAGTCCGTGATTGGCAAACAGCGCCACGGCAAGACGATCCATGCCGAAGGCGACGCAGCCGGTATGGGCGAGCTCGCTGCGACTGTCCTGTATGGCCCACACGTTGCCGAAGTGCTCGCGGTGATAGTTGAAACTCATGCAGGCGGTGGGCTTGGCTCCCTGATAATAGGGAATCAGCAGCTCGAACTTCAGCGCCTGCTGCAGTTGACTTACCGCCATCACCTGGCCGACGCGGCCGAAGAAGGGGTCGTTGGCCACATCGACCGTGTAGGGCAGCGCCAGCTCATCGGCAAGCCCTCGGGCGCGCGCCATCCACGCCTCGCGAAATGCCGTGATCTCCTCGGGCGCGCCGATGCGCACGAACTCGCGCATGCGGAAGGACTGCAGGCGATCCAGGGAGCGTGAGGGCTCGCGGCGGAAGCAGTCGGCCGCGACGTCGAATATCAGGCCGCCGTGTGGCAGACGCCCGCGGCTCGCGACGATGGGATACAGCGGGTAACAGGCAGCCGGAGAGAGCACCAGGTCGGAGGCCCCGAGCGAGGTGGTCCAGTCCCCGCCGCTCTCGTAGCGATCCGCGGCCGTGCGGATCGCCGCTTCGCTGCCGTGCAGTGCGCATACGCAGCCGAGCAGATTGGGGAAGCTCTTCAGGTAACCGGATTTCTCGAGCTGGCGGCGGCTCATGACGGGCGGGAAGCGCAGCACCTCGGCGCGCGCATCGCGCTGGCCCGAAATGAACGCCGCGAGGAGCTCGATCACACCCTCATACAGCGCCGAACGGGCATAGACGCCATCGACACCGAGCGGCAGAAAAAGCGCTGCGGCAATCGGTGCCAACGGGTCGTCCACCCTGGCAATGGCTTCTGGTGAAGGGACGGTCATAGTCGGTTGGCTCCCTCGCGGCGGGTGCGCAGTGTCATGGGGGCGGCGGTGCTAAGGCTTGCGGTCAGTCGCGCAGCGACGTTGCGAGCGGGCTCATCAGCGACGGGGCCGCAAGGTTCGTGAGAATGCGGTCATTGTTGATCATGATCGGGGAGGACAGCACGTCACGCAGATGGCGCCCGATGCTGTACTCGCTGTCATTGCGATAGCCGGACAGGCCGCAGGCGCGCATGGCGTGCATGACCGTCTGCGCGGCGAGCTCGGAGGCTTCAACCTTGGTGAGCGTGATCAGGGTCTGGAACTCGAGTGAACCGAGCACCTGTGGATCATTCATGCACTGCTCGTACTTGCGCAGCGAGCTGCTCAGCATGCCGCGCAAGGTGCGCAGCGTCGCCAGCGCGCGGGTGAATTGCGGCGCCCCTGGGGGCAGCTGGCCGCTGTGCCGCATGGCATTGCGTGTGAAGGCCTGGGCGCGCGCGGTGGCCCCGGCGGCGATACCGGTCCACACCGAGCCCCACAGTAGGTGCGCAAAGGGCACCATGGTGCGCATGTGAATGTTCTCGTACGGCTCGGGCAGAATCTGCTCGGCGCTCGCGGAAGCCTTGAGGGTGTAGCCTTCACTGCAGGTGCCGCGCATGCCGAGCGCATCCCAGCCGTTCAGGCGCGTCAGCGTGTAGTCGCTCTTGAAAAACGCCACCAGCACCTGGTCGGACGCGGCGGCATCGGCGGCGCGCCGCGCGGTGGTCACGACACCATCGGCGTAGGCGCCGTAGGAGATGACGCTGGCACGGCGCTCCAGGCTGATGCGTCCGCCCTCTTGATGCTCGACCGGAGCTTCGCTCGAGCGGATGTTGCCCCCGCCCTGACCTTCGGTCGTCGAGGAGGCGAGCAGCAGCTGCTCGGTGCACAACCGCCGCAGCATGCGCTGCAGCGTTGCGTTCTCGCCCATGTGCCGCATGATGCAAGCGACCTTCACCTGGTGCATCGCGTAGACCATGCCGGTCGAGGAACACGACTGCCCGAGCTGGTAGCACACGTCGGCTACGTCGCTGACGGCTGCGCCCTCCCCGCCCAGAACCCGCGGGACCATGATGCCCAGCAGCCGCTGTGCCTTAACCGCCTCGAAGGATTCGGCCGGAAAGCGCGAGGCACTGTCGACCGCCCCGGCATGGTTGGCCGCCACCGCCGCCACATTCCTGGCCCGGGTCATTAAGTCAACTGTGGTGGTGGCCCCTGCCCCCATCCGTGCTTCTGCGATCTGCTGCACTTCCATTAAGAGACCCCTGGATTAGTTTTCCTTGTGGCCGGACGCTAATCTGGCCAACCATCTGATAATACATCAGGAAATTCGCGCTCCTTGCGGGGAACGTCACAAAAGGCACTGTAAGAATCTATGCCGGTATACGTTGAGGCACGCGGTGCGTCATCCCGTCCCGCACTCCGGCGGGGCGCCGACGGCGGCCCCCTCCTCCTTGGCCTCGTTAATAACATGCCCGATAGTGCCCTGCAGTCGACGGAGGCTCAGTTTCGGGGTCTTCTGGAGGCGGCGGCCGGCGGACAGGAGCTGAGGCTGCGCCTGAGCTCCTTTGCCGAGCTGCCACGCTCGCCCGAGGCCCGGGAGCACATCTCCCGCTCTTATTGGCCGCTCGAAGAGCTGCTCGCCGGGCGGCCCGACGCGCTGATCGTCACGGGCACCGAGCCGCGGGCACCGAAGCTCACCGAGGAGCCCTACTGGGAGCGTTTCGTGCAGCTGCTCGAGTTCGCCCAGGAGCACACCATTGCCAGCATCTGGTCATGCCTTGCGGCGCATGCCGCCGTGCAGAGCCTGAGCGGCATCGAGCGCCAGCGTCTGCCCGAGAAGCGCTGCGGTGTCTATGCCCACAGCATCCTCGCAGGACATCCGTTGCTTGCCGGGGTCGGCGCACCGCTGTTCATGCCTCACTCGCGCTGGAATGAGCTCTCGCCTCAAGCGCTGCGCGCTGGCGGTTATACGCTGCTGAGCTGGTCGCAGGAGGCGGGCGCGGATGCATTCGTGCGCCAGGAGCGCAGCTTGATGCTTTTCTTCCAGGGGCACCCCGAGTACGAGGACACGACGCTGCTGAAGGAGTACCGGCGCGATGTCGGCCGCTATCTCAATGCACAGCAGCCGCGTTACCCGACGCTCCCGTTCGGTTACCTCGAGGCCGATGCCGTGACTGCGCTCGAAGCCTTCCGCGAGCAGGCGCTCGCGAGTCGCAGCGCAGCGTTGCTGGCGAATTTTCCCTTCGCGAGCGTTGCAGCCGGACTGAAGAACACCTGGCGCCCGGCCGCGGTAGCCATGTACCGCAACTGGCTGTCTCATATTGCTGCAGTGCTGGCGGCGAACCGTGCGGCGGAACCGGTATTATTGGCCCGACCATGAGCGACACACTCCGCGAGCGCCTGCTGCGCCAGGTTGCGCAGATTCTGGGCAAGCCCGAAGCCGCGGCAAATCTGCCCGTGGACGGGCGGCTGAGCGAGCTCGGCATGAGCTCCATCAAGATGGTTAACCTGATGCTCGCCGTGGAGCTGGAGTTCGATCTGACCATTCCGCAAAGCGACATCACCCCGGAGAACTTCCGCTCCGTGGCCTCGGTCGAGGCGCTGCTCGCAAGGCTGCTGGCGAAAGCGTAGCGGCGGGTGCGCTCAGCGCGGGCGGATGGCCGCGCCCAGTGCCTGGTCGAGGTCCGCGATGATGTCGTCGATGTGCTCGATGCCGACGCTCAGGCGGATGGTCTCCGGCCCGATACCCGCGATGCGCTGCTCCTCGAGAGACATCTGCCGGTGGGTCGTAGAGGCCGGGTGGCAGGCGAGTGACTTCGCGTCCCCGAGATTGACCAGGCGCTTGAAGAGCTTGAGCGCATCGTAGAAGCGCGTGCCGGCATCATAGCCGCCGCGGATGGCGAAGGTGAGGAGCGAACAGGTGCGCCCGCCCAAGTACTTCTGGTTGAGCTCGTAATAGGGATTGTCGGGAAAGCCCGCATAACTCACCGAAGCCACGCGTGCGTCGGCGCGCAGGAACTCCGCGACGCGTCGCGCGTTCTCCACGTGCCGCTCCACCCGCAGCGCCACGGTCTCGATGCCCTGCAGCAAGAGGAACGCGTTGAAGGGCGAGAGCACCGCGCCCAGGGTGCGCTGAAAGACGCTGCGCATACGCCCGAGGAAGGCCTTCTGGCCATAGTGCTGGGTGTAGACGAGTCCGTGGTAGGAGGGATCAGGCTGCGTGAAACCCGGAAAGCGTGCGGCGTGCTCTTCCCAGGGGAAGTTGCCGCTGTCGACGATCGCACCACCGAGTGTGGTGCCGTGGCCGCCGAGAAATTTCGTCAGCGAGTGCACGATGATATCGGCCCCGAACTCGATCGGACGTATCAGGATCGGTGTTGGCACCGTGTTGTCGACGATCAGCGGGATGCGCGCGCGTTGTGCGATGACCGCGAGCGCCTCGAGATCGCAGATGTTGCCGGCCGGGTTACCGACCATCTCGCAGAACAGCGCGCGCGTATTCTCGTCGATGAGCGAGGCAAGCTCTGCCGGCTGGTCCGTCTTGCCGAAGTGCACCGCCACGCCGAGCCGTGGCAGGATGTGGGCGAACAGCGTGTGGGTCGTGCCATAGAGCTGCGGCACCGAGACGATGTTCTGACCCGGCTCCACCAGATTCAGCGCCGTATAGTAAAGCGCGGTCTGGCCGGAACTCACCGCGAGCGCATCGATCCCTCCCTCGAGGTCCGCGACACGTTTCTCCAACACCGCGCAGGTGGGGTTACCGATGCGCGTGTAACGAAAGCCGTCGACCTCCAGATCGAACAGCGCCGCACCGTGCGCGGCGCTGTCGAAGGCATACGCTACCGTCTGGTAGATTGGAACGGCCACCGCCTTGGTGGTCGGATCGCAGTCGTAGCCCGAGTGCAACGCTATGGTTTCGGGTCTCATGTGCGCACACCGTGGCGCGCGCGTGGGCGGATGCGAAAGGAGCTCATCATTGTGATTTGTATCACAGAACTGCAGGGCGCCTGTTAAGGTTGGCGCACGATGGCAGCGCCCAGCGGCGAAAACAAGCGATCGCCTCTCAAGGCCTGGGTACGCGCGCTCGAGCTCACCGCCCCGATCGGTCGCGACCGGCTGCTTACGCTGCCGGTGCTGATCGGACGCCTCGGCGAGCGCTTCGGGGATGCCCCGGCGCTCGTGGCACGTGAATCGCTGAGCTTCCGCGGCCTTGCCGAGGCCTGCAACCGCTACGCCCGCTGGGGGCTGGCGCGCGGCCTCAAAACGGGCGAGGTCGTGTGCCTGGTGATGGACAACTGTCCGGATTACCTGGCGATCTGGCTGGGGCTGAGCGGTATCGGCGTGACGGTCGCGCTGATCAACACCAATCTGCGCGGCGCAGCGCTCTCGCATTCGATCAATCTCGTGGCGCCGCGCTGCCTCATCACCGGCACGACCCTGGCAGGGGCGGTGTGCGAGGTCCGCAGCGCCGTGCCCGCCTCGGTGGAGTGCTGGGTAAGCGGTGAGTGCGCGCAAGATCTGCAGCGGCTCGATCGCGCGCTCGCAGCCTTGCCCGGGGAGCCTCTGCGCCCAGGGGAGTTTCAAGCGCCCACGCTCAGCGAGCGGGCGCTGTGCATCTACACCTCCGGGACCACCGGGCTGCCGAAGGCCGCCAACGTAAGTCACTACCGGCTCATGCAATGGAGCCACTGGTTCGCGGGACTGATCGATGTGGCTCCGGGTGATCGCATGTACAACTGCCTGCCCATGTACCACAGCGTCGGGGGCGTCGTGGCGACCGGGGCGACCCTGGTCGGAGGCGGCGCGGTGGTGGTGCGCGAGCGCTTCTCGGCGCGCGGCTTCTGGAAGGATGTGATCGCCGAGCGCTGCACGCTCTTCCAGTACATCGGCGAGCTGTGCCGCTATCTGCTCAACAGCCCGCCGCAGCCTGAGGACACCGTACATGCGCTGCGCCTCGTGTGCGGCAACGGTCTGCGCGCGGATGTCTGGCCGCAGTTCCAGCTGCGCTTTCGCATCCCGCAGATCCTTGAGTACTACGCCTCGACCGAGGGCAACTTCTCACTCTACAACTGCGAGGGAAAGGTCGGCGCCATCGGACGCATCCCGCCTTTTCTCGCGCATCGCCTGCCGGTTGCGCTGGCGAGGTTTGATGTCGACTCGGGTCTGCCGTGGCGCGATGAGTCCGGCCGCTGCGTGCGCTGCGCGCCCGGGGAGGTCGGCGAGGCGCTCGGGCAGATCCTCGACAGCGCCGGCAGCACGCGTTTCGAGGGTTACACCGACCCGGCAGCCTCCGGCAAGAAGATCCTGCGCGATGTGTTTGCCCCGGGCGACGGCTGGTATCGCACCGGCGATCTCATGCGCCAGGATGAGCAGGGCTTCTTCTATTTCGTCGATCGCGTCGGAGACACCTTCCGCTGGAAGGGTGAGAACGTCTCCACCACCGAGGTTGCGACGGTGATCGCGGCCTGCCCGAAAGTCACCGAGGTGGCGGTCTACGGGGTCAGCGTGCCCAGGGCCGACGGGCGCGCCGGGATGGCGGCGCTCGTGGTCGAGGACGGCTTCGACCTGGGCGAGCTGCGGCGCACGCTCGCGGCACACCTGCCTGCCTACGCACGCCCGGTCTTCATCCGCATCGTGGCGACGCTTGAAATCACCGGAACCTTCAAGCTGCGCAAACAGGAGCTGGCGCTCGAGGGCTACGATCCGCTCAAAGTCCGCGATCCCCTGTACATAGAGGATGGCGCGCAGGATGCCTACGTGCCCCTCGATGCCGCGCTCCATCAAAGCCTTGAAGCCGGTCAGCTGCGGCTCTAGCCCGAGCGGTTCGTGAGCCGAGGCCACCAACGGCGTCTGAGGACGGCAATCATCCAGAAGAGCGCCCCGAGGAGCGGGGCGAGCAGGGCGAGCTTGTACAGGAACAGGAACTCAGGACCTCGCACCTCGCTGCCGAGGGCATCCACGAGCAGCGTCAGCGCCCACACCTGCAGGTACACCCGCAATCCGGGGCGCGGCATGGAGCGCCCGAGCGCTCGCAGTGCCGCCGCCGTGAGGATCAGCGCGAGCCAGAACAACACGCTCAGGAGCGCGGACTCACCGGCGTAGACCAGCAAGCGACGCATCACGTGGGGCTCCTCCCGGCGCCCTTGAGCGAGCGCTTGAGTTCATCGGCCAGCCGCAGCGCGAGTGCGACGATGGTCATCGTCGGGTTGGTTTGGCCGCTGGTCGGGAATACCGAGCTTCCGGCGATGAACAGGTTGTCGACCCCATGCACCCTGCAGTTGCGGTCGACGACCCCGCGCTGCGGGTCGTCCGCCATGCGCGTGCCACCGATGTGGTGCGCCACGTCTTTGAAGTTTTGCACCCATTCCTGCAGCTCATTGTCCATGGAATCCGGCACATGGATGCGCGCCCGGTGACACAGCCACAGCTGCGCTGCGAAGAGGTCCAGCGCACGCAGCACCGAGCGGCGGTCAAGTTCGTTCATCCGCCAGTCCACCGCTGCGCGGCGCATCCCGAGCGCGTCGCGCTCGGAGGACAACAGGATGCGGCTTTGGCGGTTCGGCGCCTGCTCGGTGTCGATCACCAGGATCGAGAGGTCGTCCGTCAGCAGATTGCTCCCTGGACGCAGCAGCTTGCGACGGACGTTGATCACGATCTCGTCCAGATTGCGCAGCACACGTCCGACCGATGCGGCCGGGTCATCGGGAAGCTGTCCGTGCAACAGGCCACGCGCGAGACGCCCGGCCGTCACGGTCGCGGATATCTCGGTGCGCTCGAAGTTGGGAAAGAAGCCTGCGTTGAGAATCCCTTCCCGCTGCTGGACCTGTTCGCTGAGCGCCAGTCCGAGAAGGTAGTCGCCTTCGCGGCGTTGGTAGACGTTGTAGATTCGCTGGATGGCGTAAGGATCGCGCTCGAGCGCGATCAGCTCGTGATTACGCAGATGCTCGATGAAATACCGCCCAACGAGGTCGCGGGCGTTTCCCAGGCCGCGCGCGTCGACGCTGTCCGATGACAGCAGCAGGCGCGAGTTCTCGATCCCCCCGCAACTGAGCACGTAGGCCCCGGCCACCACCCTGGCACTCCTGCCGCTGAGCGAGCGGATATCAAGGTGCAGCACATGGTCGGCGGAGGCATTCGTCTGCACGTTGACGACATTCGCGTAGAGAACGACATGGGCGCGCGGGGAGGACTTGAGCTGGCTGCGAAACTTCTCGCCGAAGCGTGTCGGTGGACTTAACTGCCAGGCAAACAGGCTGGCGACGGAGGGATCCAGTGGCGGGCGCGGCACGCCGAACTCCTCGGCAACCGCAGCCCCGGTGCGAGATGGCGCAAGGTCGAGCAGCGGCTGCGCGCGATCATAGAAGGGATCGAGCTCCAAGCGCGTGATCGGCCAGCCGCTGTCGGGCACCCAGGAGCGTTCCCTGAAGTCTCCCGGGTCCAGCCGCGCGCACTTGCCGTTCCAGTGGTTGGTGCTGCCGCCAAAGAACCGCAGGCGCGTCGCCGTCGCCGGCAGGCGCGTGATGCCGACATTGCCGGCCTCGTAGAGCTTCTGCGTATCGGCATCCATCTCCAGTCCGCCGCTCTCGAGGAGACACACTTCAAGCCCGGCCGCCGAGAGCTCGGTCGCCAGAGTGATGCCCGCCGCCCCCGCGCCGGCGATACAGACATCCGCCTGGAACTGCTGGCCCTCGGCCACCTCGCGGAAATCGACGAACACCGGTGCCTCAGCCGCAGCAGCTGAGCGCGCAGAGCCGCGCTTCCGAACGGGCCACTACCCAGCCGTGCAGCCTGAGGACGTCCGAGCTGCGGAAGTCAGCCGTGATACGCGCCGCGAGAATGTCCCGGCATGCGGCCCGGTCGCAGGCGCTGCTGCCACCGAAGAGCGCGCTCCAGAGCACGGCGGGGTCCTTCTCGGAGGGGCTCTGCGCGAGGTAAAGGGAGCCAACTCGTCGTGCCGCCGCCAGATCCGGCAGCAGGCTCCTCACCAGGGCGGCACGCTCGGCCGCGGCGGGAGCCTGATCGGCGAGCGCGGCTGCTGCCGGGCGCACCCGACAGATGATGGCGGCGGCGCAAGCCATGCCAAGCAGGCGCCGCCGGGTCGCATCGACTGCAACGTCCGAGACCATCTGAGCGCAAGTCTACCAGCCGGAGAGGCGGCGGTGCTGCATCCGCTGGCCGAGCCCTCAGGCGGTGTTGCCGGCATCCACCGTGAGTGTCGTACCGGTGATGTTCTTCGCTTTGTCGCTGAGCAGGAATTCCACCGCCGCGGCCACATCCTCCGGCTCCGGCAGTCGGCGCAACGCGCTGCGCCGCGCGATCTGTTGGCGCTGTGCCGGGGTGAGCTCGCTCGTCATCTCGGTGGCGACGAATCCCGGCGCGACGGAATTGACCGTGATGCCGAGCTCGCCGAGCTCGCGCGCGAGCGAGCGGGTCAAGCCGATGAAGGCGGCCTTGGTCGCCGAATACGCCGCCAGGCCGTGGTAACCGGTGGCCGCGACCACGGAGGAGATATTGACGATGCGTCCGGCGTGCTCGCTCATCATCGAGCGCGCCACGTACTTGGTGAGGACGATGGGCGAGAGGGTGTTGAGCCGGATCAGGCGCTCGATCTGCGCATCGCTCATCAGCGCCAGCACCCCGGGCGTGCCGAGACCGGCGTTGTTGACGAGCCCGTAGAGCGGACCGACATCCTTGCGCAGGCCGCTGACGAACTGCCCTATGGCCTCGACGCGCAGCAGATCGAACGCATGGAACTGCACCGCACCGCGCCCGGCCTGCGCGGCCGATGCGATGAGGGCGCGCAGCTCCTTGGTTTCCGTACGTGCGACCGCGAGCACGCGGTAGCCGGCGGTTGCCAGCGCCGCGGCTATCGCGAGGCCCAGGCCGCGGCTCGCGCCGGTGACGATGACGCTACGCAACCGGTCGCACCAGCTTGCCGGAGGCGGAGACTTCGAGCGCCGGCACGATGCGGATCATGGCCGGAATCTTATGCGGGGCCAGCACGCGGCGGCAGCTCTCAGTGAGTGCGCGCGTCAGTGCGTCCGGGGCCGGGCGGCCCTCCTTGCCACCGGCATCCTCGGCGAGCACGACCTCGGCTGTGACCACCGCTCCGGTGATCGGGCTGCGGCGCGCGCGCACCAGCGACATGCGCACCCAGGGGTGCGCGTTTATGACCGCCTCGACCTCCTCGGGGTACACCTTGAGGCCGCCGACGTTGATCACCCCGCCGCGGCGGCCCACGAAGTGATAGCGTCCGGCACGCTCCTCGAGCCGATCCCCGGTATCGACGAACTGATCGGCCGAACGGATGCGTTCCACACCTTCACCGAGATAACGCTGGGCCGTGCCCGGGGAACGGATGCGCAGCGTCTCGTCCACCATCTTCAGCTCCACCGGACCGGGGGCGCCGATGAGCGCGGCGGGGAACCCCGCCAGTGCATCGCGCACCTCAAAGGCAACGCCGGCCTCGGTCGAAGCGAAGGCGTGCGCCACGATGGCGCCCGGATAGGCGCCGCGCAGGCCATCGATAATGCCCTGATCGGAGATCTCCCCCGAAAGTCGCACGTACTGCGGCGTGATGCTCGCGGCCGCCCCGCTCATCAGCGCGCCTCGCCAGTGCGAGGGTGTCCCGGAGATGTGCGTGACGCCTGCCGCTGTCGCGCGCGCGAGAAACTCAACGACCGACTCGGCGGGGTCGGACAGCACCAGCGAGCCGGTGTGCACGCCGCGCAGGAAGATCTGCAGGCCGCCGTAGCGGCGGATGTCGTAGAACGTGCTCCACAGGCGCGTGTCGGCGGGTCTTTTGTCCGGCAGTGCGCTCGTGAGACTGGCGAGGGTGTGCAGCACCAGCTTCGGCGCGCCGGTGGTTCCGGAGGTGAGCAGGACCCACTCAGTGGCGCGCGAGCGCCGGCGCTCGATGTTAGCGCGCAGCAGCTGCGGCTCGGCGGTGATCATCGGGACGGGCAGCGCGCCGAGTTCCGTCCAGGCGGCATCGCGTACGCAGACATCAACTTCTGCGCCTTGCATCACCGCGGGCAGGTGAGCGGCCGACAGGTCCGGCGGACACAGCACCATGCGGCGCGCCACCCCGTCGAGCTCGATCAGCGCGAGCGCCGCGGTCAGCTGGCTCTTGGCGGCGAGCAGAACGCTCTTGTCACGCAGCTCCTCGAGTCGCCCGGAAAAAACGCTGCCGTGAGCGAGGCCGTCGAGTTCGACTACCGCGCGCGCTGCATGCAGGCGCCCTGGCTGACCTGCTGCGTTAATCGACTCCCACAACGAGCGCCGGTCACTTAGCAACTTTTTCGTACAGCCTTACGAAATCGCCGAACGTGACGGGGAACTCCATCGCTTCGGCGGTATTGAAAGGATCGACTCCGAGGGTATCCTCGAGACGCGCGACGATAATCGCGAAGCTGAGCGAGTCCAGACCGGACTGGACCAGCTTCACCTCATCGGACAGTGGCAGCAGCTCGCGGTCCTGCTCCTTGGCGACCTGTTGGAACTGCTCCGCGATCTTAGACCTGACCGACATTGCCATGGCTCCGTGGAACGTTTGCGGAGGGTATATTATCCGAGTCGGTAGCTTGCCAGCGGTTAAGTGGCTCATGAGGGATCAAGCGCACATTTTTCCGGGCCTGCGCCTAAGGCCCTGATAAAGCAGGGCTTGGTTGTATAATAATGTTTGTCTCATCATGGAAGGTTTGGTGCGATGTCCGACAAACTTTCGCCCTTAAGGCAGCCGGAGCCCCCGGCCGACGCCACCACCCTCACTAGCGAGGTCGCCGGCCTCATCGTCGAGGCATTGAACCTGGAGATCGCGCCGGCGGACATCGCGCCCGATCAGCCGCTCTACGGGGAGGGCCTCGGCCTCGACTCAATCGACATCCTCGAGATCGCGCTGGTGGTGTCCAAACGCTACGGAGTACAGCTGCGCGCCGACAGTGAGGACAATGAGCGCATCTTCGGCTCGCTGCGCCAACTGGTCGACTACGTCACGGTTCACAGGACGAAGTAGGCATCTGACCACGCTGCCGCTGATCGCGCATTCCTCTGCCAACGCGGTGCTCGCCTATCGCGCCGGCAAGCCGCTGCGCGTGTCGCAGTTCCTTGCGGACGTGCAGCGGGTGGCCCGCGCGCTCGGGCCTTCGCGCCACATCCTCAACGCGTGTACCGACCGCTACCACTTCACCGTGGGGTTTGCCGCCACCTTACTCGAGGACAAGGTAAGCCTGCTGCCATCAACGCATACCCCGGAGATGATGCGCCAGCTCACCGCTTTCGCCCCCGATGTGATGTGCCTCACGGACGAGGCGGACTGCAGCATCGAGCTGCCGCGCATCCCCTACCCGCTCGGGGCGGCCTCGACCTCCGGTAACGGGGCCGCAGATCACGCCGCGGTGCCGCAGATCGATGCGGCGCGGACCGCGGCGTATGTGTTCACCTCCGGATCCACCGGCACGCCCGTACCCTATCGCAAGAGCTTCGGGCGCCTCATCGAGTGCGTGCGCGAGGGAGCGGTGCGTCTGGGTCTGAACTCTGGCGCGCCGTGCGCGATCGTGGCCACCGTGCCGCCGCAACACATGTACGGCTTGGAGTCGAGCGTGCTGCTCGCCATGGGCAACGCGCACGCGCTGTGTGCCGAGCGACCGTTCTATCCGGCCGACATTGTCGCGGTGCTCGATGCGCTGCCGCGCCCGCGCGTGCTCATCACGACGCCGGTGCACCTGCGCGCACTGCTCGCTTCCGGAGTGGCACTTCCGCACACCGACCTCATCGTCTCCTCGACCGCCCCGCTCGCGCAGCAACTCGCTCTCGAGACCGAGCAGCGCTTCGAGGCTCGACTGCTCGAGATCTACGGCTCGACTGAGACTGGCCAGATCGCCGTGCGCCGCCCCACGCAGGGGCCCGAGTGGCAGCTGTTGCCGGGCGTCACGCTCGCGGCCGAGGGAAAGACAACGTGGGCGCAGGGCGGACATATCGAACAGCGCTCGCGCATGTGCGACGTCCTGGAGTTGAGTGGAACAGACCACTTCCTGCTGCATGGCAGGGTGAGCGACCTGGTCAACATCGCCGGCAAGCGCAGCTCGCTCGGCTATCTGAACCATCAGTTGAACTCCATTCCCGGAGTCGAGGACGGCGCGTTCTTCCATGTCGAGGAGTCGCGCGCCTCGCATACCGGCGTCACGCGGGTTGCCGCCTGCGTAGTGGCCCCGCAGCTGGATGCCGCGCGGTTGCTGGCGGCGTTGCGCGAGCGAATCGACGCGGCCTTCCTGCCGCGGCCGCTGCTGTTCGTCGCGCGCCTGCCCCGCAACAGCACCGGCAAGCTGCCGCAGGAGGCGCTGCGCTCACTCGCCGCGGCCGACAGATGAGTCCGGTTACCACCCTGACCATCGGCGCGGAGCATCCGGCGCTTGCCGGGCACTTCCCCGGCGCGCCGATCGTGCCGGGGGTGGTGCTGCTCGATGAGATGGTGCGTACGCTCGAGAGCGAGGCGGGTAGCGGCAGCGGGTGTTGGCGCATCGGCGCTGCCAAATTCCTCAAGCCGGTGCTCCCCGGGGAGTTGCTGACGCTCGCCCACGAGCGCCTCACCAACGGCTCGATACGCTTCACGGTCCTGCGGGCCGGGCAGCCGGTCGCCTACGGGTTAATGGTACCGGCGCCTTCCGGTGAGCAGCCGCATGCTTCGCCAACCGGCTGACCGCATTGTCCCTCCGCGCGCCAGCGGCGCGCGCTGGGCGCGCGAACGCGAGCGCGGTAGCGCACTGGCGCTGCGCGTGATGATTTTCTTGTCGCTGCGCCTGGGGCGTCCGGTCGGGCGCTTGGTGCTCTACCTCGTCGCCGCCTACTTCTTTGCGCTGGCGCCCAGTGAGCGGCGCTGGTCGCGGGATTACCTGCGCCGCATTCTCGGGCGCGAGCCCAGTCCGCGCGAGCGTTTCCGCCACGTGTACGCCTTCGCCTCCACGATTCTCGACCGGCTGTTCCTGCTGCGCGGGCGCTTCGGGCTGCTCGAAGTGTCGATCGAAGGCGAGCAGCTGATGCGCGAGCTGCTCGCAAGCGGCAAGGGGGCGATCCTGCTCGGCGCGCACCTGGGAAGCTTCGAGATGATGAGCGCGGTCGGGCGCCGCGAGCCGGGGCTGCGCATGGCCGTGGCGATGTACGAGGACCATACCAGCCGGGTCGCAGCCATGTTCGGAGCGGGCAATCCGGCCAACGCGCCGCAGATCATCGCACTCGGTCACCTCGATGCGATGCTGCGCATCCGCGACTGCCTGGACGAGGGCCGGGTCGTCGGCATGCTGGCCGATCGCACCTTTGGGGAATCGCCCGCGCAGGTCGTGAGCTTCCTCGGCCAGCCGGCGCTGTTTCCTTCCGGCCCGATGCGCGCAGCCGCGGCCATGCGAACCCGGGTCATATTCATGACGGGACTGTACCGCGGCGGCAACCGCTATCACGTCGTGTTCCGGCCGCTCGCGGATTTCTCCCGGCCGCTGCCCGGCGGGCGCGAAGCGCAGGTGCGTGCGGCAATCGAGCGCTACGTGGCGCTGCTCGAGGAGTTCTGCCGCAGCGATCCGTACAATTGGTTCAACTTCTACGACTTCTGGCACGGCGCACCGAAGGCGCACTCATCATGAGTCGCCTCGCGCTGGCGCTCATATGCGCGCTGGCTAACGCCGGCCTCCAGGCCGCGGCCACGGCTGTCGCGCCCTCCTCGCTCGATCAGCTGCTGCAGCTTCTGGCCACGAGGCAACACGGTCACGTCAGCTTCACCGAGGTGCAGGAGCTGCACATGTTGCAGCGCCCGCTGCGCTCCTCCGGCGAGTTGCTCTACGATGCGCCCGATCGCCTGGAGAAGCGTACTCTCTTGCCCCGGCCCGAGACGCTGCTGCTCGAGCACGGCGTGCTGCGCATGCAACGCGGTCAGCATACCCGCGTGCTTGCGCTGCAGGACTACCCGCAGGTCGTACCGTTCGTGGAGAGCATCCGCGCCACGCTCGCCGGCGATCGCGCCGCGCTCGAGCACTACTTCACCGTCAGCTTCAGCGGCACTCTCGAGCACTGGACACTCGAACTCGTGCCGCTGGAGGCGACGCTTGCGCGCACGGTGCAGCAGGTACGCATCAGCGGGGAGCGCGACGCCATCCATACCGTGGAGATTCGCCAGAGCGATGGTGATGCGTCCGTGCTCACCATCGGTCCCACCGTTGAGCCATGACACAGCCACGCGTGGCCGGTACGCTGGTCTGGGCGCTGCTCGCCCTCATCGCCGCCGTCGTGGCCGCGCGCGCCACCTACACTGCCGATCTGTCGGCTTTTCTGCCGCGCCAGGCCAGCGCGACGCAGCGCCTGCTGGTCGAGCAGCTGCGCGAGGGACCAGCCGCGCACCTGATCATCGCGGCCATCGGGGGTGCGGATGCGCCGACGCGCGCGCAGGTGTCGACGGCGCTCGCGGCGCGGCTGCGCGCCGACCCCGCCTTCGCATCCGTCAACAACGGCGATGCGGGCGAGCTGCAGCGCGATCGGGATTTCCTGTTCGCGCATCGCTACCTGCTGAGTGAGGCGGTGACCCCGCAACGCTTCACGGTGAGCGGCCTGCACACAGCCATCGGCGACTCGCTCGATGCGCTCGCCTCCCCTGCGGGGCTGCTGCTCAAGGACTGGTTCGTGCGCGATCCGACCGGGGAGATGCTCGCCATCATCGACTCCCTCGGTGCCGAACATGCGCCGCACACCGCCGCCGGTGTGTGGAGCTCGCCCGACGGCAAGCGCGCACTGCTCGTGCTGCAGACGCGCGCGCCGGGCTCCGACACCGACGGCCAGCAGGCCGCGTGCGAGGCGCTGCAGCGGGCCTTTACCGCCACACGTTCCGTGCTCGGCCCATCGCGCGCGGCCGCGTTGGTGCTGCGCATGAGCGGGCCGCCGGTATTCGCGGTCGCCTCGCGCACCACGATCAAGAGTGAGGTGCTGCGGCTCTCCTCCATCAGCTCCCTGTGCATCGCAGCGCTGCTGCTCGCCGTATTTCGCTCGCTGCCGGCGCTCATTCTCACGCTCGTGCCGGTGGCCTCCGCAGCTCTGGCGGGCGTCGCGGCAGTGGCCCTGTGCTTTGGTTCGGTACACGGCATCACCCTTGGCTTCGGCGTGACCCTGATCGGCGAGGCGGTCGACTACTCCATTTATCTACTCATCCAGAGACAGGGCGACTTCCGGCGCGCGCTGTGGCCCACGATCCGCCTGGGGGTGGCGACCTCGGTGTGCGGATTCGCGGCGCTCTTGCCCTCGGCCTTCACCGGACTCTCGCAGCTCGGGCTCTACTCCATCGCCGGACTGATCGCAGCCGCGGCGGTCACGCGCTTCGTGCTGCCGGGGTGGCTGCCGCAGCGGCTCGCAATCCGCGACCTCGCGGCAACCGGTGCCTGGCTCGCAGTGCAGCTGGACCGGGTACGCCCGGCGCGCGTGGCGTTGCTCGTGCTGGCGGTCGGCGCCGCTGCGGTGCTGTACCTGCATCGCGGCGCGCTGTGGAACCGCGAGCTGGCCGCGCTGAGCCCTATCCCCGCCCCGGCGCTCGCCCTTGATGAGCAGCTGCGCACCGATGCCGGGGCGCCGGACGTGCGCTACGTGGTAGTGGCCTCAGCGCCCGAGCGCGAGGGGGCGCTGGCGGCCGCGCAGGAGCTCAGCGCGCGTCTCACAAGGCTGGTGGATTCGGGCGTGCTCAGGAGCTTTGAATCCCCGACGCAGTATCTGCCGCCTCTTGCGGTGCAGCGCGCGCGCCAGGCGAGCCTGCCGCCGCCGGCGGATCTGACGGCGCGCCTGAAGGAGGCGCTGAGAGATCTTCCGGTCGATGCCGGGCGGCTCGAGCCTTTCGTGCGAGACGTGGAGCAGGCGCGCACCGGGCCGTTACTGAGCAGCGCGGACCTCGAGGGCAGCCCCCTCGCGCGCGCCGTGGATGCCTTGCTGCTGCACGGTAGCGAGGGCTGGTCGGCACTTCTGCCGCTTGCCGCGCCCGGTTCGGGCGAGCTGTCCGCGGAGGCGGTGAGGCAGGTGCGCGCCGCGCTCGGCGCCGATGCGGCACGCGGGGAGCTCCTCGACCTCAAGGGCGAAGCCGACCAGCTCTACAGCGGCTATCTGCGCCAGGCGGTACGGCTCGCGGGCGCAGGGCTCGGCGCCATCGTGATTCTGCTGCTCCTCGCCCTGCACTCCCCGGGCCGTGTCGCGCGGATCGTGGCACCCCTCGTACTAGCGGTGCTGTGCGTCGCGGGGTTGCTCGTGGGCTTCGGTCAGCAGCTCACCATCATGCACGTCGTGGGCATGCTGCTGATCGTGGCGGTGGGCTCGAACTACGCGCTGTTCTTCGATCGCGCCAGCACCCAGGGTGCAGAGCAAGTGCCGCTCACCCTTGCATCGCTCCTGGTCGCAAACCTCGCTACCGTCACCGCGTTCGGCGTGCTCGCGTGCTCGCGCGTACCGGTGCTCGCGAACCTCGGCGAAACCGTCGCGCCGGGGGCACTGCTCGCGCTCGTGTTCTCGGCGCTCATCGCGCGCCCGCTGGGCGAGTCAGCGCCGGGGGCGAGCACATGACGGTGATTTTCGATGCGGCATGCGCCGGCCGGGTCGCGCCGCTGCGCCTCGTGATGCTGCCCGCAGCCTACGCGGCCCCCGAGGACTTCGTGCGCTCGGGGTTTATTGCTGCCGTGCGCGAGCGGCGCCTGCGGATTGATCTGGTGTTCGCAGGCCTTGAGCTTGAGCACCTGGCCGATCAGCGCATGCTCACCAGGCTCCGGCAGGAGATCATCCTGCCGGCGCGCGCGCTCGGGTCCGCGGTGTGGCTGGGCGGTATCTCACTCGGGGGCTACCTCGCACTGTGCGGCGCCGAGCGGCACCCGGCGGAGCTCGCCGGGTTGTGCCTGTTCGCCCCGTACCTCGGAAGCCATATCGTGACTTCCGAGGTGGAGCGCGCCCTCGGGGTGGCCAGCTGGCAACCGGGCGAGCTCGCAGAGGGCGATGACGAGCGGCGGGTATGGCGCTTCATCAAGACGCTGCGCTGGGGTTCGCTGGCGGTGCATCTGGGCCTTGGTCGCGAGGATCGTTTTGCGCAGCGTCACCGGCTGCTGGCCTCGGCGCTCGCACCGGCTGACGTCGATGTCGTGTCCGGCGGACATGACTGGCCAACCTGGCAGAAGCTCTGGGAGCGATTCCTGGACGCGCGATTCGCCCCTCGCCCCCAACTACAGGCAGAATTTCACGAATGAGCCTTTCGCTGCGTGCCACACCGGCGACCGACAGTGCCCGCAGACCGTGGCGGCCGTCCGCACTCATCCGCGCCTCGGTGGTGTTGCATGTCGGTGCGGCTGCCTTTGCACTGGCGCGTCCGCACTGGTGGCCGTGGGCCCTGGGCGCGGTCATGGCCGATCATCTGCTGCTCACCGCGGCGGGGCTGACGCCGCGCAGCCGGCTGCTCGGGCCGAACTGGACGCGTTTGCCGCAGCCCTCAAGTGCGGCCCCCGCCATCGCCATTACCATCGACGACGGACCCGATCCGCAGGTGACCCCGCGCGTGCTGGACGTGCTCGATGCGCATCGTGCGCGCGCCACCTTCTTCTGTGTCGGCGAGCGCGTGCTGCAGCACGCGGGGCTGGCGCGCGAGATCGTCTCCCGCCACCACGAAATCGGCAACCACAGCTATCGGCATCTCAAACGCTTTTCGTTGCTGGGTCCGCGCGGTGTTGCCGAGGAGGTCCTGCGCGCGCAGCAGGCGATCGGCGCCACCACGGGCGTCAGCGCGCGCTTCTTCCGCGCGCCCGCTGGGTTGCGCAATCCCTTTCTCGAGCCGGTGCTCGCACACGCCAACCTGCAGCTCGTAAGCTGGACACGGCGCGGCTTCGACACCGTCAACGCCAACGCTACGGGTGTGCTCGCGCGCCTCACCCGCGGCCTGAGCGCGGGCGACATCCTGCTGCTGCACGACGGACATGCCGCGCGCTCGCGCGCGGGCACGCCTGTGATCCTTGAGGTGCTGCCGCGCCTGCTCGCCGCACTCGGCGCCGCCGGCATCACGCCCGTGACCCTCGGTCGGGCACTCGAGGGCACGGGAGTTCCCGCCGCGGCCTGCGCGCAAAGTGTGCCCTCGTGAGCGGCGCGACGGCCCTTGCACCGCTGATCGGCGCGGCGAGCGCCTACTACCGCCGCGCGGGGCGCTTTGCGGTGCATTTCGCGCGCAGCAAGCTCAGGCACGATCCGGCCTACCGGACCATTCTCGGTCGCGGCCTCCTCGCCGGGCACGCGCACGTCCTCGATCTGGGCTGCGGCCAGGGCCTACTTGGCGCATGGCTCCTGGCGGCAGGCGCGTATCACGCCGCTGGTGGCTGCAGCGCGTGGCCGCATGAGTGGCCGGCGCCGCCGCTGCTCAGGTCCTATCGCGGCGTCGACATCAATCGGCAGGAGGTAAGGCGCGCGCGGCAGGCGTTCGCGTTCGAGGCGGGCATTCCGGTGCAGATCGAGCACGCCGACATCTGCGAGGTCGACTATACGAGCGCGGACGCCGTAGTAATCCTGGACGTGCTGCACTACCTGGACCACGCCGCGCAGGAGCGCGTATTGCAGCGCGTGCGCGGAGCGCTCGCCCCCGATGGACTGTTGCTGCTGCGCATTGGTGATGCCAGCGGTGGTCTCGGCCATAGCTTCGGCAAGGCGCTTGATCACACGGTGGCGCTGCTGCGCCGGGGCCGCTGGGTGCCCCTCAAGTGCCGCGCGCTCGCCGACTGGCAGCAGCTGCTGTCGCGCTGCGGATTCGTAAGTCGCAGCGTGCCGCTGATCGAGCACACGGCGTTCGTCAACGTGCTGCTGCGGGCGCAGGTCGCGTGACTCCACTCGCACTCACGAGTTTCACCGCGACCAGCGCCATCGGTCGCGGACTGGATGCCACACTGGCAAGCTTGAAGGGGCAGCGCGGCGGCCTTGCGCCCTGCACCTTCGAGACGGTCGCCCTCGAGACGTGCGTGGGTGAGGTCGCTGGGGTCGATGAGGTGCAGCTGCCCGGGGCCTTAGGCGAGTTCGAGTGCCGCAACAATCGCCTCGCGTGGCTCGGGCTCACGCAGGACGGCTTCGCCGAGGCCGTAAAGGCGAGCGCGGCGCGCCACGGGCGCGAGCGCATCGGCGTATTCCTCGGCACCAGCACTTCGGGGATCCTCGAGACCGAGCTGGCGTACCGGCAGCGCGATCCCGCAAGCGGTGCGCTGCCGCCGGGATTTCGCTACCGCGGCGCCCACAACACCTTCTCGCTCGCAGCCTTCGCGCAGCGGGCGCTGCACCTGGAGGGCCCCGCGGCGGTGATCTCCTCGGCCTGCTCCTCCAGCGCCAAGGTATTCGCCTCCGCCGCGCGTGCGCTCGAGGCCGGGCTCATCGATGCGGCGGTGGTCGGAGGTGTCGACTCGTTGTGTCTCACGACCCTCTATGGCTTTCACTCCCTGCAGCTGGTGTCGCGCATTCCCTGCCGCCCGTTCGATGCCGCGCGTGACGGCATCTCCATCGGGGAGGCCGCGGCGTTTGCGCTGCTCGAGCGGCCCGGCAGCCTCGATGCGGACAGCGTGCTGCTGGTGGGCACGGGGGAATCGAGCGATGCCTACCACATGTCCTCCCCGCCCCCGGATGGGCGCGGCGCGCGCGCGGCGATGCAGGCGGCACTGGCATCAGCCGCCCTCACCCCCGCGGACATCGGCTACATCAACTTCCACGGCACCGGCACGCCGAGCAACGATGAGGTCGAGGGGCACGCGGTGGCCGGCGTGCTCGGCAGCTCGGTCCCCGGCAGCTCCACCAAGGGGGCGACCGGACATGCTCTCGGGGCCGCCGGTGCGCTCGAGGCGATCATCTGTGCGCTCGCTGTGCGCCATGAGCTGCTGCCCGCCGGGGTCAACACCGCGCAGGTCGATCCCGGGCTGCCGGTCAATTACCTGCGCGCGAACCGCCGTGCACCCCTGCAGCGCGCCATGAGCAATTCCTTCGGCTTTGGCGGCTCCAACTGCAGCCTGATTCTGGCGCGCGCCGGATGAGCGCCACGCAAGCACTGGCGGCGTACGTGGACGGTATCGGCGTGCTCGGTCCGGGGCTGCCTGACTGGCCGGGCAGCGCACAGGTCCTGACTGGCCGTGCACCCTGGGAATTCGCGCCCACCGTGCTGCCCGTGCCGCAATGCCTGTCGGGCGCGGAGCGGCGCCGCGTGAGCGCACTCGTGAAGCTCACCCTCGCGGCAGGTCTGGAAGCCACCGCCGCGGCGGGCGCGGACGCCGCGACGCTGCCGACAGTGTTTACTTCCTCCGGTGGCGATGGTGCGAACTGCCACGAGATCTGCCAGGTGCTGGCCGGGGATCGGCAGCTCTCCCCCACGCGCTTTCACAACTCGGTGCACAATGCCGCCGCCGGCTACTGGGGCATCGCGAGCGGGGCGACGGCCGCCTCGAATGCGCTGTGCGCGCACGATGCGAGCTTCGGTGCGGGACTGCTCGAGACGCTGTGCCAGGTGGCAGCGGAGCGTCGCAGCGTGTTACTCATTGCCTATGATGCCGGCTATCCCGAGCCCCTGCGCAGCGTGCGCCCGATCCCCGAGGCCTTCGCGGTCGCCCTGCTGCTCTCGCCCGCCGCCGGGGAAGCATCGCTGGCACGCATCGAGGTCTCCCGGAGCGAGGCGCCCCCCGAGCGCATGCCCGATGCGCAGCTCGAGGCGCTGCGCGGGGCAATTCCCGCGGCCCGGAGCCTGCCGCTGCTCGCGCAGCTCGCACGCGGCGGCAGCGGCCGCGTGGCGCTTGAGTACCTAGGCGCCAGATGTCTGGCGGTAGAGGTGGGCACGTGCCGCTAGACCACAACTGGATCGAGCAGCACATTCCGCACAAGGGGCGCATGTGCCTGCTCGATGAGGTGCTGTCGTGGGACGCGACGCGCATCCGCTGCCGCAGCGCGACGCATCGCGCCCCCGACAATCCGTTGCGCTCGCACGGGCGACTGGGCGCCGCGTGCGGCATCGAGTACGCAGCCCAGGCCATGGCGGTGCACGGGGCGCTGGTGGCATCGAGCGCCCCGCTCGAGCGGACCGTCTCCGTCAGCGTGCGCGGCAGCATCGGCGCGGGAGTCGGCTACCTTGCCAGCGTGCGCAATGTTGCCCTGTACGTCGCAAGGCTCGATGACCTGGACGCCGATCTCATCGCCGCCGCACAGCGCATCACCGGCGACGGACGCACGGTCCTCTACGAGTTCTCCGTGTGGGGCGCGGGACCGCTACTGAGCGGTCGGGCCAGCATCGTGTTCGAGGCCCTCCCAGGAGCGCACGCATGAGCGGCAGCGGCAAGCGCGCGCTGGTCACCGGTGGGAGCGGCGTCATCGGCGGGGCACTGTGCCGGCGCCTGGCGCGCGAGGGTCATCACGTATACGTGCACGCGCACCGCGGACATGCGACCGCGGAGAATCTGGTCGCGGAGATCAGAAGCGGCGGCGGGCAGGCCACGCCGATCACTTTCGACGTCACCGACACGGCCGCCACGCGCGCAGCGCTCGAGGCGGCCCTCGAGCACGGTCCCATCCAGATCCTGGTCAACAACGCGGGCGTGCATGATGATGCCGTCCTGCCGGGTATGAACGCCGCGCAGTGGCATCGGGTCATCGACGTATCGGTCAACGGCTTCTTCAATGCCACGCAGCCGCTGCTGCTGCCCATGATCCGTACCCGCTGGGGACGGATCGTGAATGTGTCCTCGGTCGCCGCGCTGATCGGCAACAAGGGCCAGGTCAACTACTCCGCGGCCAAGGGCGCCCTCAACTCCGCCGCCAAGGCGCTCGCGCTGGAAGTCGCCACGCGCGGCATCACGGTGAACGCGGTCGCGCCGGGAATCATTGACACGCCCATGACGGCGCAGCTGTTCGACACGCGCACCATCGAGCGACTAGTGCCCATGCACCGCGCGGGCCTGCCCGAGGAGGTCGCCGCGGTGGTCGCGTTCCTAACCTCCGATGATGCCTCCTACGTGACCGCCCAGGTCATCTCGGTCAGCGGCGGCATGGCGTAGACTGCGCCGATGCGCACACGAGGACTGCTGCAGAGACGTGCAGCCGCGGTGATATTGGGCGCGCTGCTCGCAGCTGCCGGCGTGGCCGGGGGCGCCGAGACTGTCGCCCCGGCCGCAAGTGCGGCCGACTCCCTCGGCCTGCAGCCATCCGCGCAGCCGGTGCGCGCGCGAGCCGGCTGGCGGCCGCCGCGCATCATCCTGGTCGACGCCGAGCTGCACGCGCTGCTTGCGCAACTGCAGCCGAGCGCACCCGGAGTGAAGCTCATCGAGATCTCCGCCGCCACGGCGCGTGAGGTGGCCGCGGCCGATGCGACGCTCGGGGTGTGCAGCGCGGCAGTGCTCGAGAAGGCGACCCGGCTCGCGTGGATCCAATGGCTGGCCGCGGGGGTCGAGGGGTGCACACGCCAGCCGCTGCTGCACCAGCGCCGGCCGCTCCTCACCAACATGCAGCGCGTCGCCGCCCCGAGCATGGCCGAGCACGTGCTCGGCATGATGCTGGCGCTCAGCCACCGGCTGGACTACTTCATGCGTCAGCAACAGCAGGCGCACTGGGACGAGGATCCGCCGCCGCTCGCCGATCTTGAGGGCAAGACGGTGCTGATCGTCGGCCTGGGGGGCATCGGCACGGAGGTCGCACGCCGTGCCCACGCGCTCGGGATGCGCGTGATTGCAACGCGCGCCAGCAGCCGCGCCGGGCCTGACTATGTGAGCTACGTGGGGCTGCCCGAGGAGCTGCCGAAGCTCACCCGCGAAGCAGACTTCGTCGTCAACTGCACGCCGCTCACGCCGCAGACCACCGGCATCTTCGACCGCAGTTTCTTCGCCACCATGAAGCCGGGGGCGTACTTCCTCAGCGTCGGGCGCGGGCGCAGCACGGTCACTGCGGACCTCGCAGCCGCGCTCAGCAGCGGCCAGATCGCAGGTGCCGCCCTGGATGTGGTGGACCCCGAGCCGCTGCCCGCTGACAGCCCGCTGTGGCATCTGCCGAACCTCATCATCACCCCGCACGTGTCCGGCAATACGCCCGTCAGCGACGAGCAGCGGCTAACGCTGTTGCGTGAGAACCTGCGCCGCTACGTTGCCGGCGATCCCATGCTTGCCGTTGTCGACATCGAACGCGGATATTGAGCGAACGAGGCGCGTCTTCCCTAACGGTGCGCTTTGAGCCATGTGCTGATGCGTGCCGGAATCTCCGTGCGCGCCGCGCGGCTCACGTACATGCCGATGTGCCCGGTGGCGATGGCGCACGCACTGTAATCGCCACTGCCCACATGCTCGCCAAGCACCGCCGAGGCTGCCGATGGAACGATGTGGTCCTCGAGCGCGTACAGGTTGAGCAGCGGCTGGCGGATGTCGGCGAGCCGCACGGGCCGGCCGCCGATCTTAAGTCCGCCGCGCACCAGGCGGTTCTCCTGGTAGAACCAGCGCACGAATTGCGCCAGGGCTGCGCCGGCCTGCGGCGGACTGTCGAAGATCCACTTCTCCATGCGCACAAAGTCCTCGATCGCGCGCTCATCGGGGCTGCCGGTGAGCAGCCGCACGTACTTCTGCTGTGTGAGACGTACGGGCATCAGCGCGAGGAACAACGCGTTCAGCAGCTCCCCGGGGACATTACCGCTCGCCTCGATGAGCGCGGTGTCCAGGCCGCGTACCCACTTCGACAGCAAGTTGTCCGGGGTGTGGAAATCAACCGGGGTGGTGAGCGTCACGAGATTGGCGACGTGCTGCGGATGCAGCGCGCTGTAGCACAGGCTGAGCACCCCGCCCTGGCAAACTCCCAGCAGATTCAGTGACTCGATGCCGTGGCTCGCGAGAATGTGCCGCACGCATCCCCCGAGATGCTGCTCGATGTACTCCTCCAGATCCACGTGCCGGTCGGCCTCGTCCGCATCGCCCCAGTCGATCAGATACACGGGCAGATCCGCTTCGAGCAGCCGCCGGATGAGCGAGCGGTCGGGCTGCAGATCGAGCACATAGGGGCGGTTGACGAGCGCGAAGCAGATGAGCAGCGGTCGGGCGTCGCTGCGCTTGCGTGCTTTGCGCGCCGTGGCGAGCGGCACATAGCGGTAGAGCGTCGTCTTGCCGCAGCGCCACACCGCGTGCTTGTGGGAGCATCCGACCGTCACCTCGCGCGCCTGCCGCAGGCGCACCAGAATCTGCGCCATGCGCAGGTTCAGCTGTGCGAAGTCGACGCCGGGCTGCGGGCCCGGAGGTTTCACCGGCGCGACCTGGGCCCACGAGCACGCTTGCCGGACCTGCGTGCCTTGCGGGACGGCGCCGCCTTGCGCGCGCTGCCCGCAGCAGGCGAGGCGCGGGTGCGATCGTCGAGCTCGGCGAGCTGGCGGCGCAGCTCCTTCAGCTGTGCGTAGAGGGCATCCACCTCATTGCGGGTGGGGAGCCCAAAGGCCCGCACCAAGGTCTCGGCATGGCGGCGCTGCTCGACCAGCAGCGCCGCGGAGGTGTTAGCCAGTTCCGCCTGCAGGCGGCTGAAGTCCTCCTTGTGCACGGTCGCCCCATACGCCTCTTCGGCGCAGCTCACCCACAGCTCGTAGAGCTTCAGGGATTGCTCGAGGCTGACGGGTGCGGCTGCGCCCGTGCCCAGACGCGCGACGAAACGCCGCGCCGCGGTGTCGGCGATTTCGCTCCAGTGCACGGCGAGCTGCCCCTGCAACTGCGCAAGCTTGGCGAGCAGTTCGAAGGTGCGCTGCGCTTCGTGAGTCTGCGCGGCGGCCGGCCCGAGCGGCAGCGGCCCGAAGGACCATGCGCCGGCGGCTAATCCCGGCGCGGCTGCCGGGGCGCCGCTGCCGCTGAACCACGGACCGGCCGACTGCGATGCGCGCAGCCACTGCTCGAACTGCCCGGCGAGCGGGGCGGTGAGCGCCGACCAGTCCGCGGGGCGCCCGGCGGCGGGCATGCCGAAGGTCTTGAGCAGCTCGAAGAAGCGCTCGGCCGCTGCGGCAAAGGCGGCGTCGGGTCTGAATCCGGCCTGGCTGAAGGGACTTTCCATGTTTGTATGCGCCGCCGAAAAACGAGGGCTGGCCGCTAACGGCTCATTAAGTAAAGCATCGTGGAAGAGGCTGAAAAAGCCTGATGTGCGCCATAAATGGCACAGCTGCGAAGCGTGAGGAGCATCATTGTGCGCTGCATACTCAACGACTACTATCCGCAGGCCGCCCGAGCTCGCGCCCGTGGCGGGGAAACAGGTCAGGTGTGGCTAACACAGCAACTAACATGGCCGAAGAACGCCTCATACGCAAATACGCCAACCGGCGTTTGTACGACGCGCACGACAGCCGCCACGTCACCCTCGAGGACCTGCGCAAGCTGATCGCCGCCGGGCAGCGCATCAAGGTCGTGGACGACAAAAGCGGCGAGGACGTGACGCGCAACATTCTGCTGCAGATCATCGCCAGCCAGGAGCAGTTCGGCACGCCGGTGCTGAGCACCCCGCTGCTCGAAGCCATCATCCGCTTCTACGGCAATCCGGTGCAGCAGGTGCTGACGGCGTACCTCGAGCAGAGTATCGGCAGTTTGCTGCGCCAGCAGACCCTCATGCAGCAGGAGATGGCGAAAGCGCTCGAGACGCCGATGGCGCCGCTTGCCGAGATGGCGCGCCAGAACATGGAGATGTGGGCAAAGATGCAGGCCTCGATGCTGTCGGCCTTCACGCCCGCGCCAGGTCAGGCGGGCGCGGAGAAGCCCGACAAGCCCGAGAAATCCGCGCGACCCGAGCCGGGCAAGCGCCGCGGCTGAAGTTTCCGGCGCCATTCTCGCGCCAGACCCCGAAGAACACACAGGAGTGAGGCAGTGAATGTTCGCGGCAAGACGATTCTTGTGACCGGAGCCGGACGCGGCATCGGCCGCTCGCTGGCGGTACATTTCGCCGCCAAGGGCGCCAACCTCGCGCTGCTCGACAAGAGCGCCGAGGAGGTGAGCGAGACGCAAGCACGCTGCACGCAGCTGGGCGTCGTGGCGCGCAACTACATCGCCGATGCGGCCAACGAGGACAGCGTGGTCGGCGCGCTTGATCAGGTGACGGCGGACTTTGGCGGGCTCGACGGCCTGATCAACAACGCCGGCATCGTGCGCGATGCCATGTTGGTGAAGGTGAGGAACGGACAGGTGGTTGGCAAGATGACCCTCGCCGACTGGCAGGCGGTGATCGATGTGAACCTGACCGGCGTATTCCTGTGCGCACGCGAAGCCGCACAGCGCATGATCTCCCGCGGCGGGGTCATCGTGAACGTCTCGAGCGTCTGCCGCGTCGGCAACGCCGGACAGACCAACTACAGCGCCGCCAAAGCCGGGGTCACCGCGATGACGGTCGTGTGGGCCAAGGAGCTGGCGCGCTACGGCATCCGCGTCGGCGCGGTCGCCCCGGGCTTCATCCGCACGCCCATGGTAGCCTCCATGAAGCCCGAGGCGCTCGCCCGCATGACCTCCCCGATCCCGCTCGGGCGTCTGGGCGAGCCCGAGGAGATCGCACACGCGGTGGGCTTCATTTTCGAGAACGACCTGTTCACGGGCCGCTGCGTCGAGGTGGACGCGGGCCTGCGCCTCTGATTTTCCTTATGCGATGCACAAATACAGGGTCATGAAAGCGCCATAATCTCAGAAATAAAGTTTAATATAGATATATATTTCAGTGACTTAATAACAATAAAGCCGGTATGTCGCGTGCGTCTTATTTTCCTCTTGCAGTGCATACAAAAAAGTGTAAAATGCACTCCATTGGATAACCGAACTGGAGACCCACGCCATGAACGACCGTACCTTTGACCCCACTGCCATGATTTCCGCCGCCCGCGAGACCTTCGCGCCCGTACTCAAGGCGCAGCAGGAAGGTTTCAAGACGATCGAGCGACTGGCTCGGCTGCAGTATGCGGTCGCCGGTGATGTGCTCGAGTCCAGTCTGGCCCGCGTGAACGCGAGCTTCGTCGCCGCGACGCCGAGCGATCTGCTGAGCAAGCAGACCGAGCTGCACAGCCAGCTGGTGGACAAGCTGCGTGCCCGCGCCGAGGAGTTCGCCACGATGACCTCCGAGGTCCAGGCGAAGTTCACCCAGCTGAGCACCGAGATCGCTGCGAAGGCAGTGCCGACCCGCAAGGCGGCCTGATATCTTGGCGGTAATGCGCGCCCGGGAGTCACTCTCCCGGGCGCGAGCTCCTGCCGGAGACCGGCTTGACCGCCCGCTCAAGAAAAAAAACCCGCACGCGGGCTAAAGCGCCCGCAACCGAGAAACCTGGCTCACCTCCCCCGCCCGCCTCGGCCGATGCTGCCGCTGACAGGCTCGAGGTGGAACGCCAGCTGCGCGCCCAGCTGGCCGCTCTTACCGGCGGACTTGCCCCTGATGACTATCTCAACGCCTGGTGGGAGTGGTACCTGGGGGTCGCAACCCACCCGCCACGCCAGGCGCAGCTCGCGCAGAGCGCGTACGAGAAGATCCTCGACAGCTGGCAGTTCTTCGCCCGCGCAGCGGGCGGTGAGCCGCTCGCCCCCGGAGTTCAGGAGCGGGGATTCGCCGATGCGGCCTGGAACGTCTGGCCCTTCAATGTCTACGCGCACACCTACAGCAACTGGGCGTCCTGGTGGCAGCAGGCGCTGGCGCCGAGCGCTCCCCAGCCGGATGCACAGTCGGCACGCATGAACTTCGCCGGACGGCTGCTCCTGGAAGCGGCATCACCTGCGAACTTCCTGCACACCAACCCGCAGCTGCTCAACAAGACGGCCGCCGAGTCCGGCCAGAACCTCATCCGCGGGGTGAAGAACTGGCTCGAGGACGCGCAGCGCATGACCCGTGGCGGCGGACGCGTGCCCGGTACGGAGGCGTTCGAAGTAGGCAGGGAAGTGGCGATCACGCCCGGCAAGGTGGTATTCCGCAACCGCCTGATCGAAGTGCTGCAGTACGCACCACAGACCCCGCAGGTATTCGCCGAGCCGGTGCTGATCGCGCCGGCGTGGATCATGAAGTACTACATCCTCGATCTCTCACCGCGCAACTCGCTGGTGCGCTTCCTGGTGGAGAAGGGGCACACGGTTTTCATGATCTCCTGGAAGAACCCGGAACCCGCGGACGGGAATCTGGGGATCGACGATTATGTACAGCTCGGATTCCTCGATGCGCTCGCGGCGGTGCGCCACATCGTCCCCGATCGCAAGGTGCACGCGGTTGGCTACTGCATCGGCGGGACGCTCCTGGCGATAGCCGCCGCCCAGCTCGCCGCCGTCGGCGATCGCTCCCTCGCCTCACTCACGCTCCTCGCAGCACAAGCCGACTTCAGCGAGCCGGGCGAGCTGTCGGTGTTCATCACGCCCAGCCAGATCGCCATGCTCGAAGCGATGATGCGCAAGAGCGGCGTGCTCGAGAGCGAGCGCATGGGGGCGGCGTTCGCGCTATTGCGCTCACGCGAGCTGATGTGGGCCCCCGCGGTCGCTCAGTACGTGGGGGGCGAGCGGCCGAAGCTCAACGATCTGATGGCCTGGAACGCGGACGGCACGCGCATGCCCTGGCGCATGCACAGCGAGTACCTGGAGCGGCTGTACCTCAAAAACGAACTCGCCCGCGGCACCTTCACGGTGAAGGGCAAGCCGCTCGACTTGAAGCGCCTGCGCCTGCCCATGTTCGTGGTTGGAACCGAGACCGATCACGTCGCGCCCTGGCGCTCGGTCTATAAGCTCCGCGAGCTCACCGCTAGCTCCGACTATACGTTTCTGCTCACCAGCGGCGGACACAACGCCGGGATCGTCAGCGGCCCGGTGCACCCCAAGCGCCGGCACCGCATGCTCACCTGGAGTAACCCCACGACGAGGCTCACCCCGGATGAGTGGCAGCGGCGCGCGCGGCTCTTCGAGGGATCGTGGTGGCCGGCATGGCAGAGTTGGGTGGCCGAGCACTCCGCAGCGCGACAGGTGCCCGCACGCACCCCGCGCGCAGCCTCCAACGAGGGCGGCGCGCTAGGGGATGCTCCGGGCAGCTACGTGCGCGCCTGAAACGCACTGCCTGCGCGGCATGGACGCGCTCACAAAATTGGCGTACTACTTATCGCTGCGGCCGTAGGGGGAAACGCCATGGGATCCAAAGCGAAGCGCATCGCGTATGTCACCGGGGGCATGGGTGGGATCGGCACGGCCATCTGCCGGCGCCTGTGCAAGGAGGGCCATACGGTCATTGCCGGTTGCGGGCCGGGTTCGACCCGCAAGGATCGCTGGCTCGCAGACATGCGCGCGGAGAGCTGCGATATCCACGCCTCCGAGGGAAACGTCTCGGACTGGGACTCGACCAAGCGGGCCTTCGAGGTGGCGCGCGCGGAGGTCGGACCGATCGACATCCTGGTGAACAACGCCGGCATTACCCGCGACGGCACTTTCCAGAAGATGACCAACGAGGCCTGGCACGCGGTGATTGAGACCAACCTCAATTCGCTATTTCACGTAACCAAGCAGGTCATCGACGGCATGTTCGAGCGCGGCTGGGGCCGCATTGTCAACATATCATCCGTGAACGGTCAGCGCGGGCAGTTCGGCCAGACCAACTACTCGACCGCCAAGGCCGGCATCCATGGCTTCACCATGGCGCTGGCGCAGGAAGTCGCCGCGCGCGGCATCACCGTCAACACCGTCTCGCCCGGCTACATCGGTACCGACATGGTGCGCGGCATCAAACCCGATCGGCTCGAGAAGATCGTCAGCACCATTCCCGTCAAGCGACTCGGCGAGCCCGATGAGATCGCATCGATGGTCGCCTGGCTGGTGAGCGATGATGCCGCATTCGCCACCGGCGCCGACTTCTCGCTGAACGGCGGCCTGCACATGGGCTAGCGGCGCACGCCGCGTAGCCGCTGCGACGGCGCGCAGCGGCAGGATCGCAGACTGCGCGCGCTGACCCGCCGTTTTCACGTAATGCCTGTCGCATAAACCGCGCGTCGCGGGGTCGAGACATTTGCGCTTTGCACAGTCATCAGGTGTACTGCACTCGGATTTAAGTGAATCGGCTGCGGCGCCTCCTTAAGGAAGGTCGCGGCCAAGTTGATCAAGGGCAAACCCGTCGCAAGGCGGGGACGCAAAGCCTCCGGTCTCAAGCAATTGAGAAAGCGGGGTTGCCGGCAAGCTTCCGGTCGAACCGGTGCTGTCGTCAGACGATGGCTGCCATGCGCACTCTTGAAGTGCGGCAATCGCAGCACGTGCCTTGCTTCCCCCGAACGACGTTCATCTTCCGGGGGGAAGCGTATGAATCAAGCTAATATCGGCGCGCGCGCTCAGCTGCGGCGCATTGCGCTCGCTGTCGCGCTTGTGGTGACCATGACCTGGTGCACGAGCAGCATGGCCTCGCAGGACGACGATCGAGATCAGGACTCGACTCATCGCGACCACGTCAGAATCTCTGGATCCCCGCAGGACAGCGTCACGGTCGGACACGAATTCGCATTCAAGCCGTCCGCAAGCGATGAGGATCACCGCACGCTGATGTTCGCGATCTCTCACAAGCCCTCGTGGGCGAGCTTCGACACCAGAACCGGAGAGCTCTCCGGCAAGCCGTCGGCGAAGAGCGTGGGCACATACCGGGACATCGTGATCGCCGCCAGCGATGGCTGGCGAACGGCCAAGCTGCCCGAGTTCGCGCTGCACGTGCTCCCCGAACCCACTCCCCCGAAACCGCCGGCTCCGAAGCCGACGCCTACACCTACGCCGCAGCCGGAACCGACCATCGCCGGCACACCAGCCACCAGCGACGTGGCTGGCAGCGCCTACTCGTTTCAGCCGACCGCAAGCGGTCCGAGCGGAGTGACGCTGGCGTTCTCAGTCAAGAACAAGCCATCGTGGGCGAACTTCAGCATTGCCACGGGTCGGCTCTCCGGCACACCCGCCGCAACCCAGGCGGGGACCTACTCGAACATCATCGTGAGTGTCAGCGACGGCAAGGGCTCCGCAGCGCTACCGGGCTTTGACATTACGGTCAAGGCGCCCGGGTCCCCGCAGCCGCAACCTAGCACCGGCACCGCAGTGATCAACTGGACACCGCCGACAGACAACATCAACGGCACGCCGCTGACGGATCTGGCGGGCGTTCGCATCTACTACGGCACCTCAGAGTCCAATCTCAACCAGTCGGTGCAGCTCGCGAGCAATCAGAAGAGCTATACCATCAGCAATCTGACAGCGGGCGTGTGGTACTTCGCCGGCGTCACCGTCACGAGCTCGGGCGAGCAGAGCTCAATGTCGAGCCCCGTGGGTGCGTCAATACCCTAGGAAGCGATGAGTCTCGCAATGCGCGGGCGCGGGCACCAGCCCGCCCCGCGCAGCTGCGGCATTAACGCCGATCGATCGGTGCGCCGGCTAATCCGGCACTTTCTGCGTCAGCCAGATTCCCGGCACCCCGTGCCCGTTCAGTCCGATCGAAAGCAGGTGCTCGCCCGAATCGGACTTCCACAGGTGCACCAGCGGCAAGCCCTGGTGCCTGAAGTTGCGCGCCTGGCGCAGCAATTCAGGCTCCCTCTGCCAGCGGATCGGAAACGACACCCCGAAGCGTTCCGGCTCGGCGGCATCCGCAACGCTCTGAGGCTCCGTCGAACCGCGACCGAAGGCAGCGTGGCTGGGCAGATCGAGGGCCAGCGGGCGCCTTGCCATATCCGGATGCGGGACTGAGCGTGGCCGGGAGGTGAGTGCGGCCCGCGGGCCGGACTGAACCACGGCGGCGCGCGCTAGCTCACCGGCCCGCGTCAGCTCGCCGGCAACGTCCGCGCTGGCAAGCCTCACTCCGCAGAGGCAGGCAAGCGTCAGCGCCGCTGTGGCGATAAGGTACTTGCCTGAAACCAACTGCCTGTGCCCTGACACGGAATCCTCCTGCGTTGGAGGTATTGTTCCGCAGTGCGCCGCGCGAGACAGACAGCCGGTCTCGGGAATCTTCGTCAGCCGACTCTTACCAGCCGCTCTTATGTCTCTGGCTGGCGACGATAACTACGCGAGCCCGGCGGCCAGGCCAGCGCTGGCGCTTCCGCTCGCCCGGGCTTCGTCGGTGCGGATGGTGTTGCCGCTCGTCCACAGGTGCCACGCCGCCCAGAAGCCGGTGGGCGCGAGCAGCAACAGCGCCCAGCGCAGTGACTCATTGCCGGCGCCGAAGTAGGCGCCAAACCAGTCACTCAGCCAGCCGATCAGCTGCGGGGCGAGCACTAGATTGGTGATGTTCGCAGCGAACAGCAGCACCGCGCAGGTCGTGGCGCGCATGTGTGCCGGCACCACGTTCTGCAGCAGTCCCAGGATCGGCCCGATATAGAAGTAGACCCCGGGGATGAACATCCACAGCGCAGCGGCGGCGGCCCGCTCGGAGTGCACCCAGTACGCGAAAATCGAGGGCACCGTAGTGGCGAGCGCGACCCAGGCGAGCAGACGCGTCACGTAGCGCGGATCGGCCGCCACGCGCCGGCCCATGAGCGCCCAGGCGAGCACGGTGCCGAGGGTTCCGGCGATCAGGTGCATGGGACCAAGCAGCTCCCCGGCCTCACCCACCGTCAGATGATGAGAGCGCTGCAGGAAGGTCGGCGTCCACCACACCAGGCCCCAGCTCCAGAAGGTGGCGATGGAGCCGCCGATCAGCAGATGCACCGCCGAACGCTGGCGCGCGATGTAACGCAACGTCGCGATGAGCGTGCTGCGCTCGCTGCCGGAGCGCGCAGTATCCAGCTGGCCGCGACGCGGCTCGCGCACCGTCAGCCATACGATGAGCGCGAGCACGAGACCGGGGATGCCGAGAACGAGGAATGCCGCGCGCCAGCCGCCGCGCTCGGCCGCATCGCCCGCGACGGATGAGCCGAGCCAGGCGCCGAGGCAAGCACCCAGGGCAAAAACGGTCATCGCCATCGGACGCCGTGCCGGTGGAAAGTTGTCAGCCAGGATCGAGATGGACGGCGGAGTGCCACCGGCCTCGCCGGTCCCGACGCCGATACGCGTTAAGAACAGCTGCCAGTAGCTGTGCGTCACTCCGCACAGCGCGGTCATTGCGGACCAGAGCGCCAGTGCGAGCGCGAGAATGTTGCGCCGGTTCGCGCGATCGGCAAAAGCGGCCAACGGAATGCCGAGGCTCACGTAGAAGGGCGCGAGCACCACGCCGCTGAGAAAGGCGATGCCGCTATCCGAGAGCTGCAGCTCCCGCCGGATCGGCTCGATCAGGGTGGAGATCGAGAAGCGGTCCGCGATATTGAGGGCGTAGACCGCGGTGAGCACCACGAGCACGTACCAGCGATCGCGCGGCGCGCCGCTCGCCAGAGGCGGATCCGTCATCGTGCGGCGGGCTTAGCGCGCGGAACGCTCGCGGCCATCAGGGGTTCCACGTCCAATCGCGCGCGCTCGCGCGGCAGCCCCCGCCCGGTGCGTCCTTCCACGCCCGCCCGCGCAGCGCATGTCCGCTTGGTGCGCCGGTCGCTTCGCTGTGGCGCAGCGCGCGCACGCCGTTCACCCACACCTCCTCGACGCCGGTGGCAAGCTGGTGCGGGCGCTCATAAGTGGCATGATCCTGCACGCTGGCCGGATCGAACACCACGACGTCCGCAAAATACCCCGTCTTGAGCATGCCGCGATCGGCGAGCGAAAGCGTGGAAGCCGGCAGGGCTGCGAGCTTGTGGATCGCCGCCTGCAGCGTCAGCACCTTGTCCTCGCGCACGTATTTGGCGAGCACGCGTGCGAAGTTGCCATAGGCGCGCGGATGGTTGTTTGACTTGAGGAACACCCCTTCCGGTGCCGGTGCCTCCTCGTCCGAATCGAAGCTCACCCATGGCAGCGCCACCTCACGGCGCACGTTGTCCTCCGACATCAGGAAGTAGGCCACCCCGACGCGCGAACCGTCCTCGATCACCAGATCGATTGCGGTGTCCTCGGCCGACACGCCGCGCAGGCGCGCAACCTCCGCGAGGGTCTTGCCGGTGAGCGGCTTGAGCGCCGGGTTCTTGAATGCGAGCAACAGCGTACCGCTTGGGCCGGCCGCCCCGAGCAGGTTCTCCCAGGACGGATGTGGCTCGCGCATGTCCGCCAGCACCCACGCACGCACCGCCGGATCCTTCAGATGCGCGATCCAGGCCTCAAGTCCGCCGTCCTGAACCCAGGGAGGCATGGCCGCGTCGAGGCCGGTAGCACCGGCGGTATAGACGTACATGTCGGCGGTGATCCGCGGGCCGGATCTGCGGGCGCTCTCGATCGCCGCGATCAGGGCATCGATCTTGCCCCAATTGCGCTTGCCCGCGACCTTCAGGTGATAGATCTCCGCCGGCCCGCCGGAAGCCTTGGCGATGTCTACCGTTTCCTGCAGCGCTTCCAGCAGCCGATCACCCTCGCTGCGCATGTGCACGCTGTATATGCCACCGCAGCGGGCAGACTCGCTGGCGAGCGCGATCAGCTCCGGGGTGTGCGCGTAGTCGTTCGGGCTATAGATGAGCGCGGTCGTGACCCCGACCGCGCCCTCCTCCATCGCCTGGCGCACCAGCGTGCGCATCTGTGTCAGCTGCTGCGGTGTGGGCTGCACGTCGCGCTCGCCCAGCACGTTGGTGCGCACCGTGCCTGCGCCGACGAAGGAGGCGACGTTCGGGGCGATGCCGCGCTGCTCGAGCTTGTGCAGGTATTCCCCGAGCGTGGTCCAGTCGATCGCGTAGCGGATATCGCCCTCGCGCTGCAGCGCGAGCGTCTTCATCTGCGGGGTCAGCGGCCCCATGGAATCCTCGCCCAGAACCTCAAGGGTCACCCCCTGGCGCAGGTCACTCAGCGCGCGTCCGTCAGCGAGCAGCGACTCCTCCGGATGGGCCAGCATGTTGATGAAGCCCGGCGCCACCGCCTTGCCACGCACGTCGAGGCGCTCGCGGGCGCTGCCCGGCGCCTTTGGTCCGACAAACACGATGCGATCACCGCGCAGCGCCACATCGCCGATGAATGGCGCACCACCGCTGCCGTCGTACACGGTCCCGCCGCTGATCAGGACATCGTAGTCGGCCGCCTGCGCGCTCGCCGCGCCCAGAACGATGAGGTACGCCAAAGTGCTGCGGATCATGAGGCCAGCTCCCTTCGCCGGCTCGAGCGCCGGGCGCTGAGGATTCTACCGGAGCAGGCGCGCAGTTCAGCTTGAGGTTTCAGGTCAGTCCGGGTTGGCGGCGCGACGCAGGTGCGGTTGCGTGCTCTCCACGCGCTCGCGCAGGCCGCTGAGCGCGGCCGGCAGATCGGTGCGCAGCGGGCGCGTCACGAGTAACTGCGGGATCCAGAATCCCGGGTCGAGGTAGGCCTCGTATTCCACCACGGTGCCCGACCCCTCAGGGGTCGCGGTGAGAAGCCAGGCACCCTCTTGCTCCCTGAGATCGCCGCTGACGCGCCGGAAGTCGATCCGGTGTGGCCACTCGTACTGCGCGCGAAACACGTAGTCCACCGAAGGCAGCAGCCAGGAGTAGCGCACTTCCTGCTCAATATCTTCCCAGCGACCGTCGGGGGCCGCATCGACCCGGCGACAGCGCTTGAGACCGGGTACGAACGC